>Ga0187772_10001842_pt1 | contig 10280 bp, 9 predicted proteins | sample 0116_SJ02_MP15_2_FD_133137 | JGI IMG/M metagenome (GOLD analysis project Ga0187772, IMG submission 133137) | Tropical peat soil microbial communities from peatlands in Department of Meta, Colombia - 0116_SJ02_MP15_20_MG | ecosystem: Environmental > Terrestrial > Soil > Wetlands > Peat | place... | reverse complement strand
GAAGATCACGGGCCAATTTCGTTTCACTAGCCGATGCTTATTCTCATCGAAACTCATAAAAGGCTCTCCCGGCCCCTCGCGCAGTCTAACATGGTGGGATTTTCCTGCGGCCACCGCCTTCTCGGCGTCGCACACTTTGCCATTTGCAGACTTGTGTTAGCATTTACGCCGTTATGAAAATCATCGAAAAGAGCCAGCTTATGTCCGCGGCGGAAATCGACCGCACGCTGCAGCGCCTTGCCCATCAAGTGGTTGAAAAAAGCGGGGGCACACGGAATCTTGCGCTGATTGGCATACGCCGTCGCGGCGTCCCCCTGGCGGAGCGTATCGCGCGGGCTATGCGCGGCATCGATGGCGTGGAAGTGCCGGTGGGCACGCTGGACATTACTCTTTACCGCGACGATCTTTCCAAGGTTGCGCCCCAAGCTGTGCTGCAGTCATCGCATATTCCGTTTGGCGTCGACGCCATGGACTTGGTGCTGGTCGACGACGTGCTCTATACCGGGCGCACCATCCGCGCGGCCATGAACGGCCTATTCGATCTGGGCCGCCCCAAGCGGGTTTCTCTGTGCGTGCTGATTGACCGCGGGCACCGCGAAATGCCCATCGAAGCGCAGTATATCGGGCGCACGGTGCAAACCAGCGACACGGAAATTATCGAGGTGCGTCTCACCGAAATTGATAACGAAGAACGTGTGGTGCTGGTCGACCGCGTCGACGGCTGATTTTGTTTGCCGGAAATTTTGCGTCCTGGCGGTTCTCCGCGTAAAATAAGGCTCGATGCCGGGCGCGCTGCTCACGTGGCCCAGAGAAGCGCCTCCGCCTCTTACGAGAAAACAGGTGAACTACCGCTTTCGTGATTTGCTCGCGATGGAACCCCTCAGTGCAGACGAAATCACATTTATTCTTGACCAGTCCAAGCCCTTCCAGGAGATTCAGCGCAACCCGCTGAAGAAGCTGGCCACGCTGCGCGGCAAAACCGTGGCGCTGGCGTTCTTCGAAAATTCCACGCGTACGCGCCTCAGCTTCGGCACCGCCGCTTCGCGGTTGGGCGCCGACACCATGAACCTGCAGGCGGAAGCTTCCAGCTTGAAAAAGGGCGAGACGCTGCTCGACACCGCCAACAATCTGAACGCCATGAAGCCGGATTGTTTCGTGATGCGCCACTCCTCTTCCGGTGCCGCGGATTTTGTTGCCCGCCATCTGGAAATTCCCGTGGTCAACGCCGGAGACGGCACCCACGAACATCCTTCGCAAGGCTTGCTAGACGCGCTGACCATTCGCGACCGCAAAGGCACGCTGAACCATTTAAACGTGACCATTCTCGGAGATATTGCGCACTCGCGCGTGGCGCGCTCGAACCTTCACCTGCTCGGCAAATTCGGCTGCCGCTTCACCTTATGCGGTCCGGCCATGTGGGTGCCGCGCGAATTGGAACACATTGGGCCTCCAGGCACGCCGATTCGCTGCGTGTACCGCGTGGAAGAAGCGCTCGAAGATGCCGACGTAATTATCGTTTTGCGTGTGCAAACCGAACGCCTCTATGAGCCTTCGCTTTCGCAAAACGATTACATCCTGCTCTACCAACTCAATGCCGAACGCATGAAACTCGCCAAGCCCGACGCGCTCATTCTGCATCCCGGGCCGATTAATCGCGGCACGGAAATCACCCCCGACGTCGCGGATGGCCCGCGTTCTGCCGTGCTCGAACAAGTCACCAACGGCGTGTCCGTGCGCATGGCGATCTTGTATCTGTTGATGGTGGGCGCCACCGAAGGCACCACGCACCCCGCTTTGGAAGGAAAAACCGTTTCGTAACGGAAGGACTTGCCCATGCTTCTGGTTAAAAATGGACGCGTCATGGATCCCGCGTCGAAGACCGACGCTCCGCGCGACGTCCTGTTGGACGGCGAACGCATCGCGGAAATTGCCGCCCCGGGCAAAATCACCCACGCCGACGGCGAGCAAGTTTTTGACGCAACGGGACTGATCGTGGCGCCGGGCTTCATCGATATGCACGCGCACCTGCGGGAACCCGGTCAGGAAAATTCCGAGACCATCGAAACGGGCACGCACGCGGCGGCTCGCGGCGGATTCACCGTGGTTTGTTGCATGCCCAACACCAAGCCGGTGAACGACAATGCTTCCATCACCCGCTTTATGGTCGACCGCGCCAAAGCCTTCGGCCATGTGCGCGTTTGGCCCATCGGCGCCGCCAGCGTAGGCAGCAAGGGCGAAGCGATCTCCGACATAGGCGCGATGCGCGATGCGGGCATCGTGGCGGTTTCCGACGATGGCAAGCCCATCGCCACCGCGAAGCTCGCACGCCAGATTATGGATTACTGCCGTACCCTCGATCTCCCGGTGATCGAGCATGCCGAAGATGTCTCGCTGGCCGCCGGTGCCGTGATGCGCGAGGGGATCGCTTCCACGCGCTTGGGACTTCCCGGCATGCCTGCCGCCGCGGAATCTGTCTGTGTCGCTCGCGACGTGCAAGTGGCCGAACTTACGGGCGCGCGCCTGCACATTGCGCATCTCTCCGCCAAGTCATCGCTGGCACAAGTGCGCTTCGCGAAACAAAACGGGTTGCGTGTTAGCTGCGAAGTTACGCCACATCATTTCACGTTGATCGACGAGGACGTGACTTACGATTCGCGCTACAAAATGAATCCCCCGCTGGCGGCGCGCGAGGATCGCGAAGCGTTGCTCGAGGGCCTGGCCGACGGCACGGTTGACGCCATAGCCACCGATCATGCGCCCCACGAGCCTGCCATCAAGGATGTGGAGTTCGACAAAGCGCCGTTTGGCATTCTGGGATTCGAGACCGCGATTAGCCTGGCGCTCGAGCAACTCGTCCACTCTGGCCGCATTTCGTTGCTGCGCATGGTGGAACTTTTCACCTCGGGACCGGCGCGCGCTCTTGGCAAAGAACGAAAGCTGGCGGTTGGTGAACCGTCGGACCTCACCATTTTTTCGCTGGACCGGCCTTGGACCTATCACGTCGCGGAATCCGCCAGCAAATCGCGCAATTCCCCGTTCGATGGTCACAGCTTCAAGGGCGGACCCGTAGCCACCATCGTCGGCGGCAAAATCGCTTACAAACACTGACTTTCCCTCGCCGTATTGCGCGATTGGCACCTTTGTAATACACTGGCTTCTATGAAGACGCTGATCGTCCGGGTGCCGGAGACTTTGATCGCGGATCTTGAGACCGAAGCGCGCTGCCGAAACGTCTCGAAATCCCTCGTCGTTCGCGAACGGCTGGAGAGTGCCAGGCGATCCACGCGGCCTACCGCGCACCTCGAGGCGATTGCCGACCTGATTGGCTCGGTGGACGGTTTGCCGCGCGATTTGAGTTCCCGAACAAAGCATTATTTGCAGATGACGGGTTATGGCAAGAAACGTTCTCGTTGATGCCGGTTTCATCGTGGCGTTGCTCAATGGTCGCGACGAGCATCATTTGTGGTCGGTGGCTCAGGTTCCCCAATTCGCGACTCCCTGGCATACCTGCGAAGCAGTTTTATCTGAAGCCTTGCACCTGCTTGGGTCACGCGGACTTCAAAGTATGACTGCGCTCATCCGCCGCAAGGCGGTGTTCGCTGATTTCAACTTGGCGGACAGTATCGAGCCTGTGCTCCGGCTGCTACAAAAGTACTCGGATGTGCCCATGAGCCTCGCGGATGCATGCCTGGTGCGAATGGCCGAAGTCCTGCCGGATTGCGTCCTGCTCACCACCGATTCTGATTTCCGCGTGTACCGGCGCAGTGGGCGGCAGACCGTGCCTTGCGTGACCCCCGATTAAGCCAACCAATCGATCCGGTTCCTGATCTCGAGTAACCTTCTAGCGGCGCAGGCTCGCCGGGTTCCCACGCAAAGGCTAAACTAGTGACACTCGCCATGCGCACATTTTCTCGCCTGCGGTGCGTGCTGCTCCTGATCGTTGTGTTACTGTCCGGGCGGCCGTGCTACCCGCAAGCGGAGCAGATCCTCAGCTTTGACAGCGACATTACTCTGCAAGAAGACTCGTCGCTACAGGTCACGGAAACCATCGACGTTTTGGTCACCGGCAATCAAATTCGCCACGGGATTTATCGCGAGTTCCCCACCCGCTATCGCGATAGTTTCAACAATCGCTACGTTGTGGGCTTCCAGATGTCCGCTGCCACGCGCGATGGCGCGAACGAGCCTTTTCGTGTGCAAGACTACTCCAACGGCAAACAAATCTATCTCGGCACTCCCTCCGAAATGGTTTCCCGCGGGCACCACGTTTACACCATTTCCTACACTACGAACCGCCAACTCGGCTTCTTCAAGGATCACGACGAGCTTTTCTGGAACGTGACCGGCAACGGCTGGAGCTTTCCCATCGAGCATGCCCATGCCATGGTGCACCTACCGGCAAGTATTCCCGCTGACAAAGTAAGGCTTAGCGGATTCACCGGTACACCGGGTTCATATCAAACACAACTTACGTTCGCGCCATCCGACGACGCGTTTCAGTTTGCCACAACCCGTGCTCTTGGCCCGCACCAGGGCCTTTCCATTTTACTGATGTGGCCAAAGGGATATTTTGCGGAACCGACGTTCGCGGAAAAATTGCAATTTTTCTTCGAGGACAATCGCGACGCGCTGCTGCTGAGCTGCGGCTTTCTGGTTTTGCTGCTCTATTACCTGATCGCCTGGTCCGCTGTCGGCCGCGACCCCGCACCCGGCGTGATTATGGCGCGGTATGAGCCGCCGCAAAATCTTTCTCCCGCGGGGATGCGCTACTTGCAGCGCATGGGCTTCGACAACAAAACCTTCTCCGCCGCGATTCTCGATATGGCCGTGCGCGGATTTCTTACCATTAAGGAACAAGCCGGTTCGTATACGCTTTATTTGACCGGCAAATCCAAGGTCGACCTGCCTCCCGACGAACAGCAGGTGGCCCAGTATCTGTTCGATGGCCGCGACCAGATCTGGCTGCATCAGGAGAATCACCAGACCATCCAGGCGGCCCTGAAAGCTTTGAAAAAGTGGCTCGCCAATGCCGAGCAGAAAACCTATTTCGTCAGCAATTCACGCTTTCTGATTCCTCCCGTAGTTCTCTCCATCGTCATGGTGATCTCGTATCTGGTCGCAGGGGGGATGCCGCAGGTGGTGATGGGTGCGTTTCTTGGTTTCTGGCTCACGATTTGGACCTTGGCCGTTGCGGGATTGGTGCGCACGGCGGTAAACGCCTGGCGCGGGGTGATGCATCCGCATCTCTCGCGCTTCGCAGGCGTGTCCGACACGGGAAAGGCCGTGCTTGTCACTTTTTTTGCGCTCCCGTTCCTGGGCGGCGAAGCAATGGGCTTCTGGTTTCTTCTGAAGATTACCTCGCTGGTTCTGGTGCTATTCCTGCTCGCTTCCGGCCTGTTGCACATGGTGTTTCTCTATTTACTGAAAGCGCCTACGTTTACCGGACGGCAGCTGATGGACCAAGTGGAAGGCTTCAAGATGTTTCTCGGCGCGGTCGACGGCGACCGGCTCAAGCGCGTCATGCCTCCGCAGCAGACGCCCGCGGTCTTCGAAAGTTTTTTGCCCTATGCCCTGGCCTTGGACGTGGAGCAAGACTGGGCGGAGAAATTCTCGACACTGCTTGCCAGTGCGGGTACAACGCCGGGTGCCAACACCGCCGCCTATGCGCCTTCATTTTATTCCGGCGGCTCTTGGAACAGCTTTTCTGGAGCGAGCTTCGCCTCATCTTTTGGCGGTTCGCTCACGTCTGCGATTTCTTCATCGGCGACAGCGCCCGGTTCCGCAGGAGGCGGGGGGAGCGGCGGTTCGGGAGGAGGTGGCGGAGGGGGAGGAGGAGGAGGTTGGTGAGTCCCGGCGTGGGCCTATCGCGTGGCGTTTTTTTGCACGCGAAACGGGTCGCCCCGCGGCCAGCTCACGGTGTTTTTGTGTTTGCAGTAGGGACAAACCGCACGCGCTCGACATGGTTCCCTAGCCCGGTGGACCCGACAACCGGCATCCCGCGCTGGCACTTTGTGCAGCGAAAGATTTTTTGCAATCGTGCTCCTCGCTGACCCGGTTCAGCGCGGAGGTCCCCTCCAGACCCGTTCCTGAACCCACTTCCCGTGGGATACCAGTTCCCTTCGAGCGCTGGGCAGAAAGATGGCACCGGGTTCGACGAAAAGCCGCAGCGCACTCAGGACGGGAGTTCGTTGCGAAGTTGCGCGACCGCTTCGTGTAGCACATCGAAAAGCCGCGCCGGCCCGATCAATTCCGTCAGATGATGGCGGTCCAGGTCTGGCCGCAAGCCGGCGCGAATGTGCGCGAGAGCAAATCCAACTCCCTGAGCGCGCAGATACCGAACTATCTGCTCCACCGCGCGCGCGGCGGTGAAGTCGATGTTGGTAATCGCACCAGCGTCGACAATTATCCAGTGCAGAGGGCGCGGCGCGGAGTCCGCCAGCATGTGCAATTCTTCGGAGAAGTGGTTGGCATTGGCGTAAAACAGGGGCGCGCTGAAGCGATACACGATCACCGCCGGCTCGGTGGTCGCGCCGGGCACCACCGGCTTGAGTTGCCAAATTCCCTCCGGTCCCATCTGCAGTACCCCGCTGTGCGGCCGGTAGCTGTGGCGCACCACGCGGAACAGAGAGAACGCCATCGCCAATATAATTCCTTGTTCCACACCCACGAACACCACAAACGCCGCAGTCACCACCGCCAACCTGTATTCGCCGGGACTTTCCTTGCGTATGTCGCGCAAGGCCGGAAAATTGATCAGCCGCACCGCAATCGTGAACACCACGGCGCCCAGCACACATTGCGGCAAGTATTGCAGTGGATGCGTCAGAAAAAGCAAAACCAGCGCCACCACCGCCGCCGTTGCCAGGTGCGCCAGCTGGCTCGTACCGCCCGAACTTTCTACCATCCCGGTTTGCGTCGGGCTTCCATTGACCACGAACGTTCCGCTGAACGCCGCAAGCGAATTTGCCACGCCCAACCCGACCAGATCTGCGTTTTCATCGTCGGCCTGATTGTGCCGCGTGGCATAAGCGCGGGCGGTGGCCGCGCTTTGCGCCACAATCATGACGAAGCAAGACAGCGATACTGGCGTCAGCAACTCGACGGTTTTGAAACTCAGTCCATGGAGGCCCAAATGTGGCAGGCCACCTGGAACAGGTCCGAGCAGTTTCACTCCGTGCTCACCCCAATGAAGATACGCGCTGGCGGCCAGCGTACCGGCCACAGCAAAGAGCGGCCCCGGCCATTTCGGCGCAAAACGGCTGAATAAAAAGATGCAAGCAATGACCGCGACCGAAATGCCCAAGGTCAGCGGCGTAACTTGCCGCCAAGCACGCAACACCTCCACGAATTGCGCGGGCGTGCGGCGGCTGTGTACCTCGATTCCCAGCATCTCGCCCAAAACCGCGATACCTACCTGGAAGCCGACGCCCGTGAGGAAGCCAACCAGCACCGTTTGCGAAAGAAAATCCGCCAGGAAACCCACCTTGAGTAGTCGCGCCAAAAGCAGGCACACACCGGTCAACAGGGCCACGACTCCCGCGAGCGCCACATATTGCGTGCTGGCCGCCGGGGCCATACCGGCAAGACTGCCCGCCAGGATCGCAGCGGTTGCGGAATCTGCGGCCACCACCAGGTACCGCGAAGATCCGAAAATGGCAAACGCCAACAGCGGCAACAGCAGCGTGTATAAACCGGTGATCACCGGCATTCCCGCAATGCGCGTGTACCCCAGCGATTGCGGAATGTTCATCGCTGCCAGCGTCACTCCTGCCAGCAAATTTCGGGGTAGCTCAGACCAGCGAAAGGGCCGGAGCCCCTGGAAGAAACGAAGGCCGCTCGTGGATTCGGGCGAGTCGACCGCATGATTAGGCATCGAAAGTGTTCCCCTGGGAACCCTTACGGCTGCGAACGAATACCCGGTGTCTCGAAAAAACGAGTGACGTTGGGCGCGCACACCGGGTGGTTCTGACGAGAGAGTAGCAACAGTCCGCGGTGCACTCAATCCTGCGATGTGAATTTGTGTTTTAGTGTGCAGCAGGCTCTGCGGCCGGATGCCATCCGTGTTGCGGCACTTCGTGGGTTCCGCGCGCCAGCGGCTCGATGCGTATCCGGAAGAAGTGATCCACCGGCAAACGCCCTTTGCCGACCGGATAAGCCTTCTCCATGGCTTTCATCACGTAAGCTTTCGCCAGAGTTGCCGCCTCCACCAACCCGCGGCCGACCGCCATTTGTGCCGTGAGCGCGGAAGCGAAAGTGCAACCGGTGCCGTGGGCGTTTTCCAGCTTCACCTTATCGCCGCCCAGTTGGTGCACTTCTTTGCCGTCGAACACCACATCGGTGGCTTTTTCCATGTGGCCGCCCTTGACGATAACGGCCTTCGCGCCCATTTCTACCAATTTGCGCGCCGCGGCTTCCATGTCTGCCACATCTTTTATGGTGATACCGGTCAGAATCTCCGCTTCCGGCACGTTGGGGGTAATCACGTCTGCGCGCTTCAGCAGTTCCGTGGCGACATATTTTACGCCAGCGTTATCCAACAGCTCGGTATTGCTGGAGGAACGCATCACCGGGTCGTGTACCACTAGGTTGAACTTGTGAGCGTCCAAAAACTCACCCACCACCACGGCATTTCCGCGATTTCCGAGCATCCCGATTTTTACTGCCGCAATTTCGCTGTCTTTTATCAGCACTTCCAGTTGTTCGCGCAATTCCGAGCTCGGTGTGTTGTGGACGGCCTCAACACCCTGGGTGTTCTGAACTGTCAGCGACGTGATCGCCGCTATTCCGTAACAGCCATGCGCCGCAAACGTTTTCAGATCCGCCGCGACACCCGCGCCGCAACTCGGATCGAAACCAGCGATGGTCAGCAAGATCGGTGGAACGGCGATTCCTTGTGCATGCAGATGACTCATGATCGTCTATCTCTGGCCTGGTTCCGTGAACAAAATAGCCGGGCACGCTCGCCGGTGCGAATTTCCCTTTTTCGCACCGGAAAAACGCCCGGCACTTGCGACTCTACGCGCACTGAATTTTCTGTGCAAGGAAATTTTCGAATTGATGCACACTTCGGCGCACCAGCAAAAATTTACGTGCTGATAAGATGCGCGCTCCAGTGTTCACCCGACGCGGGCGAACTTTCCTTTCACGGGAAGAGGCCGCGCACCAGCGTCGCTTCCGCAACGCGTCCCACTCCCACGGTCATGGCCGCGGCGCGCGGTGGCACGTGATATTTCCGCATGCCTTCGATCATGTCGTGGAAGGCTCGCACCATGATTTTTTGCAGGCGGACATTCACTTCGTCGGAATCCCACAAGAGGCCTTCCTGATTCTGCACCCATTCGAAGTAGCTCACGGTCACGCTGCCGGCGTTCGTCAGAATGTCGGGTAAAACGGTAATGCCGCGACGCGCCAGGATCTCATCTGCATGCGGGGTGGTCGGCCCATTGGCGGCTTCCGCCACCACGCGCGCCTTCACCGACTCCGCATTCTGCAGGGTAATGACGTTTTCTAGTGCGGCGGGAATCAGGATGTCGCACTTCATCGTCAGCAAATCGTCGTTGGAAATGCGCGAGGCGCCCGGCATGCCTACCACGGTTCCGGAGCGCTCCTTGTAGCGCATGGCCTTGATGGGATCAATGCCGCGCGGATTGGTCACGCCGCCGCGCGTGTCGCTGAGCGCAATAATCTTGGCCTTTTTGTCCGCCAAAAGGCGCGCGGCGGTGGCACCGGCGTTCCCAAAGCCTTGTACCGCCACGGTGGCGCCGCGCAAGGAAATTTTCTTCATCTTGCAGGCTTCTTCCACCACGTAGACCAGTCCCTGCGCGGTAGCTTCCGCGCGCCCCAAGGATCCGCCGATGGAAATGGGCTTACCGGTGACGACGCCGGGCACGGTGTGACCGCGCATCATGGAATACGTATCCATGATCCACGCCATGGTTTGCGCGTCGGTGTACACGTCCGGCGCGGGGATGTCCTGGTCCGGACCGATCAGCGGCAAAATTTCGCTGGCAAACCGCCGCGTCAACCGTTCCAACTCGAACTTTGACATGCGCTTCGGGTCGCAGATCACCCCACCCTTCGCGCCGCCAAACGGCACATTGACTACCGCGGTCTTCCAGGTCATCCACGCCGCCAAGGCCTTCACTTCATCCAAGGTGACATTCGGATGAAAACGGATGCCGCCTTTGCCCGGTCCGCGCGCGATATTGTGTTGAACGCGGAAGCCTGTCAGCACTTTCACCTGCCCGTTGTCCATCTTCGTGGGCAGCGACACTTCCAGT
>Ga0187772_10001841_pt1 | contig 10281 bp, 5 predicted proteins | sample 0116_SJ02_MP15_2_FD_133137 | JGI IMG/M metagenome (GOLD analysis project Ga0187772, IMG submission 133137) | Tropical peat soil microbial communities from peatlands in Department of Meta, Colombia - 0116_SJ02_MP15_20_MG | ecosystem: Environmental > Terrestrial > Soil > Wetlands > Peat | place... | reverse complement strand
CGAATTTCCGGGCAGAGTCCTCATTCAGACTTTTTATCCCGAGCACTACGCGATTCAAGACGCCGTCAAGCAGGATTACTCTTCTTTTTTCGACCGCGAACTACACTTTCGCCGAATGCTGGCGTATCCGCCGTTCACTTCGCTCGCCAATGTAATTGTGCGCGACGCCAGCCTCGATAAGGCTATCCGCTGGTCGCGCCTTCTCTCCGAGTACTTTTCTCCTCATGACGGAGAGAAAGTTCGCATCCTTGGTCCCGCGACCGCGCCGCTCGCGCGCCTAAAAAAAGAGCACCGCTTTCAATTCCTCTTGAAGTCACCCAGACGCTCCGTCCTGACAAAACTTCTCAGCGGCGCGCTGGCCTATTGCGACGCGAAGGAAATTCCCCAGACCGCGGTGCTTGTGGACATGGACCCGCTCAGTCTGTTGTAGGCATGTCACTTTCTTCGATAACGCGAGATTAGTTCGGCCCGCTCTTCTGGTAATTCGGAAACGGCGGATGGTGCGGCTCCGCCGCGGGCGGATTCTTCTTCAACAAATCCATCACCACCTCCACTGCTTTTTCCAGCTGCGAGTCGTGGCCTTCCCGCGCCGCTTTCGGATCGAATTGGACTTCCACGTCCGGTGGAACGCCGTGATTCTCCACGTCCCACGTTCCATTTGGATTGTAAAACGCCAGGTCTGGAGTGCCCGTGAACCCGCCATCGAGCAAATCGCCGGGATTCGAATAATGTCCCACCAGACCGCCCCACGTCCGCTCGCCAACCAGCGGGCCGATGCCCGTCTTGCGGAACATCCAGGGCAACGCATCGCCCCCCGAGCCCGCCATTTCGTTGGTGATCATCACTTTCGGCCCAAAGATCGCTTCAATCGGCGTGGTGATGTCTTTCCCTTCGCGCATATTCCAGTAGCTTAGAAGTGGTCGCCGCAGGTAATCGATGATGTAATCGGCAATGTCGCCTCCTTCGTTGTACCGTTCATCGATGATCACCGCGTCTTTTCCGACCTGGGCAAAGTAATAGCGGTTGAAATTCGTGTAGCCGCCCGCATAAGTATCGGGAAGCCACACGTAAGCCACGCGCCCGCCCGTCAATTCGTCAACTTTGCGGCGGTTGCCTTCAATCCACGCATAGTTCCGCAGCCCGGATTCATCGTCTACCGGAACCACGGTCACGTCGCGCGCGCCGCTCCCGTCTGGCTTGGCGCCGACCTTCAGCACCACCTGCTTTCCGGCGGTCTCCTCGAAGAAGCTGTACACGTCCGCTGGTGGATGAACGTCTCGCCCATTGACCGCAATCAAGTACTCACCCACTTGCACGTTGACTCCCGGCTGCGTGAGCGGCGCGCGCAGCTTGGGATTCCAGTTTTCGCCATTGTAAATCCGTGCGAACCGGTAGCGGCCGTTCTCGACGGAATAATCGGTGCCGAGTAACCCCGTCTTGACGCGTTTTGGTTCTGGAACATCGCCGCCGCCGACAAACATGTGGCCGATCGTAATGTTTCCCAGCATTTCGATGAATAGGTAGTTCAAATCATCGCGCGTCGCGAGGTTTTCTAGGAAAGGTTCGTACTTTTTCTTCACCTCTTCAAGGTTGAGCCCGTGCAGGCCGGGATCGTAGAGAAAATCCCGTTCACCGCGCCACACTTGCTGGTACATGTGCTTCCACTCGGCCCGGGGATCCACGTAAATTTCCATGGAATCGAGCTTTAGCGGCCCGCCCTGGCCGGGTTGTGGCGGGCCTTCCGCCGGCTTCTCCGAGGGAGTGATGAACCACTGGTTTTGCTTGGCGTAGAGCATCTTTTCCCCGTTGAAAGAAAGGTTGAAGCTGGTCACCCCGTCGAGAATCTGCTCCGTCTTCCGCGTCTTGAATTCAAACTTATGAATCTTGGCTGACGGGCCGCCGTCTTCGAACTCGATGGGATCGATTGTCGGTCCCTCGGCAAGGAAAAGCACGCCGGCTTTGCCGGCGGCGAGGCCATAGTAATTCCGGCCCGGAATCGGTAGAGCCAGGATGCGCTGGCTGATCCCGTCGAAATCGATGTCGACCGTCGGAGGCTTTTCTTCCTTTGCCTTGTCCTTATCTTTGTCCTTTTCTTTATCGGCGTCGGCTTTCTTGTCCTTGTCGCTCTTTTCTGCTTCTTTGGCTTTTTCTTCGTCGCTTTCCGGAGCCAGGGGCGAAGGCAAGTCTTTCTTCAAAACGATCACGTAAACGCTTCGCGTCATGGGCCGTTGCAGGCTGGTCATGTCCAGCCAGCCGTTGTTTAGCGCGGTGTCGGTGCTCGCCGTGAAGTACAGGGATTTCCCGTCCTTGTCGAACGCCGCATACAGCGCGTCGCTCATGCCATCCGTGACTTGAAAACTCTTCGCTTGTTCGAGCGAATAGACAAATACGGCGTGCAAATGGCTGCGCAATTGTTTGGTGTAAGCGATCCACCGGCTGTCCGGCGACCACGCTAATTGCAGGCCGTGGCCGGGGTCCGTGTACATGTCGCTATCGACGTGCACGGGCGTTTTCTTTTCCAGGTCCACGTACCAATAATTCAAACGCTTGTCGGTATAGCCGATTTTCTTGGAATCCGGCGACCACGTTGGGGAGTAATAAAAAGTCGGCGGAGTGCCGAGGCTGATTTTGCGAACCTCGCCCAGGCCGTTCTGGTCGCGGATGTGCAGCGCGTATTCGCCGGACTCGTCGGAAAGATAAGCGATGGATTTTCCATCGGGCGACCACGCGGGATCGCGCTCCACGACGTCCGTGGTGTTCGTCAAATTACGAATGTCGCCCTTTTCGGAGGGTACAGTCAGAATTTCGCCGCGCACACCGAAAACGGCGCGTGCACCCGTCGGCGAAATATCCGCCGAGCGGATTCGCTTCGGCTCAATCTTCAGGAAATGCGGCCGAACTTCGGCAAGATCCGCTATCGGCCGGATGTCCAGCAGGCGGTCACTGCCGGATTTGAGATCGAGCAGATGCAGAGACCCAAACTGTTCGTAAACAATCGCGTCAGAAGTGGCGGACGCCGATTTAATGTCGAAGCCGTCGTTCTTGACGAGCTGTTTCACTTGTTGCGATTTCACGTCGTACGCGAACAGCGTCGCCGGTCCATTGCGGTCCGATAGAAAATAAATCGTGTCGCCAACCCACATCGGATTGAAATCGTTTGAGTTTTCCCGTGGAATTTTGGCCTGAATGCTCGAGTCGGAAATGCTGGCGATCCAGATCGGCTTGGTCTGTCCCCCGCGATAGCGCTTCCAGGCTTTTTGCCATTGCATGTTCGGCACGTACGCGATGTGCGTGCCATCCGGAGAAAAGGAAGCTTCCGCCGCTCGCGCCAGCGGCACTTGCGTTGCGAATCCACCCTCCACTGGAACTGTAAAAAGCTGCACCACTCCGTCCGCGAATGCCGTCCGCCGGGAACCGAATACGATTCGTTTCCCGTCCGGCGTCCAGCCGGCGACATCGTCGTCCGCAGGGTTATACGTCAGCCGGCGCGGCTCCCCGCCGCTCGCTGGCACGGCATACGCGCCCCGCGTGCCGTCGTAATTTCCTGTGAAGGCGATTTGTGACCCGTCGGGCGAAAAGATGGGCTTGCCTTCGTGCCCGCCACTGGTTAAACGCCGCAGATTTCCACCGTCGCGGTTTGCAATCCAGATATTGCCTGCGTAGCCGAAAGCGATTTGCGTCTTGCTGATCGACGGGTCGCGCAGCAGCAACGGTTTCTGCGCCTGCCCTCTCGCCACGCCGGCAGTGCACAAGATCAGCAAACCTAGCCAATAGCCTAACTTTAGAAGTCTGCCCGCTTTCCCTAAGGAGTTCACACTTGCCCGCTGGATGTTCATAATTCTGCTCTCCTTCGTCCTCAGGAAATCCCAGCTTCGAAACCGTGAAGTCCCCGCCTAGCCTCTCAAATGGCCCACGTGCGTAGTTCGACGTAGGCCCAAATGCTCACGGTCGGGAATTCTACAGGGGATCCTCGGCGCTGTGCATTCTACACCAACGTTTTGCAATGTGAGACGATTGTTTCCGAAGACCCTGCCTTTTGAAACGCCCGTTGCTTGAACACGGGCGCACTTCGAGTTATGCAGTAAAATGCGCGGCATGAAACACGCCCGCACGTTTTCCGCATTCATCCTGCTTCTGCTTTGTACTGTATCCTCGCAAGCGCAAACCGAAGGAACGCAACGTTTTGCCGAATTTGGCGACTTCAAATTGCGCAACGACAGTGTGATTCAGGATTTCCGCGTCGGTTATCGCACTCTCGGAAAGCTAAACGCGGAAAAATCAAATGCTGTGCTCTGGCCGACGTGGCTCGGTGGCAAATCCGAAGATTTGCTGCAGTTCGTCGGGCCGGGGAAAGTCGTAGACACGAATCAATATTTCGTGATTCTTGTGGATGCCATCGGCAACGGCGTCTCAAGTTCGCCCTCCAACAGCAAAAAGCAACCACGCATGAATTTTCCCGAATTCTCCATTCGCGACATGGTCGAAGCCGAGCGCCGCCTTGCAACAGAGATTCTGCATTTGTCGCATCTTCGCGCCGTCGTCGGACTTTCCATGGGCGGGATGCAAGCCTTCGAGTGGGCCACCTCTTACCCCGATTTCATGAATCTGGTCGTCGCCATGGCCGGTTCCCCACAATCCACCTCATATGACAAATTACTCTGGACCGCCGAAATCGACGCTATCGAACTCGACCCCGCTTGGAATCACGGCAACCCCGCCGGACCACTGACTCGCGGCATCGCTCTCGAACGCGAGATTGAGTCGATGCGGGACACTTCGCCAGGGTACCGGGTAGCACAAACGCCTCCCGGCGCGTTTCCAGCATTTCTGGAAACACTCCTGAAAGGTGCGCAGGCGGACGGTGGCACCGCCAGCGACCAAATTCGCCAACGGCAAGCCATCCTCTCGCTCGACATCCCCGGCGAGTCCGGAATGACGCTGGAACAGGCTGTTACCCGCGTTCATGCCAAGCTGCTGGTCATCGTGTCGTCGCAAGATCATACGGTGAATCCCGAGCCTGCCGTGAAATTTGCTACCGCTGCCCACGCGCCGCTGGTCAAACTGGACTCGGCGTGCGGGCATCAGAGCCTTGCTTGCGTCTCAGTAGGGCCCACTGTTGCACGCTTCTTGGCTGATCCCTCTTCAGTCCATGCCGAAACACTGGTTGACACTGGGAATCATTGAGAGTCTGAAGCGATGGAATGCCATTGCGAAGTCCGGAGCCTCACAGTGAACTTAACTTCTTTAGAATGAGCACTTCTGCGATTTTGTATAAGTGTTGATTCTAAAGCACTTACAGGGATTCCAAACTCTTTAGAATCAACACTTACAAAAAACCAGGGGGGAGGGTGCGCTTCATCGCAACCCGTGGCTTGCGCCGGTTGAATCTAAACATTCTCTATCTCAAAGTGAGCCGGGGCCAATTACTACGTCGCTGGATGAGACGCATTAACGAAGATCAAGAGATGGACTTGAAGAGAATTGGGATTGGCTGATACGTCATGAAGGAATGGGCGCTGTGGAAAACAAAAGAGAAGATTTTTGTTGAAAGCAAAGAAGATGTTTGAAAATGGAGCGATCTTCAGTCGCCATAATCCCAAACATCTTCTAGACCTGAATGGCTCCGGGCTGAGTTCGGAAGTTCCTGGCACGCTCTGTGCATAACTCCAGGTAGGTCCGCGCACGCGACGGTTCTTCCAGGGAGAAACGGTGCAACGCGGCAACGGAGAAAGCACTCCCAGGCCAGCAATTCAGACGGGATGTGAATCCTCGCGGCCGTGAAAGTTTGCTCCCGATCCGCCAAGTCCCCCGAGGGCTAACCTCAAAAGTGCGCCGTAGGTCGAGATGCAGTCGAAGCTGTCGCGAGTCCAGAAGTCCAAAGTAAGCAGAAGATTCCTTCAAACCTACCTGCTCTACACTTCTATAGCCGCGGTCGCTCTGGTCGTCGGTGGTTTCTGGGGACCAAGTGTCTGCGCGCAATCGTTGCGGATGGAAAAGCAAGTGGGAAGCATTTCTGGCACGGTGTATCTGCCGGGAAAGAGCGGGCTGGCGACGCAAGTAGCGGTCAGCCTGAAATCGCATGAATGGGGAGTGTACCGCAGCGTGCTGACCGACTACGGAGGCCACTTCGAGGTCTCCGGGCTGCCGCAAGGAGCCTACGAAATTAGCATTGAGGAATCGGGTTACGAGCCGCTGCGGGACAGCGCCAAGCTTGACGGCCCATCGCTCAACCTCGATCTTCACCTGATAGCGTTGGCACCCAAAACCCCTGGAAGTGCGTACACCGTTTCCGTCCGGGAACTGAAAATTCCCACTCGCGCGCGGGAAGAATTCAACAAGGGTTTGGATAGCCTGGCCAAGAGCGATTGGGCCGGCAGCCTGGTGCATTTCACGAAAGCGATCCAGCAGTTCCCCGGATACTATGAGGCGGTCTACCACCAGGGAGTGGCGGAGACGAATCTGGGTCAACTGGGAAAAGCCCTGGAGACATTTCAAAAGGCCATCGACCTGAGCGGTGGGCGGTATGCCCGGGGCGATTTTGGGATTGGCTACGTGCTCTATTTGCAAGGAAAAGCCAGCGATGCGGAGACGATCATTCGGCGGGGATTAGAACTGGACGCGAATTCGGCGGATGGTTATGTGATTCTGGGCCTGACGCTGCTGCGGCTAAACCGTCCGGACGAAGCGGAAAAAAGCGCGCGCGAGGCTCTGCTGCGGAACCCAAACCTGGCGAATGCCTATTTGGTGCTCGCGGACTCGTTTGCCAAGCGGCATAATTACCGCGAGCAAGTTGAAGGCCTGAACGCTTACCTGAAATTGGCACCGACGAGCCAGGCCACCGCGCGCGCCCAGGAAATCCGCGAAGTAGCCATGAAAATTCTCGCGGAATCGCAACCAAAGAACTGAACCGGCGGCGTTTCAAATTCTTCGAAATAGCAATCCTCACACTTGCGTCTTCCTGATCCTACTCTTCCTCAGGCGGAGGAGCGGCGGCGCCAGAAATAATACGCGGGAAGGCCAATTACCAGCAAAACGATAGCGACCGTAAGATTCTGGAACTGCGAAGGGTCTTTGAAAGCGAGATAAATGGCGTTGCCGACGATGGCGACGGCGGCGAGGACAAAAAGAAGCGGCGTCCAGGGATATCCGGGAACACGGTAGGGAATCGGTTGGCCAGCGCCAGCGCGGCGAATCGGAAAAATGGCGGCGGCGCCGAGTCCATAGAAAATCCAGCCGATGAAGATGACGCCTTCGATCAGTTTTTGGAACTCGCCAAGTTCTCCCGCGCAAACCAGCACTGCGGACCACAGGCCCAGAGCCACAATCGCAAAGACTGGAGTGCGAAAATTAACGTGCACCACGGCAAGCTTTTTGAAGAACAAATTGTCGTGGGCCATGGCATAGAAAACGCGCGGAGCGGTGAGAATGACGCTATTGGCGGCGCTAAAGGTAGAGATGAGAATCGTGAGGGCGATGATTTTGCCGGCCCAGGAGCCGAGAACGGCGTTGACCGCGGTTGCCGCGATGGTCTCGCTGGCGGCGGTCGCGGCAGGTCCTAGAGCAACCAGATAGGCGGCGATGGCCAGAAGGTAGAGCCCGATCAGCACGAGTGATCCCATGAGAAACGCGCGCGGGAATGCTTTTTGTGGATCGATGACTTCGCCGGCGCTGTAAGTGCCGAACTGCCAGCCTTCGTAAGCCCAAAGCACGGCAATCATGGCCAAGCCAAAACCGGAAATCAGATTTGAGCCATGTTGCGTGGCGCCGAGTGCGGGGAGAGTCTCACTGGCATGACGGCCAAGAGAGAGCAATACAGCGCTGAGGACGACAATTACGCCTGCTTTGACAAGCGTGGTCCAATTCTGAAGGTCGGAGCTTTTCCGTGTGCCCCAGACGTTCACGGCGGTGACGATCGCAATCACCACAACGGCGATGAAAGTCTGGAGCGCAGGCGATACAGGGACGATTTGAGCGAAATATTCGGCGAAGACCCGCGCCAGAGCGGCAACGGAGCCGCTGGCGATCACGAGAAAGAGACACCAGCCGTACAGGAAAGCGGAGGCGCGGCCGAATCCATCGCGGATGTAGCAATACAGACCGCCCGCCTCGGGGTTGCGCGCCGCTAGCTCCGCATACGTCAGGGCTCCGAGCAGAGAGAGTACGCCGCCGACGATCCACACGAGGAGCGCAAGGCCAACCGAGCCGCCCACCTGGCGCAAGATCGGGCCGGGGGTGCGAAAGATGCCGGAGCCAATGACGGAACCAATGAAGAGAAGAAAAAGATCGCGCAAGCGCAGCGTGCGAACGAGTTCCGGCATTGGGTCGGTGGCCGCCTCCAGCGACGCTGAAAGAACGCACGCATCATAACCGCGAACGGCTGCGGGTCAAGGGGAACTTGGAGGAATGAAGAACGGCGAGGGCATGAAACAAAGAAGAAAGACGAGCAAAGCGATGAATGCGCCCCAGCGGTGCTTGGAATCGAGCGTAGCGGAGTCGTGGATCGGGGCGACGCGGAGAAAGCTCATCAGCAGAAGAAGGACGCCCCAAAAAATCCAAAAAATGTTCCAGCGATGAGCATTCCAAAGGCCGCTGATTCCCACCAGGAAGAGGATCACGGGAAGGAACAACGAGGCGCGGCGGTGCAGCCAGGGATTCACCGAACGGAGAATGTGACCGCCATCAAGTTGAGCGACGGGCATCAGGTTCAGCGAAGTGGCAAACAGACCGACCCAAGCGGCGCGGCCGATTGGCGGCAGAAGCAGAGCATTCGGAGGAATCCCCGGGCGCAAGATGGCGTCGAGAAGGCGCAGCAACAGAGGGTTGCCATAGATCATTTCCGCATGATTCGGGTCGGAAAGCCCCGGAACGAATTTGCTGTGCAGCACGCCGTAAATGAGGGCGGGCACAGCAAGGACGAAACCAACAAGGGGACCGGAAGCGCCAACGTCGAACAGGGCGCGGCGCGTGCGAATCGGTGAACGAATCAGAATGAACGCGCCAAAGGTGCCGATCAGCGAAGGGAAGGGAATGAAGAAAGGATAGCTCGAACGAATGTAGTGGTGGCGGCAGGCGAAGAAGTGGCCGAGTTCATGGGCCAGGAGAATGCCGAGCAGCGTGAGAGCAAACGGCAAGCCAGCGGCGAGTCCCGCGGGATTCTTGTAAAAGAGCGTAAACGCGTGGAGCCATTCGTCCATGGAAACAGCCTGATTTTGCTGGTAAGCAACGGCGAATTGCGTCCCAGCTGCCAAACAAGTGCAGAACGCGAGCAAAAACAAAAGCCCGGCGAGGACCAACGATTTCACCGAAGGACGAGGCGGAACCGGCGGATGAAACCACTCGTGCGTGTGATGGGTGTGCAAGTCAATTTGCGCGGGAAGGGAACTGGCGGGATTTTCTGCGGTTGGTGGAGTCACGGAGTCGTTAGCGTAAGGGTTTTCGGTTCCAAATTAGAGCACAAGTTAAAGTACAACACGAGCAGGCTGGCTTGCGCTAGTTTCAATCATCCCTGTCCGTCAATCCTATTTGTCCCGGTTCACGGTTCGGTTTTCTTCTCTGCAATTTGATACTGAGCTACGGCCATTTTATAAAGGACCGTAGTGCGCGTTGTTGCCGTGGACGCCACGGTCTGAATGTCCCGATAAAAATTCGCTCGTGAGTCCAATACGACCAGACCGAGGGCGTAGGTTTCGAGAAGCAGGCCGTACCGCCCGCTGGCATTCCTCCTAATGACCCAAAAGGGACCGACATTGGCCCCAAGCAGACACCCAGCGCCTTCGCCAAGCGGAACATCATGCGCGACTATTTTAGGCAGGTTAGGTTGCACAATGAGATCGACTTCCTCCAGCCCATCCAAATGAATCTCCGAAGCCGCGAACCATGAAGCGGGAGCTTGCTCTGGCGTGATGCTATGTCCATTTAGACAGTTGACTACGCCTCGATGCAGAGTGTCTCGTACGACTTGTAAGGCACCCGCCGGAATTTCAACTGGCTTTTCCATGAATAGCTGACCAGGGCCCCAGTTAGCGCCGAAGGCTGTTTGCTCAGGCTGGGCGTCCTTCGCAGGCTTTTGTGTTCCTACGCTGCCCTGCAAGGCCGCCGCAATCACCAAGAACCAGGCTAATGGTCTCCATTGCAAAGAGAGCCTCTCAACGAGCCTTCCTTCTCTCGTTCATTCTATTAAGCTGAATCAGTACGACCCTCGTCAAGTCCTGAACATGGAGGCATGCGGACAAGTTCAGCTTCTGAAGATTCCACGTGCGCACGGGAGTAAATCCGACTATG
>Ga0187772_10001839_pt1 | contig 10288 bp, 9 predicted proteins | sample 0116_SJ02_MP15_2_FD_133137 | JGI IMG/M metagenome (GOLD analysis project Ga0187772, IMG submission 133137) | Tropical peat soil microbial communities from peatlands in Department of Meta, Colombia - 0116_SJ02_MP15_20_MG | ecosystem: Environmental > Terrestrial > Soil > Wetlands > Peat | place... | reverse complement strand
GAAAGATAGGTAGAACCCGTCCAGATTTACTATCGCCGGGAGCATCACTCGTTTGTCCTCAGCCACGCGATAGGCTAGGAGCACCAGGTCAACGACCTCCTGACAGGTCTCGGAGTGGAACTGCAGGAACCCGCTGTCCCTCGCCGCTAGGACATCGTTGTGGTCCGGCTCAAGGACTATGGGTGCCGCCACCCCCCGGGACACGTTGGCAAGGAGCATCGGTGCCCTCCACCCCGACACGTTGTACAGCATCTCGATGGTGTAGAGCATCCCTTGACTGGATGTGGCCGTGAACACCCTAGCCCCAGCGAGGGAAGCGGCGCCTGCGGCCGTCAGCATCGAGTGCTCCGACTCGAGTTGGACGAACTTCGAATCCATCTTCCCCTCTCTCACCCATTCAGCTATGGTCTCGATTATCTCGGTCTGAGGGGTGATGGGATACGCGGGGACATAGTCGACCCTCGCCAACATCGCCCCCGCGGCGGCGGCAACGTTGCCCGTGAGGAGCTTCCCCTTCACTAAACGCTCCCCTCCCTCGATTGCGTGACCGCCCTGAGGGGGCATTCGGTCATGCAGATCATACACCCCTTGCAGTTGTCGTAATCTATCCTCACCCTCCCGTCCTGGCCGACTGACATCGCAGACTCGGGGCAGTAGGCGTAGCAAATCATGCAGTTAGTGCACTTCGAGTAATCGATTGTCGGCCTGAACGTCCTCCAGTTCCCCGTGTGTCTCTGGTAGGAGTTCCCCGTGTTTGTCACCTTCTCGATGCCATCCTCAGACACCACGACAGCGAGGGGAACCAGACTCTCGGTCGTCGGGAGCTCTTCCGTCTTCAGTTTCAGTGGCGCAAGCTCCTGGTAAATTGCGGAGGCGAATTCAACGTTCTTCGCCACCATCTCTGCAGCTAGTCCAATGTCCACCAACTCCTCTGACACGGCCCTGAGAAGCGCCTCTCTGTTGATTCCAGCGATCCTGGCGACCGCGGCTGTGATTCCGGCGCTCAGAATGGGCCTCCCAAGTATCTTGAGAGCTTGGCCGGTAAGGTCCACAGTGGCAACGGTCACGTCATCCCTCGTCGGTAGTAAGGAGCTTCGCGGCTTCGTAGTATTGACAACCGCGACCCCTCCCCTCCGAAGCCCTGCGAACGGGTTCGCCATGGGGTCGGAGATCAGGGAATCGTCCATTACCGCCGAGATGTCAGGTGAGAAGACGAACCCTCTCTCAGTTATCTTTTCGTCTGAGAACCTCGTGAACGCGGTGACTGGCGCCCCCCTCCTCTCAGCGCCGTATATTGGGAAGTCCTGGGCGAAGAAACCGTCGTTGAAGGCTGCGTTCCCTAGAATTCTGCTCGCAGTCTTCGCCCCCTGCCCTCCGCGGCCATGAAAACGTACCCGGATTATCACGACCTAACAAGTTAGGGAGCCCTCTCTGAGCAAATTAAAGTGCAACCACGATTCTCAATGATGAAAACAACATTCGAACGTGACGATCGGGCGGGCGCCGCATGGTCTTAGGGAGCCGTTAGTTATGCAGTCGCCGCGGTCGCCCTTCCTAGGGTAGCCTGAGCGGCTGCCAGCCGTGCTATGGGCACTCGGAAGGCAGAACAACTAACGTAGTTGAGCCCCGCTTCGTTGAAGAAAGCGATACTCTTGGGGTCTCCGCCGTGCTCTCCGCATACCCCGATCTCGAGCCCAGGTTTCACCCTACGTCCGTCCTCGACCGCTATCTTCACCAGGCGCCCCACCCCCGCGGTGTCCACCGAGTCGAAGGGACTCTCCGCAATTAGGCCCATCTCGATGTACTTGGGGATGAACTTCGCCTCGACATCGTCCCTGCTGAAACCGAAGGTGGTCTGAGTCAGGTCGTTTGTCCCGAAGGAGAAGAAGTCCGAATACTGGACAATTTCTGACGCGGTGAGGGCAGCCCTCGGCGTCTCGATCATCGTCCCGACCTTGTAGTCGACCCGCGCCCCTGCCTCCCTGAACAACTCCTCGGCGGTTCTTTCCACTACCCCCCTGAGGAATTTCAACTCCGCTGCCAGAGCAACAAGCGGGATCATTATTTTGACTTCCGCCCTATCCTTGCCCTCACGATCCAACTCGATGGCCGCCTGGAGTATTGCCTTCGCCTGCATCTCGTAAATCTCGGGATACGTCACCGCCAGCCTGCACCCTCGGTGGCCAATCATCGGGTTATGCTCGACCAGTTGTCTGACTCGTGAGAGCATCGCCTCAAGGTCCTGCAGCTCCTCGTTGGGCGCGCCATTCGCTCTCTTGTTCTGTATCTCGACCAGCAGGTCCTCAGGGGGCGGCAGGAACTCGTGCAGGGGGAGGTCGAGCAGCCTGACAACAACAGGCTTTCCTCCCATCGCGGAGAAGATCCCCTTAAAGTCAGAGAGCTGGAATGGGAAGAGCCTGTAGAGGTGTTTCCTCCTTGATTCGACGTCCGTACTCATGATCATGTCCCTGACGATGGGGAGCCTGTTAGGAGCGTTGAACATCCTCTCTGTTCGGCAGAGCCCTATCCCCTCTGCTCCAAAATCCCTGGCCCTTAGCGCAGCTTCGGGGGTGTCTGCATTTGCCCATACGCCCAGCCTCCTCATCCCGTCTGCCATCACTAGAATCTGCAGGAGATCACGCGACGGTTCGGGGTCCACCATCCTGACTTCGCCCTTGTAGACGTTCCCAGTCGTGCCGTCGATCGTTATCGTGTCCCCCTTCATTACCTTCTGACCCGACTTTGTCACGAAACAGCTCCCGTCGGCTGCAATCTCTATCTCGCCGCACCCCACCACGGCTGGTTTCCCCATCCCTCGAGCGACCACCGCCGCGTGGGATGTCATACCGCCCCTCATGGTCAGCACCCCCTGGGATGGGATCATCCCCTTGATGTCTTCTGGTGTCGTCTCCACTCTCACTAGGATCACCTGTTTGCTCCCCCCAACCCTTGCTGCCTCTTCTGTTTCGAACACGACTTCGCCAGACGCTGCCCCCGGTGATGCGTCCAGACCCTTCGCTATCGGCCTGTCCGCCGAGGTGGGATCGAGCCTTCGGTGGAGGAGCGATTCGAGCATGTCTGGCTCAATTCTCGACACAGCTTCTTGGGAGGAAATGAGTCCCTCGGCTGACATGTCAACGGCAATCTTCACCGCCGCCTGGGCTGTTCTCTTCCCGTTCCTCGTCTGCAGAGTGTATAGCTTGCCGTCCTCAACAGTGAACTCGAAGTCCTGCATGTCCCTGAAATGGCCTTCCAGCTTCTTGGCAACGTCCTTGAGTTGCCCTAGGACAACAGGGTCCATCTTGTTCAAACCCAACGGGGTCCTTACCCCCGCCACCACGTCTTCCCCCTGCGAGTCCGGAAGGTACTCGCCGAACAGGGTGTTCTCCCCGGTCGAGGGGTTGCGAGTAAACCCTACCCCGGATCCTGAAGTTTCCCCGAAGTTCCCGAACACCATCATCTGAACGTTGACCGCTGTCCCCAGCTCCTCGCTGATGTGGTAGAACCTTCTGTACTCCTTGGCCCTGGCGTTGTTCCACGAACGTAGGACGGCCTCGATGGCCATCTGGAGCTGAACGAACGGGTCCTGGGGGAATTCTTTCCCCGTCTGCTCTGCGATGACGCGCTTGAACTCCTCGGTCATCTTCTTGAGCTCTTCGGCCGGGATGTCTATGTCCATCTTCACCCCAGCCTTCTCCCTTTTTTCCTCCAGTATCTTCTCGAACGCTCCGGCATCGGCCCCAAGGGCCACCTTGCCAAACATCTGTATGAGCCGCCTGTACGAATCGTAAGCGAACCTCTCGTTCTTTGTTTTCGCCGCCAACCTCTCAGTCGTCTGGTCGTTTAGCCCAAGGTTCAGTATCGTGTCCATCATCCCCGGCATGGAAAAGGGGGCCCCAGACCTGACGGAGAACAACAGAGGAGCTTCTTCTCCGCCGAATTTCTTACCTGTCTCCTGCTCCACCTCGGATATCTTCTCCCTGACCTGGACGAAGAGACCCGACGGGACCTTCCCTCCTTCCTTGTAGTACTCCTTGCACACTTCTGTCGTGATTACGAACCCCGAGGGCACAGGGAGTCCGAGGGATGTCATCTGGACGAGGCCGTAGCCTTTGCCGCCGAGGAGGAACTTGTCCCCTCCCCTGGCGTCCTGGAAGAGCATTACTCTTTCCAACAAGGATGCTTCCGTTTTCAAGCCAGATTTTCCATGGTTATATTTGTAAGGGATGATTGATTCTACCTTTCGGCGGACCGACTTCTGCGGTTGTGCCACTTCACGCTAGATCTTCTTGGGAACCCTTCCTAGAGCCTTCTCATCTAGCCTGTAGACGTACCAGTCGGACATCCTCCGCGCCCCTAGCTTCTCGTAGAACCTCAACGCTTTCACGTTCCAAGTCAGTACCGCCCACTCCATGCGCCCACACCCCTCCGCGAGTGCGATTTCCACGCACTTCCTGAATAAGGCGAAGCCTAGGCCCTGCTTTCTATAGTCCTCGAGCACGAATAGATCTTCGAGATAGAGGGAAGGCTTGGCGAGGAAAGACGAGTACGTGTAAAAGTAAAGGGCGTAGCCGACCAGCCTCCCTCCGTCCGAGGCGACGAGTAGGTTGACCTTCTTCTTTCTGAGGACATCGTCGATGAGCCTCGCCTCCCCCACCTTCGAGGGAGGATTGAGATGTTCGAAGTTCGCAAGGGCGCGGACTAGGCCGATGAACTGTTCGGCGTCTGTTCTCCGCCCCTTCCTTACCAGAGTCCTCACACTTCCCCTTTCCGACTGATGGATAAATCGATTGGGGGTCGAAAAGTGGGGGTGGACCAGGAGCTCAGTGTAGCTCCAGGTCTCTTTTCATCTGCTCATACTGTTCTTTCGTGATTTCTCCGCGAGCGTACCTCTGGCGAAGGATTTCATTCGCGTCCCCGTATCCGTAGCCGTACCAGTACCTCCTCCTCCAACCCCATCCCATGGGCCAGAAGATTAGCCGGCTAACGAAGAACAGGATGATGAAGATGAAGATTATGCCGAAGGGGAAGAAGAACCACCATCCGAGGAACGGATAACCGTAGTACGCTCCGGTTGGCACGCTGGGATATCCGTGGATAGCAAGTATTGCGAAGAAAGCGATGACCGCTACCAGGACCACCGCGAGGACGGCCCAGGCGAAGGGGTTCCCCCTGTGAGGATGCTGCTCGCCGTAAGTTGTCTGCATCGTTTTCGCCTCCTGGATGGCCTTGGCTTGCGCGGATTTAAGAATATCGGAAAACCGATTCCGCGGCCCGCACCAGGTCACGCGTAAATATCGATAATCCGACAGTCATGCCGATGTGGCCCTTCAGATTTACAATGCATCGCAAGCGCGGGTTACGCATGATGGTCGTCACGTTACTCTCCTCTTCTCCTAAGAACGGGGTAGAAATCATGGACGGAATAGAGGCAATGACGAGAGGATGGTGGCGTCCATCCCCTGGTTCAGTCTACCCCCTCTTGGAGAGAATGGAGGGTGAAGGGACGGTTCGTAGGCGTGATGACGGAAGGTACGAGCTTACCCCGAAGGCCAATGCGGAACTCGAGGTATCGTTTGGGACCTTCAGCCGCACCCCCAGAACGGGATCAGACGCTGTCGAGGAGATCCAGAGCCTTGTCTCCTATGTCGAGGATTTAGCGAAAACAAAGCCGACTGAACTACACGCGCAAAAGGAAAGGTTGCGGGATCTTGCGAGACGTCTAGAGCAACTCGCTGGTTAGCACAAAGTCGGAGGACCTAGTGCAAGGGACTAGTCCCCCCCGCCTTCCCACGCGCGGGGGTCGGGCCAATCTCAAGTCCTCCTCGATGGATCTGCACCTTACTGGGTTAAGCGGATCGGTGAGAGAACGAGCCTTTCAGTCAGGGCTGTCCTTTCTCTTCGAATTCCCGCTCGACTTCCTTCTCAACTTCTCCCAGCCTCTCCTCTCCCGCCTTCAGAAGACGGCCGAGGAAGGGACCGAACAGGAAGAGGAGTGCCGTTATCACCGTCCCCACAGAAACAAAGGCGAGAACGGAAGAGAAGACCTTCCCCAGCGCGCTCACAGGTTGCAGGTCACCTGGAGGCCCCTGGCCCGTGGCTATGAAGCTCGTGAAGTAGAACGAGTCGAGGTAGCTCCAACCTTCGATGGCGTGCATCGCGACGGTTCCCAAAGCCACCACCGAGGCGATCAACGAGACAGAGTAGATCGCCCGGACCCAAAATGACTTTGGGATCCCGTATCTCCTCCTTCTCCCACGTGGCTTACCCTGCATGGTGTCCCCCACCCTGCCGGGGAACGCTTTAAACAACACACGAGATTCCTCGGCATCCAAATAGGTAGCGGGGTTCGCGTGGAAAACGATTTGCAAAACGGACTGAAGCAGGCGATGAGGGTCTACCCCCAAGGGGTCACTGTGGTGACCATGACTGGTCCAAGCGGGCCTGCGGGGCTAACCGTGAGCTCATTCACGAGCGTATCACTGGAACCTCCACTCATCCTGATTTCAATTGCAAAAGGCTCCGCAATACATGACCTCTTCCGCCAGGCGAAGGCCTATGCAGTCAACTTCCTAGCAGACGACCAAAAGTCTGTCTCAGACATGTTCGCCGGGAGGACCAGGGCCAGAGACAGGTTCGAAGGGGTCGGGTTCACCAAAGGAACCACTGGTTCTCCGATCATCGACGGTGTCCGCGTAGCGATAGAGTGCAGGTCATGGCAGGTCTACGAGGGGGGAGATCACTCCATCCTGGTCGGGGAGGTCGTTTCTGCCAAGACCTTCAACTCGAAGCGGCCGCTCGTCTACTATTCGCAGCAGTACACGACAACGGAGCAGATGGAATTCCCTGCCCCTCCGTCGGACATGGTGTGGTAGAATTCAGCGAACCGAGAGAAGGTAGTCGGGCCTGTCTTTGATCTTGGGCGCATCGATCTTCGCGAACCCGCCGCCTTCAAGCGACCTTACCATCATTGCCTCATTGAACCAGCTCTCCGGAGTCGGCGCCCCCCAGAAGGTCTGCCGGCGTGGGTCGTTGAGCTTCCAACGAATGGGGACCCAGTCCGGATCCGCGCTGATGTAGTCCCCTGTGTAGAGTTCAATCCTGTTCCCGTCAGGGTCCCTGAGGTAGAGGAAGAAAGCATTGGAGACCCCATGCCTTCCGGGACCCCGCTCCATGCTCTTGAGGTACCCGCTGGCGGCGAGCAGATCGGCGGTATCCATTATGGAGGCGCGGTCCGAAACGGTGAAACCAGCGTGATGCACTCGGGGGCCCTTTCCCGTGGTCAAGGCGATGTCGTGGCAAGTGTGTTTCCTCCTGAGCCACGCGGCCCAGAGGTCGCGCTTCCGCCCCTCCGTCTCCGTGATCTCGGTGCAACCGAACCCGAGGCTGTTGACGTACCAGTCATAGGCCGAAGCGGCGTCAGGCAACATCACGTTGAAGTGGTCTAGCCTCATCACCTTCGCTCCCCTGTAGCTCTGGTACTTCTGCAGGAGCCAATCCTCAGAGGCCATCTTCACATAGAATTCCACTGGAAACCCGAACCCATCCTCGACCATCAGGGCTCGCCCCTGCCCCCTTTCTTCTCCGGGCTGAACCCACCTGCTGTACCACCCCTTCGCTTTGACCAGCTTCTCGATCGCCCGAAGCCCCGATTCGTCGGCTACCCTGAACGCAAAATGCCCGACGCCGGGCGCATCTGACTCGGTGAGCATGAGGCAGTGGTGGTGCCTGTCTTCCAGCCCACGGAGGTAGAGGTGCTTCCGGTCCGACCCAGTCAGGACGAATCCTAGGGTGTCCACGTAGAATTTCTTCGCTTCTGCGAGGTCTGTGACAAGGAACTCGATGTGTCCCGACTTCACGATGTCGAAGTCTCTTTCTACTCTCTTCACTTTCAGTCCTTCCTGTGGAGCAGCTCCTTAACCCGCTCTTTGTACGGCTCCTTGTTGTACCACGAGTAGTAGGCGCTGGCCATTCGGACGGGGTCCCCAAAGAAGAACCTCTCGTACAGGTCCTGTCTCCCTCCGAAGGAGCTGCCGGCAAGGTCCCATGCCAGCTTGAAAAGCCGGATTCTCTCCTCCGCGTCCGCTGTTTTCGCCTGATAGTATTTGTCGACCTCAGGCCTCTCGGGGGAACCGAGGATCCCCTCCGGTGGGATCGCCATGAGCCCGCTTGCCCCGATTTGCTTGAGTACGGCGGAGAGCACGGGAGATACACGTGGCCAGAGATTCCTTGCCGAGTTGATTGGGACGTAGTCGGGGGTCATCAGCCCCCACCTGTTCAGCTTCGCGTTTGCTTCGCTCGCAGCCAAGAACGAATTCATAGTCTCTGCAGTCAAGAGTATCTCAGAGATCCTCTCCTGTACCTGGGGGAACTGATCTACACCGATGGTCTCGGCCACAAGTGTCACCAGTCCAGCAACGAACTCTACCTTTGCCGCCTCCCGAATAGTAGCTTGGTGCGCCATGAAAACAATGGCGTCCGTAGCTTCGCTCACCCTGTTGGCCCGGTCCGGGTCCTCCAGTACGAAAACGCGCTCCCAGGGGACCAATACGTCGTCGAACACGACTACCGCATCTTGCTCATCGAATCTCGAAGCTAGCGGATGGTCATAGGAGGAGTCGGAAGCAAACGACTCCCTGCAGATGAACTTCAACCCTTTCGCGCTCACGGGAAGCGCAAAAGCGATGGAATAGGGGGTGTCGTCCTGGCCCGACCGGAGGACCGTGGACGGGAACACAACGATTTCGTCGGCGATGGGGAGAGTCGCCAGCATCCTGGCTCCGCGGATGACTACCCCCTCGGGGTTCTTCTCGACTACCCTCGCCGCAGTGAACGGATCCGCCTGCTTTGAAGGGCCTACGCTCCTGTTCGCTTGAGGGTTGATCAGGGTGTGGGTCAACAGCAGATCGTTCTCCCTTACGTGCTCGTAATAGCGGACCATGTTGGAACCGAAGTCCCTCCCGTCTTTCCCGAAGAAATCCTGTGCGGCTGCCATCGCCATAATGGAACTGTTGAGGTAGTCTGCTGTCCTCCCCATGATGCCCCCAGAATAATCCGCCCAAGCCTTCATCATCAGAGTCCTCCTGGCAAGGTCTTCTTTCGCACGCGGCTGGAGAAAACTTACGCCAACCCTGTCCCCGCTTGAAGGAGACCGGTAAGTCATCGAATCTATCAGCTCAGGCTTCTTCTGCATTTCGTACAGTGCTGCGATGGACTTCGCGACCCCCCTGAACGCATGATGTTCCGATATTGATCCCGTAATCTTCTCATCTCCGTACCACACCTCTCGGTGGGTCGAGTCCACCCTGCGGAGGAATTGTCTTCCGTCGACGGCTCCCATCTAAGGAACGTTCCGCTCCCGCGGTTTCTCTAATTGAATCTTTTCACTACCGACTCTATGCATGAGAGGCGGGGCCAGGCCGATTACACACCGCTCCCCGCTACGCCTCCTCGACAACAGGGTTGACAAGTCTCCCCACCCCCTCGATTTCAAGCTCCAGATTCCCTCCTGCAGGAGGGAGGACGAACTCTGTCGGATCTAGTCTGCCGAGGGCCTCCTCTGTCCACCCGACGCTGCCGCAGGAGACGACGTCTCCTGGCTCCAGAGAAAGGAAGCGAGATACGTAGGAAGCTATTTCTGCAGCGTCAAAGATATACTCGGAAGTATTTCCATCCTGGACCATCCTTCCGTCAAACTTGGTGGTCATCCTTAGGTTGGACCAGTCCCTGCTCTCTTCGGGGGTGCACACCCAGGGTCCCATGGGGCAGAAAGTGTCATGGTTCTTCGAACGGAAGAGCGGCCCCCTAAGGTTGGTCCTTCCAATCACACCGGTGGCCCTATCGCGCCTGTAGGCTTCGTATGCGTCCTCCCGGGAATCGGCGGGCGCCGTGACATCATTGAGTATGGTGTAGCCGAATATTGAAGCCTCGGCAACATCCCTTGCGGCGTTCGAAATCCTCTTTCCTATAATGGCGGCAAGCTCAACCTCGGGCCGGATCCCACTCTTGGGCGCCCGGATTTCTGCATCCGGCCCTATGACGGCGCTGGGAGCTTTCATGTCGAGCCTCGGCCTTTCCAGGGTGACGTCCTTCCCCCCCAGCATACCTCTCGTGTTTACAATTGCAGCCAGAATCTTCCCCGGTCTAGGGATGGGAGCGTAAAGGGTCACCTCTGTCAGCGGGAAGCCGTTCCCCTTGCGCTCCCCCCCTACCACGCCCGCCTCGAGCAAACTGGCGAATGAGCGCCCGATACCAAGGTCATACACCGAAGATCCTTCTACAAGGCCGG
>Ga0187772_10001838_pt1 | contig 10288 bp, 5 predicted proteins | sample 0116_SJ02_MP15_2_FD_133137 | JGI IMG/M metagenome (GOLD analysis project Ga0187772, IMG submission 133137) | Tropical peat soil microbial communities from peatlands in Department of Meta, Colombia - 0116_SJ02_MP15_20_MG | ecosystem: Environmental > Terrestrial > Soil > Wetlands > Peat | place... | reverse complement strand
CACGACCCTCGTCCTCTACGGCGACTTCAACAACTGGTTCGCCGCGTTCGCCTTCTGGGTGTTCACCTACTACGGCGCGAAGCACGTCAAGATCCTGAACGGCGGCCGGAAGAAGTGGATCGCCGAGGACCGCCCGCTCACGAAGGACGCGCCGAAGCACGCGGCGGGCCACTTCAAGGGCCACGGGGGCGACCCAAAGCTCCGGGCGTACCTCGAGGACGTCCGGGCGATCCTGCCCGAGGTCAAGGCGGGGAAGTTCGCGCTCGTCGACGTCCGGGGCCCGAAGGAGTTCTCGGGCGAGATCACGGCGCCCCCCGAGTACCCCACCGAGCACGCGCAGCGGGGCGGCCACATCCCCGGGGCGAAGAACATCCCGTGGGCCCAGGCGGTCCGCGATGACGGGACGTTCAAGTCCCGCGAGGAGCTCGACGAGCTCTACAAGTCGAAGGGCGTCCCGGGCACGACCCCCGTGATCACGTACTGCCGGATCGGGGAGCGGTCGAGCCACACCTGGTTCGTGCTGAAGTACCTCCTCGGCTACCCCGACGTCCGCAACTACGACGGGTCGTGGACGGAATGGGGGAACCTCGTCCGGACCCCGATCGAGAAGCCGTAGCCGTGGGGTCGAGCGCCCGGCCCGGTGCCTAACGGCGCCGGGGCACCGGGTGCGCCTCCTTTCGGACCAGGAACTGGTGGAGGGTCGCCTCCCGTCGGTGGGCGAGCAGCGCGTGCCCGGTCTGGTCCGACCATCGGACCATCTCGATCGGGCTCGTCGGATCGTCGGTCACGAGCAGGACCGCCGCGCCGGGCTCGTGGCGGGCGAGCTCCTCGTTCAGCTTCGTGAGGACCGCCGAGCACTCGAGGCCGATCTCGTAGAGCTCGAGATCCGGCGTCACCGGCCAGCAGCGAATTCGTTGCGTGCGGATCCGTTCCTCGAGCCGGGCGGCGATCGCGGTCGCGGGCTCGAGGCGCGTCCCGGCCTCCTCCGGGCGGACCGGCCGGACCCGGACGACCCAGCCCTCCGCGTAGGGGGCGTCGTTGAGGAGGCGCGGCCGCCGGACGATCTCCTCGTTCCGCTCCAGGATCTCCGCCTCGACGGGCAGGCGGACCGCCCCGGTGAACCGCACGCTCTCGACCGTCGCCACGCTCCGGCCGCGCCCCACCGTTCCTTCGACCGGACGGAACGTCACGGTCCGGAACGGTCCGGCGAACGCGGCGAGCGCGCCGAGCATGCCGAGGCGAGCGCTCCGCCCGTCGGGCTCCGCTGCCCACCAGACATCGTTCTCGAGATCGTAGAGCCGGTCCTCGGGGAGCGGGCACCCCGCCACGTCCATCGTCCCGGAGCAGCCGGGGCGGGAGATAGCCCGATCGGGCGAGGCAAGCCTTTTTCGCTCCGGGACCCTCGTTCGGGGCCGTGGCTGCGAAAGACCAGCCGGAGGCGACGTTCGTGGCCCATCCGCAGGTGCGATGCCGCTGCGGTCACCTTCCGACCCACCACATGGTCGTGGGGCGGATCGGCACCTCCGCGAGCTTCCGCCTGGAGCCGAGCGGTCCGTGCGCCCTGTGCGGGGAGAGCGCGTGCCGCCGATACACGCCCGGCGGCCCGTGAATCGCGGTCGGCCTTGGATCAGCCGTAGGCGGCCTTGATCAGGTAGTCCTTGAGACGCTGGAGCCGCTCGTCCCAGAAGTGGAAGTGCCAGGAACGGGCCTCCTCCCACGATTCGCCGGCGCCCCATCCGCCGTGTTCGAGGGTCACGTCGATCCCCTCCGGTGACTCCTGCAGCCGGACGTAGACCTGCGTCTTCAGGGCAGGGGCGTTCATGAGCGCGGCGAACGGCTTCGGGGCCCCCCACGAGAATCCGATGTCGACATCGGGGGTGAGCCGGAGCACTTTCCCGGCGCTCTCGAACGGGGTCTCGCCGGTGAACTCAAGGACGTACTCCCCACCGACCTTGGGGTCGATCCGGGCCCCGTCCGCGAGCCAGCCCTTCACCTGGCCCGAGTCGGTGAACGCCGCGAAGATCATCGGGATCGGCAGGGGGACCGTCACCTGGATGAGTATGGCGTCGAGCTCCGCCTCCGGCACGGCGACCGCTCCTCCTTCGGAGGGTAAAGGTTTTTCCGGGCGCTTTTGCGTCGGCCGCTGCCGTTACCCAAGGCTTAAGCCTGCCGTTGAGGAGATTCCCCACGACCATGCTGGGCCGCCGGCCACCGGTGGTGCTCGCCCTCGGCGTCGCCGCGATCGTGCTGCTTTCGTCCCTCGGTCTCGCGGGAGCGAGCGCAGCCTCGCCTTCCCGCCTCTCGGTCGCTCGAGGGCCGGTCGCCCCCGGGGCGAGCTCGGCGGCGCGTGCCGCTCCCGGGCGTAGCCTGCCCCTGACGGCCCGGCCGGCCGCGCCCGCGAGGACCAACGCGTCCGCGGAACCCTCGGATCTCCTCCGTCCCTCCGGACCGCTGTCGGCCGAGCTGGCCCAGCTCCATTCGATCCATGCGCCGCTGAAGTACGCGTTCCTGCCGAACCTCAACGCCGCGCCCGACCCGGGGCTCTCGAACGGCATCATCCAGTTTGGGTACTCGAGCGTCCCCGCGCCCCTCGGCGTCGCGGCTTACGGGATCCGGAACGCCTCCGGGGTCCTCACCCCCTATTCCCTCTCGACGTCGAGCGTGGAGGGCACGTTCGCGCCCCAATCCCTCTCGGGCCTCGCGATGGACATCTCTGCCCCGGATCGGTACGCGGTCCAGCTCAACGCGGTGCTGGAGAACGTCACGCTCTTCGGCACGCCAAGCTACGAGTTCTGGACGCAGAACATCGTGGAGTACTCGACCTACAGCCACCAGATCTTCTTCATCAGCAACATTTGGAACTTCTCGTCGAGCAACCACGCGTTCGACCTGGTGACCCCGTCGACCTTCTACCAGGTCGGCCCGAACGGGACCGTCGTCTCCCCCGACTTCTACTACGGGCTCGGGGGCCCGCTCAACGTCAGCTATCCGTTCACCCTCCACACGTTCCTGAACTCCTCGATCGTCGGGGGCCGGGATGCGGTGTTCTTCAACTTCACGGTCGCGAACGCGACGCGGTTCTACGCCGGTTCCTTCGACCACGCGATCTTCAATTCCTCGATGCCGGGCCGGCCCGCGGCGCCGGATCTCGCGTACGTCACGAGCGGGGGCACCTACAGCGACTACGGCCTCCCGGGAGACTTCGAGATGGTGCTCGGGGGCCCCGCGGGCGGGAGCAACCTGGATGTCCTGAGCGCCGACGCCTACCTGGGGCTCCAGTACTGGAACGCCTCGGAGAAGGCGTACTCGGTCGTCCCGTCGGCGTACGACTTCGGGTCCGACACCGGGGAGACCGCCGTGGGGGCGTCGGTCCTCTGGGGACCCGGGAGCGGACTGCCGGGCGGCTCTCCCAATGCGCTTCTGACCCAGGGACCGACGATGCTCGAGGGCCTCTGGAACGTCTCGGGAGCGAGCGGCGGGCCGACCGGGTACGGCGGCGCGGTCCATCTCGATCTCCGCCCGGCGAACGCCTTCGTGTTCCTGGCGCCCGGCGCGGTGTTCTCAGGCTGGAATTCGACGAACTGGTCGCTCTTCGAGTGGGCGCCGTACTCGGCCCTCCCGGACGAACTCGGAGCCGGTACCTGGACGGCGATCGGAATCCTCGCGAACTACGCGCCCGTCGAGACCACCTTCATCGTCGTCCCGAGCCTGGTCACCGTCGTCAACCTCTCCCTGAGCCCGGACCCGGCGGAAGGGGTCTACACGCCGCTCTGGGCGTTCGGAAACGGGGCGGTTGCGAACATCTCGGCCCTCGGCGCGCTCGCGAACGACCAGTACGGTCCGATTGGCGACGCGTACTCGAGCGGGGTCTCGTTCCCGTGGTTCGGGCTCGCCAACGACTTCCTCTATCCGGTGTTCCCCGGGATCTGGCTGTGGAACACGACGGTGCCCACGGTCGTCAACAATCCCCCGAGCCTCGAGACCCAGTACCCCGCGTCGATCGCTGCCGAACTCGAGGCAGTGGGCTTTCCGACGACGAACGACCTCCAGATGCTCTTCTACGACGACTCGCACGTGACGCTGACCAACGGCGCCAACATCGCGGGCTGGTGGTACTGGGGCGCGTACAACGGACCGGCGGTCTCCGCGTACAACGTGGTCTTCTGGAACACGAGCTACAGCGTGATCTCGGGCAACACGTTCAACACCGGCGGGAACGCCCTCTACCTCTACGGGGGCTCGTTCAACCTCGTCGTCAACAACACGTTCCGCGCGACCCTCCCCGCCTCGACCGATCAGTACGCGTCGGTCGCCGGCACCTATGGATCAGTCGGGATCTTCGAGGGGGACTACGGGAACGCGACCGCGGTCGCGGCACGGCTCGGGGAGCCGAACGTGACCTCCCGGTGCTTCGCCGGCGGCTCGACCGGATTCTGCGACCTCATCTTCAACAACATCTTCCTCACGGAGATCACCGCGGATTCGCCGCTCTACGACCCGTACGCGTTCTATACTGCGTACCCCACCTGCCCGGCCTGGCTCGCGGCGGCGAACACGAGCTGTTACTTTGACGAGGCGTGGAACGCCCTCCCGGGGGCGTTCAACTGGTCGCTCAACATCCTCGGTAGTCCGGGGATTGGCGGGAACCTCTGGTGGAACTACGGGTCCGTGGAGAACCCGTACAACGCGATCCCGTACTTCGCGCTCTCGCCGTTCACCGCCGCCGGACTCACCTACATCAACTGGGGGGGCGACTACCTCCCCCTGTCGCTCGTCCCGCTCTACCACGCGGAGTTCGTGGAGACCGGCCTACCGGCCGGCACCCACTGGTACGTCAGCGGCTACTCCGGAACATTCGGCGAGACCGGATTCTCCACGATGAATATCACCACCCTCATCCTGCCCGCCGGAACGTACAGCTACGTGCCCGGCTCCCTGAACACGAGCTACGCGGCGTACGGCGGATCGTTCAGCCTGACGAATCGTTCGCTCGTCCTCGACCTCGAGTTCCGTCCGGCGATCACCATCGAGTTCTTCGAACAGGGGCTCGTCAACCGGTGGGACTGGTGGGTCGAAGTCGACACGTCGTCCGGTCTCTACTTGGGGACGGTCGAATCCACCGGCGCGAGCCTGAATGTCTCGGGTCTACTCCCCGGCAGCTACGTCTACCGAACGTACGTCAGCGGTTTCGCGTTCGCCCCCCTTCCGAGCATCGCCGCGATCACCGTGACGGGGAACACGTCGGTGGTCGTCACTTTCCTACCGATTCACGAGGTCCAGCTCATCCAACACGGGCTGGCGCCCGGCACCGTCTGGTGGGTCCGACTGTGGAACTCGACCGTGAGCGAGCTCATTGTCGGAGAGGCCGACGTGAGTGAGGTGACGATCCCGGGTTTCTCGGTCTCGGGACCCCTCAATTGGAGCGTCTTCGCCGCGAACTACGTGGCCCTCCCGGCCGAGGGCGAGATCACGTTTGCCGCGAATGGGACGGTCAACATCCAGTTCTCGCTGCCCGCGACGCTCACGTTCAACGAAACCGGCCTCGCCCCGGGAGCCGGGTGGACGGTGTGGCTCACGCAGTACGGCGTGACGTTCGACGAGACCACCACGTCGAACTCGATGGTCTTCTCGGCGGCCAGGGGTCCCTACAACTATACCGTCAGCGCGCCCGGGTACTTCGCGAGCGGCACGTACGGGTCGGGCGAGCTTCCCCAGAGCGTGCCCGTGGTCGTCGGCTTCACTCCCATCACGGCCCTCGACGGGACGCTCCGTCTATCGGTGACGACGACGTTCGCGTTCGCCTCGGTGAACGGGGTCGACGTGAGCCTGCCCTTCCGCGCGTCCGAGGAACCCGGCCTCTACGCGATCGTCGTCACGAGCCCGGGCTATCTCCCGTACTTCAACAACGTCTCGGTCGTGAGCGGCGAGTCGACGAATCTCTCGGTCTCGCTCGTCCCGGTCCCAACGTATCCATCGGGCCCGACCGCGACCGGGTTCAGCTCACTCGTCTGGATCGTGGTCGCCACTCTCGCGGCGCTGGTCGCCCTCTTCCTCGCGACGACGCTCTGGGTCCGGCGACGCGGAAAGACCCCGCCACCGCCCGCCGCGGCTCCCCCTCGCCCCGCCGCCTCGTCCGACGTCCCGTCGTGGATGGAGACCACCTCGACGTGGCCCGACGAGGGCTCCCGTCCGCCCCCATCTCGGGGGAACTGAGGGAACTCAGGGACGGCGCGGTCGGCGAACTCCGGGATTCTCCGGACGACGCGGCGGGCCGCTCACGAGCGAAGGAACTGCCTCGCGCCCTCGAGGAGGAAGCGCACGTCGGAGGCGAGCGAGATGAACCGGAATCCGATCTCGAGCGCCGCCCGCTTCTCTTCCGGGTTCACGATGAGCGTGCCCGGGACCTTGCCGTGCCGCTCGCACGCCGCGACCACTTCGTGCATGGCGTCCCGCACCTTCGGGTTCGTCCGGTCGTCGAGGAGCCCGAGGCTGAGCGTGAGGTCCTGCGGCCCCACGAAGAGCAGGTCGATCCCCGATAGGCTCGCGATGGCATCGAGGTGGTCGAGCGCCTCCCGGGTTTCGATCTGGACGCCCACCAGCGTGTCCGCGTTCGCGCGCCGGAGGTACGAGGCGAGCTCCACGCCGTAGCGCGACGCCGCGGCGGCGGCGGCCCCCCGGACGCCGACGGGCGGGTACTTCGCGTACGCGACGACCGCCTGAGCTTGGGCCTCCGTGCTAACGAGGGGGACGAGGATGCCCTCGGTCCCCGAGTCGAGCGCCTGCTTGATCAGGTACTGGTCGATGTTCCCCACCCGCACGAGCGGCGCCGGGCCCGCGTCGGCGAGAAGAGCCACCATGGCCGCGAGGGTCTCGGGATTGACGGGGGCGTGCTCCGTGTCGATCATGCACCAGTCGAACCCCGCCCCTCGGAGGGCGTCGAGCGCGACGAGGGACGACGACGAAATCCACGTGCCGAACGAGGGCGTCGTCGCTTGGCGCAGCCGGTCCTTGATGAGGGTCCTCATGACCGGGTCCTCGCGCCCCCGGGGGCGCTGCGGGCGATAAGCTTTCCATCCCGCCCCGCGGCTACCAGAGTGCTGAGGGCACCCGCGGCCCCGTGACCATCGTGGCGAAATGAGGGTTTAAGGGCCGGGTCGAGCCATCGAGTCCTCCGATGAGCTTCGCCGCCGCCCGTCCCGGCCGCCCCGCGCCGCTCTTCGGCCGCGAGGAGATCATCGAGGAGGTGGACCGGCTCCTCGCGCGGGCCGCCGACGGTGAAGGGCAGGGCCTCTTGATCCTGGGGGTCGAAGGAGGGGGGAAGAGCCACCTCCTTCGCGCGATCGAGGAGCGGGGCATCCGGCGGAGGTTCCGGGTGTTCACCGGCCGGGGGCAGCTCGCCGAACTCCCCCAACCGTTCTCCCTCGTGCGGGACCTTCTCGAGAGCGCCCGGGAGACGGAGGCGGGGCCGACGGACGATCGGGCCTGGGATGCGACCAATCCGACGCTCTTGGGGCCGATATCGGGCGGTCCTTCGGTCCTTCCCGAGCCGGCGGGGGAGGCGGCCCGGACCCTGGACGCGCTCGACGAGTTCGACCGACTGCTCGCCCCCCTCGTGGAACGCGACGTCGCGGGGCTCGAGACTAGCCGAGAGGAGTTGCTCGGCCGGATCGAGGCGCACTTCCAGACGGTCGCGCGGTCGAGCCCGCTCCTCCTCGCCATCGACGACCTCCATCTCGCGGACGACAGCTCGCTCGAGTTCCTGACCCGTTTCGCGATCGACCTCGCGGACTACCCGGTCGCCGTTGTCGCGACCGCGGGAGTGGGACCCGCGGCCCCCGATCGGACCCGGACCGCGGTGGAGGTCGTCAGCCGTTCCCCCGCGTTCCGATCCACGGTCCTTCGCCCCCTCACGATCTCCGAGGCGACGGAATTCGTACGCTGGATCATCGGGGGCCGGGACCCGGATCCTCAGGACGTCCTCCGCTGGCATACCCAGACGGAGGGCAACCCGCTGCTCATCGAGCAACTCGTGCGGACCGTCACCGGGTTCCAGTCCGCGGAAGGGACCGCGACGTCGGCGCAGCGCGCGAGCCTCGCGGAGAGCCTCGTGGCGCGAGTCGAGGAGCTCCCCCGACGGGCCCAGCGGGTCCTCGCGTACGCGACGGTCCTCGGCCGCGAGTTCGACTTCGCGCTCCTCCGCACGGTCGCGGGGCTGGACGAGGAGGCCGTCACCGAGGCGGTCGATCGGCTCGTTCAGGACGGCTTCCTCCGGGAGAAGGGCCGCGAGGTCTACGAGGTCGTGACGGAGGCGGCCCGCGCCCGGGTCTACGCCGACCTCACCGAGACCCACCGCCGGATCCTTCACGAAAAAGCGGGGCTCGCCCTCGAGGCGCAGGGCGGGGCGCCCGAGTCGGAGCTCGCGCGGCACTTCTATCTCGGCCACGACCACCCGCGCGCCTTCAAGTACAACGTGGCGGCCGCGGAGACCGCGACCCGCGCGTTCGCGTTCGAGACCGCGGCGACACATCTTACTCGCGCCCTCGAGGCCGAGCGACGGGGGGCCGGCCGCGATCCGGTCGTCGAGATCCGGCTCCTCACCGAACTCGGGCGACTGTGGACCGAGATCGGCGTGCCGCAGCGGTCCGAGTCCGTCCTTACCGAGGCCGTCACGCTCGCGCGGTCGCTCCCCGGCCACGAGATCGAGCTCGGCCGCGCGCTACTGGGCCTGGCCTGGTCCCGGTACGAGCGCGGGGAGTTCCCGACCGCCGAGGAGCTCGCGACCGAGGCCTGGGGTCGCCTGGCAGCCGCCGGCACCACGCGAGACACGATGGCCGCCCACCGGGTCTCGGGTCTCGCGTGCTGGCGACGTGGGGCGCTGAAGCAGGCGGCGGAGCACCAGCGCGCCGTGCTTGAGATCGCCGAGCGGGAAGGGACCCCGCTCGAGCAGGGACATGCCCTCGTCGACGTCGCGAACGTCATCGAGCCGTCCGACGCGCAGAGCCTGCAGCTCTCCCTCGAGCTCTACGGGCGCGCCGCGGAGCTCTTCGCCCAGGGGGAGAACCACGTCGCGCTCGCTCGCGTGCGGATGAACCGTGCCGTGACGCTCTGGGAGGCCGGACGGACGGACGAGGCGCTAAAGGAGTTCGAGCTCGCGATCCGGGCGGCGGAGGCCGCGCACTCCCCGCGGTGGATCGGCTGGTGCGAGTTCAACCTCGCCCAGATGCAGGCGGAGCTCGGCCAGACCGCCGTCGCCCGCACCGCCCTCGAGCGCGCGGTCCGGGTCCTCGCGCCGGTCGGGGACCTAAGCGCCGAACAGCAGATCTGGATGGCCCGCGGCATGATCGATCACGCGGAGGGCGCGTACGACGCGGCGGAGGCGAACTACCAGAAGTCGCTCGAGATGGCGCGGGATCGGCACGTCCGCGCGGACAGCGCCGAGGTGGAGCTCCGGCTCGCGTGGCTCTCGCACGACCGCGGGAACGATCTCGAGGCCCGGGCCCGCCTCGCGGGGGCCCTCGCGGACGGTCTCCTCGAGTACCGGCCCGACTTCCGGGGTCGGGTCGCCGGGCTGGAGCGAGCGATCCGCGAGGCGCCCGGCGCGGGGGGCTGATCGGAACTCGTTCGGGGCGGTTCCATCGCCCGAACCTCCGATCCAATCCTCGGCGGGAGTGATTTAGCCCGGAAGCCGTCTCTCGCCCCCATGGCCCGCGATTGCTTCTTCTGTAAGTTGGTGACCAACCGAGCGCTCGCGCCGCATTGGATCGCCGAATCCGCCGGCGCCCTCGCGCTGCTCTCCCCCGATCCGGCCAGTCAAGGACACACGGTCATCGTGCCCAAACGGCACTCATCCGATCTCTCGACGGTCCCCGGGTCCGACTGGATCGCGATTAACCAGCTGACCCTCCGAGTGGTGAAACTGCTCCGCTCGACCCTCGGCGGCCGGGGGGAGTACCTCTACTGCGGAAGCTGGGTCACGCGAGGTCGGAAGTTCCCTCACCTCCACGTGCATGTGGTTCCCCGAGGTCGCCATCTCTCGAGGAAGTCCGAGGTGTGGTGGACGCCTCCACCCGAGGGAACCGCGTCCCGAGCCGAGCTGGTCGAGCTCGCGCGACGGATCCGGGCGAGGACCCGCCCCGTCCGTCCGCGTCGCTTGGGTCATCGTGCGTGAGGGCCGGGTGGTCTCGATCTACCGAGCCCAGACTCGCGGCCACGTTCCCCCACGCTTCGACGCCGGGCGTGCCACCGACAAATACGAACGGCGGCTTGGGCGCCGGCCGGCGAGAGAGAT
>Ga0187772_10001837_pt1 | contig 10289 bp, 8 predicted proteins | sample 0116_SJ02_MP15_2_FD_133137 | JGI IMG/M metagenome (GOLD analysis project Ga0187772, IMG submission 133137) | Tropical peat soil microbial communities from peatlands in Department of Meta, Colombia - 0116_SJ02_MP15_20_MG | ecosystem: Environmental > Terrestrial > Soil > Wetlands > Peat | place... | reverse complement strand
GGCGGGCGCGTAGCACCGGTACGCCCGGCCGACGAGCGCGGCGGGCGCGAGCGGGCCGAACGCCCGGCTGTCGCGGCTTCGCTCCGCGTTGTCCCCCACGACGAACACCGCGGGCGCGGACCCGGGGTCCGACCGCACGCGCTCCACGCGCTTGACGAGGAGGCGGTCCTGGACCTCGGGGTCGCGGACGACGACGATCTCACCGGGACGGGGGGCCCGCTCGGCGAACGCCGAGCGGTCGACCAAGAGCCGATCGCCGGGCCAGAGCGTGGGCAGCATCGACTCGTCGTGCACGATCACCCGCCGGCTCCGGACCCAGCGGCGCAGCCGGTCGCCGAGCGACCCCGTCCGCTCTCCGCGCGCGCCCCCCGCCTCCGGCAACCTTATCCTCCGCCCGAAGTACCGTGAGGCATGCCCGCCTTCCCTCGCCTGCTCGAATGGACGACCCGAGCCCGGGACGCGATCCGCCCACCCGAACCGGTCTACGCGCACTGCGACATTCCGTGCGGTATTTATGACCCGCACGAGGCGCAGATCGCCGCGCTCACCGTCCTCCGGATGGACCAGCTGATCGGCGAGCTCGCCATGCCCCCGATGGACGCGAAGCCCGAGGACCGGGCCGCGTACGTCTCGAAGCTCGCCCGGTACACCGCGGTCAAGGAGACCCACTCCGAGCGCGTGAAGTCGGAGGTGCGCGTGATCTGGGGCGACTACTTCACCCCCGACCACGCGAAGACCTACCCGCAGGTCCACGAGCTCACCTGGAAGATCCTGAAGCAGGCGTCGAAGACCCGCCAGGGCACGAACCTCGCGGACGCCCAGGAGCTCCTGAAGCTCGTCCAGGAGTTCGCGGAAGTGTTCTGGCAGTCGAAGGGCGCGAAGACGAAGCGCCAGCCGTCGCTCCAGAAGGCCGGCGGCGAGCTCGTCCTCCCGGTCTCGGCGTAGGGAGCTGACCGCCGCCGTCCGCCGGCGCGCGATCGTCCGGCGAGGGTCGATGACCGAGACGCTGCCGCTCGACGGGCGCTCGCTGACGCTCGAACAGTTCCTCGCGGTCGTCCGGGGGAATTGCGGGGTCTCGCTGACCCCCGAGGCGCGGAGCGCGGTCGCGCTCAGCCGCCGGGCGGTCGAGCGCGCGGTCGCGAGCCACCGGTCCGTCTACGGCGTGACGACCGGCTTCGGCGCGCTCAGCGACCGGACGATCGCGCCCGCCCAGGTCCGCGAGCTTCAGGTGTCGCTCGTGCGGAGCCACGCGAGCGGGACCGGCCCCCCGCTCCCGACCGACCTCGTCCGGGGCGTCATGCTGCTGCGCCTCAACTCGCTCGCCCGCGGGCACTCGGGCGTGCGGACCGAGGTGCTCGACCGCCTGGTCGATCTCCTCAACCGGGGCCTCGAGCCGTGGATCCCCGAGCAGGGCAGCGTCGGGGCCTCGGGCGACCTCGCCCCGCTCGCCCACCTCGCCCTCGCGCTCCTCGGGGAGGGGGCGTTCGTCGCCCATCGCACGCGCGAGCGCGAGCCGGCCGCGGCCGTGCTCGCCCGCGAGGGGATCCCGCCGCTCGAGCTCGTCGAGAAGGAAGGGGTCGCGCTCCTCAACGGGACCGCCCTCATGGCGTCGTACCTCGCGCTCGCCGTCGCCGATGCCCGCGAGCTTCTCGACGCCGCGCTCGTCGCGGCCGCGCTCTCGTTCGATGCGCTCGAGGGGAATCCCGAGTCGCTCGACGACCGGTTGGGGGAGGTCCGCAACAGCCCCGAGCAACGGGAGATCGCGCGGGCGCTCCGCACGCTGCTCGCCGAGAGCGGCCTCGCGACCCCGCGGAAGGAGTGGGCCGGCCAGGATCCCTACACGCTCCGCTGCCTCCCGCAGGTGCTCGGCGCGGTCCGGCTCGGGATCGGGTTCGCGGAGGGCGTCATCGCCCGCGAGCTGAACGCCGTCACCGACAACCCGCTCGTCTTCGAGGGCGACGACTTCGTGAGCGGGGGGAACTTCCATGGCCAGGCGCTCGCGCTCGCCCTCGACTCGCTCGCGATCGCGGTGCAGTACGTCGCCGGGTTCAGCGAGCGACGGCTCGCACGGATCCTCCACCCGGCCCTCAACCGGGGCCTCCCCGCCTTCCTCGCGCCCAACCCGGGGGTGAGCTCGGGGTTCATGGTGCCCCAGTACCTCGCGGCCGCCCTGGTCAACGAGAACACGACCCTCGTCCACCCGGCGAGCGCGCTCAGCCTGCCCACGTCGGCCGACCAGGAGGACTTCGTCAGCATGGGACCGTGGGCGGGGGCGAAGCTCGCCCGCATCCTCGCGAACACCCGCCGGGTCGTCGCGGTCGAGTGGATCGTGGCGGGCCAGGCGCTCGAGCTCCGCCGGCCGCGGTCCGGCGGTCACGGCAGCGAAGCGGCGCTGCGCGCGCTCCGCAGCCGCGTCGCGCCGTGGGCGAAGGACCGGAGCCCGGCGGACGACGTCGAGCGCATCGCCGAGGCGATCGCCTCGGGGGCCCTCGTGCGCGAGGTCCGCGCGTCGGTCGCGTTCTAGGCCGGCGGCGCGGGGGCGCCCGGGGCCGGGCTCGGCGCGGTCGGGAACCGCACGGCCTGCCCACAGGCGGGGCAGGCGTACTCGCCGACGCCGCGGTGCCTGAGCGGCGTCCGGCACTTCGGGCAGGGGATCGGGCTCTGCGAGACCCACGCCGCGAACAGCTCCTGCGAGCGGCGATCGGAGAGCGACGTCGTGGCTTCGCCCGGAGGAGCGGGGGAGGGTGAGGGTGCGGACGTCGGGACCGGGTCGCGCTCGGCGGCGGAGGTCGCGGCGCGCGCGGTCGCGAGACGGCCGCACTGGGGGCAGACGGCGAGGTTGCCGGTGCCGGCCGGCTGGAGGGCGACGTGGCAGGTCGGGCAGACGGACTTGAATCCCCCGCCGGAGAGCGAGGGGGCGAGCCGCATCGGCGCCGGGGGCACGAAGGCGGGCGCCGCGGCGGCCGGGGGTTCCGCCGGCGCCGGCGAGAGATCGGGGAGCGGCCGGGCCCAGCGGACGACGCGCCGGCCGGGGTCGTAGATCAAGGGGGTCCCCGGACGGGCGAGCTCGTGCGCGAGGACCTTCTCGGCCTTGCGCTCTCGCCAGGCGAGCGCCGCCGCGAGGCCGGGCACGCTCGTCGTGCCGAGCGACTGCACCGTGGTACGAAGGCGTTCGAGATCCGGCTCGGAAGGTCCGAAGAGGGCGACCATCGCGCGTCGCTCGCGCACGGCCGCAAAAAACCTATCGCTCGAGGAGAACTGAAGAGAAGTGTGGGAGGCACCGACGGCCCGACTCCGGGTCTCTTGGACGGTGCCACCAAGAGCCGTGCCGCCGATGCCCGAGGCCAACCTATAGTAAGCAACACCTGCCTATATAGTTATCCGGGCCCCCGGAGGGTGGGGCGTGGGTCCGCTTTCTGCGTTTTTGACGGTTCGACCCATAGAGGCTTAACCTCGACCGACCCCTGCTACGGTCGGCGGTCCGGGTCCGCCTCGCCATGGTCGTCGATCGCGCCAAGCTCTCGTCGTCCGACTCCGCCGTCGCGCCCGAAGGGGGCGCGGCGAGCCCCCCGGCGCGGGGGACGGTTCAGGCGATCCTGATCAGCTCGAACGAGGACACGCGGCTCTTGCTCCGGGGGCTGCTCCGTCTCTATCACCACCGGATCGTCTTCGAGGGGCGGGGGCCCGAGCCGCTCGAAACCGCTCCACCCGGGGAGGGTCCGCGGGTCCTCGTCCTGGACGGGGATGCGGTGGACGGGGGGTGGGAGGCCGCGCTGAGGACGGCGCTCGCCCGCGAGCCCTCGCTCCACGTCATCCTCCTGACCCCGGACCGCTCGCCCGAGTTCGCCGGCCGCGCCCGGGCGGCGGGGGTGGGGCTGGTCCTCGTACGGCCGTTCGCGATCGGGGAGTTCACGGAGGCGCTTGCGCGGGTGAGCGAGGCGGCCTAGCCGATCGCCCCGCGCCCGGGGGAGGCGAGCGGTAAATCGCCTCCGCCCCTTGTGCCCGACGTGCCCCCGTTCTCCCCCGCCGCACTCTCCGACGTGGTACGGGGCCGCGTGTCGATCGACCCGGCGGAGCTCCGCCGGGTGGGTCGGGACGGCTCGCACCTCCGCGGACGGCCGGCCGCGTCGGTCGCCCCCGCGGACGCGGACGACCTCGTGGGGTTGGTGAGCTGGGCACGTCGCGAACGGGTCCCGCTCGTGCCCCGGGGCGGGGGCACCTCGCTCGACGGGGAGTCCGTGCCCGCCGAGGGCGCGGTCGTGGTCGATCTCGCCGGCTGGAACGCGGTACTCGAGGTGAACCGGGCGGAGCGCTGGGCCCGGGTCGGCCCGGGGGTCGTCAACTTCGACCTCCAGCAGGTGCTGCGCCCGCACGGGCTGTTCTTCCCACCGAACCCCGGGTCGTGGACCTCCTCGACCATCGGGGGCAATGCGGCGACGAACGCGTCCGGCCCCCGCTCGTTCCGCTACGGCCCCACCCGGCACTGGATCCGCGCCGCCGACTTCGTCCTGGGCACCGGGGAACGGTGGACCGTCGGGGGCCGCGCCGCGAAGCGCTCGACCGGACCCGATCTCCTCCAGCTCCTCCTCGGCAGCGAGGGGGCGCTCGGGATTGCGACCGAGCTCACGGTCCGGCTCGCGCCCGCGCCCGAGATCCGGCGCGGCGTGGTGGTGCCCGTCCCGTTAGGCGCCTCGCTCGGGGCGATCGCGATCGGGCTCGGCGGGGCCCCGGGGACGGGCCTCTCGGCGCTCGAGTACCTCGACCGCGCCTCCGCCGTCACCCTCACGGAGCGGCGGGAGGCGAGCTGGCCCGGCGGGTCAGCGCTCCTTATGCTCGAGGTGGAGGCGGGCTCGGCCGCGGAGGCGGACGCCCGGCTCGCCCGGCTCGACGCGGCGCTCCGCGAGGTCGGGATCCCGGGTCCGTCGACCGTGATCGACGACGCCGATCGGCTCTGGACGCTCCGCGGGGAGAGTTCGGTCGCCCTCGACGAGCGGGTCGGCGAGCGGATCCGGGAGGACGTCGCGGTACCGCTCGGCCGGATCGACGCGCTCGTGCGCGAGCTCGATCGCATCGCGGCCCAGGAACGGGTCCCGCTCTACCTCTTCGCGCACCTCGGGGAGGGGAGTCTCCATCCGAACTATGTCGTCGATCCCGCCGGTCCCGCCGCGGACCGGATCCGCGCGGCCGTGCTCGACGCGTCCCTCCGCCTCGGCGGCACGATCAGCGCGGAGCACGGGATCGGACTCCTCAAGATGCCGTACCTCGCGCGCGAGATCGGGGTCCCGGGCGCTCGGCTCCTTCGGGCGTTGAAGGCGACGTGCGACCCCGACGGGATCCTGAACCCCGGGAAGCTCGTCGCGACGGCGCCGTCGTGAGGAGCCGAAGGACCTTCTCCGTCGCCTTCGGGATCGGGAGCCGCTCGAGCTCGTCAAGGCGGACCCAGCGCCGCTCCCCGGGCGGAGCCCGCGCGACGCGAACGGCCGCGGATCCGCGGAAGACCGAGAGGTCGACCTCGAAGTGACTGTAGCCGTGCCGAACCCGTCCGACCTCCTCGAGCGGACCGGCGGTGAGGCCGGTCTCCTCGCCGAGCTCGCGCCGGGCGGCGGCCTCGGGCGACTCGCGCCGCCCGATCTTTCCGCCCGGGAACTCCCAGAGACCCCCGAGGAGGCCCTCGGGCGGGCGCCGCTGGACGAGCCACCGGCCCTTCCGTTCGAGCGCGACGACGGCGACGCGAAGGAGCGGGCGGGGGGGACGTCGAGCACGTCGAGGGAGCTCTCCCGGGTTCGAAAGCTCCCGGCGGGCGCGGCACGCGCGCGCGACCGGGCACACGTCGCACCGGGGCCGTCGCGGAAGGCAGACGGTCTCCCCGAGCTCCATCAGCGCCTCGTTGAACGCCCCCGGTTCGTCGGGCGGGAGCACCTCTTCGAGCGCCGCGAGGAGCCGGGCGCGTACCGTGGCCGAGCCGATCGGTCCCTCCTCCCGCGTCCACCGGGCGGCCACCCGGAGGCCGTTCGCCTCGAGGGCGACCACGCGCCGGCCGAACGCGAGGCTCGCGACGGCGCGCGCGATGTACGGGCCGACGCCGGGAAGCGCTTCGAGCTCGCCGACGGTATCGGGGAGTCGGCCGGCCCGCTCGGCGACGAGCCGCTCGGCGGCTCGATGCAGGTGCCGGGCGCGGGCGTAGTAGCCGGCCCCCTGCCAGGCTTTGAGGACCTCGGACGGGTTCGCGCGCGCGAGCGCACCGACCGTGGGGAATTTCGCGACGAACCGCTCGAAGTACGGGCGTGCCTGCTCGACGCGCGTCTGCTGGAGCAGCACCTCGGCGACCCAGACGTGGTACGGGTCCCGGTCGCGCCGCCACGGGAGCGGGCGCCGGTGGCGCCGGTACCACGCGAGGAGCGCCCGCGGGATCGACGGCGGGATCGGCGTCGACCGGCGCGAGCTCACGGCCTTCCGCCTGCGACACGAAGCACACCCTTAAAGCGGCGAGGCCGCTCGAAGGGCGCCGGTGGGATCTCGGTGAGCGCACGGACCGACCCGATCCTCGTGAACGACGCGACCTTCGAGGCCGAGGTGATCCGCTCCCCCCTCCCCGTCGTGGTCGATTTCTTCGCGGACTGGAGCGCGCCGTCGCGCGCGACCGAGCCGGTGCTGCGCGAGCTCAGCGCGCGACTCGCCGGGCGGGTCAAGTTCGCGAAGGTCAACGTCGACGAGTCCGACGCGGTCGCGCGCTCCTACGGCATCGAGGCGATCCCGACGTTCCTCTTCCTCCACGCCGGTCAGGAGAAGGGCCGGGAGGTCGGTCCGGTCGGCCCGGGCGAGCTCCGATCGTTCCTGCGTCGCCACTTCGCCGGGGTCGAAGGGGCTAGTGGCGGAAGACCCGCCACCCGGTGAAGTACATCGCGATCCCGTACTTCTCGGCGGTCGCGATCACCTCGGGGTCACGCAGGCTGCCCCCCGGCTGGATGATCGCGCTCACGCCGGCGCGTCCCGCGACCTCGACCCCGTCCGCGAACGGAAAGAACGCGTCGGAGGCGAGGACGGCGCCCTTCGCCCGGTCGCCCGCGACCTCGCAGGCGAGCTCGGCGGCCTTCACGCGGGTCGGTTGCCCCGAGCCGATCCCGACCGTCCGGGCGCCCTGGGCAAGGACGATCGCGTTCGATTTGGCGTGCCGGACCACCCGCCAGGCGAAGTCGAGCGCGCACGCCGCCTCGGGCGACGCGCGCGCGCGGGTAACCGGCCGGAAATCCCCGGGTACGAGCTGGCGGCGGTCCGCCTCCTCGATCAGGACCCGGCCGAGGGCGCTCTTCGCCTCCCAGCGCGGGGCGGTCATCGACGGCGGATCGGCTCGCACGAGCTTCAGCTTCGGCCGGCGGCCCAGCGCGTCGAGGGAGGCTGGCGCGAAGTCGGGGGCCGCGAGCAGGTCGACGAACACGCCGTGCATCGCCGGGGGATCGTCGGCCGCGAGCGGGCGGTTCACGGCGATGACGCACCCGTAGCGCGCGACCGGGTCGGTCGCGATGGCGCGCTCGAGGGCCTCCCGCGCCGTCGCCCCGCTCGCGACCCCGCACGGGGTCGCGTGCTTCACGACCGCGGCGGTCGGGGTCGGGAACTCGGCGACGATCGCGAGCGCCGTGTCGAGGTCGAGGAGGTTGGTGAACGAGAGCGACTCGCCCTTCACGAGCGCGATCGGGTCGGGGGTGAGGCCGGCCCCGGCGGGCGCGAGGGCGGTGAAGGCGGCGGCGGGCTGGTGCGGGTTTTCGCCGTAGCGGAGCTTCACCGGCTCCCGGTGGAGGACGAGCTCGTCGGGGAACGGGCCCGACGCAGGGGCGCTCGGGAGGAGTCCGCGGGAGATCGCGGCGTCGTACGCGGTGCACCGCTCGAACGCCCGGATCGCGAGCCGAAGCCGCGTCTCGGCGCTCACCGCGCCCGCGTGCGAGCGCAGCTCCTCGAGGAGCGGCGGGTACTCGGCGGGGTCGGAGGCGACCGTGACCCAGGCGTGGTTCTTCGCCGCGGCGCGCGCGAGCGTCACGCCCCCGATGTCGATGAACTCCTCCCGGTCGGCCGCGTCGGGGTGCTCGCGGAGGTGGCGCTCGAACGGGTAGAAGTTGACGACCACGAGGTCGAACGGGAGGAGCCGGTGGCCCTCGAGCTCGCGCCGGCCCTCGACCGTCCTCGGGGCGAGGATCCCGCCGAACACCGCGGGGTGCAGCGTCTTCACGCGGCCGCCGAACCAGTCGGCGACGCCGGTGAGGTCCTCGACGGCCCGGGGGCTGAGCCCGGCCGCGCGGAGCGCGCGCCCGGTCCCGCCGGTCGCCCAGAGCTCGACGCCGAGGCCCCCGAGGCCCCGCGCGAAGTCCGCAAGCCCGCTTTTATCGTCGACCGAGAGGAGCGCCCGCTCGACCCGCGTCGGCGCACCGCCTTCGGGATCCACTCGCCTTACCCCGTACCGGGAGGGAGGATGACAGATAATCTTCGCGGCCCGTCCCCCGGTCCGGTCGCGGTTTCCCTCGGAGCCCGAACCTCGGGGACGATAGGACTAAATACGGCGTCCCGGGCTAGATAACTCCCCCGACGTTCTGTGACGCCCTCTCCTCGTTCTAGCGGTCGGACCCCGGGGGCTCCGCCGCCTCCGGTGCGGGCGCGACGCCGTGCGCGTGCCTGGCGCCGTCGCGGCCGGCGGGCGCAGGTCGCCGCCGTCGCGACGATCCTCGGCCTCCTCCTCGTGGTGACGTTCATCGCAACCTACCTCACGACCACGCTCCCCAACCAGATGCAGGTCAACGACCTCAACCACGAGCTCCAGGTCGAGGACCAGCTCGGATCGCTGACGGCGCAGCTCGTCGCCGTCAGCCAGGCGGACGCGATCGGAGCCCAGATCTCCCAGCCGATCGCCCTCGGCTCGGCCGGGGCCCCACCGTTCGCGGGCCAGGACTCGGGTTGGACGTCGACCCTCCCCCAGGGCTCGGGCCTCGCGGTCCACTACACCATTCTCGGGCAGCTCGCCTACCTCCCGCCCGTGGGCTACCCTACGGGCGGGGTGTCGAGCTCGTGCACGGTCGCCGCGACGACCCTGACCTGCGCGACCGCGGGGTACAGCGCCCACCTCAACTACTCCGGGAACGGGCTGGTCTACACGCTCTCGTTCTCGTCGAGCGGTTTCGCCGCCCTGAACCTGTCGACGAACAGTTCGACGATCGCCTACACCGCGATCGGGAGCCAGAGCGTCGACGTGCAGCTCATCGGCAACGGCGACACCATGACCATGACGACGTCGACCACGGGCGTGACGAACCTCACGGTCATCGGCAACAGCGACACGCTCAGCATCGGGGCCACCGCGACGGGGAATTTCGTGGTCCACCTCTACGGGAACCACGACACGGTCACGTTCACCACGCACACGGGGACCTCCCCGGTCAAGGTCACCGAGTTCGGCGAGTACGACAGCGTGGCGTTCACGAGCGTCGCGAGCACCCCGACCGTCTCGGTCTGGTTCGTCGGCTTCAACGCGACGAGCCCGACCTCCTCGCTCTGCCCGTACGCGAACCTCTCGTCGACGGACGCGGTGTCGAGCTTCGGCTCGACCACGGCGACCCTCAAGGAGACCCTCAACAACTCGGTGGGCTACTACGCCAACCGGACCGTCGCGACCGGCTGGACCGCGACCTACCAGAACGTCCCCCGGACGACCTGCCCCTACTTCGCGCAGGCGCCGATCCCGGTGACGAACGGCGCAACGCCGGGCGCTGGGTTCGCCGTCCACTTCGTGAACAACTACGCCCCCTCCTCGGAGGCCGCCTTCGACCAGGGGGCGATCATCTACGCCCAGCCCGGTGGCACCCCCACCGTGTTCGAGGCCCCCCAGATGATCGTGAAGGTGGTGAACACCACGAAGGGGAGCACGAGCTGGAGCAACGTGACCGGGGTGCTCTTCTGGATCCCCGAGTTCGTCGGGACCGTCCCGGGGGAGTCGGGGGTCTCCACGGCCGACCTCTCGTTCCAGCTCCTCGGCGTCCAGCCGGTGCTCGTCTCGAACGTCACCGGCCTCGTCACCTCCCCCTCGACGCCCGTGACCGTCACGGTGACCACCGCCTACGCGGCCGCCTGGCTCACGTTCGTCAACGCGCACAATTGGCCGTTCAAGGCGACGTGCTCGCCGGTGCCGCCCGCGACCTCGGCGGTATGCAACGGCCCGTACACCGACTACGTCGGGCTCGGTACCGTCACCTTCTCGATCCCAACGACCAATCTCATCACCCTCGGGATCTCGGTCGCGTCGTTCTCGG
>Ga0187772_10001836_pt1 | contig 10293 bp, 6 predicted proteins | sample 0116_SJ02_MP15_2_FD_133137 | JGI IMG/M metagenome (GOLD analysis project Ga0187772, IMG submission 133137) | Tropical peat soil microbial communities from peatlands in Department of Meta, Colombia - 0116_SJ02_MP15_20_MG | ecosystem: Environmental > Terrestrial > Soil > Wetlands > Peat | place... | reverse complement strand
TGCAGGGCAAAGTCAACGAATTCCAGGAAAAGTACGAGTACAACCGCATCCGCCAGCAAATTGGTATGCCGTGGGCCAACAGCCAGCGCCAAAAGCTGCTTGCCAGCGCCGCGGCCGGTGAAGGTGGCTTCCTCGACGAGTTCAGCGAACTGGAGATGGATCGCTACGACGATTTCAACATCCTCTCCCGTTCCATGACCGAAATTTCCGCTGACGTGAACGAAGTACTTTCCCAACTCGAGGGCTACGTCAACCGCGTTGAAGGTGACATTCACGAATTCACCAAACTCGCACATCACCTGCAGGACGAAATTACGGCCGCCCGCATGGTGCCCATCGGTACTCTTTATTCCCTGCTCTCTCGCGCCGTACGCGACGCCGCCAAATCTTCCAAAAAGAATGTCGAGCTCGATTTCTCCGGCAGTGAAACCGAACTCGACAACAACATCATTCAACAGATTTCCGACCCGCTCGTACACCTCGTGCGCAATTCCGTTGCTCACGGCGTTGAAGCGCCCGCCGATCGCCTTGCAGTTGGCAAGTCCGAGCAAGGCCGTGTCACTCTTCGCGCCTATCACCGCGGCAACCACATCTACATCGAGGTGGAGGACGACGGCCGCGGCATCGACTATCCGCGCGTCCGCCAAGCGGCCATCGATTGCGGCCTTGTCTCCACCGAAACAGCCGATCGCCTCACCGAACGCGATCTGCGAGAAATGCTCTTCCATCCCGGCTTCTCTACCGCCTCGGTAAAGACGGAATTGGCTGGTCGAGGAGTCGGTCTTGACGTCGTTCGCTCCAATCTCAACACGCTCAACGGCGAAATCGAAGTGCAGAGCGAGACCGGACAGGGCACCAAGTTCACTCTCAAAGTTCCTCTTACGCTCATTATTTCTCCCGCCCTATTCGTGCGCTGTGGCTCGAATCACTTTGCTCTGCCCCTCGCCGTAGTGGAAGAAATTCGCCGCCTTCGTGCCGACGAAATCGAGGACGTTGGTGGCAAGCTCCTCACCAAGGTCCGCGACATTGTCACCGAGGTGGTTCGCCTCGATTCCTATCTCGGCCTCCCTCCTCTCGAGCCCATCAACGGTTATTTCCGCATGGTGGTTGCCAATGCCGGCAATCGTCAGGTTGGCCTGGTCGTCGAAGAAGTCCTGGGCAAAGACGAAATCGTCATCAAGAACCTCGGCGAATACCTCCGCCGGGTCAAACTCTTCCCGGGCACCACGATCGCTCCGGATGGAAGCCTGATTCTTCTCATCGACTTGAATCGTATGGTGGCCAACGAACCCAACGAGCGTCGTGCGGTCCAGGCCTCTGCTGCCGCATCCCGCGTTTTCGCTCCGGGTTCAGCCGCGGTCGCACGTGGCACCATTCCGACCGAAGCCATCGATCGCGTCGATCACGACCGCGTCATTGTCGTGGCCGACGACTCCATCAGCGTTCGCAAATTTGTTGGCCGCATGCTCGAAAAAAATGGTTATCGCGTCAAGCTCGCCGCGGATGGACTGGAAGCCGCCGAGATCATTTCCCAGACTGGCTGCCATCTCGTGATCACCGACCTCGAAATGCCGCGTATGACTGGCTACGAACTCATGGCTCAATTACGCCAGAGCCCGTCCACAAAACGTCTCCCCGTCATGGTCGTTACTTCGCGAGCTGGCGCCAAGCACCGCGATCGCGCTTTGAAAGAAGGGGCTTCCGCCTTCCTCACCAAGCCGGTTCAGGAAGATCAGCTCCTCGCGGCCATCGAACAATTAATCGGAGCGGAGGCGGCACGTCCGACCGTGCCGGTTGGTTAATCTCATGGTGAGCGCAGCCCCCAAGAAATTCCGAGTGCTCGTCGTGGATGATTCTGCCTTCATGTGCAAAGTCCTCGAGTCCATTTTCAATGCCGATACCCAGCTTCAAGTAGTTGGCCGCGCCAAGGATGGCCGCGAAGCCATTGCCCTGGCGGAATCCCTCAAGCCCGACGTCATCACCATGGACTTGAACATGCCGCACATGGACGGTCTCCAGGCCACCGCCAACATCATGACCACCAACCCACGGCCCATCGTCGTGGTGAGTTCAGAAAGCAAAGAAGGGGCCGCCAGTACACTCAAAGCTCTCGAACTCGGCGCCATCGATTTCGTCACCAAGCCCACCGGTGGCATCGACCTCGACATGCAAAGCGTGAAAGACGAACTGTTGCGCAAGGTTCGTGTTGCCGCCAAGGTGCGCGTTGTGCGTACAGCCTCGCGCATGGCCAGCACCATTCAGTCTCCACTAAAGTCCGCAGCAAGTCCGGCGACCACTAGGTCTTCAAGTTCCTCAACAAATGACGCGCCCGACTTTCGCTTCCCTATCGTCGTTCTGGGAGCCTCTACCGGCGGTCCGGCTACGGTCATGCGCCTCGCCCCTGGCTTCACTCCCGATTTCCCCGGCGCCGTCATTCTTGTGCAGCACATGCCTGCGGCATTTACGTCGCAATACGCTCTGCAGCTCACGGAATTCACCAGCATTCGCGTAAAGGAAGCGGCACCGAATGAACCTGTTCAGCCCGGCACGTTTTATATTTGCCCGGGCGGCCAACATCTCCGCATCACGCCAACCGGCCGCTTTGAACTCGACGCCAAGTCCGGCCGCATTGAAGGTTATCTGCCGAACATCGACGTCGCCATGGAATCGGCCGCTTCGTTCGCCGGTCCGATGAGCATTGGTGTGGTTTTGACCGGGATGGGAAGTGACGGTGCACGCGGCGCGCGCCTTATTAAGAACGCGGGCGGCTATGTCATCGCTCAGGATGAAGCCACCTCCGTCATCTTCGGCATGAACGCCGAAGCCATCAAAGCCGGCATCGTCGATCAAGTCTTTGGCATCGATGACATTTATGCCGCCATCGAAAAGCGCGTCCTCGCCCTCAGCAAAGCCGCCCCGGTAGGAGCGCAATGATGCGTCTGGCGGCCGAACAGAAATCGCACCCTGTCCGCACCGAGCAGATCATTCTGTTTCGGGCCAGCAATCAAATTTTTGCGATTTCTTCCGCTTCCGTCCAGGAAGTCCGCAGCGTTGACAGCCTTGCCGGTGCCGCTGTGGAAGTCAACGAAGGCAGCCTCGCCAAGGTGCGCCACGCTATTCAGCGCGGCGACCGCAATCTTTACGTCGTCAACGCTCCCTTGCATTTTGGTCTGCGCCCGACACCGGCGGCCCTCATCTTTCTTTTGCGCAAATCACGCGTGGCCCTTCTTGTCGATGGCATCGAGAAAATGACCACCATGAGCCGGCTGCAAGCTCTTCCGGGAGCCTTCTGCCACGAAGAACGTGCCTGGTATCGTGGCGTCACCGTTCTCGACCAGAACGTCATTCCTGTCGTCAACCCTTCGGGCTTCTTAACCTCCGAGGAATTGGCGCTTCTTGATGCCGTCACGTCTCATAAAAATTTGGCGCGAGCCAGTGACGCGACGCAGCCGGAATTAACCGCATGACCTGGACCGACCAACTCGATACCTGTTCCTGCGTTCTTCTCCGCCTCGGAGAACGGCGCTTCGCGCTGGCAGCTGACCAGGTCGCGGAACTCGCCGCACCCAGTCGTGTTTTTCGCTTTGCTCACAGAACGCCCGAGATCGACGGCGTCATTCTGCGTCGCGGCCGCGTCGTTCCGGTCTGTGATATTGCCGAACAACTTACCGGCAGAAAGCTTGCACAGCGCCGCTTTTATCTCATCGCCACACGCCATCAACAAGATGGCCGCGATTGGGTCGCACTGCCGGTCAGCGGCGAGTGCGAATTGATCCAAGCAGACCTTACACCGGCGGGCCCTTCCGACTCGCCCCACGTTTCCGCTTGGCTCTCGCATCAGGGCGAAGTCATCGAAGTCCTGAATCTCTATGCAGTGACGCCCGGCTCCCCCGATCCGGGGGATGCCCGCCTGGCTCCGCCCGCTTTGCCGGAGGTGCACGTATGATCCCCGGCAAACCTGCGAAGATTTTACTCATCGACAGTAACGTGCTTTTCGCGAAGCGGCTTGGCGATGCGCTCAAGCGCGAAGGTTTCGACGTCACTTCCACGACGCAAGCCACTTTTGCGTTGACCGCACTCGAATACAACGCGCCCACCGCCATCGTCTGCGCCACACACATGCGCGAAATGGGCGCGCTGGAAATTGCCCAGATCATTCACGCCGACCCGAAAAATTCCAATCTCCCTATTATTGCCACCGGCGACGGCAGCCAGGGCGCGCTCATGGAAGCCTTTCAAGCCGGCTGCGACGACTACATCGATCGTCATCTGAGTCCCGCCGTCATCGCCAATCACGTCAAAAACATCATCATCAGCAAGGTCGAGGGTTTTCAGCCTACGCAAATGCTCGGCCAAGCCGACACCAGCCTCAGCGGTAACCTTACGCATCACGATCTGACTGGGGTCATGCAAATGCTCGGGCAGGCTCGCCAAACCGGCGCTCTCACCATTAACGCGGGTGAAACTGACGCGGTGCTATTCTTCGACGCAGGCGAGATCGTCCACGCGGAATGCGGCTCTCTTTTTGGCGACGAAGCCGTCATCGACATTTTGAAGAGCTGCGTTCGCGCCGGCTCCGGCGTCTACAAGTTCGTTTACGGCGCCAGCACCGCTCAGCGCACGGTTCTGCGCTCCGCCACCGATCTTATGCTGGACGCCATGCGGGAATACGACGAGGCGGCGAATCAGCAGGACGCCGATTCCGATCCTCTTGCCAATCTGGCCGACAAGGAGGCCTTGTGAGCGAGACCATTACGATGCCCCCATTGGGCTCGACCGACGTAAAGTCCGCCCCCACGGTTTATTTCATCGACGATAGCGCCACCATGCGCGAAGTCATCAAGATTGCTTTTCGCCGCGAAAATATTCACGTGATTACCTGCGCCGATGCCGCCTCGGCTCTCAACCAATTCGAACAGCATCCGCCCGATGTCGTCATCACGGACGTCATCATGCCGGACCAGGACGGATATTCGGTCTGCAGCCAAATCAAGCAGAATCCGCAGTTCAGCAAAACACCCGTAATCCTCATGTCCGGCGTCGTCAACAAATCCGTTGCTGATCGCGCTGTCGCCGTGCAGGCCGATGAACTGGTCCGCAAACCCTTCCAGCCCCAGGAACTTATCAGCCGCGTTCGTAATTTGCTCAACGCCGGCAAATCCTCCGAGCCTTTGCATCTCCAACAGCCCGGCGCGTCGCCCGCTCTCGATAGCTTGTTTGCTCCGCCCCCGACTCCGCCCCGCCCAGCCCCAATTCCCGCCACTGCTGTTCCACCAGCGGCCTTGCCCGCTCTGCCATCCGTCTTTGGCGAAACCAGGCCCGCCGACCCCGTCTGGCCCCGCGCTTTAGCCGATGCCTTCGCCCAACAGAATCCGCCCACACCACAGGCGTCCCAGGCCGCGCCTGTGGCTCATCGCACCGCCACTGCCTCCGACATCCACAAACTTCGTGCCGAAATCTCCTGCCTCGAACTTCTGGTTAAGAAACTCCAAACTGAACTCCAGATCGAGCGCCAATACAACCAAGCCCTCGAACTCCACGTCCGCAACCTAACTAAGCTCGATTAATCCAGCAACACACGCTTCACTTGCGCGCGAAAAAACCTGTCATTCCGAGCGCAGCGAAGTACGGTTTTCCATCGCGCTTTTTGCCATGAACCTCTCTTCGATCGATCCGTGCCCAGAGCCCACAATCGTCGCACTCTTTAACTCTTAAACTCTTCTACTTTTAAACTTTTCTCCTCATCCAGCGTGCGCCATTGGCTCCCAGTCACGCCGCTCTTCTTCGACCACTACCCCATCTCGAAAGCTCACATATCCCCGCGAATTCGCCGCCACTTTTTCTCCCGGCACCACAATTCCAGCCAAATTTAACGGATCCGCTGCCGCCACCGTGACCACTTCTTCATTCGCCGGTTCGTTCCGCGAAGCCCGCAACGATTCCACCGCCACCGGCAACGCAAACTGCTCTCCTAGGAATCCACTCACAAATCTCCCGCCGCGAATCTCTCCGCGATCCTCCAACCGCCTCAAAGCGATCAGCACTTCCCTCCAGCGCGGCAGAATCGACTCCCGTGTCAGCACTTCGCGAAATACCACGCCATAGCGCTTCAGCAGCATCCAGCAGATCGCTTGCATCTCTGCCGTGGACTCCGCGGTTTCGCCCGTCGAAAGCAGAGACCAGCGCCCCACGCTATCCCGTGGACGCGTCATTCGTCCGCTACCCTGCCCTGCCCGCCGCTTTGGATCGATCAAAGCGCGCAGATTGTCGAAGCCATCCGCCGTGATGAATCCGACCGCCACTAATTCCCACAACGCCGTCTCAATCTCCGCCTTCAGCTTCCGCGTCCCCCGCACAATATCCGCAAAGAACGACGCTCCATGTTGCTTTAAGAACTGCAGCACCTCGCGCCCCGCGGCACTCAACCCGGGATGCTCGCCCGTAGCCCATTCGCGTCGCGGGTACGACATCCACTCCGCGTCTTCGCGCACAAAAAACGTAATTGGAGCCACGCTGCTTGGCGTCACTCTCTTCCCACGGTCTCCGGAATCTTCCCGCATGGCTGGATGTGGTGAAAATCTTCCCCAGCCAATAGCACCGCACAGGCACAACTGATCCAGATTCTTCGGATCGTAGCCAATCACCCGCCGTCCCAGAATCTGGTGCTCCCACGTGTTCGCTGGCGCCTCATATCCCTGCAACTGCTTCAACACTTCCAGTGTTCCGCGGTCCCCCGCTAATTGCGCTCCCCTCGCTACGTGCTGCCAGCGGAACAGCCACCGCATAAACTGTGCCGCGTTGACCGGCTCGATTTCGTGCCGCAATCTGCCCAACGTCAGCCGGTGAATCCGCGCCAGTAATCGCCTTCCGCACCATTCGGTTTCTGCCACCGTGGGATCGCTGAACTTCCCGCGCAGCACGGCCCCACTTCCCTCAATTTTCAGCAGTGCCGCATCAACGTCCTTCTGCGCCAATCCCGACACATCCGCCAGCTCTCGCGCAGTCACCGGTCCGCAATGCTCCATCCAACCCGCCACAAACTCCCGCACCACCTCTTCGCGGTCGCCGGGCTCGCCTTCCACATCTGCGACCACTGACGCAAACTTCGCATCCGCAAATACCCGGGCGAAACTCTTCGTCCGTTCCGCTGCCACCCAGTACCGTCGCGGTCCTACCGTGCCTACCACTGCACGGTTCTGCGCTTTCAATTCGTCGAACAAGCCTGGCCAGACCGATAGGGATTCCCCTACGATGGTCCCAAGGGCGCTTGCACTCTCGCTTCTCTCAGGCAGAGCCATCAGCGTCTGCAGCGCGTCATGTAGTTCGTCCGCATCCCGCGCATCTGGCCAAGCCTCCGCCCGCACCTCTGCGATGGCTTCTGTATCAAGCTTTCCCACTTCCGAAAGCACCGTTTCTGGCAGCGTTCGCCGCATCTCGACCGCGCGGGCTCGCCGCTCCTCCAGTGGCGCGTCATCCAAGTACGCAAACGGATTCGCGTTCAGGATCTCGTGCGAGAATTGTGACGGAATCGGCGTGTCCACCGCGATGCACTGAATGCTCCCGTTCAAGATGCGTTCGAGGATCAGCTTCAGCCCTTCCACGTCCATCGCTTCCGTCAGCGCATCTTTCATTACTTCTCGAACCAACGGGTGCTCTGGAATTCTCGGTTGCGCGTCCAGATTTTCCGGGCAAGCCGCTGCGTCCGGAAAGACCGCCGCCAGCAGATCATCCGCCCGCATTCGCTGGATCGGGGGCGCCACTTTCTTCCCGTGTTGGAATCGCTGCAGCACCAATGCCCGCGAAGCGTCCCACCTCCATCGCGCGGTGAAAATCGGCGAAGGCAGCACCGCCTGCTCCAACACCTCCTTCACCGACGCCGGGTGCAGGAATCGGAATACATCCGCGAGCGGAAAACTGTGCTGTTCCGCCAGCGAGATATTGATCCCGTCGTCTGTCGCCGCGGCTTGCAATTCCAAATTGAACGACCGGCAAAATCTCTTGCGCAGCGATAATCCCCAAGCCTTATTCACCCGCCCGCCGAACGGTGCATGGATCACAAGCTGCATCCCGCCGCTCTCATCAAAAAAGCGCTCCGCAATTACCGTGGTTTGCGTTGGCACCGCACCCAACACCGCCCGTCCCGACACTAAATGTTCCACCAATTGCTCGCCGCCTGAACGATCCAACCCACATTCCTGCCCCAGCCATTCCACTGCCGCCTTTGCTACCGGCGAATTCCGCAAATCTGTTCCCGGCGCAACGCCACTCGTCAGTTCCGCCACCTTTTCTCGCAACGCGCCCACGTGCGCGGAAAGCTCCGCTGTTCGCGCCGGCGCCTCTCCTCGCCAGAATGGAATATTGGGCGATGCCCCTTTCGCGTCCTCCACAATCACGCGCCCTGCCGAAACGCGCCGGATCCGCCATGAACTATTCCCCAGCAACATGATGTCGCCGGCCAAACTTTCCACCGCGAAATCCTCATCTACGGTTCCCACCAGAGTTCCTTCGGGCTCGGCCATTACTGCATACAAAGAATTGTCCGGAATCGCGCCGCCGTTTGTGATCGCCACTAACCGGCTGCCCCGCCTTCCATGCAGCCGTCCATTCACGCGATCCCGCATCAAGTAAGTGCCGTACCGTCCGCGTCTCGCGGTTATGCCCTCCGACAGCATCTCGAGAATCGAGTCAAACGCGGCTCGCTCCAAATTCCGGTACGGATAAGCTCGCCGCACCCGCGCAAACAGCTGCTCTTCTTTCCAGTCGTCGCACGCACACATCGCCACAATTTGCTGCGCCAACACGTCCATCGGCGCTTCGGGAATTTCGATCTTGTCGAGGTCCCCCGTTCGCATAGCCCGCACCAGCGCCGCGCTTTCCACCAATTCGTCCCGGGTCGTGGCAAAAATCCGCCCCTTCGGAATCGCCCCGTGCCAGTGCCCCGCTCGTCCAATCCGCTGCCATGCCACGGCAATCGACCGCGTCGATCCCACCTGGCACACTAAATCCACGGCACCAATGTCGATCCCCAATTCCAGCGACGCTGTCGCCACCAGCACACGAATTTCTCCGGCTTTCAGTTTCTTTTCCGCAGCCAACCGCAGTTTGCGCGACAAGCTTCCGTGGTGCGTCGCTACTGCCTCCTCGCCCAACCGTTCCGCCAGGTGATGCGCTACGCGCTCCGCCAATCTCCGAGTATTCACAAACACCAACGTTGACCGGCATTGCTTCACTAACTCCGCGATCCGGTCGTAAATCTCTCTCCACATCTCGTGTGTCGCTACCGGGCCCAGCTCGCTCGCCGGCACCTCCACGGCAAGGTCCACTTGCCTTTGGTGACCGATTTGCACAATCACTGGATCCGGCCGTCCGTCGCCGGTCAGAAAGTGAGCAATGGTCTCGATCGGTTTCTGCGTCGCCGACAATCCAATGCGCAACGGCGGCCGTTCCACCAGCGCGTCCAGCCGCTCCAGCGTCAACGCCAGGTGTGCCCCGCGCTTGTCATCGGCCACAGCATGAATCTCATCCACGATTACTGTGTCCACCGACTTTAAGATTTCGCGACTTTTCTCCGCCGTCAGCAAAATGTACAGGGACTCCGGCGTCGTTACTAAAATGTGTGGCGGCCGTTGCAGCATGGCGCGCCGTTCGTGCATCAACGTGTCCCCCGTCCGCACCGCCGCACGAATTTCTGGCATCAGCAGGCCGCGCTCCATGGCCAACCGCTGAATCTCTCCCAGCGGAACTTCCAGGTTCACTTTTATGTCGTTGCTCAGTGCTTTCAGCGGAGACACGTACAGCACTTCGGTCCGGTCTTGCAATTCTCCCGCCAGCGCCTTCCTCACCAGGCGGTCGATGCATGCCAAAAACGCTGCCAGCGTTTTGCCCGAACCGGTCGGCGCCGAAATCAGCGTAGTCGTTCTGCGCAGGATTTGCGGCCAACCTTGCTCTTGCGGTTCCGTCGGCGCACCCAGCCGCGTCAGGAACCACTCGCGCACCATCGGATGCGCCCAGTCCAATGGGCCAACCGTCGACAACGGTGTGACGGAGCTATCCATATAAAGTCTGATGCCTCGTGCCACTCAAAATGTATCTGATGCCAGCTCGCAGCCAGCACAAAAACGTAGAGGTCCTGCGCGGGAGCCTACAGTCTACTCCAACGTCCCTATGAATTCACCCCCCACCCCGTTACGTCAAACTAGCGGTTTAGCTCAAAGCAAAGTCTGTCATCCTGAGCCGCGTCCTCTGCGTCGAAGGGTCTCCACCTTCGCGCCTTGGCACAACACATTTTGGGTG
>Ga0187772_10001835_pt1 | contig 10293 bp, 7 predicted proteins | sample 0116_SJ02_MP15_2_FD_133137 | JGI IMG/M metagenome (GOLD analysis project Ga0187772, IMG submission 133137) | Tropical peat soil microbial communities from peatlands in Department of Meta, Colombia - 0116_SJ02_MP15_20_MG | ecosystem: Environmental > Terrestrial > Soil > Wetlands > Peat | place... | reverse complement strand
CACCGCCTCAGCGTCCCTCTGCGGAAACGGCGGCATCCGATCCTGCAAATGCTCGAGATCGTGGGCGAGCGCGGCGCCGACTACGTCCGGACGCGTAGCAAGAAACTGTCCAAGCTTGACGTAGCTCGGGCCAAGCCGCGTCAGCGCGGCGGACAGGCGCGCTTCGGCGGGTCCGCTCGACGGCCGTTCGAACAGCCGCGCGATGCGCACCAGCGGACGCGCTGCCGGCGGGATGATTGCGGGATCGATCGCGCCGAAAACGCCTTCGCGGGCGAAAATAAAGCCGGCGCGACCAAAACGCAGCAAATGCGCGGGAGCGGAGATCACAAACGCCAGCCGGAATGCAGCGTGACGATGCCGCCGCTCATCGGTTGAAACGAGACGCGGGCGAAGCCGACGGCGCGCATCATGCCCGCGAATTGCTCCGGCTTCGGAAAGCGACGGATCGATTCCACCAGATAGCGGTAGGATTCCGCATCGCCGACCACGGCGTGGCCGAGAGCCGGAATGACGTTGAACGAATAAAAATCGTAGAGCCGATCGAGACCGGGCAGGGTAACGGCGGAGAATTCCAGGCAAAGGAACCGGCCGCCGAGCCGCAGTACCCGGTACGCTTCGGCCAGCGCCTGTTCGACGTGCGGCACGTTGCGGATGCCGAACGCCACCGACGCGGCATCGAAGCTGCGGTCAGGAAACGGCAAGGCTTCGGCGTTAGCTTCGATGAAGGTGAAGAGTTCGCGGCGCGCATGCGCGGCGGCGCGTTCGCGTCCGACCGCCAGCATGTCGGCGTTAATGTCGCACACCACTGCGCGCGTGCCCTCACCGCCGGCTTCGACGACACGCGCGCCGACGTCGCCGGTGCCGCCGGCAATGTCGATCAGCGCAAACGGCCGGATTTTGGGCGGATTGACCGCCGTGACCAGCGCATCCTTCCAGGCGCGATGCAGCCCGAACGACATCAAGTCGTTCATCAGGTCATAGCGGCGCGCCACGCTGTGGAACACGCTGTCGACCAGCGCCTGCTTGTCCGCAAGCGGCACTTGCCGGGCGCCGAACTGGGCCGTTTCCGTCATCGCACTCTACTACGCTGCTCTGCGGATCAAACCATAGCGCGCCGGCGCAAGCGACGCTATGTCTTGCCGCATTAACCATTTTAGTCGAGCTATGCCCGAACTTCCCGAAGTCGAAACCGTGCGCCGCGGGCTTGAACAGGCGATGCAAGGCGCGCGCTTCACCAAGGTGGAGGTGCGCCGCGCCGATCTGCGCTGGCCGCTGCCCAAGGATTTCAGCCGGCGCTTGGCGGGCAAAACCATCACCGGCCTCAGCCGGCGGGCAAAATATCTGCTCGCCGATCTGTCCTCCGGCGACGTGCTCTTAATGCATCTCGGCATGTCCGGCTCGTTTCACGTTTTTCAAAAAGCCGCAGGCGAGAAGCTTGCCCGCTATTATCGCGAGCGCGAACAGCATGCGGCGCACGATCATGTGGTGTTTCACATGTCATCGGGCGCGATCATCACCTTCAACGATCCGCGCCGCTTCGGCTCGATGAAAATCCTGCCGCGGGCAAAACTCGACGATGAGAAGCTGCTCAATCGGCTCGGACCGGAGCCACTCGGCAATGCCTTCGACGCCGCCATGCTGGCGAAGGCCTGCGCGGGCAAGAAGACGAGTCTTAAGGCGGCACTGCTGGATCAACGGATCGTCGCCGGTCTGGGCAACATTTATGTCTGCGAAGCGCTTCATCGCGCGCGGCTTTCGCCCAAGCGTATCGCGTCGACGATTGCCGGCCGCGACGGCGAGCCCAATGAACGGGCCGAGCGGCTGGTGGACGCCGTCAAGGCGGTGCTCAATGACGCGATCAAGGACGGCGGCTCGTCGCTGCGCGACCATCGGCTGACCGACGGAGAACTCGGCATGTTTCAGCATCGTTTCCGGGTCTACGATCGCGAAGGCGGCAAATGCCGCACGCCGGGCTGTGGCGGCACGATCCGGCGGATCGTGCAAGGCGGCCGCTCGACCTTCTATTGTCCGGTGTGCCAGAAATAAATTAGGGAAACGAAACGCCGAGAGCAGCACCATGGCTTACGAGACCATCATCGTCGAAACGCGCGGCAAGGTCGGATTGATCAGGCTCAACCGGCCGGCCGCACTCAACGCACTCAACCGCGCGCTGATGCGCGAGTTGACGCAAGCGCTCGACACGTTCGAGGCCGATTCTGCGATCGGCTGCATGGTGATCACCGGCTCTGACAAGGCGTTCGCCGCCGGCGCTGACATCAAGGAGATGGCCGAGAAGACCTTCAACGATGCCTTTCTCGGCGACTTTGCCGCCGACTGGCACCGCGCCGCGACCGTTCGCAAACCGCTGATTGCGGCAGTGGCCGGCTTCGCGCTCGGCGGCGGCTGCGAGCTGGCGATGCAATGCGATCTCATCATTGCCGCCGACAACGCTAAATTCGGCCAGCCTGAGATCAAGCTCGGCGTCATTCCCGGCATCGGCGGTACCCAGCGTTTCACTCGCGCGGTTGGCAAAGCTAAGGCAATGGACATCATGCTCACCGGCCGGATGATGGACGTGCAGGAGGCCGAGCGCGCGGGCCTGGTCGCCCGCGTCGTGCCGCTGGCTAACCTGCTCGACGAAGCGATGAAGGTCGCCGACACGATCGCGTCGATGTCGTTGCTGTCGGTGCTGGCGGCGAAAGAGGCGGTCAACACCGCCTTCGAAACGACACTGGCCGAAGGAGTGCGGTTCGAGCGGCGGGTGTTTCACTCGTTGTTCGCCACCGCCGACCAGAAGGAAGGCATGGCCGCCTTCATCGCCAAGCGGCCGCCGAAATTCAAGAACAAATAACCAAGCGGCAAGCGGAAACCGCTGGCCGAATGGTCAAAGAAGTTAGTGCTTCTCCTCGGCGTCCGCGTCCGCCGACGCGGAATAGCGCGAATAAAACAGCTCGACCCGCTGTCGCCACATCGCCACGAACGCGGCCGAGGTCATGCGCTCGACTGTTTTCCAGGCTTGCTTGATGGTCGGAAGCGTGTTGCCCCACACCGCGCGCTTGCACCACTTCTCGCCTTTTTCCCGGCCCTCGTCGGTGGCGCACATCGACTTCCAGGCAATACGCTCCGGATGCGCGACGTGCTCGGCAGCACCCTGCCAGCCTTGTTGGTGAATCAAATAAAGGTCGCTGAAGGTCGGCTTTTTGTGGGTATCCCACTCGAACAGATCGGCCTCGGTGAGAAATTTGTAGGCCGCGGCGAGCGCGTTGTCGCGGGCGTCGAGGATGTCGCCCGATCCGTATTTGGCGAATTCGTAGTGGCTGAGCTGGAACAGGCCGATATACGATCCGGTGCGCTGCGTCGGATCGAAATCGGATTCGATCTTGGCGACGGCTTTCATGAAGCTGAAATTCATGCCGAACGCCGCGGCGGCGCGCTTGATCTCCTCTATCGGCGTGCCGACCGGCACGTCCTTCAGCGAGGCGAGTACGAGATCGGCCGGCTTTTCGGCCAGCGGGATTTCGGCGTACGGATAGTATTTGATATAGGCGAGCTTCGACGGCTGCTGCGCGCCGGAAGCCGGCGGCGCGGCGCGATCCTCCTCCAATCGAGCCTGATCCTTGCTGCGATCGATGGCCGCCAGCGCCGGCGGCACGGACTGTGTTTCGCTGCGGTCAAGCACCGCCGGCGCAGCAGGCGGCGGCAACGAGGCCGTGAACTCGGTAGCCGATGTCACCTGCGCGGTATTCGGTGCCGCGTCGCCGGACGGCGTTTCGATAACCGCTTGGCGCGTCGCGGCAAAGCCGATGACGACCAAGATCGCGCTGGCGACGATAACGCTGCTCAGCTGGAAGGCATTGAGCTCGCCCCAACCGTCGAGGGCTTGCGCGCGTTTTCTGGTGCCGCGGAAAACGACCGTGGTCATTGGCGCACGCAAATGATTCGCAGCACCGATGGTTCGGCCGCGGCATGTTCAGGTTCGGCTCCAGCCGGTGCGATGCCTTGCGCTTGCAGAAAGGCGCGAATGGTCGCAGCCGGCACCAAACTCGCGGCGGGCGCGGCGGAAGCGTTACCGGCGACCACTGCCGGCTTCACTTCCACCATTCCGGCTAGAACGCCATGCGGATCGACCGCCGCGGCGCCCGAGAAACCGGGCTTCGGCGCCGGATCGATGCCCTGCGGCGTTACTTGCGCGGCGCTGCTGGTCACGGTTGCCGCACCGGCCTGCGCAAGCGGATCGGCGACGCCGATGATGGTGACGTCGCCGCTTTGGATGGCGTCGCCGAACTGCGCAGGCACGAGATTGCGCACGCCGTAAAGACGGATGAGCGCAAGATCACTCGCCTTATCCTCGGCGAGACGCTCGGCGTGCCCGAACGGCGGCACGGTGATCGACTGGCAATCCCCGGTGACATGCGCCGGCGCAATCAGATCGCCCCCGGCGTCGACCACGATGGCGCTGCCGTATTCGACCGCGCGACGCAGACCCGGCACCGGCGCCGCATTCGGATCCGGGAAGGCGGTGAAGGCGGCGGCCATAGCGTGCGCCACGCGACCCATCGTGCCTTCGGTCGCCTGATCGTAAAGGATGGTGATGCCGCGCACTTCGCTGCCGCGGGCGACAGCGCGGACCAGGAAGTATTTCAAACCCTGCGCGCCCGTAATGACGAAGGAATCGGCTTTCAGATCGCTCGAATCGATTTGCCGCCGGGAGGTTTTCTTTTCCTCATCGAACAAAGCGGGCAACGCGGCCTCGGCGAGCCGGAAGGTCTCGATCTGAATTTGTCCCTGCGCCGACGTCCAGCGGCTGCCAGTGCGGGTAGTGCTCGCGCGCGGCACGAGCTTTTCCGGCAGGCCGAGCCGCGCACCGGTCGCCGGATCTTCCGTCAGCCGCCAGCCGACGCTTTCGGAAAAGTTTGGCGGAGCCTCGGCGGAATCGTCTTCCTGCGGGACAATGTTTGCTTCGCGGGCGGGATGCTTGCGGGCGGCTTTGGTAGCCCGATGCTGGCGCGTAGTGTCCGCCGGTTCGGCTGCCGGCGCGGCGGGATTTTGCAGCGCCGCCACAGCAGTGCCCGCCTTGCGCGCATGCGAGCCCTGCGCGAGCGCCGGCGCGCACGCCACCATCAGGCCGACAATGACGGTTGCTGCCCTGACGCCCATGATCCCCCTCGCCCAAAAGCTAACCGAATTGGGCCGAAACGCCAATGCGACTTTAACGGTATCTGTGGTTCCGCAGACCGTTCAAGCCTATGTTTGCAGCATGCTTAGTGCGGACGAGCTTGAGCGTTATGCACGCCATATCGTGCTGCCGGAGGTGGGCGGCCCTGGCCAAGTAGCGCTGCAGCGCGCGCGGGTGCTGGTGATCGGCGCCGGCGGGCTCGGTACGCCGCTCCTGCTCTATCTCGCGGCCGCCGGAGTGGGCACGCTTGGCGTCGTCGACGATGACGTCGTTTCGCTGTCGAACCTTCAGCGCCAAGTCATCCACGCCACGCCCGACGTCGGCAAACCGAAGGTCGAGAGCGCCGCCGCCGCCATCCGCCGCCTCAACCCGCACGTCGCGATCACGGCGCATCACGCAAGGCTGTCGGCGCAAAACGCCTTCGACCTGATCGGCTCCTATCATGTCGTCGCCGACGGTTCGGATAATTTTCCCACCCGCTATCTCGTATCCGACGCCTGTTATTTCGCGAAGAAGCCGCTGATCACCGCCGCGCTCGGTCCGTTCGACGGCACGCTGACCTCCATCCGCGCGCACGAACGCGGCGCCGACGGCAAGCCGAACCCGACTTATCGGTGTCTGTTTCCGGAACCGCCGCCGCCCGGCACCGTACCGGCCTGCGCCGAGGCGGGAATTCTTGGCGCACTCGCCGGTGTCATCGGCGCGATGGCGGCGCTGGAAGTCATCCGTGAGATTGTCGGCTTCGGCGAGGGGCTGGTCGGGCGGCTCGTCATGCTCGACGCCCACGCTATGCGCTTTGAGACTTTAAGCTACGCGTGGGACCCGAAGAACCCGCTCTCCGGCGAGCATCCGTCGATCAAGGATTTGTCCGGGCATTCTGAGGATCACCGCGCCTGACCGTGATAGACGCTGTTCGGCCGCATGTCGGTCGCCGAGGCTACGCGGTTCGACATATTGAAGAAGGCGGCGACCGCGGCGATGTCCCAGATGTCGCGATCGGTGAAGCCGGCATCCCGCAATGCTCGGCGATCCTCGTCCTCGACCTGCCACGGCTCGGCGGTAAGCTTGACGGCAAAATCGAGCATGGCGCGCTCGCGCTTCGATAGCCGCGCCGCGCTGTAGTTCATCGCCATCAACTCGCCGAGCGCCGGATCGCCGGACAGCTTCCGCACCGCGGCGCCATGCGCGGCCAGGCAGTAATAACAGCGATTGTGGGCCGAGACCGCGACCGCGATCATCTCGCGTTCGAGCTTGTTCAAGCCCGAGGACGACAGCATCAGATCGTTGTACATGGCGACGAAGGCGGAAAGCTTGGCCGGGTCGAAAGCATAAGCCTTCAGCACATTCGGCACGAAACCAAGTTTCTCCTCGCACTTGGCGAAATAGGCCGCCATCTCCGGCGACAACGGCGCGGGCGGCAGCTTGAGCGCGGTGATGATGGTGTCATCGCCTTCGGTCGCGGCTGCGCGCCTCGTTGGGGCGCGATCTTTGGGAGCGGGCGGGCTGCTGCGCTTGGCCATGGTCCGGTCTTTCCTTGTCATGCCGCCGTCGGAGGCGGTGGATAGGCCGACATTATAGATTGTTGCGCTGGCGGAAGCGCGCGTTACGCGGGTAGTATCGGCCATCCCGCCGGGCGAGCGACAGGGGACAGCATGGCCGTGCAGAACATTCCCCGCCCCGAGGATGATGGCGAGCACCAGACGCTCCTCGGCGCGGTCGCTTCGCTGCTTGCCGGGCGCTGGCGCGAAATGTCGCCGGATTTCGTTGCCGAACTCTACGGCCACGCAATCGCCGACGATCTCGAGCACTACCCGCCCGAACAGCTTGCCGCCATCGGCGAGGAAGCCTGGTCGTTCCTGTTGGAGCGAAAGCCCGGCGTGCCGAAGATCGCCTTTACGCCGGCGCGGCTGACGCCCGGGGTGACCGTGCTCAACGTCCTCAATGACGACATGCCGTTCCTGGTCGATTCGGTGCTCGGCGAACTCGCCGAGCGCGGTCTCGATATCCGGCTCGTGGTTCACCCGGTTTTCACCGTCGAGCGCGATGCAGCCGGACGGCTGATTCATTTCAGAGGCACACGCAAAGGTGACGGACAGCGCGAAAGCTTCATTCACATCCATGCCGCCAATATCGAAGACGCCGGCGCACAGGCCGACATTGTCCGCGCGCTCGAGGACGTCCTCGCCGACGTGCGCGTCGGCGTGCAGGACTGGCGCGCGATGTTGGCGCGAGCGAGCGAGGTCGCCGCCGAGCTGCGCGCCAATCCGCCGCCGCTGCCGGCCGACGAGATCGCCGAAGCGGTCCAGTTTCTGCAATGGATCGCGGCCGACAATTTCACGCTGCTGGGCGCGCGCGACTACGCCTATACCGACAGCGAGCATGCGCTTGAGCCGCTATTCGAAACCGGGCTCGGCTTGCTGCGCTCGCGCGACATGCGGTTGCTTCGCCGCGGCGACCAGCTCGTGACCATCACGCCGGAAATCCTCGAATTCCTGAAAGAGCCGAAGCTGTTGATCGTCACCAAGACAGCGATGCGATCGCGCGTGCACCGGCGCGTGCATCTTGACTATATCGGGGTTAAGCGCTTCGACGCTGACGGCAACTTGGTCGGCGAACGCCGCTTCTGCGGCTTGTTCACCTCGACCGCCTACACGCGCTCGGTGCGCGCCATTCCCTATCTGCGACGCAAGGTCGATCACATCATCAGCCGCGCCGGTTTCGACCCGTCGAGCCATTCCGGCAAGGCACTGGTCAACGTACTCGAACACTATCCGCGCGATGAATTATTCCAGATCGACGAAGACACACTCTATCAGTTCGCCCTCGCCATCCTGCAGCTCGACGAACGCCCGCGCGTGCGCGTATTGCCGCGCCGCGACCGCTTCGATCGCTTTGTTTCGGTCCTGGTTTACATTCCGCGCGAGCGTTACGAGAGCCCTATCCGCGCGCGGATCGGCGAGTATCTCGCCATCGCCTACAAGGGCCGCGTGCGCGCCTTCTACCCGTTCTTTCCGGAAGGCCCGCTGGTGCGCGTTCACTTCATCATCGGCCGCTACGAGGGTGAAACGCCGAACATCGACCGCGCCGTGCTCGACCGCGCGGTGGAAAACATTGTTCGCAGCTGGACCGACGGCCTCAATGAAGCGCTGGTCGTGCACGCGCCGGCACAGGCGCGCACGCTTCTCCAACGGTACCGTAATGCATTCCCGGTCGACTATCGTGAAGTCTATGCGCCGGTGACGGCCGTGACCGACATCGCGGTGGTGGAGGCGCTAACCGCCGAACATCCGCTCGGCGTAGAGCTTTACCGCGAGGCCGGCGAGGAGCCGATGAGCGCGGGGCTGAAGGTTTTCAGCCATAGCCGACCGATCCCGCTGTCCGAGCGCGTGCCGGTTCTGGAGAATATGGGCTTCCGCGTCGTCGACGAACGCACCTATCACATTGAACCGGAAGAAGCGGCCGACGTCTGGTTCCACGACATGACGCTGGAGAGCGCGCTCGCCGAGCCGTTCGATCTGCCGGCGCTCAAAGCCAAATTGGAAGAAAGCTTCCTCGCGGTGATGGGCGGGCGCGCCGAGAATGACGGCTACAACGCGCTTACGCTTGCCACTGGCCTCGTTTGGCGCGATATCGCGCTGATCCGCACGTTGTCGCGCTTCCTACGCCAGGTGCGGGTGCCCTATTCGCAGGATTACATGTGGACAACGCTGCGCAAGCACGCCGCCATCGCCGCGCAGATCGTCGCGTTGTTTCATGCCCGCTTCGATCCGGCCCTCGGCGTGCCGGCGGACGAGCGCGCCGCGCGCGAAGCGTTCATTATCTCCAGAATCGAAACTGCGTTGCAGGCGGTCGACAGCCTGGACGAAGACCGTATCCTGCGCCGCTTCGTCAACGCGGTGACTTCGGCGATCCGCACCAACTTCTATCAGCGCGATGCCGAGGGGCAGCCGAGGACGCTGATCGCAGTGAAGTTTGCCAGCCGTCAACTCGACGGCTTGCCGTTACCGCGACCGCTGTACGAGATTTTCGTCTATGCCCCGCGTGTCGAGGGCGTGCATTTGCGTTTCGGCAAGGTCGCCCGCGGCGGCATTCGCTGGTCCGACCGGCCGCAGGATTTCCGCACCGAAATCCTCGGCTTGGTCAAAGCGCAGAACGTCAAGAACGCGGTAATCGTGCCGGTCGGCGCCAAGGGCGGGTTCGTGCCGAAGCGGCTGCCGCGCGGCGGACCGCGCGACGCAATTCAAGCTGAAGGCACCGCCTCCTACAAATTGTTCATCTCGACGCTGCTCGACATCACCGACGATATCGGGACCGGCACCGTCGGCGTCGTTCCGCCGGCCGATGTCGTGCGGCATGAGGGCGACGACCCCTATCTGGTGGTCGCCGCCGACAAGGGCACGGCGACCTTCTCGGACATCGCCAACGGCATCGCCATCCAACATGGTTTCTGGCTCGGCGACGCTTTCGCGTCCGGCGGTTCGGCCGGCTACGACCACAAGAAAATGGGCATTACCGCCCGCGGCGCCTGGGAATCGGTGCAGCGCCACTTCCGCGAGATGGACATCGACATCGGCAAGATGCCCTTCACCGCGGTCGGCGTCGGCGATATGTCCGGCGACGTATTCGGCAACGGCATGTTGCGGGAGACGACGACGCGGCTGGTGGCCGCGTTCGATCACCGCGACATTTTCATCGACCCCAATCCCGACCCGCAAAAGACTTTCGCGGAAAGAAAACGGCTGTTCGACCTGCCGCGTTCGAGCTGGCAGGACTTCGACAAATCGCTCATTTCCCAAGGCGGCGGCATCTACCCGCGCAGCGCCAAGGAGATCCAGCTTTCGCGGGAAGCGCAAAACTTGCTCGGCATCGGCGAAAAGCTCACGCCCCAAGAATTGATGCGCGCCATCCTCAAGGCGCCGGCCGATCTCCTGTTCTTCGGCGGCATCGGCACCTATATCCGCGCCGGCGACGAAGGCGACGAGGCGGCGGGCGACCGCGCCAACGATTCGATCCGCATCACCGGCACGGAGCTTCGCTGCAGGGTGATCGGCGAAGGCGCCAATCTCGGCATGACGCAGCGCGGCCGCATCGAGGCGGCTTTGCACGGCGTGCGGCTT
>Ga0187772_10001834_pt1 | contig 10293 bp, 7 predicted proteins | sample 0116_SJ02_MP15_2_FD_133137 | JGI IMG/M metagenome (GOLD analysis project Ga0187772, IMG submission 133137) | Tropical peat soil microbial communities from peatlands in Department of Meta, Colombia - 0116_SJ02_MP15_20_MG | ecosystem: Environmental > Terrestrial > Soil > Wetlands > Peat | place... | reverse complement strand
ATGAGGTCGCTCTCGAACTCCGCGCCGCACTTCGGACAGACGGTCGCGTCCTCGGGGATCAGGTTGCCGCACTCGCCGCACTCGACGAGCTTACCGGCGGCCTGTCGCCGAGCGAACAGGAGGAACACCACGATGCCCGCGGCCGCCGCACCCGCGATCGCGATCCAGATCCACAGGGGCAACCCGAGGAACTTCTGGAACAGGATGCTCGTGGGCGAGGTCGGGCTCTTCGGGACGGTGAACGTCTCGACCGGCGTGGAGTTCGCCTCGCGTCCGTTGTAGATCGCTCGAGCGATGAGGTTGTAGGTCGTCCCCGGGACGAGCATCGGGAAGACAGTCTGGAGGTCCGACCAATCGAAGCTCCAGTTGCCCGAAGGACTCGGCGACTCGCCGATCAGGGTCGGCGTGCCTCCCCCGGCCGGGGTCGCCCAGAGCTGGATGGTCGCCGGCTCGCTGCCGTTGTAGACGACCGTGCCGGCCGACACATACGAACCGGTCAGCTGGACCGTGGACGGCGCGGGCGAGGTCAGGGTGACCGCGATCTCCGACGGCGCGATCTTGAGCGGGATGGTGTCGTTGAAGGCGCCCCCGGCGAGCGACGGGATGGCGTAGTTGAACTCGAGCGCCAGCGTGAAGTTGTGGAGGAACCAGCCGTGGAGGCCGGTGACGGTGTCGGTGACGAGCCAGGAGAGGGCGAACGTCGCCTGCTGGCCAATCGTGGTGAGGTGGAGGGTGGTCGACTCGTTCTCCGCGAGCAGCGAGCTTCGGGAGAGGGAGCTGTTGTAGTAGAGCTGGACGAGCACTTGCGTGATCGTGGCCGTGCCGGAGTCGTTCACCACGACGTTGACCCCGAGCGTCTCGCCGATGTCGATACCCAGCTTCGGCACCGCGCCGCCGTTCGCCGTGACGTGGGCGGAGAACAGGGTCACGTCGCCGAAGTAGTCGGGGAACGGCTGCTTCGGAGCGAGGTCGGGTCCGTTGTAGTTCGGGGTCGCGGGCGCGACGCCCGTCGGGTAGGGGCTGACAGACCAGTTGAACCAGTGACTCGCGACGCCCACCGCGGGGACGGAGATCCCGATGTGGTAGCCGCCGAGGAAGATGCCGTCGGGGAGCGTGGGCCCGGTGAGGTTACCGGACGCGAGGAGGAGGAATCCCTGACCCGCGGCGTTCGAGCTGCCGTAGGTCAGGACGCCGTGCTGAACGTCCCAGTACTGTAGGTAGGCCCAGATCGCCGGGTCGGCGGTCTTGATGTCGTTGAGGGCCGTGGTGGTGGCGTTGTTTGACTGGTCCGAGTTGTAGGCGTAGTGGGCGGAGATCGTCGCCCCCTGGATCGGCAGGACGCCGCCCCGGCCGGTGAGGTTGAACTGCGCCCAACGATACAGGTTCACCTGGCTGGTCGCGTCGGGGAGCAGCGCCGAGGCGCTGAACACGTTGGGGAGGGGGTTGCCGGGCGTCGTGATGTTCGCGAGATAGCCCACCGCGTGATCCTCGAAGAGCAGCTTGTTCGAGAACCACGGGAACGGCGGCGACTGCTGGTAGGCATAGCCCGGCGCGAGGCTGTAGAGCGACCAGTCGTAATCGAGCTGGGAGTCGACGGCGGAAAGCTCCGAGCCGATGACCATGTCGTTGTACGAGACCCCGGAGGTGTTCATCTGGAAGAACGCCCCGGTGACCTTGATGGCCGGACCCGCGGTGACATCGACCGTCACCTCGATGATGCCCGGGACACCGAAATCCCCGGTGTTGTTGAGGTATTGGAGCATCCCGCCGGCCGTGATCGCGGCGGTGAGCCCGCTCGGGAACGGGAACGTCGAGGTGCCGATAGCCGACCCCGAAACGGTGAAGCCCGAAACGACGGTGTACGCGTTGCCCCCGTACTCGACGCCGATGTTGATCGTGCTGTTCACCGTGGGGGAGCCGCCGTAGGTGAGCTGAACGTAGCCGTTCAGCGCCCCCGCCTCGGGGTAGAGGTAGTCGAGGGTCAGGTTGGCGGAGTCGGAAGGTCCGTTCACGGCGAAGTCGGTGGTACCCGCACCGGCGGACACTCCGGCCGGGTAGGAGAAGATGAGCCCCGTAGGACGCGGGAAGTCGTAGGCTTGGGTGTCGTCGGCGTAGGTGTGCTGGACCTGGCTCGCGAGCAGGGTAAGGTTACCGCCGTTGACGACGGTGATCGTGGGGGCCCACAGCGTGTCACCGAGGATGGGGAGCGGCTCGATCAGTTGCTGAACGGCCGCGTTCCACGTGATGTTCGACTGGTTGAGGGTCATCTGGGCATCTGGCCCATTGATATAGATCCAGCCGGGGAACGCGAACGAAGAATGGGAGGCCTTGACCGTCCCTGCGCCCGTGACGGTGAAGTTGAGCTTCGCGTAAGCGTTGATCACCTGAACGTCGGTGGTGAGGTTCGCGCCGACGAAGTTCACGGTGCCGGAGTCTTGGAACGTGTAGATGTGCGAGAGCCGCTCCTCGGCGGTCCCCGTGTTCGCCACGTACTGGACGAACGACAGGGTGACGTTCTCGACGTCGAGCGTCCCGCCCGTTTCGACGGTGATGTTGCCGCCCTGGTAGTAGGTCGGGCCGGCGAGCGTGGGCTGGATGACGTACGTCTGTCCCGACGGGACCACGAGGTCACCGTGGGTGGGTGGGGCCTGTGCGGTCGAGCTCGAGGACGGCCCCCGTGCCGCGCCGGTGGGTCCCACGGCCGCCGGAACGATGGCGGCGACCAAGCCGAGTGAGCCGACGACGACCAGGAGCAGGACGGCCGTGACCCAGATTTCGGAGATTCGGTTCGGGGCGTGGCGACGCGTTCCCCCGGAGCGAGAGGGACGTCCCAGTGAACGACTCACGACCGAAGAAAGGTCGGGTTCCGGTATTTAAGGGTGCCTTCGCTCATCGGCGGCCGCCCGTCTCCGGTGGCCGAAGTTCGAGTCTCCGCGGGCTCAGCCGGGCGGGTCGAGCACCACGATCTTACCGAACAGGTCCGGCGCGTCGAACCGGTGGAAGGCGGCGACGGCGTCCGCGAACGGCGCAGCCGTGTCCACCACCGCTCGTAATCGGCCGTCCGCGAGGTGCTGGTAGACCGCCTCGAACTCGCGGGCCGAGGACATCGTGCTGCCGCGCACCGACGCCTGGCGCCAGAACAGGGTTCGGACGTCGAGCTCGACGTTGGGGCCGGCGCTCGCTCCGATCACCACCACACGACCCGCGCGGGCGAGCGAGCGGACCGACCGCGGGAGGGTGGCGGCCCCGACGGAATCGAGGATGACGTCGACCCCGTTCTTCTCGCTCCATTCCCACAGGGCCCGATCGAGCGGCCGTGCATCATTGAACGCGAGGAAGGCATCGGCCCCGAGCGCGAGCGCCCGGGCCTCCTTGCCCGGTGAGCGGGAGGCCACCGCGACCTTGGCCCCGAGCAGCTTCGCGACCTGGATCGCCGCCGTCGGTACGCCACCCCCGGCCCCGACGATGGCCACCCGGTCGCCGGCGCACACGCCGCCGACGGTCGCCAGGGCCCGCCACGAGGTGAGGAACACGAGCGGGGCCGCGGCGCCTTCCGTGAACGACATCCGTTCCGGCAGGGGGTGGACGTTCCGCCGGGGCACGACCACGAAGGGCGCGGCCGAGCCCTGGAGGTGTTCCCCGAGGATCCGATAGTTCCGGCACAGGGCTTCCTGGCCGCCACGGCACGCCGGGCAAGTCCCGTCCCACATCCCCGGGTTGAGGAGGACGTTCGAGCCCACCGGTAGGTCGTGGACCTCGTCGCCCACGGCGTCGACCGTTCCGGCGCCGTCCGACCCGAGCACATGCGGGAGGGCGACCGACAGTCCGGGAATCCCCTCGAGCACGAATCGGTCCAGGTGGTTGAACGCAGCGGCCCGGATCCGAACCCGGACCTCCCCGGGGCCGGGGGTGGGTTCCGGTATCTCCACGAATCCGAGTTCGCTCAAGGGGCCATGGCGGAGGAACCCGAACCCGCGCATCGATGCTCAACCCGGTCGCACGGGGTGCCAGCGGGTGCCGTGGGCATGGTCCTCGAGTTCCACGCCGACCGACCGTAGCTCGGTCCGGATCCGGTCCGCCTCGGCGAAATCGCCGCGTGCCCGGGCCCGGGCCCGAGCGGCGATGGCGACCGGGACGAGGGTCGCCCAGGCTCCCTCCGGGCCCGCGGGAGACCGGGCGAAGAGGCCCAGCACCTCCTCGCCCCACCGGTACGGCGCGGCGAGTTCTTCGAGGGCGCTCCCGGAGTAGCCCTCGAGCCGGGGAATCTCCTCGGCGAGACGTCGGGTCCAGCCGAACAGGAGCGCGATCGCCTCGCGGGTGTTGAAGTCCTCCGCGAGCGTCGCGTCCAGTCGCTCGACCAGTAGCTCCGATTCGTCGCCCAGTGGTTCCGGAATCTCCGCGCCCGGCCGGTCTACGCCGTCCCGCTCGAGGATCTCGGCGATTCGGTCGACGACGACGTTGAGCCGAGCGTAGGCTTCCCGGGCCTCCTCGAGGCTCTTGTCCGGAACGTAGACGAGCGGGCTGCGGTAGTGCGCGTTCAGGTAGTAGAGGCGCAAGGGGCCGGGCCCGTACCGGGCGATCGACTCGTCGAGCGAAGCGACGTTGCCGATCGACTTCGACATCTTCTCCTCCCCCATGAGGAGCATCCCGCCGTGGATCCAGTAGTTCGCAAACGGGACCGCGCCCGTCGTCGCTTCCGCGAGCGCCACCTCCGCCTCGTGGTGGGGAAAGAGAAGGTCGAGCCCGGCGCCGTGAAGGTCGCACCGCTCGCCCAAGAGACGGAGGATCATCGCGGTGTCCTCGACGTGCCAGCCCGGTCGCCCCGGTCCCCACGGGCTTTCCCAGCTCGGCTCGCCCGGCGTAGTCGCTTTCCAGATGACGAAATCCTCGGGCGCCCGTTTGCGCGGGTCGAGCTCGAGCCGGGCGCCCGGCTTCAGCGCTTCCACGCGCTGGCCGGAGAGCTTTCCGTAGTCGGCGAACTTCGCGACGGAAAAGTAGACCGAGCCGTCGTCGACGACGTAGGCATACCCCTGCTCGACCAGCCGGCGGATCTGCGAGATGATCTCGGGGACGTAGTCGGTCGCGAACGGATAGTAGTCGACCGATCGGACGCCGAGCTCCTCCATCGCCCGCCGGTACTGCGCGAAATGCCGTTCCGCGAGCTCGAGCGGCTCATCCCCCGTCTCGGCCGCGGAGGCAATCAGCTTGTCGTCCAAGTTGGTCACGTTCTGGACGTAGAAGAGCCGGTACCCCCACCGCCGGAGCGCCCGGGCGACCACGTCGAAGAAGATGAACGTCCGGCCATGTCCGATGTGCGCCGGGGCGTACGGGGTCAGGCCGCAGACGTAGAGGCCGACCCGGGGCGGTGCGATCGGCGCAAAGACACGGGTCTCCCGCGTGCGGCTGTCGTAGACCGTGAACCGCCGCACGGCTAGACCTCCCGGAGCGCCTTCCGCACGTCGTCCGCGAGGTCGTCGGGGTCCTCGATCCCGCACGAGAGCCGAAGGAGACCGTCCGTCACCCCGTGGGCCTCGCGCTCCCGCTTCGGGACGCTCGCATGCGTCATGGTGGCCGGGTGGTCGACCAGCGATTCGACCCCGCCGAGGCTCTCGGCGAGCGTGAAGACCTTGAGCGCCTTCAAGAACCGGAGAGCGGCGCGCTTCCCACCGTCCAGCTCCACGCTCACCATGCCGCCGAAGCCGCGCATCTGGCGCCGGGCGAGGGCGTACTGGGGATGGGAGCGTAGCCCGGGGTAGAGCACACGTCGCACCCGGCGGTGCCCGTCGAGCGCGTCGGCGACGGCCCGGGCGCTCTCGCCGTGCGCGCGCATCCGGACGCCGAGCGTGTGGATTCCCCGGAGGACGAGGAAGCAGTCGAACGGGCTCGGGACCGCACCGACGGCGTTCTGGAGCCAGGTGAACCGCTCCCCGTCCTTCGGACGCTTGAGGACGAGAGCGCCGCCGATGATATCGGAGTGGCCACCCAAGTACTTCGTGGTCGAGTGCAGCACGATGTCGGCTCCCAGCTCGAGGGGGTTCTGGAGCGCCGGCGTCGCGAAGGTGTTGTCGACCGTCACGGTCGCCCCCGCGCTTCGGGCGAGCCGGATCGCCCCACGGATGTCGACGAGCTTGAGGAGCGGGTTCGTCGGGCTCTCGAGGTAGACCATATCCGCGGGGTTCGCGAGCGCCGCCTCGAGCTTCCCGAGGTCGGTCATGTCAACGTAGTCCACCCGCAGCCCGAACTGACGCCGATGGTGCTCGAAGAGCCGCCACGTGCCGCCGTAGACGTCGTCCACCGCGACGATCCGCTGGCCCGACGGTACCGACTCAAGGAGCGTCGCCAGCGCGCCGAGGCCCGAGGAGAAGGCGAGTCCGGTCGCCCCGCCCTCGAGCCGGGCGAGGGCCGCCTCGAGCACGGCCCGGGTCGGGTTACCGGACCGGCTGTAGACGTATCCCTGGTGACGGTTCGGCGCCGCCTGCCGGAACGTGCTCGTCAGGTAGATCGGCGTGTTCACGGCTCCGGTGAGCGGGTCGGCCGGTTGTCCATCGTGCAACAGTCGCGTGTTAAATCGCATGGGGACCACCTTCCTCGGAGAGGTATCCAACGAGGTCGTGGCGCGTCAGGACCCCGATCACGGTGCCGGACACCGCGTCGCGGACAACGAGCGTCCGCTCCTCGCGCAAGCTACGGAGCAGCTCCGCGACGGAGGCGTCCGACAGCACCTCCGGGAGGGGTCGCGAGGGGACCATGCGGACCGACCGGTCGAGGATCGTCTCGTCGGTGAGGCCCCGCCGCAATAGGTCCTCCTCCTCGACCCGACCGACCTGATGCCCCCCCGACAGGATCGGGGCCGCGGAGATTCCATGGCGCTGCAGGAGCGCGAGGGCGTCGCGCACGACCGCCGTAGGTTCGACCGCGACGAGCGCGGGGGTGCCGGTCTTCCGCGCGATGAGCTCCCGCGCGGTGAGGGCGATGTCGAGGAACCCCTGTTCGCGCAGCCAGTCGTCCGAGTAGACCTTGGTGAGGTACCGGTCCCCCGAATCGGGCAGAATCACAACGACCGTGCTGCCTTCGGGGATCGGCCGGCCCGCGAGCCAGCGGACGGCGCCGACCACCGCCGAACCCGAGGAACCTCCCGCGAACAAGCCCTCCTCCTGGGCCAGCCGCCGTGCCATCTGGAACGATTCCCGGTCGTTCACCTCGACGAAATCGTCGAGGTACTGGAACTGGATCGACCGGGGAACCATGTCCTCCCCGATCCCCTCGACGAGGTACGGCACGGGCTTCCCCACTTCGCGGGTTCGGAAGTAACCGCTCAGCACGGACCCGGCAGGGTCCACCGCGATGATGCGGACCGAGGGTCGGTGCTCCTTGAAATATCGGCCGATTCCGCTCATCGTGCCTCCCGTGCCCACGGTCCCGACCACGGCCCCGAGCCCCTCGGGGACATCGTGGTCGATCTCGGGGCCGGTGGTGCGGTAGTGGGCCTCGGGGTTGGCCATGTTCTCGTACTGGTTCGGATAGTACGCGCCCGGAATCTCCTTCGCGAGCCGACGCGCCACGGAGTAGTAGCTCATCGGATGCTCCGGGGGGATTCCGGACGGCGTCACCACCACCCGGGCGCCGAACGCCCGGAGCATCCGGATCTTCTCCGAGCTCATCTTGTCGGGGATCACGATGACGATCCGATAACCGCGGACCGCCGCAATCATCGCGAGACCCACGCCCGTGTTGCCGCTCGTCGCCTCCACGATCGTGCCCCCGGGTTTGAGTCGACCATCCTTCTCGGCCGCCTCGATCATGGCGGCGCCGATCCGGTCCTTGACCGACCCGCCCGGGTTCAGGTACTCCAGCTTCGCCAGCACCCGGTACGGCAGGTCCCGCGTGACCCGTCGAAGCGGAACGACCGGAGTGCCCCCGACGAGGTCGAGGACGCTCTCCGGCCGGGCGTTGCGGGCGACCACGCCGGCGCGGAGCGAGACCCCCTCATTAACCCTTGCGCGAACGCCGAGAGCGGGGGGCCTGTTCGGGTCGAACAAGAACCCGCGAGTTCGGTCCGTACGAACCGGTCCTTTCCTTTCCTTCGAACGTGTTAAGGTGGGACCCCGTCTCGAGGAGCCGAGAGGACGCCCCCAGAATGCTTGGTTCGCTCGAATCGGAGGTCCTCGCCGCGTTGCGAGGGCTCGGCGAAGCCCCGGCGCGGGATGTCCGGCGGGCGCTCGACGACCGCGGGATACGGGTCGCCTACACCACGGTCGCCACGATCCTCGGGCGCCTGCACGCGAAGCACCTCGTGACCCGGCGGCGCGAAACGTGCCGGGGCGGCGAGAGGTATGTGTACCGGCCGGCCAACGTCGAACACAAATACCTCATGAACGTGCTGCGCGGGGTGGTCGACATGTTCGGCCCCTCGGGGGTCGTCCACCTGAACGAAGAGATCGCGAAGTTGAACCCGAAAGAGGAGCGAGAGCTTCGGCGTCGGCTCGGGCTCGATTGAGCCGGGTCGCGTCAGGACCATGCTCTCCGACGCCCTCGTGGGGGCCTACGCGCCGGTCGTCGTCTGGCTCGCGATCGGCGTCGCGCTCGGCCTCGCGTCCCGTCACTCCGCCTCGCCGACCGTCTTCCGGCTGAGCGCGGTCTTCCTCGGCGTGTGGGCGCTTTTTGCGACCACCGCTGTCAGCTACGTTTTCGCGAACGGCGGATGGGCGGCGCTGCTGGCGCTCGCCCGGACGCCGTCGTTGCTCTTCGCGCCGCGTTCCGCCGGCGTCTGGCTCGCGGGGGCGCTCGGGGCGTTCGCGGTGTTCGCCGCGGCGTTCGTCCTCAGCCAGGCGGTCGGCCGAGGCTTCCTCCGCCTCTATCCTTCCCGGGAGCTTCCATGGCCCGAGCGGCTGCCCGCACCGTCGACGGTGACGAGCTTGCGCGCCTTCGACGCCCCGGGGGAGGGGGCGTTCGCCTTCACGCTGCTCGAGCGGCATGGGCGTCGCGGCGTCCGGGCCCGGGACGTGGTCATGATTTCGGAGGGTCTCTTGGCGGAGCTCGACGCGCGGGAGTGGGAGGCGGTGATCGCGCACGAACTCGGCCACCTGCGCGAGCTCGACGGTCGTTACCTCACGTTCTTCCGGACGTTGTCGCGCATGATGCGCTGGGACCCGATCCTGGCATTCTTCGCCGAATCCCTCACCCGGCGCGAGGAGTTCCGGGCGGACCTCGACGCGGTCGCGCTCACCCTGCGCCCCCGCGCGCTCGCCCGGGCGCTCTACAAGGCGGCGTCCCTGCCGTCGTCGTTCCCGCCTCGGAGCCTGCCGGGCCTTCTCGGAGTGGGAGGACGGCGGGGCCGAAAGCAGGCGGTCGAGCGGATCCGGCGGCTCGTCGCGCTCGCCGAGAGCGGGCGGTTCCCGGAGGAGTCCGGTGCCTAGGCTCCGGACCACGAGCGGGCGACTCTTCGCGATCGCCGTCGCGGCCACGCTTCTCGGAGCCGTTCCGTTCATCGCTCCGGCCGCGGCGCAACCGGGGACGTATCCGGCGCTCCCTCTCGGCTTCGACGCGAAGTTCCTGTCCAACCTTTCGGGACCGGACGTGGCGCCCGGAACCTCCGGTACGCTGAGCTTCCACGTCGGCGACCCGGCCCGGTTCAGCTCGATGAGCGACGTGACCCTTACGCTCGACGTCTACGCGTTCAACGCGTTCCCGGGGAACGCGACCTCGTCCGTCGCGAGCGCCGGCACGCCGGTCCTCGTCACGCCCACCACGTCCGCCACGGTGGTCAACATTTCCCTCCCCCCGCTCGACCCGGGCGGGTACGAGGCCGGTTCGGTCGGGGTCGCCACCGCCGGCAATACGCCGACCGGCACCTTCGCCGTCCGCACCGCGCTCAGTTTCGTGGCGAACGGGACCGACTACCGGCTCGCCTCGCGCGGGTGGTTCTCCGAAAGCGCGTGGGAGTCCGCGACGATCCTGCCGAACGGCAGCGCGACTTTGAACCTCTCGAAGCTCGGGGTGTCGGGCGTCACCGCGGAGACCTCGATTCTCGTCGCGTCCTCGAACTGGGAGTGGGCGCTGGGCTTCATCCTCGGGGGCGCGGTCGTGCTCGTCGGCGCGGGCGCGTTCGTTTACTTCCGACGGGCGTCGAAGTCGAGCTCGGGAGCGCGGTAGGCTCCCGGCGATATCCAGGCCCCGACCGCCTTCGGCAGCAGTCGCACGAGGCCGGGCGACTCCTTGAGAAGTTCGCGCACGACGTGGGTCGGGAAGTCGATGTCACCGAACGCGACGATCGTCGCCGCCAGGTGCGCGCCT
>Ga0187772_10001833_pt1 | contig 10294 bp, 10 predicted proteins | sample 0116_SJ02_MP15_2_FD_133137 | JGI IMG/M metagenome (GOLD analysis project Ga0187772, IMG submission 133137) | Tropical peat soil microbial communities from peatlands in Department of Meta, Colombia - 0116_SJ02_MP15_20_MG | ecosystem: Environmental > Terrestrial > Soil > Wetlands > Peat | place... | reverse complement strand
ACTGATATCGGACCTCATAACCGAGGGAAGGCTGAAGGTCCCGCTTGAAATGGTCCAGAAGATATCAGTGACCCTTCATGACGCCTGCTACGCCTCCAGGTACAACGGGGTGTTCGATGAGCCAAGAAGAATCCTGGGGGCCTCGGTCTCAGACCTCCGGGAGATGGAGAGGAAGGGGGTCAAGACATTCTGCTGCGGAGCAGGAGGGTCGAACTACTGGTACAAGGTCCCCCAGCAGCGGTCCATTGCCGGGATCAGGACGGAGGAGGCGATGAGGACAGGAGCGAAGCAGATAGCTACAGAATGCCCCTTCTGCCTGTCGATGTTCGATGACACCACCAAGGTGATGAACTCTGGGATGGGAGTAAGGGACGTGGCCGAGATAGTCGCCGAGTGTCTGGCCTAGAGGTCCTCCTTCAAATGCTCGGACCTCCTCTGCGTATCAGCTTTCCCCCTCCCGCAGGGAGCATCCTTAGCGCTTCGTCGAGCGCAGACCCGGGGAGCGGCTTTTCGTAGAACGAGGCTAGTTCCTTAACCACCCGTTTCGCGGTGTCCGAGCTCTTTTCTCGTTGGGGCCTGAGCACCAGGTACCGGGGAGACCGGGAGCGAATCGCCTCCTCGGGACCAACGACTATCCTGCCTTCCTGGTCGATTCCCACGGCCACCTCGACTAGGATCTTGTTGACGAAGTTCTTCTTTCCCCTGATTGCGAAACTCCCCCGTGCGAGGTACTCCCCGCTCGGCGCGGCAGAGCTCACCTGCTCGGGGCGGACCCAATAGGCGTCCGCCGACCCCAACCCCGTCTTCCAGGCGCTGCTGAACGCCACCGTGGCCGCCGACACCTGGCTGACCTCGGCTTCGCTCTGGTTCTCCCCTCCCTTCAGCACGAAGAATGGGGAACCGAAGAGGTCTGCGTGATAGACCGTGTCCCGAGGTTCCAGGTGGGTAGACAGAAGCCTGCCATTGGTCTGTGCGTCCCTTCCCCCGATGGCCAGCTTCCCTTCGGTGGTGAAGAACCACCTGAATTTCTCGTACCACTCCTGCCTCTTTTTCGGTATGAACTTCGCCTTCGCGGGTGGCCTCTCCCCCACCCTGGACACTCTCCGCTCGAGCTTCCTCGCCGAATCCAGGGCAGCCACCGACCTTGATTCGAGCTCTTTGGCGCGGTCGAAGATGGCAGAGGCGACGGCGGCGGAGGAACCGGGCTCGCTTTCGGGCTTGACTCCTGCGGACCGCATCATCTCAATGGCCTCGGAGAGGGGGGCGCTTCTTGCGGCGCCCGCGACCTCCCTCAGCCTTGCAGCCTGCGCGAGGTAGGCCCCCGACTCGGTCCTGAGCCTATCGACCGTCGCCTCAAGTTCCTTTCTCTTAGTCTCCTCCTCCGACGGCGGTATCGTCTCCGTCTGGGCCTCTTGGAGGAAGAGCCTGTCGCAGAGCTCGGAGAGGGTGGGGGCGGTCGCCGTGACCCTGGCCCCCGCCGGGGGAATCGCGAAGATGTCATCACCATTCTGTGTCGCGCAGATGCATGGCCTCGGATCATCGCGCACCTCCCTGACCAGTTGAGCGAGCGCCTCGACTACTTCCCCTTCCCTCCCCTGGAGCTTCGACGAAGAGTCTCCTTCTTTCAGCCCCAGTCTGGCAAGGCACTCCGCGACGTACTTCCTGGGAAGTGCGATGTGTCTCCCTATCGCCCGCCCCGCGGTGCTTTCCTGGGCAGCCATCTCTCCGACGGCCTCCGGGCTGACCTGACCAGGGCTGAGCCGCGACTGCCTGGGCGGGGCGTACCTTCCTCCCTGTACCAGGCGTCTCGTCGGGGTCCTTACTTCTGTCTGCACAAGCAGAGCCTTGCCATCCTGGTCGGCGACTGTCAGGTTCCCGGGAGGCATCATCTCGACTATCAATCTGCGCTCCTCCCTGCCCTCGAACTTGAGGTCGAACACCCGGTCGAGGTCGAACTGGGATGCTGCCACGTACCTCCCACGTTCCAGTTCGGCTCTCAGGGCCGACGTGAACCCGCTGGTCTCCCCTCTTTCGCTAACGAGCTTCGAGATCCAGACCCCTTTCTTTGGGGAGACGACCAGCCAGGTGTCCTCAGACGCCTGTTTCCTCAGGCGTATCAGCTGCGAATTTCCGCTCGAGTAGATATTATTAATATACGCTCCCCGAAGCGCAACGTCGATTTCCTTGAGCAAGGCCAAGACTTCGAAGCCTGAGAGTTCGGCCATGCAGACTCATCCTCCTCCTTCATTTGATAAGCTCTACTGGTCGAGGGTCGGCATGGCAGCCCTGGCTGGATTCTTGGCGGAGGTCATAGTGGGGACTGACTACTTCAGCGGGATAAGCATAGGCATACTCTTCTATCTGATTTCGTATTATCTGGCCCGCTTCGCATGGTACAGATCCCTCCCTCGGGAGGGGCAGGGGAAGATCTACACCACTGGGATCGGAGGGTTTGTGATGATTTTCCTTTTCACGTGGATGCTCTTCTTCACGCTACAGACTGTTGGCTATTCGCTATAATCCGAGAGTAGTTCACCAGAGCCTCGGCGTATCCTGCGTCGAAGTCGTCGGCCATCTGACTCGCAGTGATCGACTTCGCCGCCCTTTCGATGCGTGCGTTGTCCCAGGTCTGCAGAGTCCCTTCCTTGGCCTTCGACATGCTCGAGTAGATTCCCATGGCCGCGAGCAGACTCCCCCTTTCCCTCTCGGACCTGACCTCGGGGGTCAGAGCCTGGATCCTGCGCTTTGCCTCCTCGAGGTCCGACCTCTTCAACGATTCAAGTATCGACGCGATGTTTTCCTGCACGACTTTCGTTAGCACGTCCGTCATACGATATTTAACCTTCCTTAAACGCCTGGCGCAAATTTGTTGCACAAAATGTCACATTCAGTCAACGCCCCTTGGCCCTAACCCAGCCATCGCGCTCTGCCCTCCCGTAGCGAGGGTCGCCCTTACGGAAGCTCCGGTTCTGTCGAGACGGACCGACGCTCGCACGAGCTGTTCAACCGTCTTCCCGCCTATCCCAACGTCGTGCTGCGGCCCGAAGGTCACCCTGTTAGTGAGCAGGTATGCACGACCGCTGATGTACGCTTCCCGTGCCATCTCACTAAGATAGACGTCCAGGGCACCCTGGCGCGAAGCGAGGTTGGACTTGCCCGGTAGTTCCACGGAGAAATTCCTGGTCAGGGTGTCGATGATCACAAGCCTGCAGGCAGAGGTGGCGGCCCTCTCCGCCATTCTGCGTACCGTCTCCATCTGCTCAGACAGCGAGTCAGTCCTGACGTACACTATCATCTCCAGGAGACCGCTGTAGTCCCATCCTCTCGCCCTCGCGATGTCCTCCAGCCTCTCGGGTCTGAAGCTCCCCTCCGTGTCAACGAAGAGCGACCTCCTCCCGGCACGAGCTGCGACCAGGGCCGCCTGCATCGCGAGCTGCGTCTTGCCGCTGTTGCTCCGACCGAATATTTCCGTTACCGTCCCTCCTCTGTAACCGCCCCCCAGCAGTCTGTCGATCGCCGAGGACCCAGAGCTGAAGAAAACGAACGAGGAGACCCTTTCGACTGATTCCTTGGCCGCCTCCCATGGCCTGTCCGTCTCCCCCAGACCTCGCTCTCAACCTCCTTTCAACACCGATGTCTTTTTAACTGTGAGTCGAACGCCTGTGAAAAAGTTCCGACGTGAATCCTCAGCCTCCTCCGCAGACAAAGCGTCCACTCAACGTCCTCCAGAAATCCACCAACAAGCTCGTGTCTGTCAGACTGAAGAATGAAATCGAGTACAAGGGGAAGATGTCCAACGTCGATCCCTACATGAACGTGATCCTCGTTGACGCTGAAGAGTCGGAAAACGGCGTGAAGATTGCGAACTACGGGAAGGTCGTCATCAGAGGGAACAACGTCCTCTACGTCAGGATAGAGGACAGAATCTAGGGAGGCACCATCCTGGTGCAGAGGTCCCTCCGGGTCGAAGAGATCAAAGGGCGCTTCGTATCTGAGCTGGAAGTCGAAATCGTAGAGCAATAGGGCTATTCTAGAGACTCGAGCCGGCCTCGGACGTAGTCCAGGGCTCGCTCACCGTCGAAATCCACGGAGTAGGCTCTCCCAAAGAACGCCGTCACAGCCCTGACGTCGTGGTTCAGGAGCTCCGCGCTGTTCGGGTGGTCCACGTCAACGGCCTGGGGCCAGTCTATCAGCCAGAAGGCGGCCCCGTCCGTAAGGATGTTGTATTCGCTGAGGTCTGCGTTGACAAGTCGCGCTCTTAGGAAGGCGAGGCGCATTGCGTCCAGCACAGCGCGCAGCCCCCCCTTGGGATCTTCGAGCTCGGGGCGTTGCGAGAGTCTCACTCCTGTCAGCTCCTCAAGCAACACCGTGCTCCTGCTGTACGCGATGGCCCGAGGGAATGACCGTGACAGGTCCTCGAGCTTCCTCAGCGCATGGTATTCCCGTCTCGCCGCGTCATAGTTGGCGGTCATCCAACTCCTGAACTCCGCGGCCTCTCTGACCCGCTTCTTCCTGATGCTTGTAAAGCTGATTCTTCCGATTTTGTAGAGCTTGAGCGCGTAGACCGACCCTTCCTCGGTGAGAGCTTCGTACACGTCCGATTCCTTCCCCTTGGCGATTATTGCCCCGAGGGCGAAGATCAGGTCTTTCTTCACGTAGTCTTTCAGGGCCATTACCTCCACCCCTTCTCTGGTCAGCGCGTACCCATGTCCTCGTCGCATGACCAGCCCCTTCTTCTCTAACGCGTCGCTGGCGAAACTGACCCGTTCCAATGGGAGCCGGCTCATCCGCGATAATCTGGCGAGGTCCGGTGTCCCGTACCCGGAGGTCGATCTCTCGAGGCCCGCGAGGGTCCTCCACTCCTCGTCCTTGAGGGACTTCAGGATTCGGGCGGCATTTTCGGTGGTCGACATTCTCGCGCTCCCCCGGAGGCGCGCTCATGATATATCAAATGAAGGGCGCGAACAATCCTAGTTTCGGTTCACTCCAGTCCTTTCTTCTTCGCTCCTTCGTATGCGCGCCAGTACCCGTCTGGTTGCGGAACGAACTTGGATGCCCTACCCGACCGGCGACGCAGGACAAGGCCGCTCCCTCTCGCCACCTCTCCGATCTCTGCGACGGGGATTCCCGCTTCTGCCATCCTCCGGACGAGCAGCGAGACCTTCTCCCTCCTGCACGTCATCAGGAGGGAACCTTCGCCCATGGTCGCCAAGGGATTGAGCCCGAAGATCGAGCAGACCTCATCGGCGAGTCTGGATTGCGGTATGTCCCCAACCTCAACGACAAAGGCCTTGCTGGAGGCCGAAGCCATCTCCTCCAGTGCGCCGAGGACGCCTCCCTCGGTCGCGTCATGCATCGAGCTGACACCACCCGGGCCTACGCCCACTTCACTCGCCACCCTCGCGTCTTTAACGACTGAGCAGAGTTCGATCAATTTCTTTGCTTGCCTCACGGCCCTCGTCCCCAAATTCTCCTCGATGAAATTCGGGAACGACAGGGCGAGCGACAACGTCGCTTCAATTGCCGGGGTCTTGCTCATCAGGATGACGTCCCCGACCCGAGCCATCGAGGGGGTCACGTAGCATCCTTCGGGCGCGAAGCCAAGCATCGTCCCAGCCCCTATGACCGTGAAGCCCCCTCCTGGATAGCTCCCGGTGTGCCCTGCGATGATACTGATCCCTAATTTCTTGCACTCGTCCCCGACGCCGGTGACATACTCCTCCTTCTCAGACTGGGTCATGACGCTCGGAAAGTTGTAGGTGAACACCGCGTACTCCGGGTCGAACCCGGAAGTTGTGTAATCAGACGCGATGAGGTGGACGCTGAGCCACGCGGAGCGGTTCATCCCGATCTCCCTTATCGCTGAAACGGGATCCGCAGTCAGGATCATGACCCGCCCCCCTCCGAGGGAGACCACGCCGTTGTCTAGGCCTTTCCGCGGCCCGAACCTAGTCGTACCCGAAGGCGACCCGAGGTGCGAGTACACCACCCTCTCCATGAACCGAGGCGTCTCCTTGCCTTCAGATCCCATCCTCCTGCTCCCTCTACTCGAATCCCAACCTTCTGAACGCGGGCCGGGCCGCATTGATCAAGATAAGCGCGACTGGGATGTATGCCATGTCTACGAGGGTCGCGAAGTCGTAGGCGGCATACCCGAACGCGAGGGAGACCGTCGTAGGGCTGCCATACTGGAAGAGCCCGTAAGTGTAGAAGATCCAGTCGGGAAAGAAGAAAGCCAGCGTCTCGAATACGGTCGCTGCTGCCATCGCGAGGACCAGGGTCTTTCTCCCTCTGTTCTTGGCCCAGGCGATGATGAAAACCTCGGGCCCCCGGGCCCAGACCATGCCGAACGGGTAGATGGGGGAGCCCCCTCTGAGGCTTATGTTGATCGCCTCGCCGATGAAACCTCCGATAGCCGTCGCGTCAAACGCTGTCGCCGAGTCCACCAGCACAGCCAGAGTAAAGTAAATCGCAGGAGACCAAGTGATCTCGAAGAGAGGGTAGGGGAGTGGGATGGACAAAACGGTCCCCAGCGCTATCAGGGCGGAGAAGATCGCTACAACGGCAAGAGTGGTCGACTTCGTCGGTCTTACTCTGATGGCGGTGTCTCCGGCAGGTTCGTCCACGCTGCCAGGGTGGCCCTGTCGTTTATAAACGAGTAGATAAATGGTTTATACGATGCAACCGCCCGATGAGCTCCTTGCCGATACCTACCTTCCCGCTATGCGACACCTCGTCGCGCTCAATCTGCGGTCGAGGGGGTACTCCCAGAGCGCGATCTCCTCCATCCTCGGGGTGACCCAGGCTTCCGTAAGCCTTTACCTGTCTTCGGACCCGGCGAGGTCGTATCGAGCGCTGTCAAGGTTCTCGGTCTCGCAGGAACGAGCGGACAGGGACTCCGCGTTCCTGACCGACGCAGCTCAGAAGGGGGCCGCAGACGGCGTCAGGGCGCTGCACGGAATCTGGACCGGCCTCCTGGGGTCTGGTGCGGTTTGTCCCGCCCACAGGGAGAAGTACGGCGCCCTGTCGGACTGCGATTTCTGCATCGGCGAATACGGACGGCGGCGTGGGGAGGTCTCCGAAGCGATAGCCGAGGTGGCGGAAGCTGTCAGGCTGATTGAGCGGTCTCACGAATTTGCGGCCGTGGTCCCAGAGGTTTCGGTCAACATCGCGTGCGCGGCGGGGGACGCCAAGACTCCCGCAGAAGTGGTCGCCATCCCAGGACGGATAGTGAGGGTCAAGGACCGCGCAAGGGCTCTGCTTCCTCCCGAGGCTGGTGCCTCGGTCCACATGTCGAAGATCCTCATCCTGGCTAGGAAAAGGAACGGTGCGTTCCGCGCAGTCATCAACCTCCGTTACGACTCGAGGATGGCCCAGGTCATGAGGGTGGCGGGGCTCAAGATCCTGACCATCGGCAAGCATTCAGGCCTGGGTCCGGAGGATTCGACGGCAGAAGCTCTGCAAAGGGTCCTGGACGGCGAGCGGGGACCGTTCGACTCCGTCGTGGACCTGGGAGGGAGCGGCATCGAGCCGAACGTGTACATCTTCGCCAGGGGCGCCATGGAGGCGGCCCGGCTGGCGATCAGGCTGGCCCGGTCTTACTCATCGACTTAGGGGTTTGACCTTTTCGGGACCCTTCGAGACCTCCCGTGCCCTCTTGGCGCAGGCCTCGACGAACGCGACGTAGATCGGTTCCGGGCGTTCTGGCCGGCTTATGTACTCCGGGTGGTACTGAGTCCCCATGTAGAACGGATGCCCTTCGAGCTCCAGTATCTCCGCCCTCCTCCCGTTGTCGCTGAAGGCCGTGTACCTCATCCCTTTCTCTTCGAACCTCTTGAGATATTTCTGGTTGAGTTCGAACCTGTGCCTGTGCCGCTCCCTTATCTTGTCAGTCCCGTAGATGTCATAAGCCCGGCTCGGCTTCTCAATGTGCACGTCGTGCCCACCCAGCCTCATCGTTCCCCCCAAATCGGTGACCTCTCTCTGCTCGGGGAGCAGATCTATGACCGGGTGTGGGGTCGACGGGTCGGCCTCCGTAGTGTTCGCGCCCTTCAGGCCGATCACGTGTCTGGCGAAGGCGACGCTGGCGAGTTGGAACCCGTAGCACAACCCCAGGAATGGAATTCCTGACGTCCTCGCCTTGTTTGCCGCCGAGATCTTGCCTTCTATCCCCCTGCTCCCGAATCCCTGCGGGAGCACGACCCCGTCGTACCCCTCCATCAGGTCTAACTTCGTCCCGTCCTTCTCTATCTCCTCCGATTCGATCCAGGCTATCCGAATGTTTGCGCCGTTGACGGCCCCAGCGTGAGTAAGCGCCTGATTGACGCTCACGTAGCTGTCAGCCAAGTTCGCGTACTTCCCCACCATTGCTATCCTGACCGTGATCTCGTGATCTAGGTATTTTTCAGCTACCGCGTTCCAGCCGCTCATGCTGAGCCTCGAGCGGATTCTGAGCTGTCTTTGGATGGGTTTGAGAACCCCTTCGCGCTCTAGGAGCCGAGGAACCTGGTAGATGGTCTCCACGTCCGGGTCGGAGATGACGCTCTCGAGCGGGACGCTCGTGAAAAGAGAGATCTTCTCCTTCGCCTCCGCCGGGAGCCCCCTGGTCCCTCGTATGACGATGATGTCTGGTTGGATGCCGATCCTCCTCATTTCCTGTACGCTGTGCTGCGTCGGCTTGGTCTTCATCTCTCCCACCACGGCAAGCTCGGGTGCGAGGCTGACGTGCAGGAAGAGGGTCTTTGCCGGGCCTTCCTCCATCCTCATCTGCCGAAATGCCTCAAGAAACGGAAGGCTCTCGATGTCACCGACCGTCCCTCCACACTCGACGACGAGAATTTCCGTCCCCTCCTTCTCTGCTATCTCGCGTATCCGCCGCTTGATTTCGTCCGTCACGTGAGGGATTATCTGGACGGACTTACCAAGGAATCTCCCTCTCCTTTCGTCATCTATTACCTTCTTGTAGATCTGGCCGGTCGTGATGTTGTTTGCTTTGGTCATGTTCCTGTTCAGGAAACGCTCGTAGTTCCCGAGGTCCATGTCGGTCTCCCCGCCGTCGTCGGTGACGAAGACCTCGCCGTGAGTGTACGGGTTCATCGTTCCAGCGTCGAAGTTGAGGTACGGGTCGATTTTGAGGCACGTGACCTCCACCCCTGACAACTGTAGCAGCTTGGCGACGGAAGAGGTGGTGATGCCCTTCCCAAGCCCCGACATCACTCCTCCGGTAACGAAGAGATATTTCGGCACATATGGCCAACTAGTCTTCTCTAGATAAGCGTTGGGGGTTTTGATATCACGGGACCTGTTTGGTGAAGACCGCTAGGTCTGAAACGTCGACGAGGAGCTTGCTCACCCTCTCGAGGGATGCCACGGTCTCTGCGGTCCCAGCGCCGTCCCCCGTCGTGCGTTTTGCAATCTCCCCCAACTTCCGCGTGACCTCCAGAGCAAGAGAAGTCACCTGCCTGTTGATGGTCCTCTGCTTCCCGCCCTTCCTCGTTATGAAACCCTGGGTCGCTAGGTCGTTCATTGCAACCAGCTTCACGACGCACGGCGCATACTCCTTTGCCAGCTCCCTTTGCCCGGCCCTGGCAGGGAGGTTGTGGGAGAGTTCTGTGATGGCGTCACCAATGCTCTCTAGGAAGCTTGCAAGGACGCGGTAGTCCAGCAGGTCCACGGGGGAAAGCCCGTATCCTTCGGCGACCTCCGGCCTGACTATGGCGGCCCTGGTCGCCCGCACGAGGAGGAAGTAAAGCCTGTCCACTTCGTCGTCCCTCTCACCCACGAGCGCGAGGAGCTTGGGATCCCCTTTCGCGAGGGCTTCGGCCATGTCCCTGAGCATTCCGTCCAGCAACCCCGACATCCTGAGCACTATCCTTTCTGGGATTATCACCGTGGGTTCCAGAAGGAACTGCATGGTGATTCGCTTCGAATCCTCGTCCATTATCTCCAGCCCGACCAGCCTTCCAATGACCCCCTTGATTCCTGCCCTGTCCTCCCTTGAAATCACCTTGTTCCCCACCACCTGGATGAGATCGTAGCCGAGGAGATAGGCTCCCGTCACGTCGTTGGTCACCTGGCTAAGTTCGTCCCCGGGGTACTCGATGATGATCTGCTTCGGTTCCCCTTCTCCCCCCTCGATGGGCCTCACGATCAGTTTCCTTGCGGACAGCTCCTCGACGGAAAGGGTGTCCCCCTTCCGGATGCCGTTCTTCCTCACCCACCCCTTCGGAAGGGAAACGAGGATGGTGCCCTCTCCCATTTCTATCGCCTTTCTGGCGGGCATCTCTCTATAGTT
>Ga0187772_10001832_pt1 | contig 10294 bp, 9 predicted proteins | sample 0116_SJ02_MP15_2_FD_133137 | JGI IMG/M metagenome (GOLD analysis project Ga0187772, IMG submission 133137) | Tropical peat soil microbial communities from peatlands in Department of Meta, Colombia - 0116_SJ02_MP15_20_MG | ecosystem: Environmental > Terrestrial > Soil > Wetlands > Peat | place... | reverse complement strand
AGCGCAAGGTCGTGAGTGTTGAGGTAGCCCAATGCAAGCCCAGCCGAGTCCAGGACGACGCTGGCAACAACGCCGACGAGAAGGATCCAGCTTATGGCTGACTCGAGCTTTGATTCCTCGTCGCTCATAAGGCGACAACTCCCTTGTACAGCATCTCTAGGATGATTACTATTAGGACTACGAAGAAGAGTAGTCTGACGGTCTCGTTGCGCATCCGGGGGAGTATGCGCGCACCCACTATCGCTCCGACGGTTGTCCCCACGGCCAGCGGCGCTGCCAAGTCGAGGTACAGAAGCCCGGAAGAGAAATAGACCGAAGCCCCGGCAAGAGCGGTCATACCGATAATGAAGTTGCTCGTAGCTGTCGAAACCTTCGGTGGCATGCCCAGAATCAGTTCGTGGATTGACACCTTGAATGCGCCACCTCCGATCCCGAGCATACCCGCGGCCAACCCGGCAACGAACATCCCAGGGGCAGCGATCAGCGGCCTCGACAGCTTGTACTTCACCTCCTCCCCCCTAGGCTTGTCATAGTAGCTCCCTTCCAACTTGAGCCACCTCGCGGCCCGATCCTGTTCCCTCCTCCGCGGCTCATTCTTCCTGAACCTGCTGCTTAGGGCTATGAAGGAGGTGAGGAGAAACCCCGCGAAGAAAAAGTAGAGGAGCGCCGGCGCAATCAGGCTCGTTATGAAAGCACCAACTATCGCCCCCAGCGCCGTGAAGATCTCCAGGAAAAATGCGGCCCGGACGTTGCTCAGTCTATCCTTGACGTAGGAGGATGCTGAGCCGCTCGAGGTTGCAATGATGGCGACCATGCTGGCTGCGATTGCGAACTTAATCGGTACGCCGAAGTAAACGAGGACTGGGGTCGTGATGGCCGCTCCGCCCAGCCCCATGAGCGATCCGACGAGGCCCGCGATCACGGCGAAGATGAGAAGTTCCGCCAGATCTATCAGGATATACCCCGTTCCGGGAGGTTTCGCGGCTGCTATTTCAAACTGTGGATGCCGAACACGGCGCGTAGCTAGTCTGCCGGTCTCGATGGACACAACTTATATTGGATGGGAGGGGGAGACGCTTGCATGAAAGTCGTAAAGGTGTACGAACAAGGTCCCCCGGAGGTACTCCGCTATGAGGACGCTCCTGAGCCTGAACTCGTGGAGAATTCCGCAATAGTGAAGCTTGACGCAGTTGGTGTCAACTTCACAGACGTGTACCTCAGGTCGGGCCTTCACAAGACCGAGCTGCCAATTGTTCCCGGCCAGGAGGCGGCCGGGGTGGTCGCGGCCATCGGGGCTGGAGTGAAAGGACTGAAGGTTGGTGACTCGGTGGCATACACGGGCGTTCTTGGTGCCTATGCTCAGTACGCCCTTGTACCAGCCTGGAGGCTGGTCAGGGTTCCACATGGGTTGCAGGAGGCCGACGCTGCGGCTGTCCTTCTCCAAGGGATGACGGCCCACTATCTTTCTCATGACACGTTCCCGCTTAGGAAGGGGCACAGGATACTGATCCACGCCGGTGCGGGTGGGGTTGGCTTGCTGCTGATTCAGATGGCCAAGCGATTGGGAGCGTATGTAATCACCACAACGTCGACCGAAGAGAAGGCGGCCTTGGCGAAGGAAGCCGGGGCGGACGTGGTCATAATCTACACGAAGCAGGATTTCGAGGAGGAGGTCAAGAAACTCGCCGGGGGAGCAGGTTTGGATGTCGTGTACGACTCCGTTGGTAAGACGACATTCGAGAAGAGCCTGAGATGCCTGGCGCGAAGGGGCTGGATGGTGATCTTCGGTCAATCGAGCGGGCTGGTGCCCCCAGTCTCCACCATAGATCTCGCCAATGGGTCAAAGTTCCTTACAAGGCCCATGCTCCCCGATTACACCAGCACGCGAGAGGAACTGGAAAAGAGGGCAAACGAAGTCTTCGAGATGGTGCGGACGAAGAAGCTGAAGGTCCGCATCTTCAAGACTTTACCATTGTCACAGGCCGTCGAGGCGCACCGCCTGCTGGAGGGTCGCCAGACTACAGGCAAGCTGCTTCTGGCACCCTAGTCGCAGACGGCTCGCAAGGGTAGAGAACTCATTCTCCATGTAGCGCCTATCACGATAGAAGGAAAGGACACTGGCTGAAACCCCCCGCACAAAGCATAACTCCCCGTTCGAGCCGAGGACGGACATGGCTCGTCGGCTGGATGGGAAGGTTGCAATCATCACGGGAGGGTCGAGAGGCATAGGCAGAGCGACTGCCGAACTCTTCGCGAGCGAGGGAGCGACCGTCTTCGTGAACTACAACTCCTCCGAGAGACTCGCCCTTGACGCGGTCAGTCGGATCAACGAAAAGGGCGATGGCCACGCGTTCGCTGTCAAGGCAGACGTATCCAAACGAGATGAGGTCGCAAGGATGGTCGAAGAGGCCCTAAAGAAGTTCAGCAAGGTGGACATTCTGGTCAACAACGCGGGGGTCCTCCGCCACGGTACGCTGAACGACGCGAGCGACTCAGACCTCGAAGAGATGTTCGCCGTCCACGTGGAGGGCACGACAAACTGTTCCCGCGAAGTAGCAAGAACCATGGTTGCGAGACGATATGGGAAAATAGTCAACCTCGCGAGCATCGCTGCCGTCGGGACGGCCCTGCCTGGAACGACGCCATACTCCGCCACGAAGGCTGCGGTGGCGAGTCTCACCAGAAGGTTCGCCTTCGAGCTGGGTGGCAGCGGCATAAATGTGAACTGCGTCGCCCCCGGTTTCGTTCAGAGTGAGATGACAATGAGTGGGGCGACGGAGAAAGAGTGGGATGAGACCGTCAAGCGGATGTCATCACGGGCCATGCTGGCGAGGATAGGCCAGCCAATTGACATAGCGCGGGCGATACTTTTCCTTTCGAGCGACGACTCGAGCTTCATTACAGGCCAGATGCTTGTGGTCGACGGCGGCCGGATGGACTACCTGTCTCATGGGTTCTAGGAGCACTAGAGCGGCGAGGCCTCACAGAGCATGCGCCCATTCGTATGATCTGGATGCCCCGGGCGGGATTTGAACCCGCGTCGCCGACTCGAAAGGCCGGCATACTCTTGGCAACTTCTGGTGAAGTTTGACCGGTCTGCACGTTTTGCTACTCTATACTACCGGGGCCGAATCGGTCTCTTCCCCATCAATACTTAATCCCTTCCTCGAGTAGATCCTAAGCGTTTCCGACTGACTGAATCCCTGTGGTTTCTCAGCGCGACGTTAGGTTCAAGGGGCATCTGGCTGGTCAGCTCGCTCCACCGAGAAACCGCACCAGTCGCCAAGGCCTGAGAAGAGTTCGGTCCACTCCTTCTCCCCTGGCTGGTTGAACGAGCGCACCCTGAGAACCCCATCCTTCGGGAGGTACGCGTTCCTCGCGCCCTTGGCAGAGCTGGATCTCAGACAGAGCGCCGCCTCGGAAGCTTCGATCTGTGAGATGTAGAACTGCTTCCTTCCGATTCTCTTGACCTCGAAGGAACTCGAGGGAAAATCGGTAAGGAAACCGCAACGCCCCTTACACTGGGAAAGGAGAAACGACGCGACCGCCTGTTCGTCGGGAGCGAGGGCGCATTGGTCCATGGCCCTCAGACCCTTCCACCACCTTGACGACTCCATCCGGAGGGAGAATCGCACGATTGATCTCCGCCCCGACGTCCTCTGTGCGAAGTACTTCCCCCTGAGCTGAACGAGAGAAAGACGTTGTTTCTTCGAACTGAGAATCTGTGGTACAATTGGGGCGATGATGTCGGTAGGGTCCTCGTTCGCCCAGCATACGCCGGCCGGGTCGGCGTGGAAGGTCTCACCTCCCTTGCGCCCCTCTATCGTTTCGTCTGAGAGAATACGGAAGCCGAGGCTGGAGATCCGGTCTGCGACCATCCGGACCTGCTGGTCGTTCATCTTAGGCAGGAGGGCGAAGTGGCGCGGGTCGTCTGTAAGGCGCAAGACTTGGAGCTTGAAAGGTTGCAACGTACCTTCCATGTGTAGAAACGTTATATACGGTGCGAATCCTCGAGAGCCCAGATTTCCAGTCTTGAATGGGCGCAAGACCGTCTCCGTCGACACAATCCAGTCCAGGATGAAGGTCTACTCGGAGCGCATCGACCGAGCCGTAGCCAAGGAGCTGGCGAACTACGCACATTCCAGGTTCCATGACCCATTGGTCTACGCGGTGGAAAGCGGCAAGAGGGTGCGGCCCTTGATTCTGCTGCTGTCGGCGGAAGCGCTAGGATGCAGAGACGATTCCGTGCTGGACGCCGCGGTTGCAGTCGAGCTGTTGCACACTGAATCAATCATTCACGACGACATCATTGACGAGGAGGTCGCCAGAAGAGACAGAATGACTTTCCATGTCAAGTACGGTTTCAGCGCGTCACTCCTTACGGCCGATTTCGTCTTCGCCATGATCCTCGCGATTGCCGCGAGGTACAAGGACCGGAGGGTTGCAGAGGAGCTGAGCAATGCGGCGCTACGCATGGCCGAGGGGGAGTATTCTGAGCTCACAATCGACCCCCAAGTGTACAAGCTCGAATGGGACGAGTACCTTCGGATTGTCACCGGGAAGACCGCTGCGCTCTTCGAGACTTCAGCCAAGCTCGGCGCACTTATCGCCAAGGGGAGCGAGAAGGAAATAGCGGCGCTCGCGAACTACGGAAAGTATCTCGGCATAGCCTACCAGATCCGTGACGATCTCCTGGATTGGAGGTCGCAGGACAAGGTGGCCGTCGGGCTCCTCAGGAGCTACAGCGAAGGAGAGGTTGTGGGCAAGATGACCGCCCTGTCACAGACATACGCGGAGGAGGCCAAGGAGCAGCTGATGCCACTGCCCCGAAGCGGCGCCAGCGAGTTCCTGGAAAACCTGACCGATTTCACGATATACAGGAAGTACTGATATCTCCTGTCGCCGGAAGGAGTAGGCTAGCTGGTCTGACCCAATATCAGGATTGCCATTGCGAATCCGTAAATGGCGATTGCCTCTGCGAGAACGACGAATATCAGCGCTGTGGTCCTGACCTCCGACTTCTCTGTGACCGCCGCAATAGCTGCGGCGCCTGACTGCCCTACACCGAACGCAGCGCCCAGGGCGGCAAGTCCGAAGGCCACACCGGCGGCGAGGTACTTGTCCCCCGCGCTGGTTGAGACCGCGCTGGTCGAAGTGCTGTTCGTGGAGGCGGCCATCGAGGTCGGAAGTGCGGCCGAGACGATGAATAGGAACCCTATAGCCAAGAGGACCAGGGGAAGTTTGCGCATAACTAGACGAGGACGCCGCTTTGGACACGGCTTATAAATGTTAAAGGCGGCGAGCCGATTGGACGCAAGATGAAGACGACCTGAGAAGTTGTTGGGCGATCAGAGACGAAGTCGAGACAGGATTCCTCTGGTGTCGATGCCTGCTTCAACGCCGATAGCGACTGCGGCCAGGTCGTTGACCTCGAACTCGAGTAGCCTTACGAGCGCGAGAGCGGTGGATGGGCCGAGACCCTGCCAGACAAAAGCGCGAGAGGCAGTGGTCCTCATGGTGTCGGTAAACTCGTCGTCGACCAGATCGATCTGCTCCTCGTCGCCCTGAGCGCCGAGTCCGGGAATCGGGTACGCAGATTCAATCAACTTCGCTGCCTCGGAGGTCGACTCTGACCCTATCATCCTGACGAGGGCAGAGGATGAAATCTTGTGAGTCGGGGAGATTATCAGCTCCCGCGCCTCTTGTTCAGGTAGCCCCCACAACTTTGCGCGCAGGACACTTAGAACATTGTAGGCGTCGATGTCGGTCGCAACGATGTCGCCCACTCCGGCGACTTCCGTCATCCTTGGGGACAAATACAGCCTATAATTTGTCGAATACTCCTTTGATATTCCTGAAAGCACAGAATGGTCGATGTACATGTCGAAGAACCTGACCTCTGACCGGGCATTGTACGAGGTGAGTGCCTTCTCCGCATCTCCCGAGAATTCGCTCCCTGAAAGCAGCGAGACCGCCTCGGTCACGTCTCTGGCAGACAGCACTTTGACAATCAAATCCCGCCTTCCGACCAGCTCCTCGGCCTTCATGTTGAGGTACTCGGCCGTCTCATCGTAGGACTTGTTCAGCGCCTTGGCCTTCAAGACGAGTTTTAGGTCCCAGGCTATGTTCCTTAGATAGTAGAGCTCGATAATTCTGTACCTACCGGCCGTGCTCATTATCGAATGATGGACTTCGGCCAGTCTCTCACGCAGTGCCACCTCCACCCGTCTGGCTGTAAATGGCGGAGCGACATTCGAGAGCACTTTGCTGTAGTGTGTCCCGCGAAGCCTGTTGACCAGCTCATCCAGGGATGCGGACTCGGCGAGCTTCTGGATTGAGGACCGATCGAGCAGCATTCCCCGGAGGGCGTATGCCTTGGTGCCGGTGTATATTCTGCTCGACATGTCCTAGACGACACAGACCCCTAACTTCGGGCCTCCCTGTTCGCCTTATAATTGTTCAGGGCGGCCCAGCTCCTCTCATGTTACCGAAACGCTCTGCGGCAGGGTTGCGGCGTCCTGCCCTCCATGCCACGACAACCGCTATCGCTACCATAACCACGAGTGTCGCGTTAGCCCCGAGCAAGCCGTAGTCGAACGGCTGGCCGCCAGCCCGTATGTTCGTGCTTGCGAGAACCATTGTCCCGTAAACACCGTCGGGCCACGAGGAAGCTGAGAAGGCACCGGTCTGCCTAACGACCAGGCCCGACTGAGTAGCCACCCACTCTTGGCTGCCGTTGGCGAGGGACAATTCGTCCACGACGAAGATCCCCGCAGGTAAGGTGACCGTCACGTTGGGTTTTACAGCAATCGGGAGGGGGTCAGAGGTCATGTTCGGCGGCGCAATCATGTCGTCCGGGACCTCACCCTCGTTGAGGCTCGAGAGGTCGCTTAGATTGACTGCGGGAAGCGGGAAGGGTGACTCGAAGCTGGCCGTCACTGTTGTGCTAAGGTACGAGAATTCGCCACCGTAGTTGGTCTCCACGCTGAAGGTTCCGGAAGATGCATCCAGTGAGTTCACGAGGTACCCCACCGATGTACGATACACGAAACCGTGAATCGCGAACCCGGACACGATTACGTTGTAATCAGCATAGGCGCCGTCGAATGCAAAACGAGGAGGCGAGGTAGTCGGAGCGAGAAGGCTGTGAAGCGGGGGGGTGGAAAGAGCGTAGGCCTGCCTGAACACTGGCGACCGGGCAGACGTCAGCTGCGGGCCGACGAGAGTCGCAGGTATTGAAGACGCGGAGACTCCAGTTCCGTAAGTCGATAGTAGGACTGCGAGCAGCAGAATCGTGACCGGTGCGATCCGCAAGTACTCCACCTTTGTCGCGACCGAGATTTACGCGTAGCGAGGCGGTTGTGAATTGCCCTGCCAACGCTTAATAAGCGAACGTCGCGGCGGCTTCAGACCAAGCGTATAGCATTTGGGCCTGGCGCAGCTCTCCAAGGTCACTGTTTTCTCCCCTAGAAGCGAGTACGAAGATGTCGCCAGGGAGCTGGCCCAATTCGAGGACTTCCATGCCATAGCGGGAGCCGAGACAGACCTCGATCCCAAACTTCAGGGGCTTAGCATCAGAGCGGTCAGACTGTTCGCGCAGGCAGACCAAGCTGCGAAGGACCTGGCCATCCCTCTCCTGCCCGGAACCATCGATATCGTGTTCAGGGGCGTAAAGATACCCACCAGCGAATTCGAGGCCGACTCGTGGGAGACGCTGCTCAACGGGGCAGAGGCTCAGCTGAATCCAATAATAGATGAGATTAGGTCGGAAAGGACTCTTCTTCAGAAGATCTCCAAAGAGGAAGCTGATCTCAACTCATTGAGAGACGCGCTCCGGGCAGTGGCGAGCTTCTCAGCCGACATTGGCGATCTCAGCCAGTTGGGACGCTTCAAGGCGGCCCTGCTCGTGGTCAAGAACGAGACGCTTGCGGAGTTCAAGAATTCCCTGCCTGCGAGCATCATTCTCTCCCAGGCCCTGAATCCGACCAGCAGTCTTGTTCTGGTAGCGTCGGAGAAATCCGATGAGGCAAGAGTCGACAAGACACTAAAGGCGTTCGACCTGAAACCACTTAGCATTCCGTCGGACCTCCCGCAGAACCCCGCTGAAGCTTACCTCAAGCTCACAAGCGATTGCAAGAGTGCAGAGAAGCAGAGGCTCGAAGTCGAGGCAAGAATTGCGCAGATCAGGGAGAAGCACCAGACGGCGATCCTTGCCAACCGCGAACTGGCCGAAGTGGCGAGGGAGACCCTAGACCAAGCGAGAGTATCGGGGTCCATGAAGAGACTCGCGTCGATTTCAGGCTACATTCCGAAGAGACGGGAGGCGGAGTTTAAGGAGAAATTCGGGGAGTGGATGGTCTATTCCGAACCCGTTGAAGCTGAGTCTGAGAGCGCTGACGCGCCCACGCTGCTTGAGAATTCCGCGGGTGTGAGAACATTCCAGCTCATAACGGGTGAACAAGGGACCCCGGGGAGAATGGAGGTCGACCCGACGCCGTTGATTTCATTGGTTTTTCCGATATTCTTCGGGATGATGTTTGGGGACTTCGGCCACGGCATCATACTCACACTGGGTGCCCTCTTGGTTAGGCAGAGAGGAACTGGGAGCCTGAGGCAATGGGGGAACGTTTTCCTAGCGGCGGGTGTTTCTGCGACAGTCTTCGGAGCTGTCTTCGGAGAGTTCTTCGGTCTGTCACTGCACAGCTTCCTTCCAATCCCTCCCGTCCTCGAGATTCTACAGCGCCCCCTGGGCGCCAATCCAACGGTAAACACAGCGGGAATAGAGACGGTCATGGTAATCGCGATTCTGATTGGGATCGCCCATTTGACGACAGGGCTCGCTCTCGACGTCTACGAGACCGCCAAGTCGCATGAAAGCTGGGAGTTGGTCGTGACGAAGATTCCTACGCTCACCATGTACATCTCTGGTGTCTGCTACGGCATCGCCTTCATCGGCGCGGGATACAACTTCAACGTGCTAACGTCGTCAGCGCCAGCTCCGTGCATCCTGAATGTGTGTTCAGGGATACCGAACGACCTGCTGGGCGGCGTCTCACTCGCGGTGCTCGTAGCATCAATGCTCGTCATACTGAGCGGCAGGGGGATTGCCATAAGGGCTGGCAAGATGCACGGAGAGTCGGTGGCGAGTGCTTTCGCGAACGGGGGTCTCGAGGTCTTCGAAAGAATCTCCCAGTTTCTCTCCAACACTATAAGCTACGTGAGGCTTGCAATTATGCTCCTCGTCCATGCGGTGTTGCTGCTGATCGTCAACCAGTACTTCCCCATAACAAATCCGGTCATGGTTGCACCGTGGGTACTGCTCAACGTTCTGATACTCACGTTCGAGGCATTCGTGGTCTACGTGCAGGATCTCAGGTTGCACATCTACGAATTCTTCACGAAATTCTTCCGCGGAACCGGCGTGCCGTTCAAGAAGATCATGCCCGACAGGGTCAGGGTCAGAATCAACTGGTCGTAGAAGCCTACTTCGGGAAGATGGCAGGCACCGAGCCTGAGGCGAAGTTGATCAGTGGCTGCGGGAAGATTCCGATGCCTACGATGAGCCCCACCGCGACAGCGAAGATGACTATGTACCAGAAGGGCTCGGGGGCGCGCCCCGGGGTCTCTGGCTCGTCCATGTACATTCGTTTTATCACCAAACCGTAGTAGCCGATGCTGAGGGCGCTGTTCAGTATTCCGGCTACAGCGAGCCATCCGTAGGGCCCGTTCACCACCGAGAGGAATAGCAGCAGCTTGCCCCAGAAGCCCGCAAGCGGCGGAACCCCGGCAAGTGATAGCAGCGAAATTGAGAGGGTGAGTGCTGTGATGGGCATGCGCTTTGAGAGTCCGCTGAAGGCGTTGAGGTCCCCCCTCTTCAGCTCGAAGATTACTAGGGCGGCTGCCAGGAAGGCCACCCCCTTCATTATCGCGTGGCTCACGATTTGCACGAGGGCCCCGGTCATTCCCAGGGTTGCTGCCGCAGACTGCGGGCTGTACGCGAAAGGAACGAAACCGATCAGGATGTATCCCGCCTGGGCTATGCTAGAATAGGCGAGAAGTCGCGTCATGCTCTTCTGCGTCAGCGCTGCCACGTTGCCCAAGGTCATCGTTAGAAGAGCCAACACGGCCAACACGTTTGAAATTGAGAAAATCGAATTCTGCGTTATCACGTAAAGAGTCGAGAGCGCTAGCAGGACCCTGATCGCTGCTATGAAACCTGCCTTCTTGGTCCCGGCGGCCAGAAGGGTGCTGACTGTCGTGGGCGCGCCCTCATATGCGTCCGGAATCCACATGT
>Ga0187772_10001831_pt1 | contig 10308 bp, 9 predicted proteins | sample 0116_SJ02_MP15_2_FD_133137 | JGI IMG/M metagenome (GOLD analysis project Ga0187772, IMG submission 133137) | Tropical peat soil microbial communities from peatlands in Department of Meta, Colombia - 0116_SJ02_MP15_20_MG | ecosystem: Environmental > Terrestrial > Soil > Wetlands > Peat | place... | reverse complement strand
TTTTCCCCGGTAGCTCAGCGGTAGAGCAACCGGCTGTTAACCGGTTGGTCGCTGGTTCGAATCCGGCCCGGGGAGCCACCTATCGCCTTTGACACCGCCGTACGCCGTATCAGAGCGTTGCCCGTCCGCGGCCGGATAGGAAGACCGATGGTTGCGGAGAGCGAGACGACACCTGAACCGAATGGCTGGGTCGGCCGCTCCATTCCCCGCTTCGAAGATGGGGCCTTGCTCGCCGGCCGCGGCCGCTACATCGACGATCTCGGAGTGCCGCCGGGAACGTTGCACGCGGCGATCCTGCGCTCCCCGCACGCGCATGCCGATATCGAGGCCATCGATTGCACGGCGGCGCGCGGCGCCGACGGCGTCGTTGCGATCATCACCGGAGCCGAGGTGAAGGCACTGACCGTAAGTTTGGCCGTCGGCATCAGGGCGCCGGTCGAATGCTGGCCGATTGCAATCGAGCGCGTGCGCTATGTCGGCGAGCCGGTCGCCGTCGTGGTCGCTGCCGACCGCTACCGCGCCGAAGACGCGATCGAACTCATCGAGGTGCGCTATCGGCCGTTGCCGGCTGTCGTCGATCCACTGGCCGCCGCCGCGGCGGAGGCGCCCATCCTGCATCCCGCGGCGAAGACCAACGTGATCGGCGAGCGGACGTTTCGATACGGCGATCCGGACGGGGCATTAGCCGCCGCGCCGCACCGGATCAGCGTCGACGTGCATTACCCGCGCAACTCCTGCACACCGATCGAAACTTACGGGATCATCGCCGACTACGATCCCGGCGAGGATGGGTATGACGTGCTGGCCAATTTCCAAGGGCCGTTTTCGCTGCACCCGGTGATGGCGCGTGCGCTCAAAGTGCCGGGCAACCGCTTCCGACTACGCACGCCGCCGGATTCCGGCGGCAGCTTCGGCATCAAGCAAGCGGTCTTTCCGTACATCGTGCTCATGGCGGTCGCCGCCCGCGTTGCCGGCCGGCCGGTGAAATGGATCGAGGACCGGCTTGAACATCTCGCCGCTTCGGTGTCGGCGACCAACCGCGTCACTACGCTGGAAGCGGCAGTGGACGACAACGGCCGCATCAGCGCGCTCGCTTTCGATCAGCTCGAGGATTGCGGCGCTTATTTGCGCGCGCCCGAGCCCGCCACGCTTTACCGCATGCACGGCAACATGACCGGCGCCTACGCCATCCGCCACGTCAAAATCCGCAACCGCATCGTGCTCACCAACAAGACGCCGACCGGACTCAATCGCGGCTTCGGTGGTCCGCAAGCCTATTACCCGCTGGAGCGCCTGATGCAGCGCATTGCGATCGAATTAAAGCTCGATCCGCTCGACGTCATCCGCCGCAATCTCGTGCCGGCGAAGGCGATGCCGTACCGGACCGCGACCGGAGCAACGCTCGATTCCGGCGACTTTTCCGCCGCGCTCGCGGCCGCCATTGCGGACGGCAAGTTCGAGGAACTGGTCGCGCGCCGCAACACGGCGCGCGCCGCCGGCCGGTTTTACGGCATCGGCTTTGCCGCCGTGGTCGAGCCGAGCGTCTCCAATATGGGTTACATCACCGCGGCGCTGACGCCGGAGGAACGTCGCCGCGCCGGACCGAAAAACGGCGCGCAATCGACCGCGACAGTGAGCCTCGATCCGCTCGGTGCGGTGTCGGTGCAGGTGGCATCGACCCCGCAGGGCCAGGGCCATCGCACGGTGCTGGCGCAAGTCACCGCAGACGCGCTCGGGCTCAAGCCGCACGACATTCGGGTTACCGCCGACGTCGACACGGCCAAGGACGGCTGGTCGATCGCATCCGGCAATTATTCCAGCCGGTTCGCTCCCGCCGTCGCCGGCGCGGCGCGGATCGCGGCGCTGAATTTGCGCGAACGGCTTGCGCGTGTAGCGGCTACCCAGCTCAACGTGTCGCCGGCGGACATCGTTTTTGCCGGCGGACGCGTCGCTGCCCGCGCCAATCCGGACAATGCGGTGCCGTTCGCGCGCGTTGCCGCCGCCGGCCATTGGGCACCGGGGACGATCGACGGCGAGCTTGGCCAGACCATCCGCGAGACCGTGTTCTGGACGCCGCCCGAATTGACCGCGCCGAACGAGGCGGACGAAATCAACTCTTCGCTGTGCCATGGCTTCATCTTTGATTTCTGCGGCGTCGAGATCGATCGGATCTCGGGCGCGGTGCGGATCGACCGCTACGTCACCATGCACGATTGCGGCCGCGTCCTGCATCCGGCGATGGTGGCGGGACAGATCAACGGCGGATTTGCCCAAGCGCTCGGCGCGGCGTTGTATGAGGAATATGCCTACGCGCCCAACGGCGCGTTTCTGACCGGCACCTTCGCCGAGTATCTCGTTCCGACGGCAATGGAAGTGCCCGAGCCGGTCATCCTCAACCACGAATCGCCCTCCCCGTTCACGCCGCTCGGCGCCAAAGGCGTCGGCGAAGGCAATTGCATGTCCACGCCGGTCTGCATCGCCAATGCGATTGCCGACGCGCTGTCGCTCGACACGATCGACCTGCCGGCGACGCCGACAAAACTGGCGGCGTTGATCCACAAGGCGGAAACCAAAACCGTACGGCCTTCGCGGGGGCAAGCGTGAAGCCGGCGGCCTTCGATTACGTGCGCGCCGAGAACCTCGACGAGGCGCTCGACGTCCTGGCCACCGAAGGCGCGGACGCTAACATCCTAGCCGGCGGGCAAACGCTGGTGCCGATGCTGAGCATGCGCATGGCGCGGCCGCGGGTCGTGCTCGACATTATGCGGCTGCCCGGACTCGACCGTATCGAAATCGCCGACGGAACGATCCGCGTCGGCGCGAGCGTGCGCCAGCGTGCGCTTGAGCGATACGCGGAGCTTGACAAGCGCCAGCCACTGTTGGCCGCGGCGTTGCCGTGGATCGGTCACGCGCAGACGCGCAGCCGCGGCACCGTGTGCGGTTCGGTCGCCAATGCCGATCCGAGCGCCGAGCTGCCGCTGGTGTTGGCTGCACTCGGCGGCGAGATCGAACTGCGCTCGCGAAGAGGTGCACGCCGGGTCGCCGCCGAGACCTTCTTCACCGGCATCATGTCGACCTCACGCAAGGACGATGAACTGATCGAAGCGGTGCACTTTCCCGTGGCGCAGGCCGGCACGGGCTATGCGTTTCGCGAGATTGGCCGGCGGCACGGCGATTTTGCCATTGTTGCCAGCGCGGCATCGGTCGACGCCCGCAAAGCCCGGCTCGCGATCGGCGGTGTGGCCGACCGGCCGGTCGTACGCGAGCTGCCGCTGCCGGACGGCACAGGCGTGACCGACGCTCTCGACGCTTTTGCCAATGCGCTTGACGCGCGCGATGATTTGCATGCCAGCGCAGCCTACCGCCGCCGGCTGGTCCGCAAGCTCGGACTGCAAACCTTGCGTGAGGCCGCCGCATGCCGCGCCTGACGGCGGGTTCGCCGCATCGCGTCAGCTTCACGCTCAACGGCCGCACCGTTTCCGGCCTGGCCGAGCCGCGCATGCTGCTGAGCGATTTCATCCGCCACGTTCTTGGCGCGACCGGCACGCATGTCGGCTGCGAGCACGGCGTGTGCGGCGCGTGTACGGTACAGATCGACGGCGTGCCGGCACGCTCCTGCCTCGCGTTGGCGGTGCAGGCGGAAGGCGCCGACATCCGCACCGTCGAAGGCCTGGCGCCGGCGGCTGATAAACTCTCACCGCTGCAAAACGCCTTCCGGGAAAATTACGGCCTGCAATGCGGTTTCTGCACGCCGGGCATCCTGATGTCGCTCGACGCGCTGCTCGACGAGCAGCCGAACGCGAGCGAGCCGGAAATCCGCGAATTCCTTTCCGGCCATTTGTGCCGCTGCACCGGCTATGCCTCGATCGTCAAGGCAGCGCTGGCGGCGGCGCGGCAGCGGCGCGAGGAGCGCGCGCATGCTTGACCTCGGCACGAGTTTCCTCGCCAGCGTCGCGCGCGATCCGGATGCGCTGGCGATCGTCGATGGCGACCTGCGGCTCGCCTATCGGGCATGGTACGAAAAAATTTCCGCGCTGGTCGCGGCCTTCGACGGTCTCGGCCTCAAGCCCGGCGACCCTCTCATCACCTTGCTGCAAAACAATTGGCAGGCGGCCACGCTGCATTGGGCCTGCCAATTCGCAGGCCTCGTCGTCACGCCGGTAAATTGGCGCGCCAAAGACGACGAGATAGATTTTTATCTCGACAATTCCGAGGCGCGAGCCGTTGTCTTTCAGGACGCTTCCACCGCCGCCGTCAAGGGCGCGAAAAGCGCGGGTAAACTGCCGCGCATCGCGGTGGGCGCTGCCGGCGCATCCCGCTTCGATTTCGCGCAGCTTATCGCGGGCAAAGCCGCCGACGCGGCGCCACGCGTCAACGCCGATGCCTGGTCGCTGATGCTCTACACCTCAGGCACCACCTCGCGGCCAAAAGGCGTACCGCGCCGGCACCGCGCTGAGCGGGCCGCCGCAATCGCGCACGTGACGCAAAATCTTTACGCGCATGGCGAGCGCACGCTCGGCGTCATGCCGCTCTACCACACTATGGGCGTCCGCTCGCTGCTCGCCATGTCGCTCATCGGCGGCGCCTTCGTTTGCCTGCCGCAATTCGATGTCCGTCACGCGCTTCGCCTGATCGCCGCCGAACGGGTGAGCAATCTCTATCTGGTGCCCACGCTCTATCACGATCTGGTCAACCATCCCGACTTCGCGCGTGCCGATGTCACTTCAGTGCGCAAGCTTGGCTTCGCCGGCGCGCCAATGACCAATGCGCTATTGCAAAGGCTCGACGCGTCGTTTGCGCCCGAGCTGTTCGTCAACCACTACGGCAGCACCGAGATTTACACCTTCAGCATCGACCAGAAGGCGGCGCGCAAGCCCGGCTCCGCCGGCCGCGCCGGCATCAATCAGATGCTGAGTGTCGTGCGGCTTGGCGCCAAATCCGCCGACGAAACCGCCGCACCCGGCGAGGAAGGAGAGATCGCCGCGTTGATCGCCGGCGATGAATCCTTTGAAGGCTATTGGCACCGGCCCGATGCCGACGCCGCCGCCATCCGCAACGGCTGGTATTTCACCGGCGACACTGGGTTCTTCGACGCCGAAGGCGATCTCTTCGTCACCGGCCGCGTCGACGACCTCATCATCACCGGCGGCGAGAATGTCTCGCCGGTCGAGATCGAAAGCTGCCTGTCGCTGCATCCGGCCGTCGCCGAAGTCGCGGTCGCTGGATTGCCCGACGAGCGCTGGGGCAAGATCGTCTGCGCCTTCGTCAAACGGCGCGCGGCGGTGGAGCCGTCCGAGCTTGATGCCTATTGCCGTAGCTCGGGACTGGCCAATTTCAAGCGGCCGCGCCGCTACGAGTTTGTCGCGGAAATTCCCAAATCGCCGGTCGGCAAGCTGTTGCGGCGAAAGCTCGTCGCCGGCGACTATCGTACCGAGCGCGGCGTCGCCAACGACAACCGCGAAAGGCATGAGCAAGGAACACCGTTATGAGCACGCCCGATTTTACCCCGATGCCCTTTGCCGACGCGCGGCTTGCCCGCCTCGACGGCTTCCGCGTCGAGATCGATCCCGCGCGCGAGCGCGCCGACATGATCCTCGACCGGCCGCCGTTGAACATCATCGAGATGCCGCAGCGCGACCAGTTGCGCCTCGTCTTCGAGGCGCTCGACGAGGATGCGCGCATCCGCGTGATCGTACTGCGCGCCATCGGCGAGCATTTTTCCAGTGGCGGTAACATCAAGGGCTTTCTGGAAGCTTCGCCCGAGCACGTCTCCAAGCTTGCCTGGAACATCGCCGCGCCGACGCGCTGCGCGAAACCGGTGGTCGCCGCCAACCGCGGCTATTGCTTCGGCGTCGGCTTCGAAATTTCGCTCGCTTGCGATTTCCGTATCGCCTCGGAAACCTGCTTCTATGCCTTGCCCGAGCAGCGGCTCGGCCAGATTCCCGGCTCGGGCGGCTCGGCGCGGCTGCAAAAGATCGTCGGCATCACGCGCACCAAGGACATCGTAATGCGCTCAAGGCGCATCCCGGCAAAGCAGGCGCTCGACTGGGGCATCGCCACCGAATGTGTGGCCGACGGCGAGCTGGAAAAGGCGACTGACGCGTTAGTGGACGAATTGCGCACCTTCTCACCGCTGGCGCAGCGGACCGCGAAAAAGCTCCTCAACGACACGGAGGATGCGACGCTGTCCGTCGCCATCGAGCTGGAAGGCCATTGCTACAGCCGCTTGCGCCAATCGGACGACTTCCGCGAAGGCGTCGAAGCTTTTCACGGCAAGCGTAAGGCAAAATTTCGTGGGGGCTGATGCGCGTACCTTTCAGCAAGGCCGATCCGCCCGGCACGCAATAGAGTTAGGCGGCCAGCGGCACGAACCCTGTCGGTTGTCACGATAGCTTCATCAAACATGCGCTTGGTTGGCCACCTGGACAAAGGGGCTGCCATGACCAAAGCAAAAAAGCTTGTTCGGACGGGCGCGAAGAAAGCGCGACGCGGCAAGGCCACCGCCAAGCCTGCGCGGAAGACGTCGGCAAAGCCTGTGACACCGCTCGATCAAATGCAGGCCGCCTACAAGGCGGCGGTCGAGGAATGGATCGCCGCGATCAAAAAGGAAGAAGCGCTTGCGTCCGTCAATCATACGATAGCCGACGTCGACAAATGGGAGGGCGCTCACTTTACCGAAGATAAAGTGCGCAGCAAGGTGAAGGCTCTGAAGAAGGCCTACGAAGACGCGCTGCGGGAAAAGTTTTTCGGCTTCTAACGTACGGCGCTTTAGCCGATCGGCCGCTCGTCGGCGATGATCTTGCCGTCGTTCGGCAGCGTGCCGGGCGCGACCAGGGTCACGCGCCCTTTCAATTTGGTCACCGACTGTAATGTCGCCGCGACCGCGTCAACGAGGCCGCCTGCCTGCGCGGCGCACTCGGCGGCAAGCGTCATGGCGTCCTGCTCGGCTTCGCGCGTGACCGACAGCCGCACGCGGCCAAGCTCGGGATGGCGCTTGGCGACTTCGGCGATCTGGCCCGGATGCACGAACATGCCCTTGATCTTGGTGGTCTGGTCGGCGCGCCCCATCCAGCCCTTGATGCGCGCATTAGTGCGCCCGCAGGGCGAGCGGCCAGGCATGATGGCGGAGAGGTCGCCGGTGGCAAGCCGGATCATCGGATAATCGGGATTGAACGAGGTGACGACGACTTCGCCGACCTCACCTTCGGCGACCGGGTCGCCGGTGCCGGGCCGTACGATCTCAACGATAACACTTTCGTTGATCACCATGCCTTCCAGCGCTTCCGTCTCGTAGGCGATGACGCCAAGTTCGGCGGTGGCGTAGCATTGCATCACCGTTACGCCGCGCGATTTGAGTTCGGCGCGCAGCGACGACGGCAATGCCGCGCCCGAGACGAGCCCGCGCTTGATCGAGGAGACGTCCTTGCCGGTCTTAGCCGCATTATCGAGCAGGATTTTGAGAAAATCCGGCGTGCCCGTGTAGCCGACGGGCTTCAAATGCGCGATCGCGTCAAGCTGCTGTTCGGTATTGCCGATGCCGCCGGGCACGACCGCACAGCCCAGCGCATGCGCGCCCGATTCCAGGATGAATCCGCCGGGCGTGAGATGATAGGAAAACGAATTGTGCACCACGTCGCCGGAGCGAAAACCGGCGGCAAATAAGGCCCGTGACGAATTCCAGAAATCCCCGCCATGGCCTTCCGGCTCGAAGATCGGACCGGGCGACATCAATAGCCGCTTGAGCCTACCGGGCGGTCGGGAGGCAAACCCGCCGAGCGGCGGTTTCTTCTGCTGCAAGTCCTTGAGGTCGGATTTGCGCAGTACCGGCAACTTAGCCAGCGCGGCGCGCGAGGCGACCGACAGCGGATCGACGCCAGCAAGCTGCTCGGCCCAACCCGAGGCGCTCAGCGCATGGGCGATCAGGCTCGGCAACTGGCCAAACTGGTCGCGTTCGCGCGCCTCCGGCGCACGCGTTTCCAGCTCGTCGTAATGGTCGGACATGCTTACACCCGGCGTTTCCCGCTGGCATTGTCGCGCGGCGCGCGGCGCGCTGTCGAGCAGATTTGGTGGCGAGCTGCAACGATTATTTCGCCTCGCTAGGTGACAGTTTCAGCAATCGATCGGCGTTGCCGTGGGCGAATTTTTCGAAATCCGCCGGCGACAGCGTAAGCGTGTCGAGAAATTTCCGTCCCACCATGTTGCCGACGATCGGATAGTCGATGGAGAACATGACCCGGTCGATGCCGAAGACCGCCAGTGCCACGTCGAGCGGCGGTTTGGTGAACAGCCCGCTAGTCGTGACCCACACCTGATCGTGAATGGTCTGGGCGACGGAGCGCGACAGATGGCTCACGTGATCGGCAAGCGTGCGGTCGGAGCGCGCCAGCATCGCCGCGAGCCCCTCCCCCATATGTCCGATGATGAGTTTGAGTTTCCGGTGGCGGTCGAGCGCACCAGATACGACCAGCCGCAGCACGTGAAGAGCGATCTCGGAATGCCAGCCCCACGATGCCGAAGCGAGCCGGAAGCCGGTGAGACCCGGCAAGCCGCTGTAATAGGCATCGCGCACCGATTGCGGCGGCAGGTTCGGATGCAGATAAATGGGAACATCGAGCGCCTCGGCGCGGGCCAAGATTGGATCGAAGCGCGGATCGTCGAGGAAGCGGTTTTCGGTCAGGCCATTTATCAGGGCGCCGCGAAAACCGAAGTCGCGCACTGTTCGTTCCAATTCCTCGGCGGCGGCTCGCGGCTGCCGCGTCGGCAAATGCGCAAAGCCCGCCAACCGATCCGGATGCGCGGCGATCGCATTTGCCAAATGATCGTTGATATCGCGCGCAAAGGCGACGCCGTCCTCGCCGTCGAGCAAGTCGGCGCCCGGCCCCGAAGCTGAGAGCACCTGCACCGCGATGCCCGCCTCGTCCATATCGGCGAGGCGCGCCGCGCCTAGATCGGACATTTTTCCCGCAAGCGAGGAATGGAAGCCGGGCGGGAAGCCACGCTTGGCGATGGCGTCCGGGTCAATCTTGCACACCAGAGCCGGCACGGTGAAATGCTCCTCAAGAGCGATGACACGCATCGTGGCCTCCCAGCATCCGCTCCCGGCCGCACATCCCGGCCGTAAGCATCCGTTTATTTTCCGGTAACCATACACCAGCACCATCGCGCCCGGCATTCAGCGAGGCACGAATCATGGCTTACCTTTTGCCGCTAGCGCTCATTGTCCTGATCGCCTGGGGCATGTCGTGCGTAGCGATCAGGAAGCTATGGCCGGAAGCCGATCTGGCAATCTTTGGCATGGCCGGCGCGTTCTGGGTGATTGGCGGGATCGCCTATTTCGGTTATTTGCGCAAATTGCGCCGCGACATCGAGGAACTTGAGCACAACCGCCGCTATGGCGTGATTCGCGCCCAAGCGCCGCTTTCGCCGGCCGAATAAGGTTTAGCGGCCCGCGCGATTCCAGCCGCGCGCGCGGTCGCCGTAGATTTCGTGGCCGGTCGGCGTGACCGCCACCGTATCTTCCAACTTGATAAAGCCGCGGCGCGGATGCAGCAGCGTCGTCTCCACTGAAATCACCATGCCTGCTTCGAGCGGCTTGTCCGCATCATAACCATCGTAGGGAACCGGACCCGTACTGGTGAGCCGGGGCGCTTCGTGGCTGACCAGCCCCATGCCATGGGCGAGAAATTCGTAGTGATTGTGCAATTTTGATTTCTTCAGCACACTTTCGGCGCCGACATAGATTTCGGCGCCAGTGACGCCGGCCCGGATCGGCTTGAACGCGGCCTGCTGCGCCGCTTCGACCTCGGCTAGCAAATCGACCAGTTCGCCGTCGGGCTCCCCGGCCACGCCCATACGCGCGAGATCACCGATATAACCGTGGTAGTTGCCGCCGGAATCGATCGACAGCGGGTCGCCCTTCTCCCAGCGCTGGTCGGACGGCGCGCGGTTATGACTCGCTCCCGCCGCGATCAGACAATAGTCGAAGATCAGCCCGCGCATTGTTTCTTCGCGGCGCAGCGCTTCAGCCATTTCTTGCTTGGTCGAGCCGACGCCGTAACCGTTGAAAACCGCGAGCATGGAATCGATGACGAGATCGGAAGCCCGCCGCAGCTTCTCTAGCTCTTCCGGGGTCTTGCGCGCGCGCAGTCGCTCCAGCACGAATAGCGCATCCTTGAGCTCGGCGTCCGGAAACACCTTGCGCAGCGCATCCGCCGACGCGGCCGGGATGAATGCGAGCTCGATGCCGATGCGTCTGGGTCTTGCCGTGAGCTTGTGGACGTAATCGGCGGCGCGCTGCATTACGTCCAC
>Ga0187772_10001830_pt1 | contig 10311 bp, 6 predicted proteins | sample 0116_SJ02_MP15_2_FD_133137 | JGI IMG/M metagenome (GOLD analysis project Ga0187772, IMG submission 133137) | Tropical peat soil microbial communities from peatlands in Department of Meta, Colombia - 0116_SJ02_MP15_20_MG | ecosystem: Environmental > Terrestrial > Soil > Wetlands > Peat | place... | reverse complement strand
GTATCGACGATGGGGCAGCGATTGCCCCCGATGGCCTCGCGATACCACATCCACGCCTCGGGATTGATCGGCTCGCCGACGGTACCGAGCAGACGCAGGCTCGACATATCGTGCTTCTTCGGCCACTCGTCGCCCCACTTGATGAATGTGCGGATCGCGGTCGGCGCGGTGTAGAAAACGTTGACTTTGTGCCGCGCGATGATCGACCAGAAGCGATCGGGCTCGGGAAAATTCGGAGCGCCTTCGTACATCAGGCTGGTGGCGCCGTTCTGCAGCGGGCCATAGACGATGTAGCTGTGGCCCGTGACCCATCCGATGTCGGCCGTGCACCAGTAGGTGTCTTCGTCCTTGAGATCGAACACCAATCTTGTCGTGAGATATGTGCCCACGGAATATCCGCCGGTGGTGTGCACCACGCCCTTCGGTTTTCCCGTCGTACCCGAGGTGTAGAGGATGTAGAGCGGGTGCTCGGCGTCGAGGGGCTCAGCGGGGCAGACGTCAGAAGCCTTCGACATGAGCTCGTGCCACCAGTGATCGCGCCCCGCCTGGAGGTTGATCGGCGTTCCCGTGCGTTTGTACACGATGACGTGCTTGACGCTTGGGCAGGACTTCAGCGCCTCTTCGACAGCGGGAAACAATTTCACTTCGCTGCCGCGGCGAAACGATCCGTCCTGCGTAATGACGATGGAGGCCTGTGAGTCGTGGATGCGATCCACCAATGCGTTGGAGGAAAATCCGCCGAACACGACGGTGTGGGTGGCGCCGACGCGGGCGCAGGCAAGCATAGCAATCGCCAGCTCTGGCGTCATGCCCATGTAGACCGCGACGCGGTCGCCTTTTCGCACGCCCAGCGATTTCAGAATGTTGGCAAATTTCTGCACTTCGCGGTGCAGTTGCTGATAAGTCAGGACACGAATCTCTCCCGGCTCGCTCTCCCAGATGATGGCGGCTTTATTCTTGCGATGCGTCGCGACGTGGCGATCAAGGCAGTTATACGAAAGATTGATTTCACCGCCGATGAACCACTTTGCCCACGGGCAATTCCACTCGAGCACCTTGTCCCACTTCTTGAACCAGTGCAGGTCGCTGGCTACGCGGCCCCAGAAAATGTCCGGATAGTCGATCGACTCGCGGTACATGTGGTCGTACTCCTGCATGCTGCGGATGTGGGCGTTCTTCGTAAACTCCGCCGGCGGATCGAACTTCCTCTGTTCCTGCAGGATGGAATCGATGCTGGTGGACTGATCGGCAATCGCCTTATCGGCCATGAGAACCTCCACGTGGAGTTTTTCCGAACCGTGCGTAGCGACACGAGCGCAGAAGGCTATTCTACACAGGCGGCCCAGTTGTGCGGCAGCAAGCAACCACTCAACGGGCTGCGGAAGAAGGGGTGCGGCTTGACCTTTCAGGTTTCTACTTGGGCCGGATTATGTGTGGAAACAAGATAGTCTGCGGGCCTTCATCGAGAAGTGCCATTGGCTTTCGCCAAGACGATCGGTTGGTAAAAGCCGCTCTCGGCTGGCGAGATCCAGCGGCAGCCGACGAATCCCGCTGCCTGGAGAATGCGACCTAGTTCGTCCCGCAGAACGGCACGATAGTTCGAGACGTAATGCTGGGTCTGCCAGGCTCCCTGGACTTCTGTTGTTATGTAAAGATGGAAGGCATAATGCCGCTCATCGTTCCAATCCCACACCTGATGAACGATGCGTCGACTCCCGTGGTCTGAATAGAAAGCGGGTCCCTGCATGACTGGCCTTTCCTGAACCAACCTGTCGTAATCTCTGATGCTGCCCATGAAGATCGCACCCGACCGCAGTTTTCGCCGAATCTGCATTGCAGCTTGGAACAACTGCGCGTCGCTCTCAAGGTGAGGCAGGGCGTTATCCATGCAGATGACAACGTCGAAGTCCCCATCCGGAATTTCGGTCAAATCCAGCATGTCCGCAACGAACAGCCGAACCTTCAAACGCCTCTTTGTGGCTTCCATACGGGTCCGTTCAACCGACTCAGGACTAAGGTCAGAGGCGGTGACCGTGAATCCAAGACTGGCCAAGCCCAGCGCTTGTGTTCCAATGCCGCAGGCACAATCCAGAATCCGTAGAGCGCTTGGGCTGCCGCACTCGCGCTCAAGGATTGCCCCGAGAGCCGCGGCCTGGCGTTTTATGGAAGCGTTCCAATCTTCGAAGATGAGGTGGTAATTGGCAGCGAGCCGGTCGTAGAAATGTTTCACCTCGTCGGCCATGCGACATTGTAGCGATTTCTGGAAAATTACAGATCGAGAAAACGTGCGTGGGTTTCGGGCGTCGGAACCGGGCAAGTATCGTATCGTCCGAAAATGCGATAGCGATGGCGCACGACGATTTTGTACCCCCAGTCGCGCAGTAAGCGCGGAATGAGCGCGACAAATGCGCCGATGATTTCCCACATGCCTTCGAGTTCGCGCAAGACGAAAACCACGGCGTCGGAGCGCGACAGCAGCGACTCATTCGCTTGGTTGTAGTTGAGAACGACGTACATTGTGTCCAGATCGGCCGGGCTCGCGCCATGCCGCGCGAGAATCGGGGCGGAAAACGAACTCTGCAGCGAAGCAAAGCGGAACTCACTGCCATCGCGCCGCAGGATGAATTGCACGAAGCGATTGCACAGTCCGCAAACGCCGTCGTAAAGGAGGATCGGCTGAGGCATGGTTCAGGCTACGGAGCAACTTTAGCATTCCGCCATGCCTGCCATGGCCGTTGCCGGGCGCGTCGGCTCGGGGAGAGCCTACCCTGCTGAGGCCCCGGCGCGAAAACGGTGAAGACTGGTTTCGGGAAGGTCGAGGCGCACATCGGAGAGTTCGCCGATCAGGCTGGCCGCCCACCGATAGACGTTGTTCTCGCGTACCTGCTTGCGCATGTGCTGCATCCGCTCCTGTTTTTCTTCCGGCTGCATTTCCAGCGCGGCGCGAATGGCTTCGGCCGTCTGGTCGATGTCGTAAGGATTCACTTGCAGCGCATCACGAAACTCGCGAGCGGCGCCGGTAAAACAGCTAAGGATCAGCACGCCCCGCTCGTCCTGCCGGGTCGAAACGAATTCCTTCGCGACGAGGTTCATGCCGTCGTGCAGAGCGGTTACCAGGCACAAGTCAGCTGCGCGGTAATACGGCATGATTTCGTTGTGGCTGTGCTGGCGGTTCAGAAGGACGATGGGCTTCCAGTGATCGCTTTGGAAGCGCCAGTTGATGCGGTCGGCCTCAGCTTCGACTTCGGCCTGCAAATCATGATAGCGCTTGATGTGGGTGCGGCTGGGCGCTCCGATCTGCACAAAGGTGAAATCTTTTTGATAGATGGGATATTTCTCCAGGAACCGCTCGATCGCCAGAAAGCGCTCGAGAATTCCCTTCGTGTAGTCCAGCCGGTCGACGCCCACACCCATAAACGCAGCTTCGATCCCCAGTGACTTGAACAGCGCCGCTCGCTCCAGATATGCCGACTCGGGGGTCTCAGCGGGACCCTCGTTGAACACCACGCTGATGGGGAACGGACGCACGCTGGTGCGATGATCGAGCCGCTGTACCGAGAAATGTTCCCACTCGATGCGGCACTCCACGGTGCGATCCACCGTGTGCAGAAAATTTGTGCAGTGCTGCTGGATGTGAAATCCGAGCAGGTCCGCGCCCAGCAGGCCATCGACTAGCTCGCGCTGCCACGGGCAAATTGCAAACGTCTCCGGATTCGGCCAGGGGATGTGCCAGAACAGCGCCACGCGCGCATCCGGCCGCTTATTCTTGATCATCCGCGGCAGCAGAGCGAAGTGATAGTCCTGAACCAGCACGAGCGGATTGGGAATATTCGCCATCTCTTCGAGCAGAGCGTCGGCGAATTTCTGATTCACTTCCTCATAGTGCTGCCAGTCGCTCGCCCGAAAAATCGGACGGGTATGCGCGATGTGGCACAGCGGCCACAAGCCTTCGTTGGAAAACCCGTAGTAATAGCCTTCTTCTTCTTCCTTGCTTAGCCAGACGCGCCGCAGAGTGTAGTGCGGATCGTCGGGCGGCACCTGCAGCCGGTCATGCGCGTCTACAGCTTCCAGATCGGCGTCGCCCGAACCGTGCGCGATCCAGGTTCCACCGCAGACGCACAACACCGGCTCGAGGGCAGTCACGACACCGCTGGGCGGAACATGAACTCCCACGGTTTTTCCCTGCCGCACATGCATGTAGGGCTCACGGTTCGAGACCACGAACAACCGTCCTTCTTCCAGCCGGGCACGCACATGCACGGCCAGCCGGTCTGCCGTCCACATCGACTCTCCACTCTCGCGCAGGCGAGCTTCGAGTTCAGCCGCCGACCGCGCCGTGTTCAGGCTCTCGGCAAAGGTCGCGACTTCGCGAGCCAGCGGACGAAACAGGTCCAGGTCGCGTGCCTTGATGCGCGAGCCCGTCATGCGGCCGGTGCGCAGCGACTTCATCCAGTGGGCGGTTCGCGCGATGGGCCCGGCAATGCTCCAGCGGACGATCAAAAGGGTAGTCAGAACTATCAAAAACACATAGGCCAGCGCGCTCAAGAAGGCCTCGCGCCAGATGCGCACGCTCTCGGTGCGAATGAAGCCCGTATCATGCACGATGGCGAGGGCGCCGATCAGCTTGTCGTCCCGGTGCAATGGCGTGGCATAGACGTGTACATAGACGCCGGCAATCTTGAGGAAGGCATCGCCATCCTTGTCGTCTTTGATCACCTGCTGCACCACTGCGGGCGCGCTCGACATCAGCGGCTCGAGGCTGGTGGTAACGGCCAGCGGGTGCCCTTCCGGGTTATAGACGGCGAGTCCGGCAAGATGCTCGCGGTTGGCGAAGCGCTGCACGGTGTGGCGCAACGAGGTCTCGGCGTCGCGGTCGAGGTCGCGCTCGACATTGCTGGTCAGGCTTTCGCCCAGAACCTCGGCTCGCCGCTGCAGGTCGCGGCGCATGCCGCGCTTCAATACGATCACCTGGTAATACGAGGAGCACAGGGACACGAGCGCGACGCCGATGATCAGCGAGACGATAAGTCGGGCGCTCAGGATTCGCATGCGGTCGGTCCTCGGAAGCCAGTCAACCCCTCGGCTTCACGCCCCAACGTGCGGCGCGCTCGCACGTTTCCGATCAGAGCCAGTAAAAGCCGGTCGACACCCGTGGCGCGGTTCGAAGACCGCGTCCCTGCCGGCCAATTTGCCAGCAGACAAGCATAACTTTAGTTGCGGGAACCGGGTAAAGTGCTGCACTACTGTGGCCAAAACGAAAGTAACTGTTTTCAATAGTTTGGGACAGGAAGACGCAGTTTTCGACAGGTAATTCCTTCCCGTAAGGAGGAGTAGTGTCTTAAGACTGCGTCGGTCCCCTTGGCGGGAACTGCGAAGGAGCAGCTTCCACTGCTTCTTTTCGTAACGCCAGCCGGACGACGTAGCAGTCCTCATGCACCGGCATGCCATGTTCATCAATTTTGCATTGCTCCAACGATACGGCGTTGCCGCAAATCCAGCAGCAACGACGTTGGGAGGATGCCATGATTGGTCCCCTGCGCGCATCAGAGTCGATCAGATTGCACACGAGGCCGACGGCTGGGTCGGAAAGATGTGTAAGGTGATTCCGCCCAGTCTAGTCCCAGGGAGGGAAAAAGCAAGCCTTATCTTCCCTGCTGCGTCGCCGGGGATCAGGCGGGTCTGCGATGAGAATCGCGGTGGGATTCCAGGAAGGTTGACGCTGGCTCGGCGGGCCGATTTCTCCACCAACATTCGCTGTCAGACTTGTCGGGGTAGGTTTCAGATTGAACTATTCGCCTTGTGTGGAGAGCGGACCTCTGGATATTGGTCACACCGGCAATGCGACGCGCAGATCGAGTCCAACTTCACTGTGCAACGTCGGCGTAAGCTATTCTGAAGAACCTATTCTGAAGAACCTATTCTGAAGAACCTGGGCTGGAGGATTTGTAGCATGGCAAAGCTCGTATATGCGTTGAACCAGTCCCTGGACGGCTACGTCGATCACATGAAAATTGGGCCACCCGATCCAGCGCTCTCTCGTTACTTCATCGAGCAGGCGCGCGGCGTGACCGGCGCGGTGTACGGTCGCCGCATGTACGAGATCATGCGTTATTGGGACGATGACCTTCCGGATTGGGACGCGGGGGACCACGACTTCGCGGCGATGTGGCGGAGCCAGCGGAAGTGGGTTGTATCGCGCTCGTTGAAGTCGGTCGGACCCAACGCCACACTCATCGAGGATGACTTCGAGGCGGTGATACGCAGGTTAAAAGGCGAGCTGAATGGGGAGATCGACGTAGCCGGACCCAACCTGGCCGGGAGCATGACCAACCTTGGCCTGATTGATGAGTACCGACTCTACATCCATCCCATCGTGCTCGGGTCTGGCCAGCCATTCTTCGCCGGCCCCCGGCCGCGGCTTCGCCTTGTGGCCAGCGAACGAATTGGCGAGGACGTGATCCGGTTGACGTACGTTCCTGCTTAAGCGCGCGACTCGCCGGACGGACGCGCCGACTCAACAGGTCCGCCTTGGGTCGAAACCCGAATTTCAGACTGAGACATTAGCCCTGCTCCCCTCGGTTCGCCAGGCCGGCCACGGTTAGCCTAAAATGTGGGAACCTCCAACACCGAAGATCAATTGTTCCTTACATGGCGGCGATCACCCAAGCCAATCCGGCCACGGAACTCGAGTTCGGCGGCAAGACGGCCGACCCCTGCGTCTTCGTGCTGTTTGGAGGGACGGGCGACCTCACCAAGCGGAAACTCATTCCCGCACTTTTCAATCTGGCAAAGGCAAAATTGCTTCCGCGAAACTTCCTGGTGATGGGAGTTTCGGTTGACGACCTCACGCTCGACGCCTTCCGCGACCGCGCCTGCGAATTTCTGCCTTCCGGCGGCGACGACGCCGAACGGCGGGCCTGGTTCCGGCAGCGACTGTTCTACGAACGCGGCGATTTTGCCGATCCCCAGACCTTCGCCACGCTGCGCGACCGTCTGGCCGGCGTTGACGCCGACCAGCACACGGACGGGAAATATCTCTTCTATCTCGCGACCGCGCCGAAGTTTTTCGCCCCGATTGTGCAACAACTCGGCCGGGCGGGCTTGTCGAAGGAAGATAACGGCCGCTGGCGCCGAGTGGTGATCGAGAAGCCCTTCGGGCAGGATCTCGAGTCGGCCAAGGCGCTGAATCGCAGTATCAAGAGCGTTCTGCAGGAAAGCCAGATTTACCGCATCGACCACTATCTCGGCAAAGAGACGGTGCAGAACATCATGGTTTTCCGCTTCGACAACGCCATCTTCGAGCCGATCTGGAATCGCCGCTACATCGATCACGTGCAGATCACCAACGCCGAAACGGTTGGCGTCGAGCGACGCGGCGCCTATTTCGACAACGCCGGGACCCTTCGTGACATGGTGCCCAACCACGTCATGCAGTTGCTCAGCCTGACGGCGATGGAATCTCCCGTGTCTTTTCACGCCGATGCCGTGCGCAACGAGCAGGCGAAGGTTTTGCATTCGATTCAGCCGCTTAACTCCGAAGATGTGCTGCAAGTCAGCGTGCGCGGGCAGTATGGCGAAGGAGTCCTCGGCAGTGAAAAAGTTCCTGCTTACCGCTCCGAGCCTGGAGTCGCTCCCGAATCGCGCACCGAGACTTTCGCGGCGCTCAAGCTGAACATCGACAACTGGCGCTGGGCGGGCGTGCCCTTCTATTTGCGTACGGGCAAGCGTCTGGCGAAACGCCATACCGAAATCTCCATCCAGTTCAAGCGGATGCCCTTCGAACTATTCCGCAATGCGCCGTTTCACAAGCTGCACACCAATACCTTGGTCATCCAGATCCAGCCGGTGGAGGGTATTTCGCTTAGCTTCGGCGCAAAAATTCCCGGCCCGATTCTGCGTGTCGGCTCGGTCGACATGAGCTTCGAGTACTCCAAATATTTTGGCGAGGACGCTTACACCGGCTACGAAGTTCTCATCTATGACTGTATGCTGGGCGACGCTACGCTGTTCCAGCGCGCGGACATGATCGAAGCGGGATGGAGCGTGGTCGATCCGGTGCTCGACGTGTGGAAGGCACTTCCGCCGCGCCGGTTCCCGAACTATGCGTCGGGAAGCTGGGGACCGGTGGAGTCCGATCAATTGCTCGAACAGGATGGCCGCTCGTGGAGGAAAATTGAGCCATGATTCTTGCCGGTGAAATCGGCGCGACCCGCACCCGTCTGGCCGCGTTTCAAACGGAAGGCAACCGCCTGGAGCGGGTCGTGGAAAAAACTTACGCCAGCCAGGAACACAGCAGCCTCGCGGAAATTCTGCCGCAGTTCATTCGCGGGGAAGGCATTCCGGTGCACAGCGCGTGCTTCGGCGTTGCCGGCCCGGTGCGCGGTGGCCGCAGCAAGATTTCCAACCTCCCCTGGACCATCGATGCGCGCGAACTGGCGCAACTGCTCAAGCTCAACTCCGTCGGCTTGCTCAACGACATGGAAGCCTACGCCTACGGCATCGACGCGCTCGAGTCGAAAGATTTCGTCACGCTGAACGAAGGCTCAGAAGACGCCGACGGAAACCGCGCCGTGATCTCCGCCAAGACCGGCCTCGGCGTTGTCGGGCTCTACTGGGACGGCTTCCGGCATCATCCGTTTGCCTGCGAGGGTGGACACGCCGATTTCGCGCCGCGCAACGAATTGCAGGTCGAGCTGCTCGCGTACCTGCGAACAAAATTCGGACGCATCAGCTGCGAGCGCATTCTCTCCGGGCCGGGAATCCGCAACATCTACGATTTCCTTCGCGACACACACAAGGATGAAGAGCCCTCGTGGTTGCGGGATCAGCTGAACGCCGCGCATGATCCTTCCCCGCTCATCTCGCAATTTGCGCTCGAGGGCAAAGCCGCGATCTGTGAGCACACAATGGGAACCTTCGTCAGCGTCTTCGGAGCGCAGGCGGGGAATTGTGCCCTGCAGTACATGACGACCGGAGGCATTTTCATCGGCGGCCCGATCGCCGCAAAGATCGTCCCGAGAATGAAAGACGCCGCCTTCATGCAGGCCTTTCTTGACAAGGGCAGGCTCGAGGGCTTGTTGAAAGATATGCCGGTGAAGATCGTTCTCAACGATGATTGCGGCCTGAGCGGGGCGGCGCGCTACACGCTGGTGCAGAAAGCGTTCGGATCGTCGCGCAACACCGCCCCCGCCGCCTGATCTTCTGCGAAAAATTAGGAGGCCAGGTGCCTGTCTGTCATAATCAGCCGTCACGGTGGCAGGCGCCAGCAGGCAATTTCCGGTTACCAGTTGGTAGCTTTTTACTCTCAGATCCTCATCGGTTGGAGAGAGATTGATGGGTGAGCAACGCGCTGAACCGGACGAATTCGACCCTGGTTCACAACCCACCGCAGCTTCACCGCCCACGGCAGCCAGCTTGCCGGGCGTCGGAGACATGTCGGTGTGGAGCGGCCTGCGCCAGACCCACGGGTACATCGGCGCCTACCGCATTCTCGGCTTGCTTGGGCAAGGCGGGATGGGCACCGTCTACCGAGCTGAACAGCAGAACCCGCAGCGGACTGTTGCCCTCAAGGTAATCCGTTTGGGAATTGCCACCGCCGATCACCTGCGGCGTTTCGAGCAGGAAGCGAAACTGCTTGGACGGCTACAGCACCCGGGCATCGCGCAGATCTACGAGGCCGGCACCGCCAATAGCGGCGGAGGGGACCAACCCTTCTTCGCCATGGAGTTTATCGATGGTTGGCCGCTGCTGCAATACGCCAACAAGCACAATCTGGAGATAAATGCGCGGCTGGAGCTGATGGCGAAGATCTGCGATGCGGTCAATCACGCGCATCAGCGCGGCATCATTCACCGCGACCTGAAACCTGCGAACATCCTGGTGGACGAATCCGGGCAGCCAAAAATTCTCGATTTCGGCGTGGCACGCGTGACAGACTGCGACGCCCAGGCCACGCGGCAAACCGACATGGGACAGCTGCTGGGCACACTGGCCTACATGAGCCCGGAGCAGGTGCTGGCCGATCCTCTGTCGCTCGACATCCGCAGCGACGTGTACGCGCTCGGTGTCATTCTTTATGAACTCCTAGCCGGTAAAGCTCCCTACGAAACTGAGCGAAAGGCGCTGCATGAAGTCGTGCAGGCCATCCGCGAGGAAGATCCGGCGCCGCTGAGTTCGATCAATCGCCGCTACCGCGGGGATGTGGAAACGATCGTAGCCAAGACGCTCGAAAAGGATAAAGCGCGCCGCTATGCGTCGGCCGCTGAACTGGCGGCGGACATTCGCCGATATCTGGCAGACGACCCGATCGTG
>Ga0187772_10001829_pt1 | contig 10312 bp, 8 predicted proteins | sample 0116_SJ02_MP15_2_FD_133137 | JGI IMG/M metagenome (GOLD analysis project Ga0187772, IMG submission 133137) | Tropical peat soil microbial communities from peatlands in Department of Meta, Colombia - 0116_SJ02_MP15_20_MG | ecosystem: Environmental > Terrestrial > Soil > Wetlands > Peat | place... | reverse complement strand
TCAAAACCGGCGCCGGCTTGGCCTGACGCTCCTCGAGGCCGGCGCAGAGGATGGCGGTGAGATCGCCGACGTCCTTGGCGATCAGGAAGTAATGCTTCATGAAGCGCTCGACGTCGCGCAGGCCCGGATGTTCGGTGTAGCCGAGCCGCACCGCGATCTCGCGCTGGATGTCGAACGACAGACGCTCCTCGGCGCGGCCGGCGAGGAAATGCATGTTGCAGCGGACCGACCAGAGGAAATCCTCGCAGCGGCGGAACAACCGGTACTCGTCGGCGTCGAACACGCCGCGGTCGATCAACTCCTCCGGCTCGCGCACGCGGTAGACGTATTTGGCGATCCAGAACAGGGTGTGAAGGTCGCGCAGCCCGCCCTTGCCGTCCTTGACGTTGGGCTCGACCAGATAGCGCGACTGGCCGGCGCGGCGGTGGCGCTCCTCGCGCTCGGCGAGCTTGGCGGCGACGAATTCCGGCGCGGTGCCTTGCACCACCTCCTTGTCGAAGCGCGCCGTCAGCTCGCTGTAAAGCGTCGCGTCGCCGAGGAGGTAGCGCGATTCCAGAAGCGCGGTGCGGATGGTCATGTCGGACTTGGCCTGGCGGATGCATTCGCTGACCGACCGGGTCGCATGACCGACCTTGAGCCCCATGTCCCACAGGCAATAGAGCACGGCTTCCGCGACCGACTCGCCCCAAGCGGTCTGCTTGTAAGGCAGTACGAACAGGAGATCGATGTCGGAGCCCGGCGCCAAGAGCCTGCGGCCATAGCCGCCGGTCGCAATCACCGTCATGCGCTCGGCTTGGGAGTGGACGCGCGCCGGATGAAGCTCGCCGGCGGCAAACTCGAACAGGATGCGGATGATCTCGTCCTGCATCAGGCACAGCCGCTCGGCGCAGCGCCGGCCGTGCCGGTCCTTGAGCAGCAGCTCCTCGGCGCCGGCGCGCGCCTGCAGCAGCGCCGCTTTGAGGCGCGGCACTACAGCGGCGCGCAATTCGCGCTCGCGCCCGGCATGGGTCGCGGCGAGCGCCTTGAGATCGGCGACGATCGCATCGCCGTCGATGAGGTCGCTCGCGGCGCTCACCTGGCGTTGGCTCTCCAGCATCATCTCGTCTAGCCTCAAGACGCTCCTATGTTACTATTCTTAATATCTCCATTCGAGAAGCGGCAGACGCTACAGGGAGGATGGTCCGATGAAGAGTTATGACGTTTGCGAATGCGGCGCACCGCTCCGGCTGATGGAGCGGCCGACGCCGAAGCCCAGCGGCACCGAGGTCCTGCTCAAGGTCATCGCCGCCGGCGTTTGCCACAGCGATCTGCATATCTGGGAAGGCCAATACGATCTCGGCGGCGGCAAATTCCTCAAGCTCGCCGATCGCGGCGTCAAGTTGCCGTTGACCATGGGGCACGAGAATGTCGGCGAGGTGGTCGCCGTCGGCCCGGACGCCAAGCGAGTGAAGATCGGCGATCGCCGGCTGGTGCATCCATGGCTCGGCTGCGGCGAATGCAAGGTCTGCCGCCGCGGCGACGAGCAGCTCTGCCGTACCGCTTACAGCATCGGCGTGTTCCGCGCCGGCGGCTATGCCGACCATCTGCTGGTGCCGCACCCGCGCTATCTGTTCGACATCAGCGGCATCGCGCCGGAAAAGGCGGCGCCGCTCGCCTGCTCGGGCATCACCACCTATGGCGCGCTGAAGAAAGTCGGGCCGCTGCTGCAGGAGGAGCCGGTTGTCATCGTCGGCGCCGGCGGGCTCGGGCTGATGTGCCTGTCGCTGCACCAGAAGATGGGCGGCAAGGGCGCCATCGTCGTCGACGTCGATGCGGCCAAGCGCCAGGCCGCGCTCAAGGGCGGCGCCCAGGCGGCGATCGACGGCAACGCGCCGGACGCGGCGAAGCAGATCATCGACGCGACCAAGGGCGGGGCCTGGGCGGTGATCGATCTCGTCGGCGCCTCGCGCACCGTGCAGCTCGCCCTCGACAGCATCGTCAAGGGCGGCAAGGTGATCGTGGTCGGCCTGTTCGGCGGCGACGTCACCGTATCGACGCCGTTCTTCCCGCTGCGGGCGATGAGCATTCAGGGCTCCTATGTCGGCAGCCTGACCGAGATGGGCGAGCTCCTCGACCTGGTGCGCCGCAAGGGCGCGCCCGACCTTCCGGTCGGCACGCGCCCGCTCGCTGCGGTCAACGACGCACTCAACGATCTCAGGGCCGGCAAGATCGTCGGCCGCGTGGTGCTCACCCCGGCCGCCTGATCGGCATGCTGTCACACGTGCATGTCGGCGTGACCGATTTCCCGCGCGCCTTCGCGTTCTATCAGGGCGCGATGGACGAGCTTGGGTTCGTGTTGAAATTCTCGGAGCCGGAGCAGCCGTGGGCCGGCTGGATGCGGCCGGGGTTGGACCGGCCGCTGTTTCTGATCGGCCATCCGTACAATGGCGAGCGCGCGAGCGTCGGCAACGGAATGATGGTGGCGTTGCTCGCGCCGAGCCGAGCCGCGGTCGACCGCTGCTACGCCCGCGCCATCGCCGGCGGCGCCCAGGACGAAGGCAGGCCGGGCCTGCGGCCGCGCTATCATTCGAACTACTACGGTGCTTATTTCCGCGACCTCGACGGCAACAAGCTCTGCGTCTGCTGCCACGATCCGGAAGACGGATGACGCAGGACCGTTTTGGTCATCAACAACGAGAAAGGATCTCCCCATGGATGCTGCCGGGTTGCGGGCGCTGCAGGCGCCGATCAAGGAGCGCCTGAAGGCCGATGCCGGAGCCGGCTTCGTCACGCTCAAGGCCAAGGGCAGCCTCGACGACAGCAACATCGCCTGCAAGGTCGAGACCGGCCGCGCGCTCGCCGTCGCGGGGCTGCATCCGGCGACCGGCGGCTCGGGCCTCGAATTGTGCTCGGGCGACATGTTGCTCGAGGCGCTTGTTGCCTGCGCCGGCGTCACCCTCAAGGCGGTCGCGACCGCGATCGATGTGCCGCTCAGGTCCGGGGCGGTCTCGGCCGAGGGCGACATCGATTTCCGCGGCACGCTCGGCGTCGCCAAGGAGGCGCCGGTCGGCTTCGCCCAGATCCGCCTGCGCTTCGACCTCGACACCGACGCGCCGCAGGAGAAACTTGATCAGCTCCTCAAGCTCACCGAACGCTACTGCGTCGTCTATCAGACGATCCGCAGCGGGCCGCCGGTCGCGATCAGCCTCAAGCGGGCGTAACCGCGGCAGCCATTGCGGCGCGTCATAGCTGGGCTTGACCCGCGCATCGACGATGCGTCACCGCCTCATGCTGCCGGGTCGAACCCGGCCCTGACGAACCGAAGAGCACGGCGGCTCGATGTCCCCCGAGTTCATGTTCTGGATCGGCCTCGTCCTCAAGATGGCCATGACCGCCGCGGTGGTCGTCGGCACCTCGATCGTGGTCGAGCGCAGCGGCTCGTTCCTCGGCGCTCTGATTGCCTCGCTGCCGACCGCGGCCGGAGCCGCCTACATTATTCTGGCCGTCGAACATCCGCGAAGCTTCATCGCCGCGAGCGCCGTCGGCAGCATCGCCAGCGCCGCAACCGTCTCGGTGTTCTGCGCAACCTATACGCTGCTGGCACAGCGCCGCGGCCTGATCCTGAGCCTCGGATTTGCGGTCCTGGCATGGTTCGCGGCGGCGGCGGCGTTGCCCCTCGCCACCTGGACGTCGGTCTCAGCAGTCGTGCTCGACATTGTGGTGTTTGGCGTCGCCATCCCGCTGAGCGCACGCTACCGCGCCGCCGGGCCGCCGGCGAAATTCCTGCGCACAAAGTTCGACATTCCGCTGCGCGCATTGGCGGCGGCACTCGTCGTCGTCGTCGTCACTACGGCGAGCTACAGCATCGGTTCGTTTGCGTCAGGCGTGTTCGCGCTGTTCCCGATCATCCTCGGCAGCTCGATCGTAGTCCTGCATCCACGCGTCGGCGGCAAGGCGACGGCGAGCATGACGGCGCATGCCCAGGTTGCCCTGATCGGGCTCGCGCTGGGCTTTCTCGCCGTGCATTTTCTGGCGGAACCGCTCGGCTCGTGGTGGGCGCTCGCAGCCGGGCTTCTGGTTTGCGTCGCCTGGAGCGGGGTGCTCTGGCTGGTGCGCGTCAATTTTGCCCGTCGCGCTTCGCCAGCTGCGCCTTGAGCGCATAGAGCGCCTCGAGCGCGTCGCGCGGCGACATCTCGTCGGGATGCAGGGCGGCAAGCGCCTCGATGAGGGCGGCAAGTGCGGCGTCGCCTTGCGGTGCCGCCGCCGGCCGGCTTGCCGCAAACAGCGGCAGATCGTCGATAAGCCGGCGCGCTGGCGAGATGCGGTCTTCGGCCTCGAGCTGGGCGAGCACGAGCTTGGCGCGTTCAATGACGCTTAACGGCAGGCCGGCGAGCTTCGCCACCTGGATGCCGTAGGAGCGGTCGGCGGCGCCGGGCACGACTTCGTGCAGGAACACGACCTCGCCCTGCCATTCCTTGACCCGCATGGTGGCGTTGTGAAGCCGCGGCAGCTTGGCGGCGAGCGCGGTCATTTCATGGAAGTGCGTGGCGAACAGCGCCCGGCAGCGATTGCTCTCGTGCAGGTGCTCGATCGTCGCCCAGGCGATCGACAGCCCGTCGAAGGTCGCGGTGCCGCGGCCGATCTCGTCGAGGATGACGAGCGAGCGCGTGCCGGCCTGATTGAGAATCGCCGCAGTCTCGACCATCTCGACCATGAAGGTCGAGCGCCCGCGGGCGAGATCGTCCGCCGCGCCGACGCGCGAGAACAGGCGATCGACCACGCCGATGCGGGCGGCACGCGCCGGCACGAAGCTTCCCATCTGCGCCAACACGGCGATGAGCGCGTTCTGGCGTAGGAACGTCGATTTGCCCGCCATGTTCGGGCCGGTGACGAGCCAGATGCGCCCGGCCGCACCGTCGGGCTGCGGCGGCGAGAGATCGCAATCATTGGCGACGAACGGACCGCCGTCGCGTCCGAGCGCCTGCTCGACGACGGGGTGGCGCCCGCCGCTGACGGCAAAGGCCAGGCTCGCGTCGACCTCGGGCCGCACAAAGTCGCGCTCGACGGCGAGGCTCGCCAGCGCGGCGGCGACATCGACCACGGCGAGCGCGGCGGCCGCCTCCCTGATCGCAACGTCCGCCGCCGTAACGGCGCCGGCGAGCCGATCGAAAATCTCGAGCTCGAGCGCGAGCGCCCGGTCGGCGGCGTTGGCGATCTTCGCTTCGAGCTCGCCAAGCTCGGTGGTGGTGAAGCGCACCTGGCCGGCGAGCGTCTGACGGTGAATGAAGGTCGCGTTGAGCGGCGCGCTCAGCAGCTTGTCGCCGTGCTGCGCGGTCACGTCGACGAAATAGCCGAGCACGTTGTTGTGCCGGACCTTGAGCGAACGGATGCCGGTCGTCTCCGCATAGCGCACCTGCAGGGCGGCGACGACGCGGCGCGATTCGTCGCGCAGCGCGCGCGCCTCATCGAGCGCCGGCTCGTGGCCCGGGCGAACGAAGCCGCCGTCGCGGCGGTAGGCCGGCAGCTCTTCGGCGAGCGCCCGCGCCAGCTCGGCGGCGAGCGCGGCGTCGGCGCGGCGCAGCGCATCGACCGCGTGGGCGAGCTCGCGCGGCGGCTCGCCCGGCGTGGAAAGCCGCTCGGCGATGCCGTACGCGGCGAGGATGCCGTCGCGGATCGCGGCAAGATCGCGCGGCCCGCCGCGGCCGACGACGACGCGGGACAGCGCGCGGGCAAGGTCCGGCAGCGACTTCAACCGCTCGCGCAGGTCGGCGCGGGCGGCGCCGTCATCGACCAGGGTGGCGACGGCGTCGAGCCGGTCGGCGATCGCGCGCGGATCGGTGAGCGGTGCGGCGAGGCGCTGCGCCAGCGCCCGCGAGCCCGCCGCCGTCACCGTGCGGTCGATCGCGGCCAGGAGCGAGCCGCGGCGCTCGCCGGCGAGGGTGCGGATCAGCTCGAGATTGCTGCGCGTCGCCTGGTCGATCGCGAGCGTCGCGCCCGGCGCCTCGCGCACCGGCGGCGACAGCGGCGGCCGTTTGCCGATCTGTGTGCGCTCGACATAGGTGACGGCGGCGGCCGCCGCGGTGAGTTCGACGCGCGAGAACGCGCCGAAGCCGGCCGTGGTGGCGACGCCGAAGAACGTCGCGAGGCGGCGCTCGGCGGTCGCGCCATCGAACACGTCGCGGGTCACCGGCGTCACGGCCGGCAAGGCGCGCAGCGACGGCGCGAGGTCCGGATCGGCGTAGAGCGCGTCGGAGACGATGATCTCGCCAGGCTCGATTCGTGCGATCTCGGCGGCAAGCGCGGCGCGCTCGCATTCGGCCACGCAAAACTCTCCGGTCGAAATATCGATCCAGGCGATCGCGAAGCGGTCGTCGGCCGAGGAGCCGCGGCTGCGCGCGAGCGCCAGCAGATAATTGTTGCGCCTGGCGTCGAGGAGTGAATCCTCCGTCAGCGTGCCCGGCGTCACCAGCCGCACCACGTCGCGGCGCACCACGCTCTTGCCGCCACGCTTCTTCGCCTCGGCCGGATCTTCGAGCTGCTCGCAAACGGCGACGCGGTGGCCGAGCGCGATCAGGCGGTGCAGATACTCGTCGGCGCGCTCGACCGGAACGCCGCACATCGGAATGTCGCGATTGAGGTGCTTGCCGCGTTTGGTCAGCACGATGCCGAGCGCGCGTGCCGCGACCTCGGCGTCATCGAAGAACAATTCGTAGAAATCGCCCATCCGGTAGAACAGGAGGCAATCCGGATTGGCGGCCTTGATCTCGATGTATTGCTCCATCATCGGGGTGACCGGCGGTACCCGCGTTGTCGCAGCGTCGTCTCGCTTTCCGCCGCCCGTCAGCATCGTGTGCCGTGGCCTCCGCTCATCCGCGCACGGTCTTGTTCTTAAGAGGCTCGCGGTCGAAAAGACAGCCCGGGCGCGCAAGGCGTCCACCATCCGCGATCGGCCCGGCGCCAGCGAAACCGCAAAAGCAAAAAACGAGAACGGCCGCATATTGTGCGGCCGTCCTCGAGCCTGAACTGGGCAGTCCGCAGGTTACCAGCCGAACCTCCCGGGCTGCGCATTGGGGGCGTAAGCCCACATCAGGTTTCACGATTGCGGCTTCGTGTCGTTGCCGGCAACACCCAATGGGATCAGGCGGCGGCGAACTGGAAACAAATCGAGCCCGAACGCGTGAGAGATCACGCCCCACACGCCCGACGGCGCGAACAACATCAGTAAAATAGCAAGCGCGCCGAGGAGGATCAGATACCAGGAACCGAGCGCGGCGAGATAGTACTGCAGGAGATAAAAGATCGCGACGCCGATGATCGGCCCCTCCATGGTGCCGATGCCGCCGATGACGACGATGAAGATGACGTAGGCGGTCCAATCGATGAGCGAGAATGCCGCATCGGGCGAAATCCGCGCCTTCTGCAGAAAAATGAGCGCGCCGGCCATGCCGGTGACGATCGCGGTCACCGCGTAGATCATCAGCTTGGTGCGGAACACGTCGACGCCGACGCCTTCCGCGGCGGCCTCGGAGTCGCCGATCGCCGAGAGGGCAAGGCCGTAACGCGAGCGCAGCAGCTTGTAGACCAGGAAGAAAGTAACGAGCGCCAGCGCCAGCGCCAGCCAATAGGTCAGCATGTCGCGCGCCGCCGAGCCGCGGACCTGGAAGAAGCTGCGCACGAAGTCGAGGCCGATCATCGAGGAAGCGACCTCCGGCGACAGGGAGGTGCCGGTGCCACCGCCGAGTTGCTTGACCTGCGCGAGCACCAGCCGGCACACCTCGGCGACGACCCAGGTACCGATGGCGAAGTACGCGCCGCGCAGCCGGAACACGATCAGCGCCGCGGGCAGAGCGACGATGCCGGCAACGGCGCCGCCGAGCACGATCGCGGCCGCCGCATCGAGACCGCCAATTACCGTGAAGGCGAACAGTGCATAGGCGCCGACGCCGACGAAAGCCTGCTGGCCGACCGACATCAGCCCGGCGCAGCCGGCAAGCAAATTCCACAGTTGCGCCAGCGTGAGCATGGTGAAGACGTAGAACAGCTCCTGCAGCAAGGCGCGACCGGCGAAGGCCGGTAGCGCGAACAGGAGCAACACCATCGGAACGGCAAGGAGCGCGGTCACCGTGGAGGCGCGCGTCGCGCGCGAAACGGCAAAACGCGGCCGCCGATGACCGCCTTCGCCCGAGCCCGCCGGCTTCGTTCCGCCAGGGCGCATTAGCGGCCCTCAATCCACCGCGCGCGGAAACAGTCCGCGCGGCCGGATCACCAGCACGATCAGGAAGGCGACGTGGCCGGAGAGAATCTGCCATTCGGGATTGATGTGCGCGCCGACCGTCTGCGCAACGCCAACGACGATGCCGCCGGCCAGCGTCCCCCACAGACTGCCAAGCCCGCCGATGATCACCGCCTCGAAGGCGTAAAGGAGGCGCGCCGGACCGATGCTGGGATCGAAATTCGCGCGCGCGCCGAGGAACAGGCCAGCGACGGCGCAAATCGCAAGCGCGATCCCCATGGTCACCGCATAGATCGACTTGTTGTTGATGCCCATGAGCTGCGCGATCTCGACGTCGTCGGAGGTGGCGCGGAACGCTCGCCCCAGCGCGGTCCGATAGAACACGCCGTTAAGGAGTACGATTACCGCAATCGCCGAGACGAGGCAGAGCAGCGGCATCAGCCCGACCGCGATTCCGCCGCCGAGCGGCAACGACGCACTTTCGAGCGCGCCGACGTGAAGCCGGCGGCTGTCCGCAGAGAAGCTCTCAAGGAGGCCGTTCTGCACGATGATCGACAGCCCGAAGGTAATCAACAGCGGCGGCAGGATATTGCGGCCGAGCGCGCGATTGAGCAGCACCGATTGCAGCGCATAGCCGGCGACGAACATCAGCGGGACCACGATCGCGAACGCCAGCACGATCGGCACGCCGGCAGCGGCGGCGGCCAGGATCAGAAACGCCGCGAGCACGATCAGGTCGCCATGGGCGAGATTGACGAGGCGCATGATGCCGAAGATCACCGACAGTCCGGTCGCGTAGAGCGAGTAGAGCCCGCCGAGCAGGACGCCTTGCAGCAGGGTGTCGATCCAGCCGAGCATGCGCTTACAAGCCGAAATAGGCGGCGTGAATCGCCTCGCGGGTCAGGTCATTGGGGCGGCCCGTGAGGCTGACGCGGCCTTCCATGAAGCAATAGGCCCGGTCGGCGACCGACATGGCGTGGACCAGATCCTGCTCGACCAGGACCACGCTGGTGCCGCGCGCTTTGATGTCGGCGAGCGCGGCATAGATGTCGCGGATGACGATCGGGGCGAGGCCGAGGCTGAGCTCGTCGCACAGGAGGATGCGGGGATTCGACATCAGGCTGCGGCCGATGGCGACCATTTGCTGCTGACCGCCGGACAGGGTCGTCGACGGCGCCTGCCGGCGCTCTTCCAGCACCGGAAACAGCCGATAGATTGCGGCGAGGCTCCAGGGCCCGTCGAGCCGGCGGCCATAGGCGCCGACGAGCAGGTTTTCTTCGACCGACAGCGAGGGAAACAGCCGCCGGCCCTCGGGCACCAACGCAACGCCGAGCTTGACGATCTCGAATGCCGGCAGCGCGCCGATATCGCGGCCGTCGAGCCGCACGGCCGCGGCCGGCCGCGGCAACAGGCCGGCGATCGCCTTCAGGAACGTCGATTTCCCGGCCCCGTTGGCGCCGATAATGGCCACGGTCTCGCCCTCCTCGAGCGCAAAGCTGATGCCGAACAGCGCCTGGAAGTCGCCGTAGAAAGCGGTGAGCTCTCGGGTCTCGAGCACGGTCACGGCGCGCGCCTCACGCGGCAATGCCCATGTAGATCTCCTTGACCTCGCTCGAGGCCATGACCGAGCGCGGCTCGCCTTCCATGATCTTGCGACCGAAGTTGAGGACCACCAAACGGGACACGACGGCGACCAGCACGTGCACGATGTGCTCGACCCAGACGATGGTCATGCCGGATCTGTTGATCTCCCGCACCAGGGCGACCAGCTCGCCGCATTCGGCTTCGGTCAAGCCTCCGGCGATCTCGTCGAGCAGCAGGAGCCGCGGCGCGCCGGCCAGAGCGCGGGCGAGCTCGAGGCGTTTGCGGCCGAGCAGATTGAGCGTGCCAGCGCGGCGATCGGCGAAGCCGATCAGGCCGGTGCGCTCGAGAATATCGGCGCAGGCATCGACGACCTCGCGCTGGCGCTGCCGGCGGCCGTGAACGGCGGCGACGAGCAGGTTCTCGAACGGGTGCGGGATCTGGAACGAGCGGCCGATGCCGGCGATGCAGCGCGCGCGCGGCGGAGCGCGGGTGATGTCGCGCCCGTCGAATGCGATC
>Ga0187772_10001828_pt1 | contig 10313 bp, 9 predicted proteins | sample 0116_SJ02_MP15_2_FD_133137 | JGI IMG/M metagenome (GOLD analysis project Ga0187772, IMG submission 133137) | Tropical peat soil microbial communities from peatlands in Department of Meta, Colombia - 0116_SJ02_MP15_20_MG | ecosystem: Environmental > Terrestrial > Soil > Wetlands > Peat | place... | reverse complement strand
TAATTAGCAACCATGAGACGAATGTCCCAAGTAAGAGGTCAAATGAGCGCATCTTTGAGAGCTTTAGCCTGTTGAGCGTTCCTGTTTGTATTTCACGCGTAAGAGAAGCGGTAATAATACTCACCTGTAGCAATATACCGAAAACAATAAGTCCCGGTACCATATAGTCAAAGAGCGAGAACGATTGTGTCCCAGAAAGCGGTACTATCTCAGTGGATACAAATTCACTAGGTAATTGGCTTTTGAACGTGGCATCACGTGCCGATGCTCCTGCTAATGCCTCACCTATCACGGTATCTTTATATTGTTCTAAGAGCGCTGTGATAGCAGCTCGTGTAGTGCTAAAATCCATGTACCCTGTATCTCCCTCAATGATAAGTGCTGCACGTACGTTGCTTGCTTCAGGGGGGGAATTATTTCCTGCGATCGTGTTCGGCATTGGATTTTGGCCGGTGATGGTATTTCCCGTAACCTGTGCACCGGCAGTTGAAGTAATCTCCGTTCTGACTGAATTATTAATCATTGAGGCGAACGCCGCCGAAAAATTTTCTGGAATAATAATGATCGCATCGATGTTTCTACTCTTCAACATTTCATTTGCCTTATCCTCGCTGACGTTATTCAGGTGGAAAAGATTTGTGCTGCTGTTCTCATATGTAGTGTTGCTGAGCAGTCGAGAAAAACTGTCACCGAAATTTCTTTGTTGTGCGACGTTGTCTAAAAATAGGGTTTCACCTTTATCATGGTTAATGACCGTGATCTCGTGGGGATTGCTGCCTCTCGTAAAAAATGGAGTGAAACCGTTACCAAATGCAAAGGCAAAAAGAACTATAAATAATATGGGAAACGTCATTAAAAATACGGCCCCTCTCCTATCTCTAAAGGTTTCCTTTATTCCCTTGTATGCGATATTTATGAACTTCATATTATTCTCTCAGATCTCTGCCAGTTAAGTAAATGAATACATCTTCAAGCGTATTTCCTCTAATAGAGATATCTAAAACATTCCCGTTTGCGCTTTCAATGAGATCTATCATTTGAGGGAGTTTGTTTGCAGCATTCAACGCCCTAATGGTAACCTTTCCTCTAAGCTCCTTGACTTCTTCAATTCCATCCAACGATTTTATGAGCGTTATCACCTGCTTGTTGACCATCGCGTTCGCGAGTTGTATCTCGACAATGTCGCCTCTTCCGATCGTCTTCTTTAGATTTTCTGGCGTGTCTAATAGCAGCAATTTCCCGTGATCAATAATTGCAATTCGGTTACTCAGTGCATCAGCCTCCTCCATTATATGAGTAGTTAGCACAATGGTTTTGCCCTCTTTGTCTCTTAAAGATCGAATAAAATCCCAAAGAAGGAGTCTGGACTGAGGATCAAGGCCTGCAGAGGGTTCATCTAGAAATACAATCATCGGATCGTGAACGAGCGACAAAGCAACATTGAGCCTGCGCTTCATACCTCCGGAGAGCTTGGAGGCCTCATCATTAGCTTTATCAGAAAGAGCGAGGGCTTCTAATAGTGTGTTCACCTTTTCTTTCAAGATGGATTTGGGGATCCCATACATATTGCCCATAAAGTTAAGATTCTCTTCGCACGTCAAACTCTCCCAAAGCACTAGCTCCTGTGGGCAGATTCCAATTATTCCTTTTTCTGTAGACCCTATTTCTTCTCCGTCAAAGAGTACTTGCCCACCTGTCGGTTTTAAGAGCCCGACCATCATTTTAATAGCGGATGTCTTCCCGGCACCATTTGGTCCTAAAAAACCAAATACTTCTCCCTCTTTTATTTCTAAATTAAGATTATCGACAGCAAGGAGATCATCATATTTTTTCGTTAGGCTTTGAGTCTTTAACACATACCTGTCCACAAAATCGCTCCTAATACACGTAGCTTTTTAGAATATTATAAAGTAACTTTTCATAAAAATGTTTCAAGATTATTAAAGTTTTATTGTACAAATTGAACGGTTAAAAATAACATCAATCGTCAGTCAATTAAACACATAATTAAATACGACATAAGCGCACAGATTTAAAAATGCACTAACTTTTTTTTGGCTAGCATTAATATAATAAATACCACAAACGATTGGGAAGACTGTAAGTTTGGGTGTGTAACCGGCCATCGTTCAGGATACTAAGTCTCATAAAAATGTTGCATCACGTGTAATGAAACTCAATGAAAAGCCCTTATGTTACCCCTCAATATAGTGGAACTCTGCTGATGAATTTATTTATAAACCAGTTAATTTGCAACCGGATGCTGTAGAAGAACGATGGGCATGCAACTGAAGGCAATCAAGTTCACGTTAACCAGGTACCAAGATGTAGGAGTTTTAGCCCCACACGAGCTCTTCTGGCCAGTTCTTGATAGTATCTCCTAGACGTCGGCGACGGCTAGTTAAACGTGGCATCCTTGTCGAGCACAGGTAGGAATCGTCGTTTAAATCTGAACTGGCTGGCACCCGCGCCGATAGAATGAATGGACATGGAGGGTGGGAGATTCAAGAACATCTCGCTATAAAGTGCTAAGTCCCTCGACATTTATGCCACTCGTCGAGTTAAAACTTGATATAAAGCAAGCAACGACTAAATGGAGCTCTTTAGGTTTCTGCAAAACAACACAGACCGTGACTTACAGTTCTAGATCTCTCTTCTCTCTTGAGGGCTCAATTCCATAGCGGGCAGCATTTCGATCTGCATAGGATTGAATGCGTTTAATCTGCTGATCACCGCCCGGCATCTTAAAGAGGTGAGCAAATCGCTTCTGCAATATGAGGTACTCATCGACTGGTTTCCTTTTCGGGACCTTAAATACGTTTTTGATCTCTCCGTTTTCGATCTCGTACATTACCCATAACCCGGTTTCCACGGCCAACTTTGCAACCTCTACAGTTTTTGCACTGTCAAATCCCCAGCCGACATTGCATGGGGCGTGTATTTGTAAATAAGCAGGACCATCTACATTCACGCCTCTTTGGACTTTCTTCATGACGTCCTGAGGATAAGCAATCGACATCGTAGCAACATAGGGAATATCATGTGCTGCAGCAATCGCAGGCATATTTTTCTTAGGTCGGTCATTCCCGAAAGATTTCCTGCCGGAGGGGCTCGTCGTCGTAAAGGCATCGAGAGGCGTCGACCCGCTCCGCTGATTTCCGGTGTTCATGTATGCCTCGTTATCATAACAGATGTAGCAAACATCTTCACCTCTTTCGAGCATCCCTGAAATCGCCTGCATGCCAATATCAACAGTTCCGCCATCTCCTGCGATCACTACAGCTTTGCCCTCGTCTGGTCGCCCAAGCGCCTTTAATGCTGTTGCAACACCAGAAGCCACTGCCGCTGCATTTTCAAACAGTGAGTGTATCCACGGTACTTTCCACGCCGATTCTGGATACTGAGAGGATATAACTTCCATGCAGCCCGTAGAGCTGACTACTATCGTCGCTGCTCCAGTCGCTCTGAGAATAGTCCTCACCGCCAGTGCTGCGCCGCAGCCCGCACACGCTCTGTGACCTGAAGTAAAGAGTTCGACCTGTGGCAGTTCACTTTTTTTCACAGTCGTCGCCATAAGTTCTTTTACACCTCCTCCACAATATCGGTTCTAAGATCAACAAATTCACTTTTGAAAGATGGCTTACCAGAGCCAATCGTTGCAACAATCTTTTTAACTACTTTCTTAGGAATATCTCGTCCACCGAGGCCAGCTATAAAGCCGTAGACATTGGGCATACTTCCGTTATTATATAAGCATGCTCTTACCTCGCTAAATAGCGCGCCATCAAAGCCAAGCGAGACGTTTTTATCAATTATCCCCACGGATTGTGTTCCCTCTAAGGCCTTTCGTAGCTCTTCTGATGGGAACGGCCTTAATGTCCGCACTTTAATGACACCCGCTTTTGTCCCATCATCTCTTAGATCATCGATCGTATCTTTAACGGTGCCCACGACGGAGCCTAGCGCCATAATGATAAATTCAGCATCGTCACATCGGTACTCTTCGATTAAACCACCATAATCTCTACCAAATGTCTCACCAAATGCCTTTGAAACGTCAGAAATAACAGTCTTGGCATTTTCAAGTGCTTTTTGGTTTTTATATCTAAATTCCGTATAGTAGTTTGGATCCGCGAACATGCCGAATGACTTCGGATCGTATACCGTTAGAAAGTCAACTGGTTCATACCGTGGTAGGAAGTCATCCACGAGCTCTTGGTCTAAAAGTTCTACCGGTTCATACGTGTGGGTGAGTGTATAACCGTCCATACAGATCATCATAGGAACGTTAATTCTATTATTTTCTGCTATCCTATAAGCCTGCACTGTCATATCGCTCGCCTCAGTGTTGTCTTCAACATAGACCTGTATCCAGCCCGAATCCCTTTCTGAAATTGAATCTTGATGGTCGTTCCATATGTTGAGTGGGGCTGAGAGCGCTCTATTTGCTACCGTCATAACGATTGGCAACCGCATGCCGGCTGCATTAAAAAGGACTTCGTGCATCAAAGCGAGTCCTTGCGACGTTGTTGCCGTATACGTCCGAGCACCTGTTGCACTTGCGCCGACACAGACGGACATAGCAGTATGTTCTGATTCTACCTTTACATATTCGGCATCAAGCTCTCCATCAGCTATTAACTGCGAAATATCCTCGACGATGTGGGTCTGGGGCGTAATAGGGTAGGCTGCCACGACATTCGGTCTGCTCGCCTTGACGGCAAGCGCTATAGCATGAGAGCCCTCCATGACTTGCATCATACTACTTCTCCTCCAAGATCATTTTAATGCCTTTAATTGGGCACTCATTCGCGCAGATCCCACAGCCTTTACAGTAATCGGGATTAAGCAGATATTGAATCTCCGCTTTTTTTGCTGCAGCTTTTTTTATCTTTCCAGCTTTTTCAAGCTCTTCGGCCCGTTCCTTCGCCTCTTCCGCCTCTTTGCCACGGAGTGTTCTTTCAGTTATAGCAAGATCAGGACACACCTCAAGGCATTTGCCACAGCGGATACACTGCTCCATATCGAATTCAGGATAGAAAACTCTCCAATCTCCTGTTTTAGTAATTTTAGAGCCGCCAGGCTCTCCAATCGCACTTGGAGGCAATTTCTTCAATGATGAGTTTGCCCTCTGTTCAGCTGATTTTCGCTTATTCTGCTCTTGCTTTCGCTTCTGTACGGTCACTGGCTGAGTCACATGCATTGTTTCGTAAGCCTTCATTGCTGCGTCGACATTAGTTTCGCCTATTTTACCTGGAAATCGTTCAAGGACTGAGCGCTTAATAGATTCGATGCTGATCTCTCCCGTAGCTCCTGCAAACGCGCCAAGCAATGTTGTATTGACAATCGGCCTCCCAATGATGGCAAGGGCTATGCCAGTAGCATCGATAGTTCTGACATCCATCCCCGCGGCGATCCCGATGTCGTCTGCCGGCTTTTCAGAATTAACTATCACAATTCCATTAGGTTTCAGACCAGCTGTGACATCAACCGCTGATATGAGAGTCGGATCTTGAACAATGACGTAATCGGGTTCATAGACCTGACTTCGTAGTCTAATCTTCTTGTCACTAATTCTTGCAAAGGCTGTAACAGGAGCCCCGCGTCTCTCGACGCCAAAAAAAGGAAAAGCTTGGCTAAATTTTCCATCTTCAAAAGCTGCCACAGCAAGGAGCTCAGCCGCAGTGACTGAACCTTGACCACCTCTGCCGTGGATGCGTACCTCCTTCAATTATCGACCTCCGTGTTGATCATAATACGTACTCTATCATTTAATTGTTTCTAATTACATATATTAATAATGATAAATATCAATTGATCCTTGCATAATTAATCGTTATTCGTTCACTGGAAGTGAAGTAAGAAATTATTTATATAGTCGCGTAAAAACCGAAAGTAGACTATAACGTCAGAGTTTAGTGTAAGGAGGTGGATGTTGCTGGAGAAGAGACAAACTCTTAAGGTATTACTAGTCATAATCGCGCTATCGGTGCTCTTTGTCCAAATTGCATCAGCTTCAAGTCAATGTCCTACCTGTAAAGTCATTTATGATGACGAATCCAGTTCAGCAGGTTCGCACGTAGCAAGTAATAATCTTGACCCACTCGTTCTTTTTAATCCATCATCGGGAAATTTCATGAGCAACGACCAAGTACACATGGCTAGTGTAGTTTTAGCTCTTTTATGAAGAGAGTTAGGGACCTCATCCCTGCTCTCCCAATTTTTTAATGCCTTGTGCAGAAATTGGGATCCAGTCCTCCAAAATCTTATATAATAAGTGAACGATTGCATCGCTGGCAAATTAAGGAACTATTTAACATGAAGTTAAAGCTCATTACTCCAGCTCTTATCGCATTGCTCATAATTTCAGCAGCTGTGCCAGTTTTAGCATTGTTACCAACCAGTCAGCAAGCCCCGAATTTTTCATTGCCTGATTATTACAGCATGAACTATCATCGCTTGAGTGATTATCGGGGAAAAGTCGTAGTAATTGATTTTTTTGGCGTGTACTGTGGTTATTGTAGAGAGGATTCTAAGAACTTGGCAGCTCTATACGGCGCTTACTATCAAGGGGACAGCAGGGTGCAATTTTTGTGCATCGAGTCTGATAATGGGCCGACGGCCGCTCATGACGCTAACTACCGAGCAATGGTAAACAACTATGTTCAATATGCAGGCATTCCTCAAAATGTCGCTCAGTATACTGTTTTAGTAGGCGGCCAAGGTGTGTTTACCGACTACAAATGCTCCGAGACGCCAACAGTATACGTTTTAGACCAAAATTTAAAAGTTGCAGAGGGCTTTGGATACCCTATTCCCATCACGTCGGTAAAAGCGACCATTGACAGCCTTTTAGGATCAGAGCCAACTCCGACTCCAACACCTTTGTTATCCATTACCAACGTTCAACTCGTTCCAGATCACACAAATAGGCTCATGTGGGAGGTGGCCTATACAGGATCAGAATATGCTGCGATCGCGCCAGTCGCGAATCTATATGCAGTGGCTTCAACTCCGTCGGGATATTCAGACGAAGGGAAAATTGGAGCCCAATACGTCTGTGATGTGACAGCGAAGACCCTTGGCAACACAGCGATATCAAACGGACATGGCTGGGCTGAAGTTAAGCAGGGCCACACGTACCTCTTCATTTCAGGGCCAGTGGTTCCTTCTGACGCAAAGTGGGCAGTGTATAATGCCGAAGCGTGGTACGGTGGCGCCTATCACGCCTCGTTGTATAATTCTTGGCAACACAAGACATTGCGATAAGGGAAACATTATCCTGATATTTAGTTTTAAAAGTCGACCAGGATCCCCATTATATTGTCTGCGCCTTCATATACGTCTTTTGCAATTTCAGCACATCCTAGCGCTGCGCTCCAAGGTTCTAAGAGAGTTGATTCAGAATGCAAAAGTCCGTCAACTAATTGTTTGACTCGAGGAGCGGCAGTACCTGCTAAAAAAACTGATCCTGAGACGTCGTAATCTTTTAGCAGCACATCGAGAGCGTTTATTTCCATGGCCACGTAAAGTGCAAGGGTGTCTATCATTTTTTCTTCTTCCATATTTCGCTTAAGAATCCCCCCAGTGGAAAATGCTTCATTTGCCGTTTTAAGACCAGCATCGATGTCTCGTATTGCCTGAAGGTCGAGAGGGCCCTGAATGATCCCAGGGGCGAATATTGCAGCATCTATTGCGCCGATTATCTTTTGTTTGGCTATGCCTAAAGTTACGGTATTTGAACTTACATCGCAAATTATGAAATTCTCGTGGCCGTATTTTTTTATTACGTGGTAGGCAACCCCTACCTTTTCTGGTGAGGCCCCATGCGAAAAAAATCTCATTCTGAGATCAACGTCTGATTTATCGTGTAATCCAGGGAGTAACACTGCAGGCAACCCTGAGCTGTAAATTGCGTCATAAACAGCGGTACCTCCTCCCACGTACGTGCCTGCTCCTCCTTCTTCGCGCAGCCCCCTATTTGTGACCTCTCTTAAGCGCATTATCTTGCTGATTCCGTCCCCCATAGAGTAACTGAGACCAATTAGTTTTACACGTTCAAAGTTGAGATTGAGCCCCTTTTCAATGTCACTGATCACAGTAGATTCTGCAATATACTTTCGCGGCAATTCAAACTTTCTATCATCTAGAGTAGCAAAACGAACGGATTGGGTGCCATGATCGACTCCGATAAACATTACATTTACATCCACTTAGCTAATGCCCACAAAATAAAGCCTCAGGCGGAATTTGAATCCGCGACCTCGTCCTATGTGTGCTTTGCCCATCTTGTGCTGCAAAACTTACCAAGGACGCGCTATACCAAGCTAAGCCACTGAGGCACAGTACTGCAACGTTATATACAAATTACTGTATATAAATATTTGACCAGCTGTACGGTGGTATCTTGATAACCAGAAATCCATATCTTTCTGTTTTATTGGGGAATCTAAAACGAGCTTCTGTTTTAGCAATGAGAGTAAACACTATTTATTTAAGATGCAGCTATTGTTTGGTCGAGCTGTTGGCTCTTATCAGATTGCGTAACTTTGACAACGAGCGACACTGCGAAGCAAATTAGGGGCATTCAAATGCTTGATAATAGTTTAATTGTGCAAAAACTTATAAAAGGGGAACTAAAATTTCATCAAATAGACCTTCCAGCAGCAAAAGCTGTAGAATTACGGAATATTGCCGTCGAAGAGCTGACTGGGGCTTCTCTAGGTCACATAAGGAATTATACGATTGATCCCGAGCCGGTATCGCAACGAAACATAGAGAACATGATTGGGGTCGTTCAAGTGCCTGTCGGGATTGCAGGCCCATTGCGGGTTAATGGAGAATATGCCACAGGTGATTTTTATCTGCCCCTCGCTACCACTGAGGGAGCTCTTGTGGCGTCTGCGAGTAGAGGATGTAAAGCAGTAACGTCCGCAGGCGGCGCAACAGTGAGAATTATAAAAGATGAGATGACGCGGGCGCCTGTGTTCAGAGTAAGCGGAATCGTAGAAGCACGAAAGGTTGTTGAGTGGGTCGGTAAAAGTGAGAACTTTGAGAATTTGAAGGCTGCAGTAAAGGATACGACGAAACATGGAGAGTTACTCCGGATAGATCCTTATGTCGCTGGCGACAGCGTTTACTTACGGTGTGCATTTGACACTAAAGATGCTCTTGGGATGAATATGGTGACCATTGCAACGGACCGGCTAGCAGATATAATACAGGAAGAGCTCAAAATAACAATGGTTTCACTCTCGGGCAATATGGATGTTGATAAGAAGCCAGCTGCGATAAACTTGATTGAAGGCAGAGGAAAAAGCGTCGTCGCCGAAGCAGTACTTCCGGGAACCATCATCGAAGAAGTGCTTAAAACAACACCTGAAATGATGGCCGAAGTGCATTACCGCAAGAACATCATGGGTTCAATCAGGGCTGGTGCATTAGGGTTTAATGCTCACGCGGCGAATATTGTCGCAGCTATGTTTATTGCCACCGGACAGGATGCTGCGCATGTGGTAGAGGGAGCAAATGCCATTACAAGCTTCCAAATGAGAGGAGAAGGGCTTTACGCTTCTGTAACCATGCCCTCGTTGCAGGTTGGCACGGTAGGAGGTGGTACGAGAGTAGAAACACAAAAGGAGAGCCTCTCAATATTGGGGGTTGCGGGAGGCGGCGATCCTCCGGGTGCCAATGCCAAAAAGTTTGCAGAAATCATTTGTTCGGGAGTACTTGCAGGAGAAATTTCACTCGTCGCGGCACTTGCGTCACGGCATCTTGCACGAGCGCATGCTACATTAGGGCGTTAACGTACCCTAACACTACCTGTGCTAAGCGGTTTAAAAGTGAACTTAAACGGGGCAATAGCACTCTGGAAATGGCGGGAGTAATATGCTTTTTAAGAAAAAGAAAGTAAAAAAAGATGAGGATATAGTTAAGACCATAGAAGAACGCCCCCCTTGCGGTAACGAAAATCCTCCAACTCCTTGTATAAGGGATTGCCCAACATCAATGAATTGCAGATACAATATAATGAATTTCAAGAAGTAATCAGGTTATTACATATAGTCCTGTTCAGTCAAGCCGTCCTTAGTAGCACCAGAAAGTCGTTACGATATTTTAAGAAGTTGCGATTAATTATCTTATTGCCTGCTCTGCCCAAAGTATCTTCAAAAAAATGGAAAGAATTTAGCGCTTTTTAAATTAAATTGTGAGTTCTTTTATAAATAGAAATGATGATGGGGGAAAAGAAGTCAAAGGGGGACAAATTTGGTTCCATAATAGATGACACCTTCAGGTCCATCCTCGCTTAGCTT
>Ga0187772_10001826_pt1 | contig 10321 bp, 11 predicted proteins | sample 0116_SJ02_MP15_2_FD_133137 | JGI IMG/M metagenome (GOLD analysis project Ga0187772, IMG submission 133137) | Tropical peat soil microbial communities from peatlands in Department of Meta, Colombia - 0116_SJ02_MP15_20_MG | ecosystem: Environmental > Terrestrial > Soil > Wetlands > Peat | place... | reverse complement strand
TCACGACCCACTGTATCTTTCCTCCTTGAACGGATCCCCGTACATGTTGTACCCGTTCTGCTCCCAGAATCCGGGAGCATCCTCCGCCATGAATTCAATTCCCCGCACCCATTTCGCGCTTTTCCAAGCATAAAGATGCGGCACCACCAGCCGCACCGGATATCCATGCTCGGGCGGCAGCGGCTCGCCATTCTCCTTCAGCGCGAAAAGTGTCGTCGGCCGCATCAGGTCGGCGAGCGGAACATTCGTCGTGTAATCCGTATCCGCATGCACCATCACGTATTTCGCCTGCGGCTTCACCTGCGCGAGCTTTGCCACTTCTGTGAACGGCACGCCTTCCCAGCGCACGTCAAATCGGCTCCAGCGCGTCACGCAATGCATGTCCACCACGACTTCCTGCATCGGTAGCCGCGTGAATTCCTCCCATCCGAGCCGCACGGGCTTTTCGACCAGCCCAGTAATGCGAAAATCCCAGGCCTTCGGATCGAACTGGGGCACCGGACCTTCGTGCAGAACGGGCCACTTCAGCGTCAACGATTGTCCGGGCGGCAATCGTCCCGCGTCTCGCATCGCCCGCTCAAGCCGCCTACGCTCTGTCGTTTGTTCAAACATACTCGTGATATCCCGCCATCGCGGCTAATCGGCCGCGAAATCCACTGCCAGCACTTCCTTCTCCAGGATTTTGGGCACGCCCTCGCAACACGCCATGTACCGCGTCATGGCCTGCATTAGGAACAAGTCTTTCTCGCTTTCGTGCACTGCCTCCGGCGTGTCCCACAGTGCCACCACACGGACTTCCGGCGCCTCCGGATTTCCCGACGCCAGCGCAATCACTCCGAAGTAGCCCTCTTCCTGCCGCACCAAATGGATGAGCGAGTCCATCGCCTTCATGAACTCATCCTTCATCCCGTGCTGGACCTGAAGATGCCAGATTCGCGCGTACATGGGGCCTCCTTATCCGGGAAATCGTTCGCGCAGAGTGGCCGACATTCTAAGACCACTCCGACCGGGAGTAAACAGCCCGCCCCCGCGCGGACATCGTCCTTATCCCCTGTGCTATCATTCCGCTTCGCAGAAGCAAGCCACTTTGCAAGGGAGCTTTGCTTGACCGCACGCGTTCTCAACGGAAATGCTATCCGCGATCAAATCTACTCTGAACTTGCCGGCGAGATCGCGGCGCTCCGCGAGGCAGGAATCCGCCCTGGATTGGCTGCAGTGCTTGTGGGAGATAACCCGGCCTCGAAACTCTACGTAAAAAGCAAAATCGCCGCGTGCGAAAAACTCGGCCTCGCAAGCTTTTTGCTCACCCCTCCGGCTTCCATCTCCACGCCGGAATTGCTCTGTATCGTTGCCGAGCTCAATCGCCGAGATGATGTGGATGGCATCCTGGTCCAAATGCCGCTTCCTCCTCAAGTGGACGCCAAAAAAATTCTCGAGGCTGTCTCGCCGGAAAAAGATGTGGACGGCTTCCATCCTATGAATGTCGGCCGGCTGGTCGCAGGCCGCCCAAATCTCGTTCCCTGCACGCCGGCGGGAGTTATGGAAATTTTCAAGCGCAGCGGAATTGTGCTGGAAGGCGCCAGCGCCGCCGTTCTCGGCCGCAGCGATATCGTCGGCAAGCCCATGGCGCTGCTTTTGCTGCACGCAAACGCCACTGTCACTGTCTGCCACTCGAAGACGCGCAACCTTTCGGAAGTTACCCGGTGCGCCGATATCGTAGTCGCGGCGATGGGCCGCGCCGCGATGGTCACGCCGGATTTCATCCGTCCCGGCGCCACGGTGATCGACGTGGGACAAAACGTGATCACGGAACCGCCGCAGGCCGCGAAAATCTTCGCAAACTTTCCCGAGCGCCTCGAATCCTTCCGTTCGAAGGGCAGCATCCTCATCGGAGACGTCCATCCGGATGTCGCCAGCGTTGCCGGAGCGCTGACGCCTGTTCCCGGCGGTGTCGGGCCGCTCACCATCGCCATGCTCATGAGCAATACAGTAAAAGCTGCCCGCTTGGGGCGCGGCTCCTCGATGCCGGCGGCTGCTGCGGTCCGCCCTTGATAGATTGCCATGCTTAGAGTCGGCCTGACTGGCGGGATTGCTTCGGGAAAGTCCACCGTTGCATCGGTGCTACGCGATCATGAGATCCCCGTCCTTGAAATGGACCCGCTCGGCCACGAGTTGCTCGAGCCCGGACAGGATGCCTATGCCGAAGTGGTCAGCGAATTCGGTAAAGAGATTCTTGACGCTGCCGGAAAAGTGAACCGCTCGCGGCTCGGAGCTATCGTGTTCAGCGATCCGAAAAAGCGCGAGCGCCTCAATCAAATTCTCCACCCGCGAATCCTCCACGTGGTGCAGAATTGGTTTGCAGCCCTCGATCGGCCAGGCGGCCCGGAACTCGCCGTCGCCGAGGCGGCGCTGATCTTCGAGTCAGGGTTCAATAAGATGCTCGACCGCGTCATTGTCTGCTGGTGCCGGCCGGAACAACAGCTCGCGCGGCTGGTCGAACGTGGTTTCGCCGCCGAGCAGGCGCGCCAGCGCATCGCCGCCCAGATGCCCGCGGACGAAAAGCGCCGACTGGCGAGCGACGTGATCGATTGCTCTGGCTCGATTGAAGAAACTGAACGCCAGGTCGGCGAAGTGCTGGCGAACCTCAAGCAGTTGACCGCGCCGGGGAGAAACATTTCATGACGCGCACGCGTACTCACGGGCAAGGTGACTTGCCGCGAGGCGCGGCCTGCCCGTTTGTCTGGTTCAAAGGAATCTGCTTATGACCCTGGCAAGAAATGAACGCAGCGCCTTACGCCTGCTGTTTGTCGGATTGATTATTGGGCTCGGCGCCTATTGGGCGGGCTCCACCTACGGCCCCCGAGCCCCGCACTCCGTTGACGCGCTGCCGGCTCCCGCGGCGGTTGGCGAGCCGCATCTCGATCCTACCGAAGCGGAAAACGTCCGCATCTACAAACAGGCCGCTCCGGCTGTGGCGAATATCGTTACAAAAACTGTCGAGTACGATTTCTTTTTCAATCCAGTTCCGGTCGAGGGCGCAGGCTCGGGCTTCCTGATCGATGCCGACGGCCACATTCTCACGAACTACCATGTGGTCCAGGGCGCAGAAACGATTGAAGTCACCCTCGGCGATCAATCGCGCTTCAAAGCGAAAATGATCGGCGCGGACACTCGCAACGACATCGCTCTCATCAAAATCGATCCCAAGGGGCGCAAGCTCGCGCCTTTGCCGCTCGGCGATTCACGCAATCTATTAGTCGGCCAGCGCGTTCTCGCCATCGGCAATCCCTTCGGCTTTCAAAGCACGCTCACGACCGGTGTAGTCAGCTCTCTCGGCCGCACCGTCCAGACCAGCGAGAACACGTTTATCGACGAAGCCATCCAGACCGACGCCGCCATCAATCGCGGCAATTCCGGGGGCCCGCTGCTGAATTCGCGCGGTGAAGTGATCGGCATCAACAGCGCGATCTTTTCTCCCAGCGGCACCACGGCGGGAATCGGCTTCGCGATTCCCATCAATACTGCACGCCGGGTGGCCGACGACCTCATCACCCAGGGACGCGTCCGACGCGCCACGCTTGGAGTCGAAGGCCGAGCACTATGGCCCGGTCTCGCCGAAGCCTTGAAACTGAATGTGGAGCAGGGAATTCTGATTGAGCGAGTCGTTCCCGGAGGGCCCGCCGCACAAGCGGGCATCCGAGGGGGCACGCGTTCCGTGCTGGCAGGCTTGCAGGAACTCCGCACGGGCGGCGATATTCTCGTGGCCGTTGACGGCAAGCCCATCACGACTCAAATGGAATTGAACCTCTTGCTCAATCGCGCGCGCCCCGGCGACACGGTCAATCTCGAAATCGTGCGCGACGGCAAAAAAATGAGCGTCCCGGTCAAGCTCGGCGAGCGCTGACGTTTGCGGGTTCACTTTCCTGCTGTGTTTGCCCGGCTCCCAGCCGCCTGCTCCGGAGTTGACGGCGCGCGCTCTCGCCACTCCTCGCGAAGCTGATCCTTCTCCCGCTCGCTCAACTGGAACCATCCCTCCGCGAGATCCCGCACACGCTCGAGTGCCGTCTGCATCTCCGCTTGCTTTTGCTTCATCAAGTCGCTATCGGCATCCGCTGGCACGCGAATCGGCGGGGCGACAAACATCACCGCTCCCGAAAACGGGTAAGGCAACTGAAATAGATCCCACGATTTCTTGAAAGTATGGGCCCGGCTAAGCCCGATGTGAAAAACGGAAATCGGCCGCCCCGTGCGCCGCGCCAAAATCACCGGCCCCGGCTTCGCCACGAAGCGCGGCCCTCGCGGCCCGTCAATCGTGAATGCGACGTTGCGGCCCTCCTCGAGCTTTTGTGCCATCACGGTCAGGCCTTCGATGGCGCCACGCGTCGAACTGCCCTGCGCCGTGCCAAACCCCAGCCGCTCGACCACTCGCCGCGTCCATTGCCCGTCGAAATTCACTGTGTTGAGCACCACGATTCCTCGGTTCCGCCAAATCCAGATTGCAGGAAAAATGGACCGGTGCCAAAACGCTCCGATCGCCTGCTCGCCACCTTCCCGGATTTGCACCGCGTTGTGCACGCCGATCACTTCAAATCGCAGCGTCGGACCGATCAGCCGCACCAGCCAGTAGGCTGCCCACGCAATCACGGGAATCTGCATCCGCCGCCAGCGCGAGAGCTGCGGCATTTCCGGCGTCAACGCCGCACGCTCGCCTGGGGACTCAATTCCGGCCGCGCTGGATTGGGACTCGTTGCCCACTGCGGTATAGTATAGACGGCCTCGAACCGGACTCGATGTATTCCCGTTTCACATCTGCGCGGCGCGCCCTCAGCATCATTCGATTCCGCCTCATTCCGCTCTTGGCAATCTTTATGGCACTCCTTTGGCCGCGTCCAGCCTTGTTTGCCGCTGATCAATCCAATCCCACTCCCATCGGCCGCGTGGAAGGCCGCGACGTATCCGTCGAGGGCGGAACTTCCGCCGGCGCTTCGGGTGGCGCGGCATCGCAAGCCATTCTCGTTTCGAGCGGCAGCATTATCACGGTTCACTCCGGTCAAGCGCTTCTGACGCTCGCAGCCGGCGGCCAGCTCGATATCTGCGGCCCGGCCAAGCTCACGGTGCTGCAATCCTCGGGCGCTATCACGATAGCTCTCAATTTCGGACGCCTGCGCGTGCAACTTCCTGCGGGCACCCCGCTGCGCATTTTCACGCCGACCATCATCGCCACGCCGCTGGAAATCGGCGGCGCCGCTCGCGACGTGACTCTCGGCCTCGAGCTCAACAATTCTCTCTGCGTTCTTGCTACAAGCGGCGCGCTACGTCTCGAGCAGCAGTTCACTGGCGAGGGTCTCATCATTCCGCAATCCGGCGAGTTTTTCCTGGGACCTGGAACTTTCGCACCCATTGCCGGGACTCCCGGCACTTGCCACTGCGAGGCCATTGACGCACGTGCGGTTCCCGCGCGGCCTCCCTCGCCGCCTGTCCCCGAAATGGGAGCAGTCGCGAAATCCTATGCGCCGCCTGCTCCTGAACCGGCACCAAAGTCAGATCCGAAGCCCGCTCCAGCGCCCGCCACTCCGGTGCCAGAGCCGCTCGTCACACTCGGCGTCCTCACTCACGCCAACGAATCACATCCGAGTCCGACCGCGCCCAAAGATGCCGTTCCTCCGCCTCCCCCAGTCTCCATGCCCGAGTATAAAATCGACTTGCCGCCGCTCACTTTCTCCGCCAGTTCTCCGACGCCGCCTCCCGATCCCGCGCCCGATACGATCCTGATCATCCGCATCGCGCGTCTCGAGCCCGAATGGCAATTCACGGGCCGCGTTGAATCTCCGCGCTTCGAACAAGTGACGCAGCGCACTTCCTCCCGACCCGCGTCCTCGCAGCAGGTCCATCCGAAATCTCAGCAGCAAAAAAAGAAGGGCGGCTTCTGGGCCGCCCTCAAGCACATATTCGTCGGCAACTCCGAAGTTCAAAACTAATTGACGGCTGCTGCTTTCCTGCTGAAATTTCGATTCGCTTTACTCCCAGCCATATTCCTGGAGTGCCGACCACGAGAACTTTGGAGTGCGGGAGCTTGCTTGTCCCGAGCGCAGCCGAGGGGCTCCCGCTCTGTTTTCAATCCCTGTACGACGCCCGCCACTTCCGCCGACGCGACTACATTCCCTCGTAATTCGGCCCGCCTCCACCTTCTGGAGGGACCCAATTGATAATCTGATACGGATCCGCAATATCGCAGGTCTTGCAGTGCACGCAATTCGAGGCGTTGATTTTCAGCTTGGCCGCGCCTTTTTCCATCACCATCTCGTAAACAGCCGCAGGACAAAAATACTGGCACGGATTACCGTATTCGCGCACGCAGCGATCCCCGCAAATATTGGGCTCAAGCACAACCAGGTGGCACGGTTGATCCTCCTCATGCCGCGTCCCTGAGTGATACACATCCGTCAGCCGGTCAAACGTCAGCTTGCCGTCGCCTTTGAACCGCGTGGATTGATCCACGAGCGTCCCGCCGCGATTCAGCTTCGAATACTCCTGATGGCCGGGCCTCGATCGCATCGGATCCACCAGCCCGCGCCCGCCCGTGACAAATTGCAATCCGCTCTGGACAAGGCCCAGCCAGAGCCCGCCATGAAATGCCTGGTGAAAATTACGAACCGCCCACAGCTCTTCCTTGATCCAGCTATGGTCGATTTTCTGCTGATACGCGCTCAGTTTGGCTGCTGAAGTGTCTCCTGCGCACAGGGCTTCATAGATCGTTTCCGCCGCGAGCATCCCGCTCTTGATCGCGGTGTGGATTCCTTTCAGTCGCTGCGAATTCAGCAAACTCGCGGAATCACCGATGATCAGGCCGCCATCGACGTAATTCCGCGGCATCGAATACCATCCACCATAGGGCACCGTCTTGGCGCCGTACCGCACCAGCTTTCCGCCTTCGAGTATCTTCCGCACGAACGGATGTGCCTTGTATTTCTGGAACGCTTCGTGCGGATCGAACAGGGGGTCGTGATACTCGAGCGCCACCACGATTCCGAGCGACACGCGGTTGTCGCGCATCCCATACACCCACCCGCCGCCGTATTTGTCGGAGCCGAGCGGCCACCCGAGCGTATGGGCCGCATACCCGGTCTCAATGCGCCCCGGCTGAACGTCCCACAACTCCTTGATCCCAATGCCGTACGCCTGAGGGTTAAGCCCGTCGAGCTTCAACCGGTTCACCATATCCTTCGTGAGCGACCCGCGCGGTCCCTCGGCGAGCACGGTCACTTTCGCGCGCAACTCGTAGCCCGGCGTAAAGTTGTCTTTGGGCTTGCCGTTTTTGTCCACACCCTTGTCTTCGGTCAGCACTCCTGCGATACCGTTTTTGTCGTAGAGCAGCTCTTTGCCCGCAAATTGCGTGAACAGATTCACGCCCTTCTTTTCCACCAGGCCGCCAAGCCACTTCACCAACTTGTTGAGCGATACGATGAAATTGCCGTGTTGCTGCAGCGGTGGCGGTGTGACGGGCAGTTTCCACGCGCCGGTTTCCGTGAAGTAATACGCCGCGTCGCCCGTAATGGGCGTGTCAAGCGGCGCCGCATTTTCAAAGTCGGGCACCAACTCGCGCAGCGCCCGCGGATCCATGATCGCGCCTGAAAGCTGGTGAGCGCCAATCTCTCGCGCCTTCTCGAGCACGTAGATGTTTTCGGCCGATAGCGCAGGCGACTTTCCCGCCGCCGCGTGCTTCTCGATCAAATTAGCAAGATGCAGCGCGCATGCCAGCCCACCCGGCCCGGCGCCGATGATCAGCACATCCGCTTCGAGTTGTTCGCGTTCCGTCATAATCGCGCCATTCTACAGTAGGCGAGGCTGCGTCGGCCGACGGTGATCGCCGAAGAGGGCGCCGCCCCATCCACTCTCTTCACCTTGCCGCTTGCTCCAGCAGCTCGTGAATGAGCGTCTGATACGGCTTCTGCCGCCTCTCGGCAAGCCGGCGCAGCCGCGACAGCAGGCGCGGATCGATCCGAATCGCGATCAACTGCTTCGCGTGCGATGATTTCGGTCGCCCCACTCGCCGCGCGCCCCGCAGCTCCGCGTTGCTCGATTCCGGGATATCCGAAAAATCAACCCGGCTGTCCGGCATATGCTTGGCGCTCCTTCCGGCTCGCCTCTTTGCCATCGTTTGTCCTCCGAATCGTATAAACCGTCAGGAGCACGCGCCCGGCCAGCGACCTTCCCAGCCGCTTGAACCGTGGCTCCGCTTCTGAGTGGCCCAAATCCTGCCAGCCCAGCCCTTCCGGATCGGCAAAAATCGTGGCCGCTTCCTCGAAAGAGACACCGTGTTTGCGCAAGTTGCGGCTCGCCTTACGCGCGTCCCACGAAAACACATTTATGTATATACACTAATTACGCCAGGATTGCAAATGCGAGAGCATCCGGGGCGCTCGCGCCTCCCGGAGTAGCAAGAGCCAAGCCCGGTGGACATTTTTGCGTGAGAGCTGAGACTCATTGGCGGGGCGGGTTGGCATCGCTTAGGGTTGGAATGTCTCTCCGAGCGGGTGTAAGGTACTGCCTGTAACCGGCCATCAACCCGGAAGCGGGGAACTTCTCGGGAACACTGCTCTCCTCGCCTCCACAATCCCACTTCGGAGCAGACATCCATGAAAAAAATCCTGGGGCTTGTTTTCGCTTTGATCGCGCTGGCGGCAATCGCCGCGTACGCGCAGCATGGCCATACCGGCAAACCGGAAGCCAATCCTCCGCGCGCGAACGGCGGGCATATTCCACCGGCTCCTGTGGCTCGCAAGGATGCGCCCGCAGCGCGCGAAGTCGAGCACGACCCGGCCGGTCACGTCAACGAGCGGCCGCACGTCCGCAACGACAAATGGTACGGCCACGAAGCGCCCAATGACCCGCGCTTCCATCTCGACCATCCGTTCGAGCACGGGCACTTCGAGCACTTCGGCGCCAACTACCGCTACCGCGTGTTGCGCATTGACACCAATCTCCACCGCTTCTGGTTTCCCGGCGGATTTTTCTTCGAAGTAGCGGCGTGGGATTGGGCGGAGTGCGCCGATTGGTGCTGGACGTGCGGCGATGACTTCGTGGTTTACGAAGATCCGGACCACATCGGCTGGTACATGCTTTACAACGTCCACACCGGCGTGTACGTCCACGTGCAATATCTCGGCACCTGAGCGGGAGTGCCGTGCATGCGGAGGGCGGGCAATCGGCCCGCTTCTTCGCATTTCTCTCGACCCTATTCGTAGCGGAGGGCTTCGATGGGATCCACCCGCATCGCCCGCCGCGCCGGAATGTAGGATGCAATCAGCGCGACACCCGCGAGCAGGGCCACGACTGCGGCGAACGTGAGCGGGTCGGTCGGCGCGGTACCGTAGAGCAGTGTTTTCATCAGCCGCATGAGCGCGAGCGCAGCGATCAAACCGAGCGCCGCGCCCGTCATCACGAGCCGCAGCGCCTGGCCGATCACGAGCCGGAAAATGTCTCGCGGCTCGGCGCCCACCGCCATCCGGATGCCCATTTCGTGCGCGCGTTGCGTCACCGAATAGGCCATCACGCCGTAAATTCCGACAGCCGCGAGCGCCAGTGCGAACAGGGCGAATGTCCCCACCAGCTGGGAGACAAGCCGAGGCTGCGCCGTCGAGCTCGCCACCACCTTCTCCATAGGCAAAATTCCTGCCACGGGGATGTCCGGATCGAGTTCCGCAATCTTCTGGCGGACCGCCGTGATCAGCGGCTGCGGATTCGAATCGGAGCGCACCGCGAGCGTCATTGAGGGCCAGGGGTACTGTTCGCTCGCAAGGTACATCTCCGGGAATTCCGGAGCGCTCAGCGACGTGAATTTCGTGTGCCCCACCACCCCGATAATTTCGAGAGGAATCATCTCGCGCGAGTTGCGAAGCGTCTTGCCGATGGGATTCTGGTTCGGGAAATAGCGGTTCGCCACGGTTTCATTGATGATGACCACTCGTTGCGAGTCCTGAGTGTCTTTTTCCGTGAACGTGCGGCCGCGAAGCAGCGGGATGCGCATCGTCTCGATAAATCCGGGAGTCACCTGGCGGAGAGAAATGATGGGATCCTTGCCGATGCCCTCGCATACGTGTCCTTCTGGACAGAAAAACACGTAGCGGCCCGCCCCGTTGAGAGGGAGAAAAGTGACCGCCCCGGCGGATTGCACTCCCGAAATCGAGCGAACACCCTCGACAAGCCGGCGGAAGAAAGTCGCCCGCTGCGCGGGCTCCGAATAACGGGCGGCGGGAAGCGAAATAGGAAACGTCATGACATTGCGTGCATCAAATCCCGGGTCCACTTGCGCCAGCTTGGT
>Ga0187772_10001825_pt1 | contig 10322 bp, 8 predicted proteins | sample 0116_SJ02_MP15_2_FD_133137 | JGI IMG/M metagenome (GOLD analysis project Ga0187772, IMG submission 133137) | Tropical peat soil microbial communities from peatlands in Department of Meta, Colombia - 0116_SJ02_MP15_20_MG | ecosystem: Environmental > Terrestrial > Soil > Wetlands > Peat | place... | reverse complement strand
GAAGGCGTTTTCCACGGTTTTTCTCTTGGCCAATGAGAAAAATAGAGGGTATGCCGCAGCAAATAATCAGGTTCTGCATCGATGCCGAGGGAAATATATTCTTTTTCTTAACCCTGACACCAAACTCAGCAGAGGCGTTCTAAGAGCCATCGTATCCTATATGGAATCAAACCCGCACGTGGGTATCGCGGGAACCAAGTTGATCAATCTGGATGGGACACCACAGTGGTCGATGTCCGAACTCTATCTGGGGCAAAAATACGCCCGGGGCGAGCTCTCAGGGCTTCCCGGCTCTATTGCAAGCGTTATCGGCGCGAGCATGGTAGCCCGTGCTGACCTTGTAAAGAGAATCGGTGGATTTGATGAAGATTTTTTTCTTTACGGTGAGGATCAAGACCTCTGCCTAAGGGTGAGAAAATGCGGGTTTGAAATCGGCTATATTGACGAAGCGGTCATCACCCATCTCGGCGGGCAGAGTGAAAGAGACACAACGCGACTCGGAGTGTGGGACAAAAAAATGCGTGCCGAACATATTTTCTACAGGAAACATTATTATCCGGACACGGTGAAACGGATCAACAGAGAGAAGGTGTTAAAAGCGTGTTGGAGAATAATCATGCTTACCCTTTCATTTCCCTTTGTTAAGGATAAGTCAAAAACAAAATACAAATTGAAAAAATATTTTCTTGTTTACCAACATGCCAAAAACTCTCTGAAGGCAAATGATGGGTTGGGGACATCTCGAGTGTAGCATGGACCTTTTTGAGCCTATGTCACAAAGAGGTATAGGATGGAGATCGAAAAAAGGGGTGGGTTGCGTCCGATGAGGCCGTTTTGTCGATACCAGACATTTTATTCGATTCGTGAAGCACCTATAAAAAAACAGTTTACCCTTCTTGGAGTCGAAGGATGAAGATTGTGACTATTGTGGGCGCAAGGCCTCAATTTATCAAAGCCGCAGCAATCAGCCAGGCGATCCAAAAATTAAATAAAACGAAGAGGCGGATTCAAGAAATACTGGTTCATACAGGGCAGCATTACGACACCATGATGGATAAAGTTTTTTTTGAGGAGCTTAAGGTTCCCAAGCCGGATTACCATCTCGGGGTGGGTTCGGGTTCGCATGCCAAGCAGACCGGGAAGATGCTTGGACGTATCGAGATGGTCCTTGAAAAAGTAAGACCTGAAATGGTTATTGTTTATGGTGATACGAATTCGACACTGGCCGGCGCTTTGGCGGCGGCAAAACTAAAAATTCCTGTCGCTCACGTCGAGGCAGGTTTGAGGAGTTACAATCCCGCGATGGCGGAAGAAATTAACCGTCTTCTGACGGACCATCTTTCAACCTTGCTCTTCTGTCCCACCGACCAAGCGGTCCGGAATTTACTAAAAGAAGGGATAAGAGAGGACAGTAAAAGAATCGTTAAAAATGTTGGCGACGTGATGTACGACTCGATCCTTTATTACTCAAAAATAGCTGAGAAGAGGTCAACGATTCTTAAACATTTGGGTTTTGACACGAGACACGAGACACGAGACACGAGTTACTACCTGGCCACTCTCCATCGTGCTGAGAATACGGATGATCCTAAAAGACTAAAATCCATCTGTAGAGCATTGAACAAGATTGGAGAAGAAACTCCTATCATTTTTCCCCTTCATCCAAGGACAAAGAAGATGATAAAGGTCTATCATCTCTTCTCCGAATTCAAGAATATTAAATTCGTTGAGCCAGTCTCTTATCTCGATATGCTCAAGTTGGAGAAAAATGCTAAGGCCATCCTAACCGATTCGGGGGGTATTCAGAAAGAGGCCTATTGGCTAAAAGTCCCCTGTTTTACCCTAAGGAATGAGACAGAATGGCTGGAGACAGTTAAAAGTGGGTGGAATGTATTGGTAGGGGTGAGCACGGGAGGAATCATAAAAGAGGTGAATCATGCGGAGGGACGAAGGAGGTATCTAAGGGGAAATAAGGTATTTGGAGATGGAAAGGCAAGCCAGAAAATCGTCCAAATCTTAATAAACCATTCTGGTTCATTCGATGAGAGATAAAAATAGAAATATCTTAACTAACTCCCTCCAAATTAAATCATGATCAATAAGTTTATTTATTTCTTCAAAAGCCTTAATGAAAAGCAGCTGGTTCTACTTCTCATCGGGATTTCGTTTGGGTTAAGGCTTTATGCTGTGCTGATGGCACAGGGGATTGCCAATGATAGCGCTGCCTACGGGTTCATAGCAAGAGATTTTTTAAAAGGTCATTTTATAAAAGGATTGTCATCGCCTGCCCATCCTTTTTACCCTTTCTTGATTTTCTTGTTTTCTCCGGATACCGTCCATGTTGAAATAACAGGAAGATTAATTTCCCTTTTTTTCGGGACGCTTACGATCATTCCACTATTTTATTTGGTCAAAGGGGCAGTCGGTCAAAGAGAGGCCATCTTTTCAGCGCTTTTCTATTCTTTCCATCCCTACCTGGTCACTTATTCTGGAATGCTTCTCACCGAAGCCACGTATTGGGGGTTGCTGATCCTATCGGTTTATTTTTTCTGGACAGGGCTGAAGGAAGAGAAGGTATGGAGCATTACGTTATCAGGATGTTTTCTCGGTCTGGCCTATCTTACAAGGCCAGAGGGGATTGGTTACCTCTTGGTTTATCTGGCCTGGGTGGCCGTCGATGGGGTTCTCAGAAAGAAATGGTTCAAGAAATTGATTCTGACCGGGGTCCTCATCCTGAGCGTTTTTGTTTTTGTCGCTCCTTACGTCTTCTATATCCATCAAGAGACGGGCCAATGGTTGATTAGTAAGAAGGGTTTGGGGACACAAGCTCGATTTTTGAAAAAGAGTGCAGGGGAGGGAGATTCTTCAAAAGACGTTGAACAAAATGAGCCCATGAAAAAGAATTTTAGAGTCCTAACAATCAGCCAAACCTTCGTTAAGTATCTTCCTTCTGTAACCTACCACTATTTAAGGGCTTACCACTTTTCGTTGTGGCCATTTCTATTTCTCGGGTTAATAAGGGTCAGAGGGAAGATGATTGCCTATGAGTTGTTTTTAGCCTCTTTGGTTCTCTTTCATCTGTTTTCTTTGTCCACCTTTGTTCCTTCCACGATCCGATTATCAGTTCCAGTCATTCCCCTTTCTCTCTTTTGGGCGGCCACAGGTATTTTGGCAATAAAAAGACGTCTGGGAAAAATTAGAATATCCAGCCCAGAAAAGGTAATGTTCTTAGTCATCTTCTTTATCATTTTTGTCCAGCTGCCGCAGAGTCTGATACCAGAGAGAAGAAGTCGTGCAGACCAGAAAAAGGTTGGATTGTGGTTGAGACAGCATACCCCTGAAGACGCAATCATTATGAGTAATAGTCCCATTGAGGCATTCTATGCCAACCGAGAATTTATGCTGATACCCCCGGGAATTCCTACGCCCGGGAATATTGGCAAATCCTATAGCGAGATCATTGATTATGCTAAAAAGGAAGGGGTTGGATACATTCTCACCAATAGAAATACTCACGAAATGAACCCGGGTTTTATTGAATCAATTCGATCAACGGATTTAAAACAAATTTTTATAAGAGAGGATCGGATGTCCGTTATTTACGAGGTGATTTACTCCCCTCACCCTTCCCCTCTCCCCAACGGGGAGAGGGAGAGGTGAGGGGAAAATTTCAAATATTCTGGATAGGACTTAAGGATGAGTCCATCGGATAAGACGCGCTACTGGAAAGTTCGGGACGGGGACGAAAAAGATGTGGAGGAGATTTTTTCTCTCAGAAGAGATGCCTTTGGGGAAGCTGAAAAGGACAAATTAGATCCCAGGTTCTGGCGGTGGGAATTCATGGAGGGGCCTGATGGGAAGGCCTTGATCTATGTCGTAGAGGAAGAAGACAAGGTCATTGGCCACTTTGCAGACCTGCCGAGACGGTTTTCCCTCCATGGGAAAGAGGTGCGTGGAACGCTTTCCGTGGATCTCATGGTTCATTCCGACTATCGGAGAAGGGGTATCTTCGAGGCGATGGGAAGATATGCCATTCAACGCGTTAGAAATGAAAATGGGCTTTTCATGATGTCGTTCCCTATACGCCGGGAGACCGTTCAGGGGTTCAAAAAAATTGGTTGGGAAGAAGTGGTGGAACTTCCCGTTTTAGTCTATCCCATAAAACTTAGTGGCGTTGTGAACCGTTACCTCCATTTTTTGCCTGTTAGTTTCCTTGTCGGGGGAGTGGTGAGGTGCTTCTATTTCCTTCTGTACGGAAGAAAGAAGATAAAAGGAGTAGAAGGTATTGAAATAGAAGAAGCGGGTCTGTTCGATCAGCAGTTCGATGCTTTCTGGCAAAAAGCATCATCCCTTCACCCCTTTATGGGGGTCCGCAATCAAAATTATTTGTCTTGGCGCTATTTCCGACACCCCACTCGAAACTATACGATTTTACGCGCAAAAAAGAGTGGAGAGATGAAAGGATATATTGTGTTACGAAAGGTTGAACTCCTCAACTTCAACAGTGCTGTCATCGTGGACTTATTGGCACTGGATGAAGCAACACTTACGGCGCTTGTGGAGAAAGGAATTCAACACAGCCGGCAGGAAGGGGCTGATCTTCTCGGCTTCATGGTTCCCAAGATTCACCTTTATTATAAGATCCTGAGGGATATGGGATTTCTTCCAAGCTTTAAGAAATTTTTACTGATGATCTATTCCAATGAGAAGGAGAAGGGACTGTTTGACCTGAGGGAATGGTACGTTAACTGGGGAGATACGGATGTGATTTAGCCCGTTTTGTCAGGACGATGAACGTTAAACGATAAACGATCAACAGTGCATTATGGAAAAGATCAATGCCTTGTCGATTGACTTAGAGGAATGGTATCACTCTGAACTGGTGGAAGGGAGAAGATCTTCTTTCTCTCAGGCCGAAGAGGCTACGAGACCCATTCTCGAGATGTTGGACAGATATCAAACGAAAGCTTCCTTCTTTGTTGTGGGGGAGGTCGCCGCACAGAATCCTGATCTCATTCAGTCCATCTTCGAGAGAGGACATGAGATTGGTTGTCATGGCTATTCCCACAAACTTTTATGGAGGCTGGACGAGGGTCTTTTTCGACAAGAACTTAACCAGTTTCATTCCACCATCGAAAGGATCGTGGGAAAGATTAAGGTCAAGGGTTTTCGTGCCCCTTGTTTTTCTCTTGATAACCGAAGCAAATGGGCTCTTCGGGTTCTTCTGGAGCATGGGTATCAATATGATGCGAGCATCTTTCCGGTGAAAATAAACCCTCTTTATGGCGTGAGTGGAGCCCCAACCCAGCCCTATCGTATTTCTTTAGAAGATGTGAGGGAAGAGGACTCAAAGAGTCCTCTTATGGAATTTCCTATGTCCCCACTGAAGATAGGGAAATTGAAAATTCCAATTGCAGGAGGATTTTATTTGAGGATGTGTCCACTTCCTTTTCTGACTTGGGGGCTGGAGAGAATCCATCGATCTCAATCCTTCCTGCTCTATTTTCATCCCTGGGAGGGGTGCGAGAAGACGCCCAGGATGAAACTCCCTCTGCTCAATCGTTTCATTTCATACTATGGTATCTCTTCCGCATTAAAGAAATTTGAGTTTCTTTTGAGACATTTCAGATTCGGAAGAGTAGATCAGGTCCTCGGTTTGGAATAGGGGGATGACGCGCGCCCCTTTTTTTTGCTTCAAAGCGAAAGGTTGTAAATCGATGGCTGACCAGGACTCGCCTCTCATCAGCGCGGTGGTTCTCAATTGGAACGGATGTCATGTGCTGGACAATTGTTTAAGGTCTCTCTATAACCAGACCTATCGACCTTTAGAGATTATTGTGGTGGATAATGCGTCCACTGACGGCTCGGTGGATTTGTTGAGGCAGAGGTTCGAGGATGTCCATCTGATTATAAATGAAAAAAACCTCGGCTTTGGTGCTGGAAATAATGTCGGGATTCTGGCGTCTCGAGGCAAATATATCATGATTTTAAATAATGATACCCGATTGGACCCAAAATGCGTCGAAGAGTTGAAGAAATCCATCGAGAAAGATAAAAACTATGGCGCTTGTGCTTCCAAAATCCTTTTGGAGAGTGAACCCGACGTCATTGACGGGGTAGGCATTGTGGTTTGCCCGGATGGGCTTTCCTTCGGCAGAGGAAGACTTGAAAAAAGAGACCGATATGAGGAAGAGGAAGAAATATTCTTCGCCAGCGATTGTGCTTGTCTCTATCGACGAGGGATGTTAGAAGACATCGGTTTGTATGATGAAGATTTCTTTGCTTATGCGGATGAGACGGATATGGGGTGGAGAGCACGGCTGGCGGGATGGAAATGCATTTATAGCCCAAAAGCCATCGTTTATCATCACCATTCTACCAGCTCTGGAGGGAGGGTTTCTGCACTTAAGGCCTTTTTGGTTGAGAGGAACCGGATCTGGGTGGCGTTGAAGAATTTTCCAATTTCCCTAATCATTCTCGGCCAATTTTATACGCTCTGGAGATATGCCTTCCAAGCCTATGGTGCCTTGAGGGGCAAAGGGGCAGCGGGCCAGTTCACAAGTGATTTTTCTAAGGTAGAGCTGGTTAAGATACTGCTGAAAGTCTATCTCTCTGTATGGAAAAAGCTTCCACGGATGCTCAAAAAGAGAAAGATGATCCAACAAAGGAAACGTATTACCAATCGGGAGGTTTATCGATTGATAAAACGATTTGGAATTTCTGCAAAGGAAATTGCCTTGAGCGAGTGATGGAGGGAGATTCATGATACCAGTGTTTAAACCCTCATTCGGGGAAGAAGAATTGGAAGCCCTACGGGAACCTTTCAAAACGGGATGGATCGGTTTGGGTCCAAAGACCAGAGAGTTTGAGGAAAGGTTTGCTGAATATATCGGGACAAGATTCGCAGTAGCTCTCAACTCAGGGACGGCTGCGCTTCATCTGGCATTGAAAGTTCTCGAGATTAAAGATACGGAAGTGATCACCACCCCTATGACGTTTATTTCAACCAACCACGCCATCCTCTATAACGGTGGAATTCCCGTCTTTGCAGACATCGAATCGGATACACTTAACATCGATCCGGGGCAGGTGAAAAATCAGGTAAGTTCGAAGACAAAAGCCATTGTCGTCGTCCACTACGGCGGACACGCCTGTGAGATGGACCCCATTCTGGATCTCGCAAGAGAGAGAACCATCCATGTAGTGGAGGACGCGGCCCACGGTTGTGGTGGAGAATATAAAGGGCGGAAATTGGGTTCACTGGGAGATCTTGCATGCTTCAGTTTTCATGCGGTAAAGAACATGTCGACGGGTGAAGGAGGGATGATCACCACGAACGATCTGAAATTATACGGGCGACTACTCAAGCTGCGATGGATGGGGATATCGAAGGATACCTGGTCGAGAGAAGAGAAGGATGAGAAGTACTCTTGGTACTATAACGTGGAGGAAGTGGGTTTCAAGTACCATATGAATGATATCCCAGCCGCCCTCGGTCTGGTTCAACTCAAGAAACTGGATAAGATGAATCAGAGGCGGAAAGAGATTACAAAGAAATATAACGAAGGTCTCAAAAGTTTAAAATGGTTGGAAACTCCTGTCGTCAGGCCCTATGCAGAGCCTTCGTACCACAACTACGTGATCAAAGTCGATAAAAGAGATCAACTCAACATTCATTTGCAGAGAAAAGGGATTTCGACAGGGGTTCATTATATCCCGAATAATCATTATAAAATGTACCATCCTTTCAGAGGTGAAACTCCCATCTCAGATTCCGTCTGGAAAAAATTATTGACGCTGCCGCTCTTTCCTGATTTAAAGGATGAAGAAGTGGACTCTATTATCCAGGAAATCAGGGAGTTTGAGAAAAGAGAATATTGATGGAGTATGTGAATTGTGACCTATGCGGTCTTGATGATACGCAGATTCTTTTTACAAAGAAAGATAAGTTTGGGATCGCTGAATACGAATTCAATGTTGTCAGATGTCGGGGATGTGGCCTCCTTTACATTAACCCCAGACCTTCTCGGGAGGAAATAGGGAAGTTCTATCCAGAGACCTATTCCTGGAAGGAGACACTGGAGGCAAATCTATTTCTTACAAAATGGGTCAAGAGATTGGAGAAGCATTACCGGTATCATCTCCTCCGGGACGAAGTTTCGAAAGTGGTGAAATTTACAGGCAGGAGTTCTGGTAGGGTCTTGGATGTAGGGTGTGGCACGGGCGATCGACTCGATGTATTTAGAAGCAATGGCTTTGAAACTCACGGCGTCGAAACCTCTGATTCGGCAGACTATGCGAAAGAACATCTGAACCTGAATGTTTCAAAAGGAACTCTGTTTTCCGTTCGATTTCCTGATCGGTTCTTCGACATCGTGACGTTATACAATGTTTTAGAGCATCTGCATGACCCCGCCGGGGCTTGCGGCGAAATTAAGAGGATTCTGAAAGACGATGGTTTTCTAGTCATTCAGGTGCCGAACAAGCATTCTTTGCAATATAGAATTTTTAAGGAGAAATGGGCGGCCTTCGATGTCCCCAGAGACCTCTATTATTTTGGGACCGAAAGTCTCAAATCATTATTGAGGAAGGTCGGGTTTACCGTGATGAAGATGGATCATTTTATGAATTGGTGGCACCCACCGACTCTGGTAATATCTTTATTCCCAGCTCTTGATCCCCAAAAAGCCTGGGGAGAAGAGCATCGAGGGAAAAGTCCGATCCTTCAGAGACTGGCCTGGATATTATTTACTCTCCTGGCGGGTCCCTTCACCCAGTTGGAGAGCTGGTTTGGGAAAGGAGCTATCGTTACCTATTATTGCGTCAAGGGTGCGAAATTGCATGGGTGATCAAGAAAAACGAAAAATTTGAAGGATTTCACTATAGATTGAAAACGGAAGGGGAGTCTCTCAAAAGGTGATTCATGTTAGGAATGGTAATAAGATTTCTTATCCAGTTTCATCTTAATCTCCGTTGCATTTTTTGGAAAACCATATTGAGGATATATGGTGGATCGATGGGCAAGAATGTGAAGATTTTCGAAGGCGTGAAGATGGCTTTAAAGAGAGGATGTCCTATCATTATCGGAGACAATGTAAGCATTGAAAAAGGTGTGGTCATGAGTACATCGGAAACAGGAAAGATTAGTATTGGAAACAATGTTTATGTAGGAGAATATTCTGTCCTAACCAGCAATCGAGAGATAGAGATAGGTGATAATGTTTTGATTTCGCCACATAATGATATCGTTGATTTTAACCATATTTATCAGGATCAATACGTGCCTATTGATCGGCAAGGCGTCACTGCAAAAAAGATTACGATCGAAGAGGACGTTTGGGTTGGCTCTGGGTGTAAAATCCTTCGAGGGGTTACGATCGGGAAAGGTGCGGTTGTAGGCGCAGGGTCTATCGTGACGAAGGATGTTCTATCTTATCATGTGGTTGTTGGAAATCCAGCCAAAACGATCAAAGAGAGGGGCAATAAAAAAGTTGAGAAGGGTGATAGTGACGGATGATCGTTTCTAGGCGACCGATAGAGGATTCGGAAGTCCTCCAGTTTTTATTTGACAATTCTTCTTGTTTCTTTAATAGAAGAGAATGGTTTCGAGTACTGCAAGAAGGATTTGACATACCCATCGTGGCTTACTGTTTGGAAAAGGATGGAAAGATTTGCTTGGTCCTCCCGGGTGTGATTTTTAATTTCGGCATCGTGAAGATGTTCTATTCGAATATTCCTTATGGGGGATTTGTAGGGGATTTTCAGTTGATTGCCCCCTCCTTGGTCCGTTTTGAAAAATCGGTTAAAGAAGATGCGATCCACATCATCAGGATTGGAAGAAACTTCGACAATCAATTCCCCGACCTGGATGGGTTCGGACAAGAAATTGCTTTTACCCATTTGATCGATCTCGAAGGATTGAATGAAGAACAGTTGTGGAAAGGTTACAAAAAGAGGGTAAGGAGGGATATCAGAAAGGCAGAGAAATCTGGAATCAACATCCACGCAGCTGCGCACCCCGGAGAGATTGACGCCCTGTTTGGTCTTTACTTGGAAACCATGAGGCGAAATGAAGCTTATCACGTTTGGACAAAGAAGATGTTCAACGCCATTTATCGCGATTTAACTCGGCAAGGCAGGGCGGCGATTCTGTTGGCGAAACTTAAAGATGAGATTATTGCGGGAATCATTCTTCTCTTTTCTCCTGAGACGACCTACTATTTCTTTGCTGCTTCATCAAAGAAATATCTTTCCTTATGCCCAAACGACCTTCTTGTCCACTATGGGATTTGCTTGACGATTGGAAAAGGAATAAGATATTT
>Ga0187772_10001824_pt1 | contig 10326 bp, 8 predicted proteins | sample 0116_SJ02_MP15_2_FD_133137 | JGI IMG/M metagenome (GOLD analysis project Ga0187772, IMG submission 133137) | Tropical peat soil microbial communities from peatlands in Department of Meta, Colombia - 0116_SJ02_MP15_20_MG | ecosystem: Environmental > Terrestrial > Soil > Wetlands > Peat | place... | reverse complement strand
TCGCCCACCATGGCGACTATCCTGCCCTCCTTCCGCAGAGAGTCGACGACTTCCTCCTTCCTCTGGGGCGTGACGTCCGCCACCTGCCTGTCTATTCCGACGCTGGCGGCAACGGCTGCCGCCGTCAGTTGGTTGTCTCCGGTGAGCATTACGACCTGTATGCCCATTTTCTTCAGGGCTCGTACGGCCTCTGCCGCCGATGGTTTCACGGAGTCCGCCAACCCGATGATGCCCTCGAGCCGCCCGCCGACTGCAACCACCATTGTGGTCTTGCCCTGATCCTGCAGCATTTTCAGCTGTCCCTCTGCCGACGAAGTGTCAATCCCTCGCTCGAGCGCGAAGCGGGCGCTCCCTACCAAGACCTCCCCACCGTCGACTCTGGCGACTACTCCGCCCCCCGGGTAAGATACGAAGTCCGCAGTCTTCGCCAGCGGAATGGAGTCGGCCGCGGCTCTGCTGACTAGGGCCTGGCCTAGTGGATGCTCAGAGGCGCTCTCCACCGATGCGGCCAACCCGAGGAGTTCAGACGATCCAATCGAGCCCGTGGAGACGATGTCCTCGGCCACGGGCCTCCCCGTGGTCAGGGTCCCTGTCTTGTCGAAGACGACGGTATCGACCCTGCCCGCAAGCTCTAGGTACTCGCCGCCCTTGATCAAGACCCCGTTCTGCGCGCCCTTGCTGGTCCCCACCAGCAGAGCTGCCGGGGTGGCTATCCCGAGGGCGCAGGGGCAGGCTATGACGACAACCGAGACGAAGGCCAGCAGTGAGTAGCCGAGCCCTATTCCGCCGACCCAGAACCACAGCGCGCCCGCCGCCGCGGCCGTGGCCACGACCACCGGGACGAAGAAGGCAGCAACTCGGTCGGCCAGGCGCTGCACGGGAGCCCTGCCGGCCTGGGCCTCTTCTACGAGCCTGGCAATCTGAGAGACGGTCGTGTCCTGGCCGACCTTCTCGGCTCTGATCACCAGCAGTCCCGAGGTGTTCATGGTGGCTCCTATTACTTGGTCCCCGATCTTCTTGTCCACGGGCATGCTCTCGCCGGTTACAACCGCCTCGTCGACGCCTGAGCTGCCCTCGATGACCACGCCGTCGACCGGTACCCTTTCTCCGGGCTTGACGATGAGAGTGTCGCCGACTTCGACCAGTTCGATCGGAACCTCGGACTCGACGCCGCCGCTGACCCTGCGGGCCGTTGCCGGACGCAGATCGACAAGTCTCCTGACGGCAAGCGAAGCCCTGTCCTTGGTAAGGTGCTCAAGATACCTGCCTGCCAATACGAGTGTGATGATCACAGCCGAGGTGTCGAAGTAGACCGAAGTCGGGAGGTAACCCGGCAGGAGAACGACAAGAGCAGAGTAGGCCCAGGCAGCAGTGGTTCCAACGGCGACCAGAACGTCCATGTTGCCCATCCTGCTCCTGATTCCGTCGTACGCACCGCGGTAGAACCTTAGCCCGACGTAGAACTGAACCGGCGTGTCGAGCAAGAGAAGAACGTAGCCATTGGGCTCTCTTGGCAGGAGAGGAAGGTACGTGAAGAGGAGTATAGGGGCAGAAAGAACAGCCGCGGCCGAGACCTGCAGCCCCAGCAGCCGCAGTTCCCTTGCGGGGGCCAGGAACTCCTTCATGCAAGAGTCGCAGCAGAAGTAGTAGGTCGTCCCGTGCCTCTGCGCCGTAAGCGCCGCGGGCGACTCGTCCACTAGCATCCCACACACTGGATCCTTGGCCACGCTAGGAGAGCAGTCCGCGAGGTGATTAAATCATCTCCCCCGGCCGCGAGGGCGGGACCATTGAAATATCGGTACCGCGCACCCTGAACGAACTCGAAGTGGCGAAGGACCCCGTGTGCGGAATGACGGTGGATGAGAAGAAGACGGGCTTGAAATCGGTGTACAAGGGAAAGGCGTTCTACTTCTGCGCAAGTTCCTGCAAGAAGGCTTTTGACGAGAGTCCAGATCGATACAGCAGTGACTAGCCCCAATGCGTTGGCCGCTGCCGGGTCAGCAGGGACCTCGGGCCGCGTGGTCGTCCCTACCTAAGGGGCGGCCCGCAAAGGGCGAGCGTGTGAAAAGTTTGATAACAGGGAGTCGAACCACTGAACTGGCGGGGTATGGTGGACAAAAAGTTCGAGCAGTATGTCGAGGACAACCTGGGCCGTTTCGCGAAGGACGTCATGAGGCTGGTCGCCCAGCCAAGTGTCTCAGCCCGGAGAGAGGGGATTGAGGAGTGCGCAGCGCTTACTGAAAAGATGCTGCACGAAATCGGGGCGGAGACCAGGATACTGAAGGACGCTGGTTTCGCGCCTCTCGTTTACGGAGAGATAAAGTCGAACAAGTCGAGCAAGACCATCCTGTTCTACAACCACTACGACGTGCAGCCTGAGGAGCCCCTGGAGCTCTGGAAGTCGCCCCCGTTCAAGCCCGAGATCAGGGATGGGAGAATCTACGGGAGGGGAGCGGCTGACGACAAGGGGGAGCTCGTCTCGAGACTCAAGCTGATCGAAGCATACATGAAGGTCAACGGCGAGCCTCCCTGCAACATCAAGTTCTGCTTCGAGGGCGAGGAGGAGGTCGGCAGCGTACACCTTGCCGAGTACGTGTCAAAGAACGCGGAGTTGTTCAAGTCGGACGCCGTCTTCTGGGAGTTCGGGGAAATCGAGGAGGACGGGACACCCAACGTCGCGCTGGGGATGAAGGGGATGATCTACCTGGAGCTCATCCTGAGCTCGCTGGAAGCAGACGCCCACAGCAGCTATGCGGCCGTTCTGCCGAGCGCTCCGTGGAGGATGGTCAGGCTGCTCTCCCTCATCAAGGACCAGGACGAGAGGATTCTGGTCCCCGGTTGGTACGATGGCGTGGAAACACTGGGCGAAGCCGACCTTGAGGTGCTCGAGGCCCAGGCGTTCGACAGCCAGGGATTCCTACAGTCTCACGGGTCGAAGTCGTTCCTGCCTGGCCTGACGCCTTCGCAGGCGAAGAAGGCCCTTGTCCAGAGGCCCACGGCAAACATAGCTGGGATTTGGTCAGGGTACACGGGTCCGGGTTCCAAGACCGTTCTGCCCAAGGAAATCCACTGCAAGATGGACTTCAGGCTCGTCCCGAACCAGAACCCAGAGGACCTGCTCAGAAAGCTGAGGGGTTACCTGGACGCGAACGGATTCGGGGACGTCAAGATAGAGATCGAGAGCATGGAACCGGCCGCACGCACCAGCTACAACGCCAAGCTTGCACAGTCGGCCGTGAAGGCGGGACAGAAGGTATGGGGAAAGAAACCTACCGTGAAGCTCTCGGAGGCCGGCACAGGACCCCTCTACGTATTCACGCGAGGGTACCGGTCATCGACGGTGGTGATGGGGGTATCCGGGACCGACGCCGGGCTGCACGCCCCCAACGAGAACCTGAGGCTGGACTATCTAAAGAAAGGAATCGTGTGGTTCGCCGACACGATCGACGAGTACCTGGCCTGAGTCACCACTTGGTGTCGTCGCCCTCAAGGAGCCCCCGTCTGAGGTGCGTGTCGTCGATGTGTCGTGAAAGCTCCTTCTTGTCATCCAGCGTCGACCCGCAGTAGGGGCAGACCACCTTCTCCGGGACTATGAGCTCTGGCAGGACGACCTGGTCTTCGAGCTTGTTGGAGACAACGCTCTTTTGGGTCACCAGCGCAACCACTCTCCCGAGCTTTGTGACACCGAGGCGCCGCACTCCCAGCTTCGACATCTTCGCGATTGCATCCCCGGCCGTCGCCGTCTCCTCAATCGTTTGAATGGGGGACGACATTATCTCGCGGACCTTGACAGACGCCGGTCTCTTCCCGGTTGCAACAACTTTGTAGAGGATGTCTCTCTCGGTGAATATGCCGGTCGCCTTTCCTCCTGACGTGACAACGGCCTCCGTGGTCCCGCCTTCCATCATAGCCCTGGCCGCCTCCTCGACGGTTGCCTCGGCTTCTAGCTGGACGAAGTCGGAGGACATGAACTTGGTGACGGGCTCCTCGAGGGACTTTCGAAGGTCCATGGTTCGGCGCGCAGATGCGCCGCTAATTAAGTTGCTGCGAAGTCTTTAAGCAACCTCTGATGCCCATCGTGTTATGAAAGCCGCAGTACTAGGTTCTGGTCTGATGGGCTCCGTCATCGCGTGGGACTTGGCGAGGGCGGAGAACGTCGACGGGGTCGTGGTCGCAGACATCGACCCAGAAAAGTTAGTGAGGGTAAAGAAGGCCGCAGGGAAGAAGTTGTCCACCGAGCAGTTGAACGTCAATGACGCGCCGAAGCTCTCGCGCTTCCTCAAGGGCTTCGACGTCGTGGCATCGGCTCTCCCGCACGGGAGCCTGCACTCTGCGGACGTGACCGCCGTGAAGGCTGGTGCCAGGCTCGTGAACATAGCGTTCGAGGACGAGCAGATGCAGCTGGACTCGGAGGCGAAGAAGAGCGGAAGCCTCCTCGTCCCGGGTTGCGGAGTCGCGCCTGGCCTCGGGGGCATACTCGTCGCCGAGGGTGCAAGGGAGCTCGGCGGGGCGACGGAGGGCCACGTTATGGTGGGCGGCCTCCCGCAGAAGCCGAGACCTCCATTCGGCTATGGGCTCGTCTTCTCTATCGTGGGCCTGCTGAGAGAGTACACCGACGAAGCAAGAATCGTGAGGGGCGGGAGGGTCGTGAAGGTGAAGCCCTTCGATGAGGTGAAGCGCGTGGACTTCCCCGCGCCCATAGGAACCTGCGAGGGCTTCTACACGGACGGGCTGGCGACCCTGCTCTACTCCATGAAGGGGTTCAAGGAGCTGGACGAGATGACGCTCCGCTGGCCGGGTCACGCCGAGAAGATCAAGCTGCTGGCCGATGCCGGTTTCCTTTCGAAGCAGCGGATTAAGGTCGGGGAAGTTGAAGTGTCCCCGCACGACGTCTCGGCAGCACTGCTTTCGAAGGAGCTGAGCGGCGGAGATCCCGAAGACATGACCCTGATGCGCGTGGAGGTCAGGGGGTCCGCAGGGCAGATCGTCTACGACATCGTTGACTACTATGACCCCAAGAACAGAGTGACCTCCATGGGCAAGACGACCGGCTACACGGGCTCGATAGTGACCCAGATGGTCGGGAGCGGCGAGGTGAAGGGCAAGGGCGTCATTCCGCCTGAGGTGGCCCTGGGCAGCGAGGCCGTCGGGAAACTGATCGCGGAACTCGCCAAGAGAGGCGTGAAGATCTCAGAGAAGCAGGTCCCCTGGGCGAAGTGAGCCCCGGCCCCTGCTGATTCAAATATCTCTCGGACTCCCCCTGCAGGCGTTGGGGCTTAACCTTCGGCCGAGCTCTGGCCCTGCCGATGCCGGTCATCGCGTGAGGCGTTCGGGTGGGATTCTGAGGCTGGGGGGTGCGGCAAGGACTTGAGCGAGTCTGGCGCGACTGCCGCGAGCCGAACCAGAAGTAGGGTCTTCTGGATCGTCATAGGGCTGATAGTCCTATACGTCCTCCTGGACGCCGTGGCTCAGGTGCTCCCTCCTCACTACAGCCCGATCTCCCAGGCGGAGAGCGACCTCGCGGTGGGACCCTACGGGTATCTGATGGCTCTGAACTTCCTCAATCGCGGGCTGCTCTCCATCCTCTTCGTGGTCGCTTTCCTGCGCTACGTCGATGCGGCCGGAGGGGAGAGGGGAGCGTACAGGGTAGGTGTGTCCCTGCTCGGCGTCTGGGCTGTCGGTGCGGTAGTCCTCGCAGCATTCCCCACCGATGTCCCCCCCGCTTCGCCGACGCTGCACGGGGCGATTCATCTGGTCGTCGCGATAATCGCGTTTCTGGGGGGAGCCTTCGGCGCGCTGCTCATCTCAGTCAGGCTCGGGAAGAGTCAGGGCCTGAAGGCTGCCCGTGGCATCGCCGTGCCGGTAGCCGTTCTGGCGGTCCTGGCTTGTCTTGTAGTGCTCTTGCTCCCTGGAGCCGCGCCGCATTTGTCCAACCACATCGGCGGGCTGACTGAGAGGGTGTTCCTCGGGCTGGTCCTGGGCTGGATGCTGCTGGTGTCGGCCTTCGCACTCAGGTCCTCCGGGCACTAGCGAGGCGGGGCACTTAGTCCCTGTGTCCTGAGGTCGGTTGAACGATTAGGTTGCGTCCTCGACGATGTAGTTACGGAGGACCCCGATGTTCTCGATTTCAGACTCCAGCACATCGCCAGGCTTCAGGAAGTACTTCTCAGGCTCCTTCCTGAAGGCAGCGACCCCGGACACGGTCCCGGTTGTGATTATGTCCCCGGGGTAAAGTGTGACCCAGGAGTAGTGCTCTACGATTTCCGGAACCGTCACCGATAGGTGGTTTGTATTGCTCGATTGGCGTGGGTCACCGTTCACCCTGCACTCTATCTTCAGGTTGTGGACGTCCCCTATGTCCTCCTTGGGGACAAGGCACGGGCCGAAGAGCCCGAAGGTGTCCATGTTCTTTCCGAAGTTGAGGAGCCCTGACTTCATTTCTTCGCGCTGGATGTCGCGGGCTGTGATGTCGTTGAAGATTGTGAAACCGGCGATGGCATCCCAGGCGTTCTGCTTCGTGAGTAGTTTTGACTTCTTCCCGATCACTATGGCGAGCTCGATCTCGTGGTCGAGCATCTTCGTGTACTTGGGATGGACCACCTTGCCCTCCTGGCCTATGACCGAGTCCGGGCTCTTGAGAAAGGAAATCCAGTGCGGCATAGGGAACTCCCAGCCGGAGTCGGAGCCTTCCTTCGCATGCTCCCTGAAGTTGCCTGCGGTGTGGATGATCTTCCCAGGCCGGGGGAGCGGAGCATCGATTGTAACCGCTGACGCCTCGAACACAGCCTCCTCCTCGTTCGCGCCTGAAAGAGAGCCTGGACCCTTCTCCATGGCGTACCTTTCAGCCCCTCTGGCCGCATCCATGGACCTCTTTCCTCCCCTCAGGAACTCTAGCATGTCAGTCGGGATGACCGCGTCCGCAAACCTCTGGGGGTAGTCGTCTCCCTGGTCCTTTAGCATCCGTGAGTAGACATAGTTCGCGTCCACGACAGAATCGCCGAGCAGCAACCCCAGCCTGCGATGACGGTAGTGCGGCTCCCTGAATGTTACCAGCTTCATGCCGAGAAACCGGTATTCTCGCCGCTAAAACCCTTCCGCCAAAACGGCGGAGCTTGACCCGCTACCAGGGGTTGTCTGGGCCTACTGTGTGCGACGTGATGTCGCTGCCGTTGAGGCTGATGTTGGAGGTGAGCGGTACTGCCCTCTTCAGCGTTTGATGGACGAAGCACATCCCCTCCGCCTCCTTTAGCATGCCGACGAGATTCTCCTTCGTTTCCGAGCCGGTCAGCCTGACGTCGTAGACGACATCAGTCATGTGACCGCCGGGCTTCGCCAAGTCCACGTGAGCCCTGGCAGTCATCTCCAGCGTGTCTATCTTCAGGTTGTTCATTATGGTGACTTTCGCAATCTGGTTGAAGAAGCAGGCGGCAGCCCCAATCACGAAGTAACCAAACGGGTTTGGACCCTTGTTTGTGCCTCCGTTCTTCTCGGGCTCGTCGATCGTGACCGTGAACTCCCTGAGCTTGGCCTCGTGATGAAGGTGCTCGATGTTGCGTAGGTCGGTCCGGATTGTCCCCAACTCCTGGCCGCCCTTTGCCCTAGCCTCATCGAACTTTATGATTGCGTCTTTCAGCTCCGGAATGACTTTCATGGGGATTCGGACCCGACCAGATCCTCTTAAGTTTGAGTTGGTTCTGGGATGCAGGAGGAGGCATTCGAAGGGTCCTAGGATTGCGGGACACCGATTGCAAAAAAATCATTAAATACATTCAGGAGCCTCGAGGCTCCAGAGGATAGGCGGACTAGTTGAGTTGGGGCACGCTCCCTGGCGAAGAGAAGATCGAGAAGGAAGTCGAGGTCACGCTCCATGAGCACCCTCCGGCCATGCGCTTCACGGGCGTGAACGCCATCGTCACGGGTGCGGGCAAGGGGATCGGGAGTATGATTGCACTGGCTCTGGCCCGTGAGGGCGCGAACGTTATCGTCTCCTACAACAAATCTGAGGAGGGAGCGAAGGGGGTCTCTGCGCAGATTGCCGCCATGGGAAGAAGGTCCATGACGATGAAGATAGACGTGACCAGCTGGTCTGAGGTCAAGAGCGCTGCGGAGAAGATGTGGAGCGAGTTCGGACCAATTGATGTTTTGGTGAACAACGCGGGCGACACTGCCGACAGACAGATGTCCTGGCGGGACATGACGGAAGAGTCCATAGACCACACCGTCGCAGTCGATCTGAAGGGCCCGCTCTTCATGATTCACGAGATTGGGCAGCGCATGTTTCAGAGGAAGAAGGGCGTAATCGTCAACGTTGGATCGCACGTCATTGTTCTGGGCAGCCCCAGGGCGCCGCAGTACGCGGCGGCGAAGTCGGCACTCATCGGGCTTTCGAAGTCGTACGCACTGGCGTTCGCACCCTGGGTCAGAATCAACACTGCGTGCCCCGGGTACGTTGAGTCTGACATGCTCAAGAAGCGGAAGGACTGGACGCCGGAGAGAAGGAAGCACGTCCTGGACAACACTCCGTTGAAGCGGATTGCCAGACCCGAGCAGGTCGTGCCTATGATACTCTTCCTCGCCTCAGAGGATTCAATCAACATGACGGGCAACATAATCGTGGCAGACGGCGGGTACACGATGCCCGGTGCGTGAGCCTCGAGAAACAGCGGAAAGGCAGCCGAGGCCTGTGTGTCAGCTTCCTTTGGTGTCGGCCGCCCTCCGCTTCTCAAGGAAGGCCCTGATCCGTTCCTTGGCGTCGGCGCTGGCGACCACGGATTCATAGGAGGAGTTCTCAAGTTTCAGGCCCTCGGCCATCTCTCGATAGATTGACTGGTTTAGCGACTGCTTGGCAAGCCGCAGGCCGCTCGGGCTCTTGGCGATTATTCTCTCGCACATCTTCGTAGCCTCGTCCATGAGGCGCTCCCGCGGAACTACGCGGTTGACCAGGCCCAGGGCAAGGGCCTCCTCAGCGGAGATCAGCTCCCCGGTGAAGACCATCTCCTTGGCCTTCCTGATCCCGACCATCCTCGGCAGCCTCTGCGACCCCCCTCCGCCGGGTATGAGGCCAACGTTCAGCTCCGTCAGGCCGAACCTAGCGTTCGGCGTGGCGATGACGATGTCCAGCGAGAGGAGGAGCTCTAGGGCGCCTCCGACGGCGAGGCCGTCGACCAATGCGATCGTAGGCTTGGGGTAGGATTCGATGTAGTCCAAGACCGACCTCACGAACATCGTGTAGTCCCTCGCCTCCGCTTCGGTCAGCTCCAGGATGTGACGGAGGTCGGCCCCGGCGGAAAACACGTCCCCCTTTGACGCCAGCACGACGCAGCGGACGTCGTGGTTCCCTTCGAGCGACTTCAGAGCCGACACGAGCTCCCTCCGGGTCCCGACATCCAGGACGTTGAGCTTCTCGGGCCTGTTCAGGGTCAGCGTAAGGACGCCCCCCTTTAGTTCGACCAGAATGCTATCGCTAGACACTCCTGGTCGCACCCCCTTGATTAGAGAAAAGCCTTGCGCATTCGGCGTCCCCGCAGGCGAGCCTAGCCTGAAGCTAGGACAGCCTTTACGATCTCCTTGAATTCCTCGTCGCTGACGTTGGACTTGTTCTCTTCCGACTTCCTCTTTACCTCAACCAGGATTCGCTCGACCTGGGCCTCGTTCGCGACTATACCCAGCTCCCTCAGCTTCCATTCAATTGAGTGAGCCCCCGACTTCTTGCCCAGGAAGACGGAGTCCTTCCTTCCTGCGATCTCTGGCCTGTAGGCCTCGGAGCCGAGGTTGTACTTCATCCAGCCCGCTATCGATATTCCGGCCTCCCTCGTGAATACCCGCTCGCCCACAACGGGCTTGTTGGGAGCCATCGGGAAGCGCGTGCACCGCTGGACCAGCGCGGACAGGTCCTTGAATTGGGCGAGGCGAAGGCTGACCGGCTGGCCGTAGAGGTACTTCAGTGTCATCGCGACCTCCTCGAAGCTAGCGTTGCCGCTCCTCTCGCCTATGCCGTTGACCGAGACGTGGACGGTCGTAGCACCGTTTTGGAGACCCGCGATAGCGTCCGAGACAGCGAGGCCGAAGTCGTTGTGGGTGTGGACCTCCAGCGGCTCCTTGACAGTCTCGTGGAGTGAGCGTATCAGCCTGCCGTACCCCTCGGGGGTCGCGCACCCGAAGGTGTCGGCGATGACGAAGGCGTCCGGGTGGGCCTGCTCTGACAACGTCTTCAGGAGGCGCCTGAAGAATACCGGATCGGCGCGAGTGCTGTCTACACCGAAGAACGCGGTCCAGAGCCCGTGCTGCTTGGCGTAGATCACTGCGTCGACCGCTCTCTCTATGACC
>Ga0187772_10001823_pt1 | contig 10332 bp, 10 predicted proteins | sample 0116_SJ02_MP15_2_FD_133137 | JGI IMG/M metagenome (GOLD analysis project Ga0187772, IMG submission 133137) | Tropical peat soil microbial communities from peatlands in Department of Meta, Colombia - 0116_SJ02_MP15_20_MG | ecosystem: Environmental > Terrestrial > Soil > Wetlands > Peat | place... | reverse complement strand
GAAACAATCGAGTTGTACGGCTGGCTAGATTGCCTCATCAATCCGTTAGGGGTCTTGGCGCGACTCGCCGCGCCTGCAGAGAAGGCTAGGCCGCTCACCACGGAAGGACGTTGGCATTCAGCGAGATTTCCTCCACCTGCCTGGCTTCCGCCGGCGAGAGATTGACATCCAACGCTCCCAGCCCGTCGTCCAGATACTTGGGGCGGGTAATGCCAAGCAGCGGGATTATGGCGATGCCGAGTTCTTCCTGTTTGTAGAGCAGCCAGGCGAGGGCGAGCTGAGGAATACTGACCCCCTTCCGCTTCGCTATCTCACTCAGCCCGTGAATAACGTCGAGAGTCTGAGGGTTGAGGTAGCACTTCGCTATGTCTGAAACGTAGCTGGCCCTGGTCCCCTTCTGGATGCCTTCTAGGTACTTCTCCGAAAGGACTCCCTGGGCGATGGGGGAGTAGGCTAGCACGCCGAACCCGTACTTCTTGGCCAGCGGAAGCCTGTCCCTCTCCACCTTCCTTTCGATCAGGTTGTAGAGTTCCTGGAGTGTCACGAACCCCTCCATCCGGTAGTCCTTCGCAAGCTGCATGAACTCCTCGACCTCGGCCGCGGAGTGGTTGCTCGACCCGATGTATCTGACCGAGCCCTGATTGATCAGTTGATTGAGGGCTCTGAGCGTTTCGAGCTTCGGCGTGTCCGGGTCAGGCCAGTGGATCTGGTACAGGTCGATGTAGTCGGTCTGAAGCCTGGCCAGCGACTCTCGAGCCTGCCACAGGATGTGCTTCCGTGAGAGGCCTTCTCCGTTGGGCCAGTTCGCCAGGGCGCCGCGGACCTTAGTCGCAAGCACCAGAGAGTCCCTGTCATAGCCCTTGAGGACTTCGCCGAGCAGGCGCTCAGAATTCCCCGCGTGTTGCGGGTCAGAGTCTTGCATCCTTCCGTGATAGACGTTGGCGGTGTCGATGAAGTTTATTCCAGCGTCGAGCGCTTTCTTGATTATCTTCGCCATCTCCTCTTGGTCGACCTTTTCGACCCCCCGCTGGTCGTACTGGCCGGAGCCGGGCAGGTGCCAGGTCCCAAGCGCGAATTGCGAGACCTTGGTTCCAGATGGACCGAGCTTTACGTACTTCAACCAAGGTCTCCTGTCGCTGACTTGGCTAGATAAGGCGACCGCATCCGCTCATGTGGCATGCGACAGCATCTAATCTAGCGTTACGGTTGGGTGCGGCACTGACCATATTACGTCGACCTGTTGTATCCCCGCGGTTGGTAGGCATATTCAGCGAAATTCTTGGCAAGGAGGTCGAGGTGCCTGACCGTCCTGAAAGAATCATCAGCCTCAGCCCTGCAATAACAGAAACTCTGTTCTTGCTTGGACTGGGTGACAGAGTGATCGGGGTGAGCGCGTTCTGCGCTAGGCCTGAGGAGGCGAGGCGGAGGAGGAGGGTTGGGAGCTACAGCACGAGTAACGTTAACCTTCTGAGGGAGATGAAGCCCGACCTGATACTCGTTGTGACGGGATACCAAAGGGCTTTGGCGCTCGAGTTATCCTCAGAGTTCCCTGTCTATCCTTTCGCCCTTCCAGTCTCCGTTTCGGGCATAATCGATACCGTAGTCAAGGTCGGATTGGTGGCAGACGAACCGGAGAGGGCTTGGCAACTCTCTCGTGAGCTTAACCGCAAGATGGGCGAAGTCAGACCAATAGGAAGTAAACTGAGGGCCTATGTGGAGATAGATCTTGGCGGACCCGTTTCATTCGGAGCTCACAGCTACATCACGGATGCATTCCACCTCATTGGCGCTTCTACCCTCTTTGACCATGTCAGGTCCGAGTGGCTGACGCCTGACCTGGGGCTGGTGAAATCGGCCAACCCGGATACACTCTTCTACGAGGCAAAGATGTATTCGAAGTTCGGCCAGCAGGACCTAGAACGGATGCTTGACAAGAGAAGATGGAGGGAAATGGACGCGGTGAAGAGTAGGGCGTGCTTCCTGACGCCAGGCCCACTTGACTTCCTTGCGCACCACGGCCCCACCTTCATAATTGAAGCGCTTCCTTGGCTGTCGGAAAAGCTCACTCTAGCATTGGAAAGGACATGACGCCGCGGGGCGAAGACTCTCCCTAGGACTCGGTGTGATATCCGAAAGGCTTCTTTAGTGTGACTCGGAGATGGAGGGCCCTTGATTCGTTGGCCTGAGAAATACGCGCCAGAGAGAACCCATGTGCATGTCAAGAACGAACTCGAAATGGACGCGAAACCTGAGGCTGTGTGGGCGTGGCTTGTTCGAGCGAAGCTCTGGCCTACGTGGTATTCCAACTCTGCGAACGTTGTGCTTGAAGGGGGCGGCCCTGACCTGAAGGCAGGGACGAGTTTCAGGTGGAAGACATTCGGGGTTACGCTTGATTCGAAGGTCGAAGAGTTTGTCCCCACAGAACGGTTGGCGTGGAGCGCCCGGGGGATGGGGATAGACGCGTATCATGCGTGGCTGATAGAGGGGACGCCTTCAGGATGTCACGTAACCACAGAGGAGACACAGATCGGCCTCCTCCCCAGGCTCAACAAAGCCTTGAGGCCCGACCATATGTCTCGTAAGCATCAGGAATGGATGGAAGGTCTACTGGCGAAGGCGAAGACGAGCCTTCCCCCCTGATGCCTCCTGAGCGTCTCTACCAGTTCTTTGTACCTGTGGCCCTCCCTGTTTATGCCAGAATCCTTCTCCATAATCCGCGGAATTGCAGCGCCACTCAGGCGGCCAGCGAGGAGAGGCTCCGCCGCTGGGGAAGCCCGCTTGGATGGCGTTCTTCTACGTCGCCCGGGACGCGAGCAATCTGTCACAGCGGCTCGGGGTCGGCTCAGGACGCAGTAGGAGGACGTTCCTCTCAGCCAACCGAAGATCGGCGTGGCAGGCTTAAATTCTGAAAATGCGTCCTGCAAACCATGGAAAATTGGAAGACCATGTATCTAGTAATCTGGGTCGCCTTCCTTCAGATTATGTTCATTCTCTTCTCGCCGCTTAGTGATATGTTGAATCTCCCCGTCCATGTAGTTATCGCCATTGTAATTCTAGGCCTGGCTTTCACCATATACAGGAATGTCAGCCGCACATCTTGCCCTGACAGGATCAAGCGGATAACGAAGACTACTTGGTATCTTGCCATCTTCCAGGGTGTATTGGGCGTCGTCCTAGTGTTAGGTGTCGTCCTCTCGTTTGGGTCGATCTACGTTGGGGTGGTGAGCATCTTGCATGTGGGGAACGCCCTGGCCATCATAACTCAGGCTTCTTCGTCGGCGACCGCGTACGACATGTGGGAAGAGAACGAATTCGTAGTCCCCCCGAGTTCATCCTCGAGCCTCCAGTGAACCGGCCTAGGCCCCACTGCTTGGAGAGACCGTCAAGGGACGCCGAAGAACTCGGAGTAGGTCCTCGCGGAGAGGACCGGGTTGGACACGGCCTCGTCCCCGAGTTTCCTGTAGGGCACGTCGCCATAATCGTGGCCGGGATAGATGATGGTTGAGGGGGGAAGCCTCAGAATTACGTCGTGCAGGCTCCTGAACAGCTCCTTTGAAGACCCGCCCGGGAGGTCTGTCCTCCCGCAGTTCCCGATGAACAGCGTATCCCCGGTGAAGAGGTCCTCGCCGTCGTAGAGGCAGATGCTGTCTTCGGTGTGCCCAGGGGTGTAGATGACCCTGACCTCAGCCTTCCCGAGCCTGAGGACGTCGCCCCCATCCACGGAGATGTCGTGTTCGACGGGGGAGCGCCGGTGAGCCACGACCTTCGCCCCCAGAGAGTCGGCCAGCTCCCTCAGCGACGACGTGTGGTCGAAGTGGTTGTGTGTGGCGACGACGAACTTGACCCTGACATTGGCCTTCTTGGTGGTGTTGATGATAGGCTCCGTCTCCCACCCGGAGTCGACCACGAGCCCCTCTCCCCCGGGTTTGTCGGCGAGGAGGTACACGAAGTTCTGCATGGTCCCCACAGCCATTTGCCTAACGAGCATCGCCGAGGTGCGGCGTCTGCCTGCTAGGTATGCGTTGCGCCCCACGGGTATTACATGCTTCGTCGGCCTTCTTGTTTTCTATCCGGTCTCGGACCAGGTATTATGTAGGTCATGCGGGAATGAATTCGACTCACCGATGTACATAGGCTACGAGGTCAATTCACAGCATAAGCTGTATCCGGGTGCCCGTTCTGCCAAGAGCCAATCCACGTGATTAGGACTTCGGTGAAAACGAGAGCGACAAACGAAAGAGCTGAATTGAATGCGAATCGTTCCTGAGCTGCAGTCCTCCTTCCCCGGACTGAGGGTCGTCGAGCTGAAGATGGAAGGTCTCTTGGTGAAGAGCACAGACCCTGCCCTGGACTCCTTCAAGCGTGGGGTGCAGGAAAGGGTCCGCCGCAGGTTCGCTTCCCTGACGGAGGTCAAGGACCAGCCCGTCTTCCGGGCGTACCGAGACTTCTTCTGGAGGGTGGGCATAGATCCAACAAAGGTACGACCGGCGGGAGAGGCACTGACCAGGAGAATCCTCGGAGGTAGGGACCTGCCGAGGGTGAACACTGCAGTGGATGCTTACAACCTGGCATCAATCGAGTCGTCGATAGCAATAGCGGCTTTCGACCAGGCCGCAATCGAGGAAGACGCGCTAACTATGCGAAGGGCGGTGAAGGCGGAGCCATTCTACGGTATCGGAATGTCATCCCCCGACTCTCTCACCGGCGTTGAGGTGGTGATTGAGGATCAGGAGTCGCGGAAGCTGGTCGCCGTCTACCCTTACAGGGACTCGGACGATAGCAAGGTTACGGAACGAACCGAAGACGTGCTTTTCATGATGTGCGGCGTGCCTGGTATAGATGAAACGGCCCTCGGATTGGCCAGAGACCTGACGAGGGAGTTCGTTGGAAGGTTCTGCCTTCGCAACCCCGTCCGTGATTGATGTTTCTGTGCCAACCTTGCTTCCGCCCTTCATCGAACCCGACTGAAAGGATGGCGAAAGGGTCGCCTCCTGTCGGATTCCATAGAAATGGAACCGCAAACTGACCTTGGAGTCGAAAATCGCCATATGGCGCATTGCTCGCTTCAATCACCCGATATGCAGCGGACTGAAATTCTCGCTGTCTGCGAAGCCTGCCATCATCCCAGAGAGGCGCATCAGGAATGGGGAGTTGAAGAACAGTCGCCACAAAGCCACCTTCCATTGAGGGCCCACTGCGGGGTGAGAGGCTGCGGCTGCCGCAGCTACGTTGGACTCGTGTGGACAAGGCCCGCCCGCTGAGGCACGGCTACGGCCGGGACAGGTTCGCCAGGTGCGGTGACGATGGCCGGTGCGGATTCACGGGCTTGGTCAGCAGAAGTCTGAGCGTAGGGTCCTCAGGGATTCGCTATAGGATTTAGCTGGCGCAGTCTTATAGAAAGGTGAAGAGGTCCTTACTGACCCAAAGATGGGAGGGGGACAACACAGGAATTGACATCTGGGGTGGCGGCCGCGGGAACCAGGGACTTCGTGGGGTACGGAATGAACTCGCCGAGAGTGAAGTGGCCGGGAGGGGCGAGGATTGCGCTTACGATAGCCGTCAACTACGAGGCAGGAGGGGAGCGGTCGGTGGTCAACGGCGACGCCGGCCCGGAGACCTACGGAGAATTCGCGTCTTACGGCACTCTTCCAAAGAGGGACCTGGGGATTGAATCAGTCTTCGAGTACGAGACCAGGGCTGCGGTCTGGCGGCTCTTGGAGCTATTCGACAGATTTGGAGTGAAGGTCACATTCTTCGCAACGGCCAAGACCCTCGAGGCAAACCGGGAGGCCGCCAGGGAGATCGTAGGGCGAGGGCACGAGGTGTGCGGCCACGGCTACAGATGGGTGGAACACTACACCCTGACCAAAGAAGAGGAGAGGAAGGTGATAAGCGATGCCGTCAAGTCAATCACCGAGACCACGGGCAAACGTCCACTGGGGTGGTACTGCAGGGAACCGAGCGAGAACACAATCGAGCTGGTTAGCCAGGAAGGGGGTTTTCTCTACGATTCTGACGTATACAATGACGACCTCCCCTACTTCGTGAGATGTGGCAGAGGCAGGCGTCTGCTGCTCATACCCTATACGCCGGACGCCAACGACTTCCACTTCTTTTCCAACAGGTTCGCGAACTCGGACGAGTTCTACGGTTACCTCAAAGATTCCTTCGACGTACTGTACGATGAAGGAGCAAAGCATCCCAAGCTTATGAATGTGGGAATACACGTGAGAATTAGCGGGCGGCCAGGGAGAACCAAGGCGGTCGAGAAGTTCCTGGCGTACGTGTCGAAGAAGAGGGATGTATGGATCGCCCGGAGAATAGACGTGGCGAATTGGTGGATCAAGAAGTATGGCTGAATCACCCGCGCGGAAAAAAGTTCGCCAATCCCCCTGGTCTTGAACTTCTGTACTGCCTTCTTTATGCAAGCATTAGGAATGACCTCGGCTCGCTTCGCTGCTATCCTGACTAACCCAAGCTAAGCTCAAGCAATGCTCAAGTCGCAAGAAGTGGAGCGGCTATGAGGACCGTTCGGTCCATCCCGACGGACGCTGGCGCAAGAAGTCACGTTGACACTAAAACACGTTAGGGTCAATCACTAAGTGCGCAGCCTGTGCGGACCTTCGAAGAAGGCAGGACAACGTGGAAGCAGCGAACAAGGTTCTCTTGGTTGTGACACTTGGCTCGGTCATGGCTGCGGTGGACTCGACTATCGTGACACTCGCTTTTCCTAGCATAGTGGAATTCCTCGGTTCGAACTTTGTGGGAACCATGGGAATAATCATGTCGTACCTGGTGGTGCTAGCAGTATTCACCACACAATTCGGAAGGGCGGGGGACATACACGGCAGGGCACGCCTGTTCAACTTGGGTTTCGCTGTCTTCACCGTGAGCTCTCTGCTGTGCGGCCTTGCTCCCACGATATCCTTCCTGATCGCTGCAAGGGCAGCAGAGGGTGTCGGGGCCGCACTGCTGCTGGCCAATAGCGCCGCGATACTGACGGACACCTTCCCGAGGAACAGGCTGGGGAGAACCTTCGGGTACATCACCATGGCGTGGAACACCGGGGCGTTCCTTGGGATTATCCTCGGCGGTACCCTCACGACGTTGTTCGGCTGGCGCTTCATCTTCCTCATCAATATCCCAATCGGGGTCGTCGGAGTCTTCTTCGGCCTGAGGTACCTCAAGGACGTGAACAGGGTTCACGTGGAATCGGACCTGGCGGGAATGGTGCTTCTGGGAATCGCACTGTCGGTCATCTCGTATTCGTCAGTCGACCTGGCTGCCTCTGGGCTCACCTACTTCAACGGCCTGCTTCTGCTTGGGGGATTCGGGCTCGTCGCAGTTACCCTGGAGTACGAGAGAAGGGACGAGAGCCCGATGATCAACCTCAAGGTGTTTGCGAACAGGGTGCTGAGGTATTCTCTTATGGCAGCCTTCCTGCAGAACATAGCGGTCCTTGCCATCGCGTTGCTCCTCACGACTTACCTGCAGGGGATAAGGGGGCTCAGTCCGCTCGACGCTTCTCTTCTGCTCCTGCCCAGCTCAATAATGAACATCATCCTTGCTCCGTTCACCGGGAGGATGACCGACAGGTTCGGGTCCAGGATCATAGCAACGGTGGGCCTGGGGTGTATCGGGATCTCCACGGCGCTCCTTCTGACCGTGGGGCTGACTTCCCCATATTACGTCGTAGCGCTCTCGATGGCGGTTTCGGGCATCGGCGGCGCCATGTTCTTCCCGGCCAACAACAGCGCGGTGATGGCCAATGCGGCCAGGGGCTCCTATGGGGTTGTGTCAGGGCTCCTAAGGACCCTCCAGAACATCGGGACCCTCGGGAGCTACGTCCTCGCGATATCAGTCCTATCATTGGCGCTGCCAAGGTCGGTCGCGTACCAGGTGTTCATCGGCACAACCGAGATGCTTGGCGGCCTTACTTCGTCGTACATCCAAGGGTTTCATGTGGCGCTTGAGGTCTCCCTCGTCATTCTGACCGTGGCAGGGCTAATGTCATACGTGAGAGGGGCAGACACAAGGGACTCTCTGGAGCCTTCTCGAAGCCCTGAATAGCTGAGGGCACGCGAAGCCTTTCGCGAGTCCAGAAGCATGTTCCGGGCTGAGAAAAGAGGCTCAAGGCTTGCTCCTCGGTTGAGACGATGGCTTCGAAACTTCGTCCTCTCGCCCTGTCTTTGAGCAGTTCTTCAGGAACGTCGGAGTGAAGAAAAATGCCTAGGGCCCGAGCAGTTCGATCCAAATCCCGTCTGGATCCTTGACATACACTTCCGTCCCCTTCGACTCCTTCGGAGTGACTGCAGGCGTAGCACCTTTGCTGAGGAGCTGCTGGTACGCTTTCTTGACATCTTTCACTTTGAAAGCCAGGTGGTCGAGCTCCTCTCCAGTCGTATATCCGGTGTAGAACTTTGATCCCTCTGGGTACCAGTTCAGCTCAAGCGTTTGCTCTGATCCCTTCCCTCGCAGGTGGATCCACTCCCCGCCGTGCGGCATGGTCCCCTTTCCAACCACCTTCATCCCCAGTGCCTTCGTGTAGAAGTCCAGCGACTTCTTGAGATCCCTCACCCTGATACCGCTGTAATAGAACCGGAATTTCACACCCGGCTGTTCCCGTCGGCCAATAATAAGCGCATCCTGGCCACAAAGGCAAGAGAACGCCTCGCCGTGTCATGGAGGCATGACGACAGATAGACGGTCCCTCCGGTTTGCCCGAAACATCCCTGAAAACAGGTACGGCGCAGCCTGCGCGACCGAGAAATATCAGAACGGGACTCGCATTCTTAAGACTCACTTACACTGAGACGGCCGTGGCCATCGCTCGCAGGTCGATTCCCTTCCTTCTTGGGATGGCGCTGTACAACCTCGGCGTGAACTACATATGGATCTCCTACAACTCGATAATCCTTCCCAATCAAATCCAGTCGCTGTTCCCGGTCCAAAAGGCCTTGGTAGTGGGTATTGTCGTGAGCCTGTCGACGACTGCCGGAGTAGTTGTGAACATCTTCTCGGGAGTACTGAGCGACAACATCAGGCTTAGGTGGGGCAGGAGGTGGCCCTACATCCTCCTGGGCGTCATTCTTACCTGTCTGGGCCTACTCGTCCCAGCTCTGCTTCCACTCGCAGCATTGACGGTCGTCTTGGGTTATCTCATGATGGAAGTATTCACCAACCTCTCTGCTGGCTCCTATCAACCCCTTCTCCCAGACATCATCCAAGAGGACCAACGGGGACAGACATCAGGTTTCCAGGGATTGATGACGCTCATAGGGTCAGCCATGGGGTTCGGTTTGACCGGCTACTTGGTTGGAATAGGGCAGGTGGGGAGCGCCCTCATCTCGATGTCTGTGGCCTTCCTGCTTACAGCTCTTTTCACAATCAGGACAATCAGGCACTCGGATATGTTCCCGCATGAGCCGGTTTCGATAAGCATCTGGAGCGCGGCGCGAGAGATATTCAGGCCAAAAACGGTGGTGATCTCCTTCTTCTGGCTCGTGTTGGGGAGTTTCCTGATTTTTATGGGGTCCGCAGGCCTGACGTTCTTCGAGTACTATTACTTCGAAACCATACTGAAGATTTCTAATCCAGCCTTCGCGGTGGCCATCACCGGGCTCGTCATACTCGTAGTTGCGATGTTTTCCAGCATTATCTTCGGCTACCTCTCCGACAGGGTTGGAAGAAGGAACATGATCATAGGCGCCGCATTGGTGGCGGGCACGGCGACTCTCTTCATCCCTTTCCTCACGAATTTCTACGTCTTTCTGGCCGTCGCTTCACTAGTGGGCGGTCCCTTGGGCATCTTCAACAGCGTGAGCTACGCACTTGCAAGCGACCTCGCACCGAGAGAAGAGACTGGCAAGTACATGGCATACTCGAATCTTGCCGTCGGAGGTGCCAGCATCGTCGCAGCGGCTTTGGACGGAGTGTTGCTGTTTGCCTTCGGGGTCTCCAACCTGGAAGGATTCGTCGCGATTTTTACACTTTCTTCCCTGCTCTACTTTGTGGGCGCCACGGTCTTGTTTAAGGTACCAAGAAGGTAGGAGAATCTCACGGCGCAGCCTTATAATCGGAAAACGCACGTCCCTGTTCGATGAGTCTGACCGTGGCCGCTGTCGGCTTCGACAGAAAGAGGGCAGCGGGCCTCATCAGAGAACGAGGTCTCCAGGGAGTCCTGTTCACTTCGCCTGAAAACACGTTCTACACGACAGGGGCTCACACACTGCCTGGAACAGGGAACCCAATCCTCTACGCGCTTAGGAACCAGACGCCGACATACTCCTTCGTAGGGGAAGATGGAAAGGTGACGCTCTTCATTTGGGCAGG
>Ga0187772_10001822_pt1 | contig 10334 bp, 9 predicted proteins | sample 0116_SJ02_MP15_2_FD_133137 | JGI IMG/M metagenome (GOLD analysis project Ga0187772, IMG submission 133137) | Tropical peat soil microbial communities from peatlands in Department of Meta, Colombia - 0116_SJ02_MP15_20_MG | ecosystem: Environmental > Terrestrial > Soil > Wetlands > Peat | place... | reverse complement strand
GGCAGCCCGATCGAGAAGATGACGTGGAACGCGAGGACCCCCACCGACCAGACCCAGTTCACCCCATCGAATCGCCCGAACCAGCCGAGGAATCCGTCCGCCCCGTGATTGGAGTTGAAGAGCGTGTTGTCCCCCAGGCCCTCTTCCGTGATCCCATAGGCGAGCCCCAGCAGGAAGAGGGAGCCCCACCCCTTGCGCCAACGCAGGATCGCCTCTCGGATCAGGAGGGCCCCGGCCGTGTACTGGGCCACATTGATGGCCAGGTGGATCACGAACCATGCGGGATTGGTCACGATGCTGAGGAGCGAGCTCGAGGTGGACAGGTACTCGGGGATCCCGGGGGTCAGGATCGCCAGGCAGAGGATGGGATGCCCCCGCAAGAACCCGAGGAACCCTCTTCCCTCCCGCGCCGGGGGATTGCCGGTCGCCTCGGATCGGACCCTCTCCCCGAATGGCTCTGTTGCTCGGTCCACCGGTGGGCGGAACGCTCGTCATTCCTACATCAATCTGGCCTTACAACGGACGATCCCTCGGTCTTGAACGGAGACACGAGTTGCGAGCGATGTACACGCCGCCGGCGTACCGCGCCTCCCGGCGTCCCTGCCGATGGAGCCACGCAGCCGAAGCGATGGCTCGGTCAGGTCAGCGCTCAGCGGATTGTCGAAGTTCCGGCGACACGGTGGTCCGTTCCCGCGCGTGGACCGCCGCTCCGATGAGCGGCGCCTCCTCCCCGAACCGGGCGGGGAGCACGGAGGCCGTCGCGGCGGAGGGCTGGCACCGGGAGCGTACGGCCTGCTCCGCCACCGCCACGAAACGGGGGTGGCCGGCGACGAGCCCGCCCCCGATCACGAGCCGCCGGGGGTTGAACGCGTTCACGACGCTCACGGCCCCGTCCGCGAGGTACCGCTCGGTCTCCTCGACCAGCCGGACGGCCAGCGGGTCCCCGTCGTCGGCGGCGTCGAAGACCGTGCGTGCGGTAATCTTCTTCACCGACCCCGCTCGAGACTGGATCGCCGAGGGCGGGGTTGCGGGGTCCCGGACGGCCTCCTGGGCACGTTCGGCGATGCCCCAGCCTCCGACGTAGGCCTCGAAGCAGCCGCGGTTCGGACAGTGGCACGGTCGTCCTCCCGAGACGAGGGTGAGGTGGCCCACTTCCCCGGCCGCCGAGGTCGCGCCTTCGACCAGTCGGCCGCCGACGACCGCGCTCCCCCCGACGCCCGTCCCGAGGATGAGGCAGAAGAGGTCGGACTCGTCCCGTCCCGCGCCGAGCCGCCATTCGGCGATCGTGGCGGCCCGGGCGTCGTTCACGACCTGCACGGGCAGCCCGAGGGCTTCCGCCACCCGGGGTCCGAGGGGGACGTTCTGCCAGTGGAGGTTCGGCGCGTGCACCACGAGCCCGGTCGCGGGATCGACCTGGGCCGCGACGGCGATGCCGACGGCCACCGGCGGGACCGGAGGGGCCTCGAGCACGACGCGCGCGACCCTGACGAGCGTGTCGATCACGCCGTCCGGGCCGTCGTTCGCGTGCATGTGCCGTCCGCTGTGCCGGACCACCGTTCCGTCCCCGGAAACGAGGGCGCTCACGACCTTCGTGGCGCCGAGGTCGACGGCGAGGACGAGGGGCGCCGAGCCGGGCCCCGCGCCGGTCTCACTCGTCCGAGATCGCTCCGTGGGCCTCTGACTCGGCATACTTGTGGACGACGTCGACGAACGTCGAGTGGGACCAGGTGAGCGGCGTGGCGCTCTTGGGCTCTCCGGTCGCCCGGTCGATCTGTTCGGGCAGCAGCCGGGTGGGCGTGGCGCGCGCGCCGACCCATTCGAGCAGCTCGCGGCAGCGGCCCGCGTCGCCGAGCCGAAGACGGGCCTCGGCGAGCCAGAGCGTGCAGACGATCCAGGGGTTCTCGTGACCGTAGTACTCGTCCCCCTCGTAGCGGGCCATGCCACCCACGCCCGGCACCCAGAGCCGCTCCTCCACCGTGTCGACGGTCTGCCGCACCCGGGGGTCGTTCCACGGCAGCAGCCCGAGCTTGAGCGCGAGCAGCACGGAGGCGTCGAACTTCTCGTCCCGGGGCGACAGCGAGCGCACGAACCGGCCGAGCGTCGGATCCCAGAGATGCGTCCGGGCCGCCTCGAGGATCTGGCCGGACGCCCGTCGCCACTCGGACGGGTCCTTGCCGAGCTCGCTCGCGATGCGGGCCGCCCGTTCGAGCCCGTGGGCGACCGCGGCCGTGGAGTAGGTGTGGATCCCCATCCGCTCCTCCCAGAGGTCGAAGCTCGGGGCGGGGAGGCCGGTCCCCTCGTCCCGGAAGGTCGTCAGGAAGCTCGCGGCCCCCTTCACGAGCGGCCAGTGGCGGAGCAGCACATCGGGATCCCCGTCCCGCTTGAAATGGTGCCACGCCGCGGCGATCACGGTCGCCGTCTGATCGATCTGGAGGAACGGCGGCGGGTGCCAGGTGCTGCCGATCGCGCCGTCGGGGAAGTGCCGGTGAAAGAACGACCCGTCGGGGTTCTGGCACTGCTGCGCGAACTCCAGGAACTGCGCGGCGTTCTCGTACAGGCCGGCCTCGTCCATCGCCTTGGCGATGTACCCGCCGTCGCGCCACCAGCAGTAGTTGTACGTGTCCCCCGCGGCCGCCAGGGACCGGGTGTCGGGGGAGGCGATGATCGCCCCCGTCGATCCGGCCGAGTGTCGCATGACGAGCACGCTCGCCCGGTACAGCTCCCGGGCGCGGGCACTGAGCCGGGGGGCGCGTTCGGCAGGCGCCGTTGCAACCACGTCTCCCAGAACCGCTCGGACTCCCGGACGAACCGCTCCGGTCCCCCGTGCCGGACGTAGTCCCGGACCTGGTGCACCGCCGGCAGGCTGCGCCCGGCGGCCAGGAACAGCTGGACCTCGGCCGGCCCCGACGGGCGCGGGACGAGGTCCCATTGCATCACGCTGTCCGCCGCGCCGTGGGCGACCGGCCGACCCTCCAGGTGGCCGTCCTCGGCGTCCACGTAGGTGCCCTGGAGACCTTTCAGCGTGTGCTCGCCGCAGACCGCGTGGGTGAACGACGGGTTCGAGAAGAACTCGAAGAAGAACCCCCGCTTGTAGTGGACCAGCGAGGGCGGCGCCGGGTCGACGTACGCCGTGTCCTGGTACATCGACTCCGCGATCTGAAAGGCGTGGTAGGCGAAGAGACGGACCGGGCGCGGGGGGTCGGTCTCGACCCGGAAGACGCGCGCCACGAGGTCGTGGTTCGGGTGGACGTGGTCCCGGACCGTCAACGTCATTCCGTGGCCTCTCCAGACGGACTCCGGGAGGTGTCCCGGGCCGTGAGGGGCCTGGGAGATCTCGAACCCGTTGTCGCGGCGCAGCCAGGCGAACTTCCCTGCGGGGACGTCGAACAGGCCCAGGCGGGCCTCCCGGAGTTGCTGGAACTGCCCCGGGTACGGGTAGAACAGCTCGTTCCAGTCCCCGTTCTCGTTCACCGTGAGCAGGAGTCGCCCGTTGCCGGCGACCTGGGTGATCATCGACCGGGACCTCGGAGCCGCGGATCGGCCCCGGAGGGGCCCCCCGACCGGCGCCCGACTACGACCGCTCCCAATCATTAACCGTTCGGTGGGGAGGCGGGGCGGGCTCCTCGGCGGACGGTGGACCACCGAGCCGGTCTGACCCCTTATCTGCGCCGGCCGGACTGGGCGACCGGTGCCCGACGCCCCCGTGGCGGAGCCGTCCCTTTCCGGGAGCCGACCGCGCGACCCTTCCGTCTGGAGAGAGCTGCGGGCCGGTCTCGTTTGCCTGGTCGCGGGGCTCGCGATGCTCGGACTCTTCTGGGGGCTGGCGGTGGTCATCGATCGCGGGTCCGCGACGGCGTCGGGAGCGGGGGGTGCGCTCCTCGTGGCGTACTGGCTGCTCGGGCCGGCGGGCGTGATCCTGTGCCTCCTCGGAACGGTCCTGACGCTGGTCAACGGCCTGTCCCTACGATCCGCCTAGGTGCCCCGGACGGCGGAAGCCCGTCGGCGGAGCTCCCCCGGGCCGGTCGGAAACCGAATCTAGCTCCTCTCGCTACGGTCGGGGAGGGAGCGGCCGGCCCCTGGCCGCTCCGGGACGTCCTCGATGACCGAGACCGATGCCGTCCGGCTGGTCCTGAGGTTCGCGAACGAGATTAACCGGCACGACGTGGAGAGCCTTCTCACGCTGGTCTCCGACGACCACCGGTTCGTGGACGCGCTGGGCCACGAGGTCCACGGGCGGGAGAAGCTGCGGGAGGCGTGGACCGAGTACTTCGCCTGGTTCCCGGACTATCACATGGATGTCCGGGAGTCGTTCCAGAACGGACCGGTGGTCGCCCTGATCGGGACCGCGAGCGGCACCTTCGCCGTGAACGGGGAGCTCCACGCGCAGAACCGCTGGAAGATCCCCGCGGCGTGGCGGGCCATGGTCGACCACCAGCACGTGGTCCACTGGCAGGTCTTCTGCGACAACGAGCCCGTCTGGAAGATCATGGGCGTCAAGCGCTACTGAGGCTCTCCGACGGCGGCGCGGAGCGCCTTCCCCGCGTTCCGCCGGTCAGCGTCCGGACGGTCCCGCGCGGTCGTTCGGCTGGCTGCCGATGTGGGGGAGCAGCTCCGTCATCCGGTCCGGTCCGCGCGGAGGAACGTACTCGTCGAGCGAGCGGCCCCCGATCCGCAGGACCTTGCGGGCGACGGTGCCGCAGTACCCGCATTCCTCGCAGGAGAGGTGGTCGCAGTCGGTCGCGGCGATCCGCCGGAGGAATCCCTTCGGGAACGCGTCGTTGTCGACCGTCAGGTCCTCGAGCGTGGCGAAGCCGTCCCGGATCGTCGAGAGATCGCCGGGGGAGGCTCCGCCTCGGGTCGAGGCTTCCCGGGCAAAGTGGAGCGGTGCCTTCACCTGGACGAAGCTGAGGATGTCCATGAGGTTCCCGGAGTAGCGGCGCTCGGCGTACGCGCGGGCGGCCCGCAGCAACCAGGCGGTCGACCGATTGCGGCCCGACACCTTGAATCGGTGGATGCCGAGCTCCTCGTACACCTCGAGGTCCTCGGGCCGGACCAGGATCCCGGAGATGAGACGGGACGGGTCGCGCACCATCTCCCACCCGCACTCCGCGATCGGGTACTCGAGCTCGGGACACGGCCGGTCCGGTTGCGAGGCCAGCGAGCTCGTGACCAGGTGATGCGCTCGGAACGGGCAGCCCCGGAGGCAGGTCTGGTTCGCGAGGATCTCCACCTCGGCCCCCCGGCGGACGAGCGCACGGAGGAGGTCGAAGTTCCGGTTCGCCTCCTCGATGACCAGCGTGGTCGCTCCCATCCGGAGGAAGTACTCGGCCTGGGGAACGGTCTGGATCCGGGCGAACGTGGAGACGGAGATCGGGACCTCCGGGTGGCGCGCATGGATGAGCTCGATCAGCAACGGCAGGGCCACGACGAACCCATCGGCGCCCAGGTCGAGCAGCCCCTCGATCTCCTGGAGGAACGCCGCCCGGAACCCGGGCGCATACTCCTGGAGTCCGAGGTCGTTGCTGTTCACGGTCGCGAAGAACTTGCGCCCCGAGGCATGGATCGCCCGCACGTGGGACCGGAACCGGTCCCGGTCGACCGAGGGGAGGATCCGGGGTGGGCGCCCTCCGCCGGTGAGCAGGACCGGGAAGTTGCCGAAGAACGTCGAGACGGGGAGCTCTCGGACGCCGTCGACCAGCGCGTCATCGAAGTTGGACGCGAGGACGAGCTCCATCGGCGTGCCGAGAAGGGGAGAGGTTGTAAAGCCATTGGCCGGGGCGCATTGGCGTCGCGGATATCTGGCCCCCGGACCTCCGCGCCCGGATGGTGCGTTCCCCGCTCCGCGATGCCCGGCTTCTCGAGCTGCGGGCCCGGCTGGCCGAGATCGATCGGGCGATCGTGCGAGAGCTGACGCGGCGAGAACGCTGGCAGCAGGCGCTGCTCGCCTACAAGCAGCGCCGGGGGATACCGGTCTTCGACCGGGGCCAGGAGCGGATCGCCCTCGAACGGGCGGCCACCTGGGCCGGGCGGTCCGGGCTCGACCCCGCGCTCGCGCGCGGCGTGATCCGCTTGTCGATCGACTCGGGGAAGCGACGGTTCGTGGCTGGACGTCGTGCCCTCCGGCCACGAGTGCGCCGGCGGCCCCGGTCGTCGGCCCGCGCGCTGCGTCGTCGGTCCCCCCGGACCCCCAGGCCACGAGCGGCGCGTTGAGCAACCGCCGGGAGTGCGGGCCGGTCGGCGGCGCCGCAGTCCTATTGATAACCCCCGGGGGCATACCGCACCCGAGCGTCGGGAGGGGGACCCAACGCCCAGAACGTCCGGGTCGGGACGGTAAGGGAGCCGATGGAAGGCCCGAGGTCCGTCCGCACTGCGGAGATCTCGCAATCGTCCGTCCCCCCGCCCGCTGGTTCCCCGGTCGTCGAAGCGCGTCGTCACCGCAACGGGGGCCCGGCGCACTCCGCTCATGATTCGGCGATGATGGAGTTCTGGCTCCCGGACGTCGGCGATGCCCACTGGATCCGCGAGCTCCGTGCTCGCGGGCCGTCCCGGATCACACTCAAGATCTGCCGGTCGACGGGGCGGGGCTACCGTTCGCTGCTCCAGCTGGTCGACATCTCCGCGGAGCCCAGCGTGATCGCCGCCATCGAGCAGTTCCTCCGGGGCGATCGCGACCTCGTGGAGCTCTCGATGGCCCGGCTGTCCCCCTCTCGGCTCGTCGCCCGGGTGGTGGGGCCGGCGCCCCCGTTCTGCGTCCTCTCCCAACGGTCGGGCGCCGTCTGCTCGGCCTGCCGGTTCCTCGCCGATGGCCGGTCAGGGGCTGGCGAGTGGGTCGTGCTCCTGCCCGGAACGTCGGAGGCCCGGCCGATCCTGCGGGAGCTCCGGCGTCAGGGCCATCGTTCGTCGGTGGCCGCCTGGCAGGTCCGACGGTACCGCCCGCCCGGCGGACTCACGCCCCGTCAGGCGGACGCGCTGGAGGCGGCCCTCCAGCTCGGGTACTACCGGTTCCCCCGGTCCGGTCGGCTCGCCGACATCGGGCGGTCGCTCGGGATCAGCCGGTCGACCGCGGCCGAGCTGCTCCGGCGCGCGGAAGCCAAGGTGGTCGGTCTGGCCGTCGCGGCCTGACGCGGTGGCGAGGGGGCCCCCGTGCGGGGCCCTCGACGGAGGGCTAATGAGACCGCTCGCCCCGCCCCGTCCGTGACGCGCGCCCCGGTCGATCCATCGCCGCCGGTCGAGCCGTACCGCATCAAGGTCGTCGAGTCGATCACCCTACCTTCCCTGGACGAGCGCGAGCAAGCCCTAGAACGGGCCGGCTACAACCTGTTCAACCTCCTGTCGGAAGAGGTCTACATCGACCTGTTGACCGACTCCGGCACCTCCGCGATGAGCGACCGGCAGTGGGCCGGCCTCATGGTCGGCGATGAGGCGTACGCGGGAAGCCGGAACTGGGTACACTTCGAAGCGACGGTCCGCGAGCTGACAGGCTATCCGCACGTCATCCCGACCCACCAGGGCCGGGCGGCCGAACACCTCCTCCTCTCCCAGTTCGCGCACGCGGGCCAGATCGTGCCGAACAACATGCACTTCGACACCACCCGGACGCATGTCCTCCGGACCGGGGCTCGACCGGTCGATATCGCCGTTCCCGAGGCGTACGACTGCCAGAGCCTCCACCCGTTCAAGGGGAACGTCGACACCGGGAGGCTGACCGCGCTCCTGGAAGGCGCGACCGGCGCCTCCATCCCGCTCGTGATGGTGACCCTGACGAACAACACGGGGGGCGGGCAGCCGGTGTCGCTGGCCAACCTCCGGGAGGTCGCCCGGATCTGCCACCAGCACCGCAAGCCGCTCTACCTCGACATGTGCCGGTGGGCCGAGAACGCCTACTTCATCCGGATGCGCGAGCCCGGCCAGAGCGGCCGGAGCGTGCGCGAGATCGGCCGGGAGATCTTCGACCTCACCGAGGGCGCCACGATGAGCGCGAAGAAGGACGGGCTCGTGAACATGGGCGGGTTCGTGGCCACGCGCGACCCCCACCTCGCGGCGCGCCTCAAGGAGGAGCTGATCGTCTTCGAGGGGTTCCCGACGTACGGGGGGCTCGCCCGCCGCGACCTCGAAGCGGTCTCGATCGGGCTCCGGGAGGCGACCGACGAGCGGTACCTCGAGCACCGGATCGGCCAGGTCCGGTTCCTCTCCGAGCGATTGAGCGCGCACGGGATCCCGACGATGCAGCCGCCCGGGGGCCACGGGGTCTACCTGGACGTCCCCCGGTTCCTTCCCCATCTCAAGCCGAGCGAGCTGCCCGGGCAGGCGCTCGTGATCGAGCTGTACCGCGAGGGGGCGGTCCGCACCGTCGAGGTCGGGGCGATCATGTTCGACGAGGGGGACGCCCCGTCGGCCAGCCCGCTCGAGCTCGTGCGCCTCGCGATCCCTCGCCGGGTGTACACCGAGAGCCACCTCCGGTACGTCGGCGAAGTGGTCCGCCGGGTCTGGGAGCGCCGGAGCTCGATCCGAGGGGTCCGGATGGTCGAGGCCCCCGAGCACCTGCGCCACTTCACCGCGCGGTTCGCGCCGATGACCGGCTGATCCGGTCCCGCAGGCCCGGCCCACCGCGGGCGGGAATATTCTACCGGGCCGTGGCCGGCTCGGACGGGCGACGGATTCGTGGGTCCGAGCTCTCGGAGGCGGGCGCCGGAGGAGCGCGCTCCGTCGCGGTCGCGGCCGACGGGGAGGTCCGCAGCGCCCCGGAGAGGCTGAGGTTCGCCCCCCGTCCCCGGTCGTAGGGCGGAAACGGCACCGGCCGGATGGGCGGCACCTCGAGGCGGGGGGGCGGGGCCGCCGGGACCGACCACAGCCGCTGCAGCAGTCCCGACGCGTCGCGCAACCCTTCGATCGGCGAACGGGCGAACGGAGGGGCCGGCGCGGGAGCGGGCCGCGGCGGTGCCGGTGGAACGGTGCTGGGTGGGTTCGGGCTCACCTTCGGGTCGACCGGAGGCCGGGGAGCGGACGAGGCGGCGGCCGGCTCGAAGCCGATCTCCTCCGCGCTCGGTCCCGGGTACCGGTTCGGGCTCCACGCCCGGATCGCCGGTCGCTTCCCGGAAGGGCCTGCGTCGCCCACGGTCGCCTCACCCCACCGAGAGCGCCGAGCATCCCGTATAAGAGGTGTGTTTGACGCGCACCCGGACCACGGCGTTCAGCCGCCCTGGCACCGCCGGAGGAGACGGGCGGGGGCCTCGTCCAATGCGCGCTGGGCCTCGGCGACGGTGAGGCCCGCGCCCCGCGCGAACCGGTCGGCGACGGAGTACGTCAGCAGCTGGTCCGTGTCGTGGGCATCCGAGTCGACCACGAGGTCGGCCCCGGCCGCGAGCGCGACGCGGGCCACGTGGCCGTTCGTCGCGCTGTGCAATGCACGTCCGGAGATCTCGAGAAAGGTGCCGTGGGCCACCGCGAGATCGGCCTCCTCCTCGGTCAGGAACCCGGGATGGGCGAGGACGTCCACGAGCCCGCACTCGACCGCGGCCCGGTTCGTGCCAAGGGGAACGGCGTTCGCCAGGGTCTCCCCGTGCACGATCACGACCTGGGCCCCCGCCCGTCGGGCGGTCCGGGCCGCGTCCGCGATCCGGCGGGGGGGCAGCATCGTGAGCTCTACGCCGATCAACGGGAGGATCCGATCGTCCTCGAACGCGCGGGCCTCCGACCGGAGACGTTCCAGCAGGGGAGCGGGATCCTCGAGGGCGACGTGGTCGGTGATCGCGAGCATCCGGTGGCCCCGAACGATCGCCTCGCTCCACATGTCGGTGGCCGACGCCCGCCCGTCGGTGAGGAACGTGTGCGCATGGAAGTCGTACCGGCGGCCGGGGGTCGCCGGACGCTCCCGCTCCTCGGAGGCGGGGGAAGGGGTCCGGCGCGACCGGGGTCGGGGGTTCATGAAGCCGTGAGGCCGGGGCCGCGGAAGAAGGCTGCCCCGCCTCAGTGGAGCGTCGGGACTCCGAGCCGCTCGAGCCCGCGCCGGCGGAGGTCGGTCAGGGCGTTCATGTAGTTCGCGTAGGCGTCGTACGGGCTCTCGTAGCTCGAGAAGTACTGGTGGACCCCCTGGTCCGCCCCGTGCCCGCTCACATACATGTAGTAGAAGTGGTCGGAGGTCAGCAGCTTTCTCCAGTCGGTGAGGATCGCGGGGTCCGCCCCCTGGCGGACGATCGCGCCGACCTTCTTCGCCGCCTCGAACGCAGAGCGTTGTAGGTCGTTGCCGAGCCAGGCGCCGAGGTCCCGGTTCTGGTCGGCCCAGCTCATCGTGTACGGGACCGAGACCGGCGCCCGGGGGCGGAGCGCCGCCGCCT
>Ga0187772_10001821_pt1 | contig 10338 bp, 11 predicted proteins | sample 0116_SJ02_MP15_2_FD_133137 | JGI IMG/M metagenome (GOLD analysis project Ga0187772, IMG submission 133137) | Tropical peat soil microbial communities from peatlands in Department of Meta, Colombia - 0116_SJ02_MP15_20_MG | ecosystem: Environmental > Terrestrial > Soil > Wetlands > Peat | place... | reverse complement strand
GCCCAACCCTTTAACCGAGGGACGCTCGGGAGGTCGTGGCGGCATCGGACCGCCCCGGTGACCTCCGTTCCCTCCTCAACGACCGGCCGTACTCGCGGTGGCTGGGCGCCCAGTTCTCGAGCAATCTCGGCTACTCGGCCTGGTCGATCTCGGTCCTCTGGCTCGCCTACCGCATCTCGGGAAGCCTCTTGCTCTCCGCGCTGGTCCTCTTCGTCCAGTACGGCATCTATTCACTGACGTTCATCGCCGGCCCGTTCGCGGATCGCTCCCGCGATAAGCGAACGATCTTCCTGGTCGTGTTCCCGCTCCAGGCGATCACCGCGGCGATCGTGGGCGTGGCCGTCGCCTCGGGGTCGCTCTCCGAAGCGGGCCTCCTGGGCGCGGTGGCCGTGATGGCGGTCCTGGACGACTTCTGGTGGACCTCGGGCAACACCGTCCCGAGGATCCTTGTGGGAAAGGAGAACCTGCTCCCGGCGAACGGGATCCAGGCGGCGTTCGTGGGCGTCGGATCGCTCGTGGGCTACGCCGCGGGAGCGGTCCTCCTGTCGATCGTGGGTCCGCAGGGGGGTGCGTTCCTCCGGGCCGCCGCTCTCGCGGTCTCGGCCGCGCTCCTGGTTCCGATCGCCATCCCGTCGGTCACCGCCGGCGTCCGTGCCTTGGGCCGGTCGCTCGTGGAGGGCTGGTCGATCCTGTGGCGGGGGTCGGGTCGGACCCTCCTCAAGGTCGCCGCCCTGTTCGCTGCGTGGGGGTTCTTCGTCGGGGCCCCCGCGCTGCTCATCACGTTGTTCGCGAACCGCGAGTTCGGGGGGTCGAGCTTCGACTACGGCCTCCTCTTCACGACGTACATGGTCGGGGTCATCGCGAGCGGCCTGGCGGTCGGTCGGGCCAACCCGCGGCGTCACCTCGGGGCGTTCCTGAGCGCAGCGATGGTCGCCCAGGGTTCCATGGTCGCGCTGGCCGTGGTCTCGCTCCCGTGGCTCATCCCCGGTGCGGGCATCTGGTTCCTGGTCGGGCTCGCGTCGGGCATCCCGTCGACCCTGGTGTACGCCTACTTCCAGGCCGTCGCCCCTCCCGACGCGGTCGGGAGGATGGTCGCGAACCTCGAGATGTTCCCGTCGGCGACCAGTGCCGTGGGCGCGGTCGTCCTGGGCCTGGCGGCGATCGCCCTGGCTCCGGCCACCCTCGGCTATGCGATAGGGGTCGGTCTTGTCGCCGTGGGGCTCGTGGCGTTCACGGTCCCCACGGTCCGTCGGATGGGGTTCTGAGCCGGGGTCCCCCTACGACGGTCGACGGCCCTTCCGGCCCGTGCGCGGGGGAGACTTCCGGCCGAGGTAGATGCCCCGCTCCGAAGTGAACCCGCTGCGGAGCCGGTGCACAGTGAGACCGGCGGACCGGAACGCCGCGCGGTACTGGGCATCGGTGAAGAGCGACATCACGTGCCGCTCCTTCCAGTGCACGACCCGTCCCCTGAGCGCGGCCAGGTAGTGCATCTCCATGACGGAACGGCCGTCTTCCGTCACTGAGCTGTTCATCCGAGCGAGGGGCTCCGTAGGTGACGGGACCGAGAGCAGATGGACCGATCCGGGCTTCCAGACGTCCGGGGTCAGCCACGGTTCGACGAGGACGATCCCCCCGGCGTTGAGGTGCCGGGCGAACGTGCGGAGGGTCGCACGCAGTGCGCTCGCGTCCCGGACGTATCCGATCGCCGAGAACAGGCAGATGACCACGTCGAACGAGCGGCCGAGGTCGAACGCCGGCATCGCCCCCCGCTCCCAACGAACCGCCGGCAGCTTCTTCCGGGCGACGGCCAGCATCTGGGAACTCGGATCGAGGCCGGTGCACTCGAAACGGCGGGCCAGGTACCGGAGGTGCTCGCCCGTCCCGCAGCCGACGTCAAGGAGGGTCCTCGCCGGCGACGGGCCCCACCGTCGCACCAATCGACGGATCCCCTCCGACTCCCGGCGGTAGTCCTTCCACGAGTAGACCCGGTCGTAGAACTCGGCGAGCCGGCCGTAGGAGCGTCCGCCACCGGCCGACGAGGGACCTTCCCGGGCGCTCCGATGCCGGCGGGCCTGGAGTCGGGACACGGTCGCACGCTCCGTAGGACCCCTATCGGGAACGGGAACCCGATCCAAGGCGGTCGATCCGCCGCACCCAGGCCCCGAGCGAGCGCAGTCCGGGGGGCAGGCGTTCCCCGGTGGTCCACCAGGGGGAGAGCGAGCCGAAGATCCCGAAGTCCGCGACCGACGGGGCGTCCAGGATCCACTCTCGGCCCGAGACCAGCCGGTCGACCATGGTCAGGTACGGTCGCAGCTCCCGCACGAACTCGGGCCGACGCTGCTCGAGGAGGTGCCAGGGGCCGCGGGCCCGCGTCTGCATCTCCTCGAACACCCACCGCTCCCGCTCCGTCCGGAACACGGGAGGTACGCGCGTGACGACCGCTCGCCAGACCCGTTCCTCGAGGACCTGGTGGCCCCAGTTCTCGAGGGCCCGGGCCAGTGCTTCGCGGCCCGGGGGGAACAGCGTCGGCGAGGGCCGGACCCGGTCCAGGAACTCGGGGATGCGGTCCCAGCGGACGAACCTCCCGTTCCAGATCAGGGAGGGAATGTAATCCTGTCCGGTCCGCCGAAGGAGCTCGTGCCGGTCGTCGTACGGTGCGTAGATCGATCGCCAACGGATCCCCTTGAAGGCGAGCATCCGCTCGACCGAGACGCAATAGTGGCTGATCGGCGAGGTGAACAGTTCGGCACGGTCGGTCATCGGGTCGCCGAAGCGGAGTGGACCCTTGAACATTGTCGTCGGAGGGTCCCCGCGCTCGCGTGAGCGGCGGACCCGGGTCGCTCCGCCGGGGCGGTTCGCATCGAACCGATAAGAGCCCGCATCCCCTGCCCCGAACGTCCCCCATGATGGACCGGGACGTTCCAATCTCCCCCCGCGAGCGCCGCATCACGGTGATCTGCTTCGCCATCGCGCTGGTGATCGGGGCCTTGCTGTTCGGAGGCTATCTCCCGGGACTGCACCCCCAGTACGGGTCCCCGACGTATCTGACCGTCGACGGCCGCGCCTATTACTGGACGGCCACCGACGTCCCCGTCCCGGCGTTCGCCCTGAACTACTCGTTCCCGCTCGAGACCACCTTCCACAACGTGTCGTTCTGGTACTGGATCACCAACGTCTCGTTCCTGGACACCGCGCAGCTCCACGGGAACGCCACGGTGCCGAACGGGAGCACGTTCGACTTCGAGGTGGGGAGCGGCCATCCGCTGGGAACGCGCACGACGGAGTACATCGCGCCGGGCGGGGTGGTCGCCGTCCTGTGGGACGGCGGCATCCAGTTCGACCTCCTCGTGCTCGTCTAGGCTCGGACCCTACGGGATCGCTCCGGGCCGGGGGGCCCGCCCGGGTCAGTCGCTCGGCAACTGGGACTCTCGCTGGAGGACCCGATGGGAGTCCTGGACCGCATCCGTGGCCGGTAGCACGGGGAGGCCCTGCCGCGTCGCCTCGATCTCCTCGACCCGCCGGTACAGCCACTCGAACTCCCCGAAGATCAGCGGGTCCTTGAGGTCCTGACGCAGCTGGGCGATCCGGTCCTCGGGCTGACGCAGCGCGATGTAGTACGCGACCACCCAGGTGCCGAACGCTTCCCAGACGAGGTCGTCGTCCAGCACGTCCCGGTGGGTCAGGGTGCCGATGAGCTCGAAGAACGTGATCACCTCCATGCTGGAGATGTCCTCCCGCTCGCGGGAGAGCAGGTGCGTGCTCAGCGTGCGCCGGGCGGCCCGCATGTGCCCGCTGTCGAATCGCTCCCGCAAGGCGATGATGGCGTTCGCCGAGTTCAAGTGCTGGCTGGTCCGGGTCTGCCAGTACATGAGCACGAGCGTTCCCACGACCAGGACCCAGGTCCCGATCAGCGACCAGATCGCAATGTTCGACCAGTCGACGGGCATGCAGCCAACCCCCGGGATGGGGGACCGGGAGGGCAGGGGGTCTTAACGCCTATGGCCCACCGCCGGGCCCCCGGGCGGCCGCGGGCGGCCGAAAGGAGCTTAGGCGGGGTCGGCCTCGTGGTCTCCGTGCCGTACGTCGAGTACGACGAGACCGAGGCGATCTGCCCCCAGTGCGGGTCGGCGTTCCGGTCCGCGGAGGTGCTGGAGGCCCACATCGCCGAGTCCCACTCCGCCCCGGGCGCCGAAGCGGCCAAGCGGGCCCCGAAGAAGGTCCGGTGCTCGGTCTGCGGTGCCGGTTTCTCCTCGATCGGCGCCCTGCAGCGGCACAATCGCTCCGCCCACGTCGGGTAACGGTACGGCGCGGACGTTCACCGCCGGACCGACGGGGCCGACTCGTCCGGCTCCCCCGGCTGCTCCATCTCCAGCCAGTGCCCCATCTTCTTCCGCTTGGTCTCGAGGTACTGCCGGTTCTGCTCGGTCGGAGGGATCACGAGGGGGATGCGGTCCACGATCTCCACCCCGTTCCGCCGAAGGTCCTCGACCTTGGCCGGGTTGTTGGTGATGATCGAGATCGACCGGATGTGCAGCGCCCGGAGCATGTGGGCCGCCAGGCCGTAATCCCGCTCATCGGGCCGGAAGCCGAGCACCTCGTTCGCCTGCACCGTGTCGTAGCCGGCGTCCTGGAGCTGGTAGGCCCGAATCTTGTTCGCGAAGCCGATCCCGCGTCCCTCCTGCCGCAGGTAGAGCACGACCCCGGCCTCGCTCTGCCCCAGCATCTCGAGGGAGGCGATCAGCTGGTCCCGGCAGTCGCAGCGGAGCGAGCCGATCGCGTCCCCGGTGAGACACTCCGAGTGGATCCGGACCGGCACCCGGGACTTCTCGAAGATGTCCCCGTGGATGAACGCCGCGTGGTCCCGCCGGTCGTGGTTGCTCCAGAACGCCGCGACCTGGTACGGACCGAACCGCGTCGGGAGGTCGGCAATCGCCACGAGCCGGGTGCAGATCTCCGGCGTGTCGGGGCACGAATGCGTGCGGCTCTCGTCGAGGAGCCGGGCCACGGTCTCGGGGGGGAGGCCCATCAGGGGAGTGCGAGCCGTCGCTCGGGATAAAGCATCGGGGTGGGAACCGGGGAGCGGGCCGCTCACCCCTCCGGGTCCGGCGGAGCGGGGCGGCGCCAGCCGAAGGCCGAGCAGCGACTCGCCGGAGACGACCATCATGCGACTCCGGTACCCCCGGGCCCCCAGACCCCCGTCACGAACCGACGGCTCCGACCGGTCGACCTCCCGGAAGCCACGGGAGCGGAACAGCTGCCGGGACGCCACGTTCTCGGTCTCGTGCGCCGCGAACACCACTTCGGCCCCCTCGCGACGGAACCGGTAGAGCGCGTCGTCCAGGAGCCGGCCCCCGATCCCCTGGCGTCGGAACGCCTGCCCCACGAAGAGGTAGTAGATGTACGCCACCGCCGGATCCAGCCGGTCCAGCAGCGAGACCCCGGCGACGGCCCCGTCGATCTCGACCATGCGGGCGACCGGGATCCGCATCAGCGTGCGCTTCGCATGCCACCGGTAGATCCCGACGAACGACTCCCGCAGGATCGGGATGGCACGCTCGCGGTCGTGCGGAGGAAGGTCGACGACCAGGGTCCGTGGTCCGATGTCGATGGCGGTCACCCCATCCTCCTTGCCCTCGCGGGACCGGGGGCCAGAGCGTCGGTGGACAAGAGCGCATGTCCCTCCGGGGGTCCCGTACGTCGCTCCCGGCGGCCTCTGGGCCCTTCTTGACCGGCCGAACGTTATCGGCCCCGGTGGGCTTCGGAAGACGTGCCCGGCGAACGCTCCCGATTGAGGTCGCTGCTCTGCCGGGCCTGCGGTCGTGAGATCCCGCCGACGAAGCCGGTCGGTCCTTGCCCCTCGTGCGGACACACGCTGCTGGCGCAGTACGACCTCGATGGGCTCGACGGGAGGGCCTGGTTCGAGTCGCTTCGGTCACGTCCCGCTACCCTGTGGCGGTACCGGGAGCTCCTTCCCGTGGGGGCGGACGAGGCGGTCGTCACGCTCGGGGAAGGGTTCTCCCCGATCCTCGATCTGGGGGAGGTCCCCGGCAGCCCCGACCTTCGCGTCTCGTTGAAGGACGATGGCGGCCTTCCGACGGGATCGTTCAAGGCGCGGGGCATGGCCGTCGCCGTGGCCCGGGCCCGGGAGCTGGGGCTGCGGGAGCTGTTCGTCCCGAGCGCCGGGAACGCGGGGGTGGCGCTCGCCGCGTACGGGGCTCGGGCCGGAATGACCGTACGGGTCTACCTACCGGAGCGAACGCCGACGGCGATGAAGGTCGCCTGCCGCCGCTACGGGGCCGATGTGATCACCGTGGAGGGGACGATCCGCGAAGCGGGGGCCGTCGCCCGTCGGACCGAGTCCGGGCGGGGCTCGTTCGACATGTCCACGTTGCGGGAGCCGTACCGGGTCGAGGGGAAGAAGACGATGGGGCTGGAGATCGTCGAGCAGTGCGGGACGGCCTCGCTGCCCGACGCGATCGTCTATCCGACCGGGGGAGGCACCGGCCTCATCGGGATGCACAAGGCGTTCGGGGAGCTGGGCGCCCTCGGGCTGGTGCCCCGACCCCCGCGGCTCCTCTGCGTTCAGCCGGAGGGTTGCGCCCCGGTGGTACGGGCGCTCGAGGCGGGGGCCGCTGCCGTGACGCCGTGGGAGGACCCGACCACGATCGCCCCCGGTCTGCTCGTCCCGTCCCCGTTCGCCTCCGAGCGGATCGTCGAGGCGGTCCGGGCGACCGGGGGCGGGGGGGTCACCGTGACCGATGGCGAGATCCGGCGGGCCGTCGTCGACCTCGCTTCCCGCCACGGGATCTCGGCATCGCCGGAGGGAGCGGCGACGTACGCGGCCTTGCCGAGGCTGCGGCAGCGCGGGTTGGTCCGCCCCGGGGAGCGAGTGCTGCTGTACAACACCGGCTCGGGGCTGCCGTTCCTCCACGAAGGCGGCGACTAGCGCGCGCCCCGACCCGCCGCACGGCGGGTCCCGGGGGCGGGGTGGGCGGAATGCGAAGCGCTCCCCCGCGCCCGGCCGGCAGAGCGACGGCCACCGGCCCGGGCCGGCCGGACCCCCAGGTCCTCGTCCAGCGGGTCGATATCGGTGGGGATCGGGATCGGGTCCTCGAGCGTCCGGAGCAGGTCCGGTCCGGCCCGCTGGGCGGCGCACGGGGAGCAGTAGGTCCGGTCCTCGTGCCGCACCGAGGAGCCGCGGCAGTTCACGCAGATCGGCCGGTGGCATTCCGAACAGGTCGAGGTCTCTCTCGACCGCTCGACCGGGCTGGCGCAGGTCGCGCATGGGTGGAAGGAAGGGACCTCGATCGCCGGCGGGCCTCCGCTCTCGGGCACCGGGGCGGCGAGCGTCGGGCGGGCGACGACCCCATCGGCCGGGAGGGCGCCCGTGACGAGCCCGTTCGCTTCGTCCGCGATCCACCGCTCGAGGGTCCCCGCTGCGGGCACCGGGGCGACCCGATACCCACCGCTCCGGGAGACCTCGTCGAGGAGGGGACCGGGACCGGTCTCGGGGCCGAGGAGGGGATGCGGGAGCGCCGCGGGGCCATCGGAACCGATCCACGTTCCTCCCGTCAGCGCGATCCCTCCGACCCCGTCGGGGACGGCCCCGAACTCCGCCTCGGAGCGGAACTCCTCCGGCTCGACCTCCCGGCCGGGCGCGGCGGCACTCCAGGCATGGGGCACGTAGGCGGTGGTGGCGAGGGCCGCGGGGCGTTCGGCCGGGCCCGCGGAAGCGACCGCCGGTTGCCAGCGGGGCCAGATGGGGTCGACCGGGGCCGCCGTCGGCGTGATCGTCGGCTTTTCCTCTCCGTGGCCTTCCAGGTCCTTGGGACCGTCGATCGCCCGGAGCATGCCCTCCCAGTCCGGCGCGGGGGAGTACTCGCCGCACTTGGCGCAGACGAAGGCGCTCTCCGCGTGGGGATGGGGGGCGGGATCGGGCGGGGTCAGGGGAAGCAGGGTCGGCATGGGCGAAGGGGTCGGGGTCTCGGGGAGGAACGAGCGCCAGAGGATGAGGACGCTCGCCAGCAGGGCGGCCCCGATCGCCATCATCGCGAGCATGTCGTACGAAGTGGGTGGACGGAGCAGGGCCACGTAGGCCGCCAGCGCGACCGACAGGCCGGCCGCCCCGGCGACCGACACCCGACGGAGGGAACGGAGGACCGGACCGCCCTCGGACGAGGTGACGGCCGTCGCGTCGCTCGAGGGGGAGGGCAGCGGGATCAACGGGACACCGTGACGAGGCTTCCGGTAGCCCGACTATGAACGTACTGCTCCAGTGGACCCCTCCGGGAGTCCCTTCCGGACCCCGCCCCCCGGGCGCCCGAACCGTATGGAGGACCGGGATCCGGCTCCCGACCGACAGGGTCGGTCCGCGCGCCGTCCCCGCCCCGACCGGGCCGCCGTCGTCAACTGCGGGGTACGGCCAGGATCGACCGGTCGACCTCGGCGACCGACCGACGCCCGGTGAGCGCCATCGCGACGATCAGTTCGTCCCTCAGGAGGGCGAGGTACTCGGCCACTCCCGCGCGGCCGCCCACGGCGAGCGCCCAGAGCACCGGCCGGCCCACGCCGACCGCCTTCGCGCCCAAGGCCAAGGCGACGAGGATGTCCGAAGCCCGGCGGACGCCGCCATCGAGGTAGACCTCCGCGCGCGTGCCGACCGCATCGATGATCGAGGGCAGGACCTCCAGGCTGGCGGGGGCCCCGTCCAACTGGCGCCCTCCGTGGTTCGACACGAGGATCGCGGAGGCCCCGTAGTCCACGCACCGCCGGGCCTCCTCGGCCCCGAGGATCCCCTTGACGACGATCGGCAGCCGCGTGCACTCTCGCACCCGGTCCAGCGTCTCCCACGTCGGGGCCGTGTCCGCGGCGGGCCGGTAGGTCTCGCCGACCCGGACCGGACCCCGGGCCGGGGGAACGATCCCCGGCCCGTTCCCGACGGGCACCGACGCGTCGATCGCGAACCCGCCCCGGGCCTGCCGGTCCCGGACCCCTAGCATCGGGGTGTCGGCGGTGAGAACGACCGCCGTGCACCCCGACCGTTCCGCCCGCTGGATGAGCTGCCGGTCCATGACGTCCTCCGGTTGGTGGTACAGCTGGAACCAGCGGGGTCCGTCCCCCGAGGCACCCCCGATCGTCTCGATCGGGTCGGTGGAGAGCGTGCTGAACACCGCCAGGATGCCGGCCTCCGCGGCGGCCCGCGCCACGCCCGACTCGCCCTCGGGATGGATCGTTCCCTGGTAGGCCATCGGGGCGATGAAGAACGGCGCCGACACCGAGCGGCCGAGCAATCGAACCCGGAGGTCGATCTCGCCGCGTCCCTCGAAGGCACGGGGCTGGAGGGTCATGCGCTGGAACGCCTCCCGGTTCGCCCGCAGCGTCCGTTCCTCCCCCGCTCCACCCTGCACGTAGGCCCAGGCCGAGGGAGGCAGCTTCTGCGCGGCCGCCGCCTCCAGGTCCGAGAGCGTCGGGAACCGCCCGTCCCTACCGTCCTCGCCCATCGTCCGCCCCCACCCTTCGCTCGGAGATGTCCATCCCCCCACTTAGCGGGAACTCTGGACGGGGGCCGGCCGTCGGCCGGAGGGAACGGCAAGTCCTTTTGCCTCTCGCTGGGTAGTGCGGGGCATGGCGGGGACCCCGGAGGAGCCGATCAGCAAGCTCGAATGGGCGCAGGTGCCCGGAACGCACGCCTATCAGCTCCTCGTCGGCAACCAGCATTTCGCCACGCTCACCTGGAACCGGGGGAGCGGGTCGATCGCGGCGGCCGACTCGTCCGAGGGCCGCTGGACCCTGAAACGTCGGGGGTTCCTCTGGCCGGGGATCACGATCCGCAACTCCGCGACCCACCAGGAGCTCGCCGTCCTGCGGGCCCAGTGGAGGGAGAGCACGGTCCAGCTCGCCGACGGGTCGACCTTCCGGTGGACCCGCACCGGGTTCCGCGACCCCACCTGGAAGGCGACCGACCCTCTGGGGAACGACCTGCTCACCTTCGAACCGGTCCGCAAGGGGAAGCACCTCTCGGGCTGCACGATCACCTGCACTCCGGCCGCGAGCTCGAGCCCGGCGCTCCTCCTGCTGGTGATCCTCGGCTGGTACTTCATCGTCATCGCCTGGATCGAGGAGCACCACGACGTCACCGGGGCGATCGGGGCGACGCTCGGGGACACGTAGGGCGGGCGCCGTTCGAGGCGTCGGCCCCCGCAGCTCCGGGGCCGATGGACCGATAACCCGGGGACCGATGGGGTCCGGTCGATGAGCGACCCCGACCATTTCGCCCTTGAGGAGCTGGCTCCGGGGATCCACGCGGCGATCGCGACGCCTGACCGGTTCGGCCTCTGC
>Ga0187772_10001820_pt1 | contig 10340 bp, 12 predicted proteins | sample 0116_SJ02_MP15_2_FD_133137 | JGI IMG/M metagenome (GOLD analysis project Ga0187772, IMG submission 133137) | Tropical peat soil microbial communities from peatlands in Department of Meta, Colombia - 0116_SJ02_MP15_20_MG | ecosystem: Environmental > Terrestrial > Soil > Wetlands > Peat | place... | reverse complement strand
GTGTAGGACAGCTCCGCGGTGTCCGAGGACCGCCAGCCCATCTTGTCCAGCTTGCGGGTGACTTGAAAACCAGGAGTATCCCGGTCCACCACCAGTAACGAAACCCCGCCCGCACCGGGCCCACCCGTGCGGACCGCGGTGACGACGTAGTCGGCGCGAACTCCGGAGGTGATGTAGGTCTTGGCACCGTTGACGACGTAGTGATCGCCGGCCCGCGCTGCCGTGGTCCGCAAGTGGCCGACATCCGAGCCCCCGCCGGGTTCGGTGATGGCCAACGCGCCGATCAGCTCGCCGGCCAACGTCGGGCGGACGAACGTGTCGATCAGCCGCGCATCGCCGGACGCGATCATGTGCGGCACCGCGATGCCGCAGGTGAACAGCGACGCGAACACGCCACCGGGGACACCGGCCTCGTGCAGCTCTTCGCAGATCACCACCGCGTCGGCGCCATCTCCGCCACCGCCACTCGCAGTCTCGGGGAAGTTCGCGCCGAGCAATCCGGCGGCGCCTGCGCGCCGGTGCAACTCGCGCGGCAACTCACCGATTCGCTCCCACTCGTCGACGTGGGGCAAGATCTCCCGCTCGGCGAATGATCGCGTGGTCTTGCGGAGCTGATCGCGCTCCGGTGTGTCCCAGATGTTCACAGCAGCCTTTCCGGAATGTCGACGTGGCGGCTACGCAGCCATTCCCCCAGCCCCTTGGCCTGGGGGTCGAATCGCGCCTGGTAGGCAACGCCCTGGCCGAGGATGTCGTCGATGACGAAGTTGACCGCGCGCAGGTTGGGCAGCAGGTGGCGGGTGACCGGCAGGTCGGCCGTCTCGGGCAGCAGCTCCTTGAGGAACTCGACGGTCAGTGTGTTGGCCAGCCAGCGCCACTGCTCTTCGGTGCGTACCCATACTCCGACGTTGGCCGACCCCCCCTTGTCACCGCTGCGGGCCGCGGCGATCCGGCCCAGCGGCACACGACGGGTCGGCGCGAAAGGCAACGGCTCCGGCAGCGGCGGCGGATCGACCGGTACCAGCTCGAGAGTATCTGTGGCACAAGGAATCTCGACGCGGGTGCCGTCAGCGTGCACAGCTGTGTGCGGCACCTTGGTGGCGTCGACATAGCCGGGGGTGAACACCCCGTACACCTGACCGTCGCCGGGCGGCGCGGTGACGGTAAAACCCGGGTAGCTGGCCAGTGCCAATTCCACTGCGGCCGAAGAAAATTGGCGTCCGACATTCGCCGGGTCGGGGTCGCGGACCACGCAGTGAAGCAACGCGCTGGCCGCTTCTTCGGTATCGGCGTCGGCGTGATCGGTACGGGCCAGCGTCCATTCCAACTCGGCGGGCTTGACGGCGGGCTTGACAATGAGCAGAGCCTCTAATTGGCGACGCACCAACTCGGCCTTTTCTTCGATATCCAGGCCGGTCAGCACGAACGTCATCGAGTTGCGGAACCCGCCGATGCTGTTCAGCGAGACCTTCAGCGTGGGCGGCGGTGGTTCGCCGGCCACGCCGCTGATCCGCACCCGATCGGCGCCGTCGGCGGACAGTTCGATGGTGTCCATCCGGGCCGTGACGTCCGGGTTGGCGTAGCGGGCACCGGCCACCTCGTAGAGCAATTGCGCGGTGACGGTGTCGACGCTGACCAAACCGCCGGTGCCCGGGTGCTTGGTGATCACCGACGAGCCGTCGGCGTGGATCTCGGCCAGCGGGAAACCGGCATAGGTCAAATCCGGGACCTCGGTGAAAAACGAGAAATTGCCGCCGGTGGCCTGGATGCCGCATTCGATCACGTGGCCGGCGACCACGGCGCCGGCCAGCTGGTGATAGTCGGTCCGGTCCCAGCCGAAATGCGCGGCCGCCGGCGCGACGGTCACCGACGCATCGGTTACCCGGCCGGTCACGACGACGTCGGCGCCGCTGTTGAGGCAGTCGACGATGCCCCAGGCCCCCAGATAGGCGTTGGCGGTCAGTGGTGCGCCCAGCCCCAGCTCCTTGGCGCGGGGCGCCAGGTCGTCGCCGTCGACGTGAGCGACCCGCGCCGGTACCCCCAGGTGCTGCGCCAGGGCGCGCACCGCGTCGGCGAGGCCGGCGGGGTTCAGGCCGCCGGCGTTGGCGACGATGCGTACCCCGCGCTCGTGCGCCAGCCCCAGGCATTCCTCGAGTTGCGTCAGGAAGGTCTTGGCGTAGCCACGTTCAGGGTGTTTCATACGGTCGCGGCCGAGGATCAGCATGGTCAACTCGGCCAGGTAGTCACCGGTGAGATAGTCCAGATCGCCGCCGGTGAGCATCTCGCGCATCGCGGAGTGCCGGTCGCCGTAGAACCCCGAGCAGTTCCCGATCCGGACTGGAACTGAAGGAATAGAAGAAAAAGCCATCCCTGTCCTCTCTCCAGCCGGACGTACCAACCAACCGGTAGGTTAGCGGGTACCGCGGGTGTCACGTCAAGGATGCTCCCCGCCGGGCGGCAAAGCGATCGGTGCCGATTTTTGTGAGTAGCAGGTCACCGACTATTATTGGCTTCAACTTCGCTGTCGAGCTGCTCGAGCGGCGACCCCCCTACCAGTAGTAAGGCCCGATTATGGCTGTGCCAAAGCGCAGGATGTCGCGCGCGAACACCCGGAGTCGGCGCGCGAAGTGGAAAGCTGCCAAGCCCGAACTCGTCGGTGTGACGGTGGCCGGCCAGCAACACAAGGTGCCGCGCCGGTTGCTCAAGGCGGCCCGCCTCGGCCTGATTGACCTTGATCGCCGCTAACTTTTTCGCCAGGAGCTGGGCAATTAGCCCATCGGCCTCTCAGGGCGCTCTCAGGCGATTGGATGAAACTTGTGGCCGTGCGAATTCTTGTCGTTGACGACGATCGAGCCGTGCGTGAGTCGCTGCGCCGTTCGCTTTCTTTCAACGGCTACTCGGTGGCGTTGGCGGAAGACGGCGTAGAGGCCCTCGAGATGATCGCCGCCGACCGGCCCGACGCGCTCGTTCTCGACGTGATGATGCCGCGACTGGACGGCTTGGAGGTATGCCGTCAGCTGCGCAGCACCGGGGACGACCTGCCGATCCTGGTGCTGACCGCGCGCGACACTGTTTCGGAGCGGGTCGCGGGCCTGGATGCCGGCGCCGACGACTATCTGCCCAAGCCGTTCGCTCTCGAGGAGCTGCTGGCCCGGATGCGGGCCTTGCTGCGCCGCACCAAAATCGATGACTCAGGCGAAGCCGCGGCCATGACGTTCGCGGACCTCACCCTCGATTCGGTGACCCGTGAAGTCACTCGCGGGCAACGCCATATCAGCCTTACTCGCACCGAATTCGCTCTGCTGGAGATGTTGATCGCCAATCCGCGCCGGGTATTGACCCGCAGCCGGATTCTCGAGGAGGTGTGGGGCTTCGACTTTCCCACCTCGGGCAACGCGTTGGAAGTGTACGTCGGATACCTACGTCGCAAGACCGAAGCAAATGGCGAGCCGCGACTGATCCACACCGTGCGAGGAGTGGGTTACGTGCTTCGCGAAACACCGCCCTAATGCCCTTGTTCCACCCGCGAAGTCGAGCGCAGCTGCGAGCCAGCACCTCGTTGTCGCTGCGGTGGCGGGTCATGCTGCTGGCGATGTCGATGGTGGCGATGGTCGTCGTCCTGATGGCCGTCGCCGTGTATGCGGTGATCTCCGCGGCGCTGTACAAGGACATCGACAACCAGCTGCAGAGCAGGGCTCAGCTATTGATCGCCAGCGGATCGTTGGCGGCTGATCCTGCGAAGGCCATTGAGGGCACTGCATATTCGGATGTCAACGCGATGCTGGTGAATCCCGGCCGATCGATCTTCACTGCCAACCAGGAGGGCCAGACGCTGCCGGTCGGACCGCCAGAGAAGGCGGTCATCCGCGGTGACCTGTTCATGTCGCGGCGCACCGCGGCCGGTCAGCGGGTGTTGGCGGTTCACCTGCCGAACGGCAGTTCGCTGCTGATCTCCAAGAGCCTGGCCCCGACCGATGCGGTGATGACGAAGCTGCGTTGGGTGCTGCTGATCGTCGGCGGGGTCGGCGTCGCTGTGGCAGCGGTTGCCGGTGGGATGGTCACCCAGGCCGGGCTACGTCCGGTGGGCCGGCTGACCGAGGCGGCCGAGCGGGTGGCGCGCACCGACGATCTACGGCCCATTCCGGTATTCGGGAGCGATGAGCTGGCCCGGCTGACCGAGGCTTTCAATCTGATGCTGCGAGCGCTGGCCGAATCTCGGGAACGCCAGGCCCGCCTGGTCGCCGATGCCGGTCACGAACTGCGCACCCCGCTGACGTCGCTGCGCACCAATGTCGAATTGCTGATGGCATCAATGCAACCGGGTGCGCCGCCACTACCCGAGCAGGAGATGGTCGATCTGCGTACCGATGTGATCGCGCAGATCGAGGAATTGTCCACGCTGGTGGGCGATTTGGTGGATCTCACCCGAGACGACGCCGGTGAAGTGGTGTACGAGCCGGTTGACCTCAGCGAGGTCATCGACCGGTCCCTGGAGCGAGTACGGCGGCGCCGCAACGATATTGAGTTCGAGGTCGACGTGATGCCCTGGCAGGTCTACGGCGACTCCGCGGGCCTGTCACGCGCGGTGCTGAATCTGATGGACAATGCGGCCAAGTGGAGTCCATCGGGGGAGACCGTCGGTGTCAGGCTCCGGCAGTTGAACGCTACGCACGCCGAGTTGGTGGTGTCCGACCACGGACCGGGGATCCCGACGGCTGAGCGTGCGCTGGTGTTCGAGCGGTTCTTCCGCTCGAGTACGGCGCGGGCGATGTCTGGCTCGGGTCTTGGGTTGGCGATCGTCAAACAGGTCGTGCTCAATCACGGTGGGGCGCTGCGCGTCGAAGACACCGTCCCGGGTGGCCTGCCGCCGGGGACGTCGATATATGTGCTGTTGCCCGGACGGCCGATCCCGACATCGCCGTACCCAACACCTGAGGCAGCTGCGGCGGATGTTAACCCCTCGTCAAATCGGGGGAACTCTCTAGGTCCAGCGAACGTTATCTCAGTCGATTCTCAGACCACGCAGGCAGGGTAGTAGTCCAATTACTGTCAAGCGTGAACCGACTGCACAAGGAAAGAGCGACCAAGCGACATGACGAATCACCCGACGTATTCGCCACCGCCGCAGCAGCCCGGATACCGCCCGGTGTCCGATCAGCGTGGGGCCCCAGGCTATTCCGGCCATGGGCAGCAGCAGACATATCCTCAGCACTACGACTGGCGCTACCGCCAGCAGACGCAATTCGGGCAGCCGTACGGTTCGTTCGGTGGCGGTCAGGCAGGTCCGGCCGGCAGCCCGCCGCCCCAACTGGGCGTACCGCGAAAGCGGTCCCGCGCAGGAGGATTGGCTGTCGGTGCACTGGCGATCGCAGTCGTATCGGCCGGCATCGGCGGTGCGGCGGCCTCGGTGATCGAGCACAACGGGCAGCTGCCGATCGCCAGCGACGGGACGTCTTTGGGTGGCGCGGCGCCTAGTTTGCCGGCCGCGAACGCCCCGGTAGGCACCGTCGAACAGGTCGCCGCCAAGGTGGTGCCCAGCGTGGTTATGATCGAAACCGATCTCGGCCGTCAGTCCGAGGAGGGCTCGGGCATCATCTTGTCGTCGGACGGGCTGATCCTGACCAACAACCACGTCGTCGCCACTGCGGCCAATCCCGGCCACCCTGCTCCGCCACGTGAGGGCGGTGGTCCCCGGGAGCCAGACGGCCCGCGGGAGCCAGGCGGCCCCCGGGAGCCGGACAGTGACCGCGCCGGCGGGACACCGAAGACCACGGTGACATTCTCCGACGGGCGCACCGCAGAGTTCACCGTGGTGGGCGCAGACCCGACCACTGACATCGCGGTCGTTCGGGCGCAAGGCGTTTCGGGCTTGACGCCGATCAGCCTCGGATCGTCAGCGAACCTGCGCGTCGGTCAGCCGGTGATGGCGGTCGGGTCGCCGCTTGGCCTGGAAGGCACGGTGACCACCGGTATCGTCAGCGCACTCAACCGGCCGGTGTCGACGACCGGCGAGACCGGTAACCAGAACACCGTTCTGGACGCGATTCAGACCGACGCCGCGATCAACCCCGGTAACTCTGGGGGCGCGTTGGTCAACATGAGCGGCCAGTTGGTCGGCGTCAACTCGGCGATTGCCACGCTGGGAGGCGATTCGGCCGATGCGCAGAGCGGCTCGATCGGACTTGGCTTCGCGATTCCGGTCGATCAGGCTAAGCGCATTGCCGACGAGCTGATCAAGACCGGGACAGCGTCGCATGCGTCGCTGGGCGTTCAGGTCACCAACGACAAGGGCACACCCGGCGCCAAGGTCGTCGAGGTGGTACCGAATGGAGCGGCGGCGGCCGCCGGCCTGCCCAGCGGAGTCGTGGTGACCAAGGTCGACGACCGTACGGTCAACAGCGCCGACGCGTTGGTCGCCGCCGTGCGATCGAAGGCGCCCGGCGAGAAAGTCACGCTCACGTTCAAGGATCCGTCGGGCGACACCAAGTCCGTGCAGGTCACCTTGGGCAAGGCGCAGCAGTGATGAGAGCCGCCGCGTCGTGGCCGGAGCCCAGATATACGGTTGCAACCATGGAACAGAGCGCGGGGTTGGTCGGCAGGGCACTCGTCATCGTCGTCGATGATCGGACCGCGCACGGGGACGAGGACCACAGCGGGCCGTTGGTCACCGAGCTGCTCACCGAAGCGGGGTTCGTTGTCGACGGCGTGGTGGCCGTCGCCGCCGATGAGGTGGAGATCCGCAACGCGCTGAACACCGCTGTGATCGGGGGAGTGGATCTGGTGGTGTCGGTCGGCGGCACCGGCGTGACGCCGCGCGACGTAACCCCGGAAGCCACCCTGGAGATTCTCGATCGCGAACTGCTCGGCATTTCCGAAGCCATCCGAGCGTCCGGCTTGTCCTCCGGCATCATCGACGCTGGCTTGTCACGTGGTTTGGCCGGGATCTCCGGCAGCACCCTGGTGGTCAACCTCGCCGGTTCGCGATACGCGGTGCGCGACGGCATGGCGACATTGAATCCGCTGGCGGCCAGCATAATCGGCCAACTCTCAAGCTTGGAGATCTGACCCCGGCATGACCAGGCGAGGCGGCGACGACTGGGGCTTGATCGACAAGGTGTTCGGGACCGAGCTGCCGCAAGAGTCGACTGACGAGCGTGATCGCGGCGCGGATGATCGCGAGCAGTGGCTGAGGGAGAACGTACCCCCGCACCACATCTGAATCGCTCGCCGATGTCACGGCATAAATACCCTTGCATGACTAATTCGCTGCAAAGCCAGCAATCGCGGACGTACGGACATACGGTTTTTCCGGGTGATCTCGCATTGCCCGGTTAGGCCCAGGTAATTCGTAGTGACGGAGGTGGCTCGCGTGTTCAAAGGATTCAGAGATTTCTTGATGCAGGGTGACGTGATCACCGTCGCTGTCGGGTTGGTTGTGGCCTTGGCATTCTCGAACTTGGTCAAAGCCTTCACCGAGACTGTGATCAACCCACTGGTAGCGGCGGCCCAGCCCCATGCCGCGCTCGGATTGGGCGTGCAGCTCGGCGACCCAGGCAACAAGACAACGTTCATCGACATCGGATCGCTGATCGGGGCATTCATCTACTTCTTCGTCTTCATGGCGACCATTTACTTAGCGATCGTGGTGCCCTACCGCCACATCCAAAAACGCCGCGGCGTCACTGTGTTCGGCGAGGAGCCGGCCACCAAGGCATGCTCGGAATGCTGCTCCGACATCCCCGAGGCCGCGCACAAGTGCAAATACTGTGCCAGCGACCAGCCGGCGGCCGCCTGAAAAATCCTGCACCCGCACTCAATGCAGAGTGAGGGTCACGGTTTGCACCAAGGCGGCGCCGGCCACGGCATTGGCCGAGGCGGCCGGCAGCGCCACCAGGACCACCCGATCGCTGGTCGCGGCCTGAGCCTTCTGCTTGGCCGAGACCAGGACCACGATCGCGTCGGTGGCTTTGACACTGGGGACCGTCGGGTTGGATTGGGAGCTGGTCTCTGACGCGGCGACGACGTCGACCACATCGCCGGGTCGGACCAGGTCGGCCAGTGCGCTGTCCACCGGGTGCACCGGCACTATCCGGGCGTCTGGCCCTGCGGTCGACTCGGCCAGTCGGCGGCCCAGCAGCCGGACGTCGGTCAGCACCTCACCGCGCCGAGTCGGCCCGGCCAGCGTCGAACCGATAATCGTGTCGATGTTCGATTGTGCCCCGTCGGGAATGGTCGGAATCAAACGTTTTTCGAGCCGGAGATCGTCGGCGGTCAGCGCGGCGCCCGGGCTGAGATCGCGGACCGCCACCACCACCTGGGCTCTCTCGCCGTCGGGGTCGGGCCGCACGGCCGCAACGCCGGCTAGGACGACGAGGCCGGCCGCGGCGATTCGGCGGGCCAGCAGGGTTCGCAACCAGTCCGGGCGCAACCACTGTGAGATCCGGGTTGCCAGCGACGGATTCAGCGATTTCTGGGAACCCCCCACGCCGCAACGGTAAGTGGCGCTGGTGGTACAGGCGGCCGCCTGGAAGCCGCTTGTGGATAACCGGCTAGCTTGCGGCGGCCGCCGCTGACTTCGAGGTCTTCGAGCTTGTCGAGTCCGACTTGTCGCTGGAGCTGCTCGACTTTTCCGATGAGCCGGACTTGTCGCTGCTACTCGATCCGTTCGTGGCCGAAGGCGAGCTGGACTTGGCCGACCCGTTGGTCGAACTTTTCGCCGACTCACGGCTGTCGGTGCGATAGAACCCGCTGCCCTTGAACACCACGCCGACGGAGTTGAACAGTTTGCGCAGCCGACCGGAGCACTGCTCGCATGTGGTCAGGGCGTCGTCGGTGAAGGCCTGAACGACATCGAAGCGGTTGCCGCACTCGGTGCACGCGTAGCTGTAAGTCGGCACAGAAACCTCCGTGATGGTCTAAACGGTTAGCACTCTACAGTCTCAAGTGCTAGAACCGCTATGTGGCGCGTGTCATTCCCGCCCGACGTGGCCGGTGGAGGAACGCACTGGCGCTGCTGATCATCCTCGGGATCGCGGTGGGTGTCGGTTGGCTCTACGTCCGCGACACCCGAGGCCAGGGACCCGCCGCAGTGCCGTCGGGGCGGCCAACCGAAACCAAGCCACCCGCGACTCCGGCCTACGACGTGGCACGTCGCGAGCTGGACGCGCTGCCCGTCAAGGGCTGGGACCGCTTCGAGGACTTCAACCGCGCCCGGTTCGGCGAGCCGTGGAGTGACGACGTCAACGTGGAGTTCGGCCACAACGGCTGCAACACCCGCGACGACATCCTGCGCCGCGATCTGGCCGACCTGCAGGTGCGGCCCGGGACCTGCTTTGCGCAGCGCGGCATCCTGCACGACCCCTACACCGGAGCGACCATCGTCTTCGTGCGTGGCCCGGACACCTCTCCGGCCGTACAGATCGACCATCTCGTCTCGCTGTCGGACGCCTGGTACAAGGGCGCACGGTTCTGGGACGACCAACGTCGCCGCGACTTCGCCAACGACCCGCGGAATCTGCTGGCCGTCGCCGGTCAGGCCAACTTCGACAAGGCGTTTCGCGACGCCGCCTCCTGGTTGCCACCGAACGTGGCATTTCGGTGCGCGTTTGTCGCTCGTCAGGTCGAGGTGAAGACCGACTACCAGCTGTGGGTGTCGGGCAGAGAGAAAGACGCCATGCGGCGGGTGCTGCGGGACTGCTAGCCGTACTCAGCCGTGGCCAGCTCGACCAGGCCGCGTCCGGGGGTCAGCGCATGCGTCATCGGCACGTCGTGTGGCTCCTGCGGCAACTCATCGAGCAGCTCCTGATCGCGGACCACTGCGATCAGGCGCGCCTGCGGATCCCGGTGCACCAGCGTGCGGTCGTAGAAGCCGCGGCCACGCCCCAGCCGCACGCCCGTGCGGTCGACGGCGAGCGCAGGGACAAGCACGACGTTCGCCTCGGCCAGGGTCGTTGCCGGTAGCCACGGCTCGGCCGGTTCGAGCAGTCCGAACCGGGCGGCCACCAGTCGTCCCGGCCGGTATTCGCCCCATTGCAGCGCGACCGGGGAGTCGTCGGCAGTAGTACGTGCGACCGGCAGCAGCACGCGGCCGGTCCGTCGTAGCAACAGATCCAGCATCTCGATCGACCCCGGCTCGGCGTCCATCGGCACGTACGCGCACACCGTGCTTCCGTTGCTGACCGCCGCATCGAGGTGTTCGGTCAGTGACCGCGCCTCGCCGGCCCTGACGTCATCCCCGACCGAACGGCGGGCTGCCAGCAGCTGTTCCCGCAACGCGGCCTTGCCCGCGGTCGCCATACCGTCAACGATATGGTTTCAACGATGCCAAGCTCAGAGGTTCCGGT
>Ga0187772_10001818_pt1 | contig 10345 bp, 7 predicted proteins | sample 0116_SJ02_MP15_2_FD_133137 | JGI IMG/M metagenome (GOLD analysis project Ga0187772, IMG submission 133137) | Tropical peat soil microbial communities from peatlands in Department of Meta, Colombia - 0116_SJ02_MP15_20_MG | ecosystem: Environmental > Terrestrial > Soil > Wetlands > Peat | place... | reverse complement strand
CGCTGGAGAATTACTTCTTGAAGGATATATACTTGCAATAAAAGGCATCGGTGGGTTTCACTTATCGTGTATTTTCGATTCAGCTGACGAGCTAAAACGGAGACTGGGGAGGACAAAACAGCCCCTAGCTATCATGGCCCCAAACCTCGCGTGGGTAGAACATAACGTAGAGCTAAATGGAGCAGAAGAAGAACTACTCGCATCAAATAAGAGACCAATAATGGTTCTCAATAAAAAAATTGAGGGCACATACGATGAGATCTCTAATCTTCACAATATCGGAATAATGCTCCCGTATAGTGGCTTACATTACCTGTTGTTCGATAGAGTCGACCAGCCTCTCGTCATGACAAGTGCCAACGTGCCTGGAGAACCAATGATAATTGAAAATGGCGAAGCTCTCTCAAACCTCAGGGATAAAGCTGATTATTTTTTGATACACGATAGGAGAATTGCCAATCGTTGTGACGATTCAGTGGTCAGGATCCTAGACAAACCAGCTTTCATAAGAATGTCGAGAGGGTTTGCCCCGACTTCGATTAGTGTCGACGTAACCTTTGAAAAAAACATCCTAGCACTTGGTGCTGAGATGAATTCAACTGTTACTACTTATAAAGATGGCAGGTGCTATATATCGCAGCACGTCGGGAATATTAATAAACCAAAGACCTTCGACTACCTCAAACAATCGGTTTACGGACTAATTAATATGAGTGGCGTAAACGTAAGCTTGATTGCTCATGACTATCACCCAACTCTCCGCTCCACTTTTCTGGCAGCAGAACTTGGAGAGACGTATCCGGTACAGCATCATCACGCTCATATCGCTTCGCTTATTGGTGAAGGAGCGCCAAAAGACATGATTGGAATCGCAATTGACGGTGTGGGGTATGGATATGATGGTACAATTTGGGGGGGGGAAATATTCAATCCTGATCTTGAAAGAGTCGGGGGCCTCATGCCGGTCTATATGCCAGGGGGGGACTTAGCCACTGCATACCCGATAAGAATGATTGCAGGAATGCTCTATGATATCTGTGATGGTCGAGAGCTGAGCAGTACCCTCACGAACCTCGGCCTGTCTAATATCGAGTCAACCGTGATATTACATCAAATCGAACAAAATGTGAATGTAACAACGACCTCAAGCACTGGAAGAGTACTTGACGCGGTTTCTGCAGCTCTCGGCATCTGCAAAAAACGGACTTATGACGGTGAACCGGCAATGACGCTTGAAGCCATTGCTCATTATGGGCACCAACTTGTTAAATTACCTCTCGACATTTCAATGCATCATGGGAGACTTGTACTCGATACAAGGCTGATACTCGGCGCTGTTTTAGAAGCAAAAAACAAAGGCATAAGCGTAAAGAATATCGCAGCTTCTGCCCAAGACGCCGTAGCACAAGGCCTTGCTACAATTGCAGTTAATGCGGCCGAAAATGCCGATATAAGAAACATAGGCCTGAGCGGTGGAGTCGCTTATAATAAAGCCATAGTATCAAAGATCGGGAAAATTTGTTATGACAATAACTTAGAATTATTTACCAATACAAAAGTTCCGCGAGGAGATGGCGGCATATCGTTCGGACAAGCGGTACTTGCTGCAATGGTAAAAAGTGGAGAGCACGAATTTCGAGCATTGAAATCTTCGATTGACGCTTTTTCTGTTAGCCCTTAGACTTTCAAACAGGACTACCTCCGCAAACGCTCATTCTGCATCCACATTCAATTAGCAAGCGACCATAAGTCTATGCGAAGTTCGTGTGTATTGAGCCGACGAAACAACTTAGCAAGTGTCTAAATAGAGCGTATACGCTTGGTTAATGAAATGATTACGACTTTAAAAAAGGACAACTCTTTACGTTTTATTGAGTTTTTTAGTTAATAAATGCCCATAAATGCGGTCGATTATTATTATCACTTGCTGGGTTGCCAAATTAAACGACGTTACTGGTTAAGGTTTTTTTACAACGACCTTGCCCTTTGCAGATACAAAGCCAATACTAGCCTTCCCATCGATTTCGACGTTTCCCTTTGCAACAACCCTGTCTATAACAGCATCCGGCTTGACAGACACACTTCCTTCACTTACCACTTCTCCAAGCCTTACACCACCCATTATTGTGACATCATCACTTGCCACTAGTACACCCCGAATGACGGAGTTCATCCCTAATACTGCACTTTCAGCTTCTACGCTACCATTTACGATTGAACCTTGACCAAGGTCTAGTGAACCTTCGACTACCAAATCTCCCCAAAAATGTACATTTTTGCCCGTAATAAGGTTTCCACGAACATGTACATTTTTTTCAAAAAAAGCGTCATCTCTTATTATGTAGGTATTCGTTTCCGAATGTCGCTTTATAAAGCGTGATGGATAATCGGCCAACGTAATTCCCCTTTCTAGTTTAACCCTCCAACTCGTGCTACATTGAAGTAACAAAAGTTAAACGGACATTGTAATATACTTACCGTTTTAAATCCTTCCGATGATGTAAGCCATTAGTACCGCAAGCATCCCGTACTTTATATACATCGACGCTTTTGTAGGGGACGTCCATGACAGTGCAATTGAATATATCAAAATAATATCGGCTACCACGACTATGGTGAGATACGCCCACCCAAAAGCGGAAATTAAAAACGGAATAGGACTAATGACTACAGCAACGAACATAAAGCAGGCAGCGAGCAGAAGGGACGGTCGAACCCCCCATTTAATCGGCAGTGTAGATGCGCCGACTTGTAAATCACCTCTGATATCCTCCACGTCTTTTATAACCTCTCTTGATGTAATTGCAAACATCGCACTTGAAAAGAGGATTGAAGGTATAAAATATGCGTTAGCTGCCGCGCCGCCAAAAAGAAATGTTGAGCCAGTTAAGTAACCAATCAAAACATTGCCAATAAGAGCCGATCTTTTGAACTTCCAACTGTAAAGTATAAGGAGAGCCGAATTTACCATTGCGATAGCTAAGCATGTAAAGTTTATCGCACCTGCTAACACGACACCGACTGACAGAAGCATTGCCGAATAAATTAAAATCCACAGCTGTGTGAGTGCTCCACTTGGAACCGGCCTGTTAGGTCTATTAATTTTGTCAATTTCCACATCAAAATAGTCATTTATCGAATTCCCTCCACCAATTATCAAAAATACAGCGATTGACGCGAGAGAGAGGGGGTAAATTAAACTCAAAGTTAGCAAAGGAGCACTGACAAAACCACCTATAACTGAGGCTATTGATCCCATAAGGCAATTTAGTGGTCTAATCGCTACAAGAAACCCCTTTAAGGTCGTCACCGTCGTCAAAGATTCACCCATTATATACTATAATTCAAACTAAATATCCCACCTTTCATAAAGGTCTTTTTCTCTCGTTATAGAAATAAGACGCACCAAAAAATTCCAATAATCCCCCTCTGTGAGCTAGTTCTCCCTCGGCACAAAAAATTCAGCTTTGTAAGATCTCGTAACAGCATGATAAAAAGCACTCACGGACTTCCGAGAGCATTTGACGCGCATGCCGTAAGTCGTTTCACAACTTTCTTTGATCCAATTATACACAGAAACATCGTGAGTGAAGCGTGTTTCACAAAAACTTCGTGCTCTATAAACATTTATCAAAACACAACCACTGTCGCTTTTCATAAGCAAAGAATTACCTAACTATGTGAGTGGCCGATATTTTAGAATTTTTTGTTTTTTTGTCACCTAAAAGTCAAATTGGTGTTTATAAAAACAAAAATGACATCAAGTGCCAACTTGCACCGAACCCAAGATCTGTATAATCATCGCGATAGCTGAATATGCCGCCAACTTACTTGTTTTTTGATTTTCAGTCGGCACGTTTTCAAAGCGCGCGTAAAATCTTCCAACATCACCCTCCACCTCAAGTTCGTGCACATTCGTGGTTACTGTAGGATCAACTATGATTCTAACAATTGTTCGTTCAAATCCCGCCCCAGCTAAAGAAAGAGTCGCTGAAACATTCACATTTTCAGGAAAGCCCAAAATTGCCTCTTTTGCCGTTCCCTTAAAAATTATACCCTTGGTACTGAGATCAACTTTGTGATCCACGACATACGGCGCGTCTGCAAACCCCGAAGGTGGTTTGATGGTAGTTAACGTTATTGATCGAATTTCACCAACTGAAGCAGCTTTCACAGCATCAATACACCCTATGGAACCCGACGGGATGTACACAGTGCAATTGTTTTGTCTCGCAGTTTCGTAGACCTCTTTCGCGAATTCTGGATCAACTAATACACCGGCGCTTAATAACATAAGGCTTTTACCCCTCTGTAATACCGGCAAGGCTATTTCACGGGCAGCTTGCGGCGATGCACATTCCACTACAAGATTGGCAGCATTTACCAAATCATGGAAAGGACCAAATTCAGCTGGCAATTTGCTTTCCTTGGCGAGCTTTATCGCGCGCTCAATGTGTCTGTCTGTGAAGAACAATTTTCCATCGATCTGTGCATCGCTTAAACCCCTACAGATTTCAGTTCCTATAGCCCCACACCCGAAGATCCCTATTATCATCATTGGAACATTTTAAGTTATTTAAGATAAAAAAGCGTTTGGTGCTACCATGAATCGCACTGAGATTGAATGCTTCCTCAAAGAAGATGAAGGAGTTGAAGATATAACTAGCCAAACTTTGCCGAGCGGCGAAGTTGTAGCTGAGATAATTTCAAAGGATGACGGGACTTTGGCCGGTTTATCAGAAGCCACGAGCATTTTCAGATATTTCGGCATCTCGACATCTCCTTTCTACACAGATGGAGACCAGTTCAAAGAAAATGAAGTAATTATGAGCGTTAAAGGAGAAGCAAGATACATTTTACTTGCTGAGAGGCTCGCACTTAACTTTTTATCTCGCATGAGTGGAATTGCCACCCTCACGAAAAAGTGTGTGGAGTTGGCCAACGGGGTAACAATTGCCGGAACGAGAAAAACTACTCCGGGCTTCAGGAAATATGAAAAAAAAGCAATTATAGTGGGTGGTGGAGATCCTCATCGATTTACGCTCTCCGATGCCTATCTTTTCAAGGATAATCATCTGAAGATAATGCCTATTGAAGATATATTTAAAAAAAGGCTTTATTTTACTAAAAAGATTGAGATTGAAGTGGAATCAATCGACGATTGCATAAAAGCAGCTGAAAGCGGGGCGGACATCATAATGTTTGACAACATGAGTGTAAAGTCAATAATTGAGGCTGTAGCACGTTTAACACAATTAGAATTACGCGGTAAAGTTATGTTAGAGGCGTCGGGTGGCATTACACCTCATAACGTTGCAGATTATGCCTCCACTGGAGTAGATGTCGTATCACTGGGGTATCTCACCCATTCATCAAAGTGGTTGAATTTCAGTCTGGAGGTTCAGTCGTGAATGCTGACATGGGGCCAGTATTGTCAACCGTATGGCCATCATGTTGCTGGTCATCGAAGGGAAACCTTCGCATTAAAAGGTCCGTGAAGATAAATGTCGATGCCTACCAATGGTACGACAAATGATTTATAAAAATCCAGCTTTAACCGTTGATGGTGTGATTATTAAAAACCACATTATTGTCCTCATAAAGCGGTCTAAACCTCCCTATGAAGGACAATACGCCCTCCCAGGAGGATTTGTAGAGTACGGAGAAACTGTCGAGTCTGCGTTAATTAGAGAAATAGTGGAAGAAACAGGCCTTAAAGTCATAATAAAGTCTCTAATTGGAGTTTATTCAGACCCGAACAGAGATCCACGAGGACACATTATTTCAATAGCATTCAGAGCCCAAATAATTGGTGGAGAGGTTTCGAGCGGCTCAGATGCGAGCGAAGTGAGGTTCTTTGATATCAGAAATCTGCCCCGACTTGCATTCGATCACGAGAAAATTATCCAAGACGCGCTTACACGAGTCTAACGTATCTGGAGCCCTTCTTTTATTAGCGGTGCGACGCTGATTACACTTTCTGCCCGTTCTATTGTATCCGTTGCTATTATGCTTTCGACTCCCGAGTGATATAAAAGAAGCCTAGCGTTCTGAGATAACACAGGGTGAATGCACGCTACATGTACCTCACGCGCTCCTTGGCTCCTCAACAGCTTTATTGCACCTGCCATGGTTCCCCCTGTTGAGATCATATCGTCGACGATAACTACGTCTTTCCCATCGATCGCCACGTGTTTCGGTTGAATGATGACCTGTTCTGATGAAACTCTTTTCTTTACGAGCACGTCAAACTCAGCTTTCATAGCTTCCGCAGTATCACGAACTAACTGAACTGCACCTTCATCAGGTGAGATAACAAGAGGCGACTCAAAATGCATGCCTCTTAGGTGGTTTCCCATAATTCGTGCCGCAGAGAGATTTATCGCTTTTCTTCTCGTTCGTAGTTTAAAATGATCTAAAGTACTCGTGTCGTGCACATTTATAAGAAAAACTTCATCAGCATCTATTGATTGTGCAATCACTCGCGCACTAACTGGTTCGCCCGGCTTGAATTGCTTATCTTGGCGAGCATAGCCAAAATAAGGTACGACAATGCGCACATAACAGTCAGACGCAGCATCTATAAGTTGTAGAAGTGAGATTACGTCATCATTAGTGACGGTGCTTTGGATGATGAGTACTTCACCGTCTAATTCGTCAGCAATACGCAAATAGAGTTCACCATCTGGAAATTTCTTAAACTCTACGAGTGCCAGATCGCACTTTATCTCCTTAGCAACTCTTGACGCAAGCAATTGCGATGATGGACCAGCCAAAATTTTCATCAAGCCACCTTCAACTTATTCGTCATTATTTCAAATATAATAATATGTTGAAAAGTTTGCGAGTTTGTAAGTAGTTAGCTGGGGTTAATGCTTTTAATTGGATCACAAGATAAGACACTTGACGTGTGTAACGAGCGTATCAACGTTGTTGACTTCCCGACTTTTTATCACCGCATTAACTTACTTTAAAACTGTTTAGATTTGCATACGCTTAATTGGTAAAGACAGCGATGACATGTCATCATCAGAAAGAGGTATGAAAATGTCTCTCTTCACGAATAAGTGCTCATTTCTATTCCCGGCAGTCGCCTTCCACCCCCTTGATGCGTAGAGCAAGGCTAAAATGATTTTAAAATTACTAAGTGAAGCGGCACCTTTATTTCAGATTGAATCATGAATCGCAATTCCCAAAAGGATATAAGGATTATTGCAACAATTACATAAGTGAGAAGCGAAAGAACGTAAAAACAACACTAACTCCCAATCCGACAATTCCGTAAGTTGGTTTTTTTGTAACGATTTGTTAATGTAAAAAGTCAAGGATGAACTACATGGCTCAGGATGATGACGTTATTATAGGACTAGAGGTACACGTTCAACTTACCACTGAATCAAAATTGTTTTGCGGATGTGCGACGAGATATCAAGATTCAGAGCCAAATACGCATACTTGCCCGATATGCCTTGGCTTGCCAGGCACTCTGCCTGTTACTAATGAAAAAGCAGTACTATATGCTGATAAGGTTGCGGCATCATTAAACTGCGAAGTACAAAGAACCCAGTTTTACAGAAAAAATTACTATTATCCCGATCTGCCCAAGGGCTTTCAGATAAGCCAATATGACTTCCCACTTGGAATAAACGGATATTTAAACGTTGACACGGATGGCGCCGAAAGGAAGATACGGCTACGAAGGGTGCATATGGAGGAAGACCCAGGAAGGCTTATTTACAAGGGGACGATAGAGAGGGCACAATATTCATTAATTGATTATAACAGGTGCGGTGTGCCCTTACTTGAAATTGTTACCGAACCAGACATCCGAACACCAAAGGAAGCGCGGAGGTTTTTGAACAAGCTCAGAAATATCCTCGAATACCTTGACGTTTTTGACGGTAACCTTGAAGGCTCTCTCAGGGTTGACGCAAATATCTCAATCGCTGGGGGTCAGAGAGCTGAGGTCAAAAACATTTCGTCATATAAAGGAGTTGAAAAAGCCCTGTTATTTGAAATAAGCCGGCAAAAGAACCTCCTTCGAAGGGGGATCAAAATACCACAGGAGACACGGCATTTTGACGAGGCTCGAGGCGTAACGATTTCACTTAGGTCAAAAGAGCAGGAACACGATTATAGATACTTCCCTGAACCCGATTTAGTCGAGGTTGATCCACTAGCACTAGTAGACGAATTTCCTCAAAAAGGAGAAGTCGAACTTCCCGACGCAAAAAGAAAGAGGTTTATTACGCAGTACGGAATCTCAGACTATCTTGCAAAAGTCCTAACAGGCTCTAAATCATTAGCTGATTATTTCGAAGGAGTGGCAAGCGCTGTCGATCCATTGCTGGCCTCCACTTGGGTAGCAGATGTGTTGCAGGGGGAGCTGAATTACAGGGGCCTAGATGTCGACGCTTTCAAACTAGATTATATGGTTGAAATAATAAACAACATATCGGACGGGACTATTACTGAAAAGGCGGCTGTTGAGATAATAAGAACTATTTTAGATAAAGGGGGTACCCCTTGCGAAATAATAGAACAGCGAGAGCTCAGAAAGATAGACATGGATGAAGTCAGAGGCGCTATCAAGCAGGCAATAAACGAGAACCCTAAAGCAGTTGAAGATTTCCGCCATGGGAAGATAGAGGCGCTAAATTTCCTCGTAGGACAAGTTATGAAGAAAACGCGTGGAAGAGCTGATCCAAATCTCGCAAATCAGTTAATCACGGAGCAGCTTTAATGCATTTAATTATAACTGAAAAAGACCTTGCTGCGAAGAGTTTATCCCGTATACTTTCAAGTGGATCGGCATCGATGGAAAAAGTTGGAAGTGTCAATGTTTACAGATTCAACAACTCAGCAGTAATGGGACTAAAAGGCCACATCGTTACGACGGATTTCCCTGGACAGTACAGCAAGTGGAACGTCAATTTTCACGAGCTTATAAAGGCAGAGTTAGTAACCGTTACGACCAATAAACCCATAGTATCCGCACTTAAAAAAGTCGCCAAGGACTCCGACCTGGTAACAATTGCAACTGATTTCGATACAGAAGGAGAACTGATAGGCTTCGAGGCGTACAACATAATAAAGTCTATAAAAGATGTTGATATCAACAGAGTGCGATTCAGCTCGCTAACTCCCAGTGAGATAAAAAACGCTTTTAAGTCGCCATCGGAGATTGACCGTGATCTCGCCTGTTCTGGCAAGGCGAGGCAGGAGGTAGACCTCATTTGGGGCGCGGCTCTCACTCGCTATTTATCTACCACTTCTCACAGGTTAGGAAAAAATTTTCTATCTGCCGGAAGGGTGCAGAGCCCGACCCTCGCCCTTATTGTCGGCAGGGAGAGACAAATAGCTAAGTTTGTCCCCGAGCGGTACTGGGAAGTATACATCGACCTTATCAAAGATAACTCGAAATTTCAAGCCAAACACGTCAAAGGCAGGTTTCTCAACAAAGATGAGGCATCTTCGGTATTACGTAAGATACAGCAAGACGCAACTGTTACGAACTTTTCAAAAGGCGAAAAAACTGATAATCCTCCGACACCATTCAACACAACTGCATTTTTAGCAGCGGCTAGCGCTTTGGGAATAACTGCAAGCCGAGCAATGAACATTGCCGAGAGCCTCTACATGGCAGGATGGATCAGCTACCCGCGCACCGACAATACAGTCTATCCTAACAGCCTCGATCTAAGGCTTACCGTAGGGATGTTCAGGAAAGGAGAATTTGCCGAAAATGCTGAGAACCTCTTGCAAAAACAAGAACTTACCGCAACGAAAGGCAAAAAGCAGACCACGGACCACCCGCCAATTCACCCTACCTCAAAAGCGACACGGCGGGATCTCGATGCTCAGAATTGGAAGATCTATGAGCTTATCGTCAGGAGATTCTTCGCAACTCTCTCGGATCCAGCAAAATGGTGTATCAAGAAAATAACGGTAGAATCAGGAGGGCAGGTGTTTAGAGCAACCGGGTTTGAGCTTGTCAGCCGAGGCTGGCGGTATCACTATCCTTACATTGCTATAAACGAGAAGTATGTCCCAGATTTGAAAAATGGAGATTGTTTGAAGATACGTAACAAAAAAATCATTGAAAAAGAAACACAACCCTCGCAACGGTTTGGACAAGGACAGCTCATAAAGAAAATGGAAGAACTTGGTCTCGGAACGAAAAGTACTCGTCACGAAATTATAAACAAGCTCGTACAAAGAGGATACGTTCATACAAACCCCCTGCGACCAACCAGTCTCGCTTGCGCAGTGACTCGTTCACTCGAATGCTACGCACCGGCAATAACGAAACCCGATATGACCCGTCTACTCGAAGAAGAAATGG
>Ga0187772_10001817_pt1 | contig 10348 bp, 15 predicted proteins | sample 0116_SJ02_MP15_2_FD_133137 | JGI IMG/M metagenome (GOLD analysis project Ga0187772, IMG submission 133137) | Tropical peat soil microbial communities from peatlands in Department of Meta, Colombia - 0116_SJ02_MP15_20_MG | ecosystem: Environmental > Terrestrial > Soil > Wetlands > Peat | place... | reverse complement strand
TCATTCCGGGCTTGACCAAGCTTGCCCCGTGCTTGACACGGGGGAATCCAATGATTTCAACTGGATTCCTGCCCAGGCTTCGCCGAGGCGAGCTTTTGCAGGAATGACAGCTTCTGAACTTATGTAAAGAAGTGTTGGACGCACTACACTAGCGCTAAACTGTTTCTGAGGAGCAGAGTATTATGAAATGGTATCACTATGTTGCTTGCTTTTTTGCGGGTATATTTTTAGCCAATACTATTCCACATTTTGTTCATGGTATTTCCGGTGATAGTTTCCCCAGTCCGTTTGCACATCCACCGGGCAAAGGTTTGTCATCACCAACGGTTAACGTTGTGTGGGGATTAGCGAATCTAGTTATAGGATATATTCTATTGCGAGTAGGAAAAGTTTCTCAGGCGAATAAGCGGAGTCTTCTTGCATTGTTCGCGGGCATTGTTTGCATCAGTATAACATTAAGCATTGCATTTATTGATAAAGTTCATTAATGGTTGTCTGTTTTAAGTCTAAATGGAACAATGTGCATTCTTGGTCGGGATTGCGTATAGCTATCAATCAAATTAAGCAAATTATTCTATCCCTTCTTGGTCTGGTTTCCAGGTATGCAGGTGTTTAGAGAGGGGATAAACACACCCTTAACACCATTAAACACCCTCTTTCTGGATGCTATACACCTTGGCCAATGGAGAAGAGTCTTTGCACCCATGATGAAATCTTTTTGGAAGACCATGCTGAAATGGTCAGTGAAGTGGCTCTAATCCTCAAAAGAACAATGGAGGAAGCAGGAAGGACTCTGCTGAAGATTGTCTCGGTAAAATCAGATCGTGGCTTTTTTGAAGTATCGGAAACAGAAGATAGCAGATATCATTCCCGGCTCTACGAAGTTTCAAAATGATGGCATGAATATTATTTCTCACTCCATGTATTGATTAAAATATGCACTATCCTTTCAGCAGATTAATTTCCGTAAACATCAATTTTTGTATTGCAATCGATTGAGTCGTAGCGTTTATGTGTACAAGCGTCGATGTAATCAAATCACCAGGTGTCTACAGTATTCACTGGTTTTCGGGTCTATCTGGTCTGTTTGGTTTTTCGTTAAACCGCTGAATATTCGCGGAGGCCGCTTAAGTATGATGCGGGAGAATGCCATGTTGGAGGAAAGCAGTCATTGAATCGATAACGACTGGAAGGAAGGTCCTATCCTGAATTTCACTTTGTCCTTTTAACCTTATCCTCAAGCTTTCCTAAAAAAACAGCCTTATCCACATACTCACCCGTCCGCCCTTCTTCCATTGCCATACCCAGTCCAATATCCTCAATCGCCTCTATTACAGCGTCTTCTATCAGGTCCCTCCTCTCCGTTAAAACATCAATAAAAGCTTCTCTCACTAATTTCTTGAACTCATCCCGGCTCATAGCAATGGCTTCCATGGAAACATCCCTCCCGAATGTCAGTTACACCTTTCGTAATTTACCACAAAAAAAATATCTTGGAAAGCCCTGGAGAGAACAGCTCCGGGGTCACATCTTCAGATGTCATATTTTCGTCCTTCGATAGCCATCGGGTGTCGGGTGTCAGGTCTACACTATTCACTGAATGGTTTTCGGGTCTATCTGGTTTATCTGGTCTGTTTGGTTGGGTTAATGGGTTACTGAGTTATTGGGTCAATAGTCATTGGGTAATTGGGAGCTATTACGTTTCTACAGGCGACCATAAGGTTAAATCATTTACCACTTGAAAATCAATATCGCTTGAGGCCATGTGAACGATATGTTTCCTTTCCATCACAGCAAGATGCGCGGCATCTGCGGCGATCAGTCCGTATAGCTTTGCCTTCTGTATTGCTGCGGCCATGTCTTTATCACTCAGGTCGAGAACGGTCAGCCCAAACTTTTTGAGCATATCAAGATATCCCCTGTATTCGATGACGGGCTCAAAAACCCTTCCTTTGGTCTTGGTATCCTTTAACAGAGCTTTTACGCCTTGCAGCGTTAGCTTCTCAAGAAAGTTAGATGCGGACTGCATGATCAGCTTAAACGTAATCTCTTCTATCACTAAGGCCGATGTGTAAGCCCTCAGATTGGAAGATTCTATCACCTTTAGAAACTCCACGGAGGTCGGATTCATGTCGAAGGCATGATGTAGAAAGATATTCGCATCTACAAAAATGGCCTCTTTGCCCTTAAAGTCTTTAAGATTTTTCCGCATAAAGCTTTTCCAATTGCTCTAAGGATAACTTGCCTTTAACGTGCCCTTTAAAGCTTTCCGTATAACTTTTCTTAAAAGGCAGAATCACGATCCCTTTCCCAGACACCTTTACCTCCACCTTATCGCCGGGGGAAAGCTTGACGAGATCCCTGGCCTTCTTCGGAATAACGATTTGTCCTTTTTCCAATACCTTGGCTACAAGCATAAGAGAACCTCCTTTTACTCCAACTCAATTTTATGTATAACTGTTTTTTGGTAATACTCTAATTAGCTTAGTACCATATATTAAGTCATCTGTCAAACTAATCCAACCATGGCTTATGTCAAGCTCCTTGTGTAAAAAGGAAAGAGGGGTCCTCTTGGCCTTTAGTGGTGTAACCATCGGGTGTTATCAGGTCTACACTACTCACTGACTTGTTTATCTGGTCTATCTCGTTTATTTAGTCTTTTTAGTTTATCTGGTCATTCTCGTCTCTTCCGTTCTCTTAGGGATATCCGTCATAAATTAAACATCAGCGGCTTAAGCTTCGTAGACTTCTTCGTTGGCAATTCTTTTTGCCGCGTACAAGAGAGCGGCTCGTATGTCGTCTCCTTTAAGAAAGGGATAATCTTTTTTTAAGACCATCTAGGTAGCACCATAAGCGATTTTTTCAACGATGATCTCGACGGGCAGACGAGTTCCTTTTAATTCCTTTTATCACCGGCTTGCCAAGCACGGTTTTAGGGTCAACCGTGATCTTTTTCAGCAGGGTTTTCTCTGTCATCTTTTGTCTCCTATAGGAATAATTCGAATTTTAGCCTCCTTAATAACGATGTAATGATTCAAAATCTTATCCCGATACCCCATTAGAAGTTTTTTCATCAATTTGATTTTTTCTTGGGATTTTTGGCCCTTGGCCCGAAACAAAATCGTTCCGACGCTCAGTTTTCTCTGTAGAAAGATGTAATATGCGAATGCGGTGATGCGATGAACCGGGGTTATGTGTGGACGTTATTCTTGTTAAAAGCGATTCCAATTATCTCGCTTTAATGGCTTGTAAAATCTCTTGTTTGAATGCCTCAAAATCATTCAAATTATTTTGCAGCACTTCATAGACAATCACGTCGTCAACCTGTCCATATTCATGAACCAGGATATTTCGAAAACCCTTCATTTTTTGCAAGGATTGTTTCCTTGGCGAAGTGATGATCCCCGCTTGTTCTAATTTCTCAAACAGATCATCTTCTTCAGCTGGCAACCCCAACCGCAAGCCGATTACCATTAAACCGCAGATGTCAATAACACATTCGATGGAGACCTGAAGTAGGCGTTCACACGCACGCCTCTTTTCAATCTTTTTGTATTCCCCAAAGCTTGCAGGCAGGATCTCCCGAAGCTCCTTTAGATACCCGTCAAGAACATCGATTTTTGCCAGGATACGCTCACGATCCAGCACGCTGTATCTCCTCTAAGTAGCTCAAATAGATGGGTCGGAAATCTTCGAAGGCCTGTGCCGTCCGCAAGGCCAATTCATAAAGGCGTGCTTCATCTCGGACGAACAGAAGCTTGCCTTCCTTTAATACCCTTCTCCGAACATAGATGGGAAGGTGCTGAAAAATCTGTATATCGAAGGAAAAATCTTTCAAGTAGTCAAGACGTTTGCGAGATAATGCGGCAGGGTCAAATGGCAGGGGCCTCGGTGCAAGGACGAGGCATAGATCCACATCCGAAAAATGGGTCTGCTCCCCCCTGACAACGCTCCCAAAGAGAAAAGCCCCCAGTACCTCTTCATCCTGTCGCACCCTTGCTAAAAGTTTTTTTAACATTTCCTCGCTGGGCATCTTGCTCACCGCAGACGAATTATATCATAAGCCATTTAAGTAATTAAGTCACTGAGTCATTAGGTATTGAGTTATTGGGTTAGTGAGTCACTAAGTCATTCGGTTATGGCCACTTGGTCTCTGAGTCGTAGCGTCTATGCCAAAAAGTGTGAAATCGTTAAGGCGAACATTGTGCCAATCAGCTCCGCTAAAGAACCGAAGCAGGGAGGGCATAAAGAAGAAGCCAGTAAGAAGACCGAATAGAATTGCGACAAGCACACCCCAGTGTTTGCGCCAGAAGGTTTTGAATCCGTGCTTGACACGGCGACGGAGGGATTTCTTTCCTCTTCTGAGGGGCGTTGAGTAACGGGATGATTGAGTCAGCAACTATCCCCCCCGGCAGAGCCGGGGGCTTTACGATTGCTGGCCCCTCAAAGGGGCCTGACCGCAATCGGTCAAAATCGAAGACGAACAGTTATTGCTCAGTCTATGGCAAATGTTTTTGTTGCCGTCATTCCGACGAAAGCTGGAATCCAGCTTTTTTCTGGATTCCGGGTCGCGTTTCACTTGCCCGGAATGACGATCCTACTCCCGAAAATGTCAAACTTTGCGAGTCCCCCGGCAACCCCGGGTTGGCCTAAATTTGGATGGAAATTAACCACAATTTACAATCCTTGTCAAGACTTTTCTCCAATTTTCTTTTCACAAAACTATTTAGAAATTTTTCTATAATGTCAGTCTGTGTTTGCTCGGAGGATTGGACAGCTTGGCTGGAAATCTGAACGTAACTGTAAGGACTTTGATTCGTGTGTGATACCCTAATCTCGAGGAATTCCTTTACCTTCCTGCGGACGGAGGTCGAGTTTTTTCTTAGCAGACTCAACTCCTTTCTTAACCCATTGCCGGTTTTCTAAAATCACATCGTCAACAATCTCTCCGCAGAAGATACATCTCCATCCCCAAAAATGTTCCTGACTCCCGTAAAACTGTTCGTAGACCATGGCTCTGCCACAGCGACCGCACTTCATCATCTGAACCCCACCACGAAGTTATCAGGGAGTTTATCAGGAAGAATTTATGAGGTCAAGAGGAACCTAAATGGACTCACATATTTCTTAATTCTTACTTTTCGGGTTTCTTGCTGAGGGACGAAACGGGTAGTACGGAAGTGCCCAATGTTGCTGGTGGAGCTGCATTTGGTTTGGGCGGCACCACCGTCATCCAACCACCCGGGCAATTTTTAACGTAAGGGTAGTAACCCTCTGGGTTCTGACAGAAGTGCCAATAAGAAGGTTGCTGTTGTCTCGATGCTGCCGGAGGAGTAACCCCTTGTGGAGGCACCGGCGGTTCTCCATAATCCCCATAGTAATAAGGATCGTAGTAGGGATAATAGAGGGGATCATAGTAAGGATAGTAGGGATAATCCCACCAGTAAGGGTAGCCCCACCAGTAAGGATAACCCCACCAACCATATCCAAATCCTCCGTAATAGCCATGACCGAATCCCCCACGATGGCCTCCGCCACCTCCTCCGTGGCCTCCCCCATGGCCACGCGCTTCAACTGGCTGCACCAAGAGAAATGTCACCAGCAAAATAAGCACAACCACCATCAAAGTTTTGAGTGTCTTCATTTTTGAACCCCTTAATAAAACTTTACTAAATTAGGAACACACTGTCAATAATAAGGACCGGAGAAAGGGTATGCGGTTCTGCTCTAGAGAAAACTACCAAGGACAGAGTTAGCAGAACAACTCTGTGAATTTAACATTAGAACTTTAGCACGGTGATCCGTTTGGGGATGGATCCGCGCAGACCCATACACCCAATTTTTCTCTTTGACAAACTTTTTCCTTTGTGTAGAGGACATGCCCGCACTTCTTGGCCAGCTTCGCATGGATGGGAAACACGAATACGCCCCTACTCAGAATCCAGCCCACTCTCCTCAACTAAAAACCACCTGAATGAGTTTATTGGGTTATTGACACCCGGCTCGGCACCGCCACCGGGTGTGTTGGGAGGCGTGGTGGGAGTAAGGGAGGTCTGAGATGTGGAGGAGGGAGTCGTGGCTGCCGTATTCCGGTGACCTCGAGGATTATTTGTTTGATAAGAAATACAGTGGGAAAGATGGTGGGAAAACCCAGTTAGATCCAAAAAATCAAGGGGTCATGAGTTATCGCAACCCCTTGATTTCATTACTGGCGGGAGCGACGGGGATCGAACCCGCAACCTCCGGCGTGACAGGCCGGCGCTCTAACCAATTGAACTACGCCCCCAATTCCTAATTCGGAGTGTTGTGTTTACTAAAGAATGAATAATTCAGAATTTTTTAAACCCTCCACTCATCACTCAACACTCATAACTTGCGTCGCCTTCCGCGACGCGAATGGTAGGCGGAACAGGGATTGAACCTGCGACCTCCGGCTTGTAAGGCCGGCGCTCTCCCAACTGAGCTATCCGCCCTCCCTCGAAGGGTTCATTCTATAAGATCGTCCTTTCCATCTCAACCCTTCGGTATTTGGTCAGGCCACCTCAACCTCTTTCTCATAAAGGAGGATCGGGCTTTCGTGACGGAGAACCACCTCTTCACTGATAATACATTCGCGAATGTTGGATTGAGAAGGAATCTCGTACATCACATCCAACATGGTGTTCTCCATGATGGCACGAAGACCTCGGGCTCCGGATTTTCGCTTGATCGCCTCCTTGGCGATGGCCATCAGCGCTCCTTCGGTGAATCGAAGTTTCACGTTTTCAAATTCGAAGAGTTTTTGATACTGCCTCACCAAGGCATTCTTCGGTTTTTTCAAAATGTCCACCAGGGCATCCATGCTCAGCTCATCCAGGGTAGCGATCACGGGGAGTCTCCCGATGAACTCTGGAATCAATCCAAACCTCAGAAGGTCCTCGGGTTGAACCTCCCTTAGCAATTCGCCCATGTCGCGCTCATGCTGGGACTTGATATCCGCCCCAAATCCAAGGGTCTTCCCCCCGATCCGCTGTTCAACTAATTTTTCCAGACCCACAAAGGCTCCGCCGCAGATGAAGAGAATGTTGGTCGTGTCAATTTGTATGAACTCCTGCTGTGGGTGTTTTCGGCCGCCCTTCGGCGGAACGCTCGCCACCGTCCCCTCGATGATCTTCAGGAGCGCCTGCTGCACACCTTCCCCTGACACATCTCGGGTGATGGAAGGACTGTCGGACTTTCTCGAAATCTTATCGATTTCATCAATGTAGACGATCCCTTTCTGAGTTCGTTCGATATCGTAATCAGCCGACTGAAGAAGACTGAGAATAATATTCTCCACATCCTCACCCACGTACCCTGCTTCTGTCAGACAGGTGGCATCCGCAATCGTGAACGGAACATCGAGGATACGGGCCAGCGTTTGGGCGAGGAGGGTTTTTCCGGACCCGGTGGGACCGATAAGGATGATATTCGATTTCTGAAGCTCCACCTCTCCTGAGGCGACCCGGGAATCGATCCGCTTATAGTGATTGTGGACCGCGACCGATAAGATCTTCTTGGCATTTTCCTGTCCGATCACATACTCATCTAACTTGGCCTTTATCTCCATCGGTTTGGGAACGGTCAGCCTTCCCGGTACAAACCGCTCCTCGGCCTCTTCCGCAATGATCTCGTTGCAAAGCTCGATACATTCATCACAGATGTAAACCGTGGGGCCAGCGATGAGCTTCCGGACTTCATCCTGACTCTTCCCGCAGAAAGAACAATGCAAGACGGTCCCGTAATTCCCTCCGTTCAGCTTCATCATCTTCTCCTTTCTGTCCCCCCTCGAAGACTACCCTTGAGATCGGACGGGACGCTGGATGACCACCTCGTCGATAATACCGTATTCCTTTGCCTGTTGGCCAGTCATATAAAAATCTCGATCCGTATCTGTCTGAATCCGGTCCAGCGGCTGAGAAGTGTGTCTGACCATGATCCGGTTCAGTTCTTCTCGAAGTCGCAGGATCTCCCTCGCCTGGATGTCCACATCCGAGGCCTGCCCTTGAAAGCCTCCGATCGGCTGATGGATGAGAATCCTTGAATGGGGAAGGGCATACCGTTTTCCCTTTTCCCCCGCTGCCAGCAACAGGGCCGCGATGCTCGCTCCTTGGCCCATGCATAACGTAGAAACTTTAGGACGAATATATTGCATGGTGTCATAAATAGCAAGCCCCGAGGTCACCACCCCCCCCGGAGAATTGATGTAGAGGTGGATATCCTTGTCAGGATCTTCCGACTCCAGGAAGAGCATCTGAGCAATGACCAGATTGGCGACGTCGTCATCGATCGGCGTTCCGATAAAGACAATTCGCTCTTTCAAGAGACGAGAATAGATATCGTAGGCCCTCTCGCCCCTTCCATCCTTTTCGATTACAATCGGTATCAGTGTCATCGTTCTTTCCCTCAGACATACTGGACGTTTGCTTTCTCAAGCAAAAAATTTAAAGTCTTATCCCGGAGGATTCCTGCTTTCACTTCGGGAAGGAGGCCGTTCTTCTCGTAGTATCCTTTCACCTTTTCAAATGGCTGACGCATCCTCTCGGAGATCTCTTTGAGCCGATGATCGGCTTCTTCGTCGGTGACCGTGATCCCTTCTTGATTCGCAATCTTTTCGAGAATCAGGAACGTCTTGACCTGTTTTTGGGCCATATCTCGATAATCTCCTTGCAGTTTCTCCTCCGAAACGCCCAAATTCTTGAGCACAACCCCCTGAGCAGCCAGCCTCAGCTTCGTGTCCGAGACCATAGCCTTGGCCTGCTCCTCCACCAAACTTTCGGGGACCTCAAACGGATTTGCCTCAAGCAATTGATTCACCGCTTGGTCTTTTAATTGCTGTTCCAGTGCCAGCGCCTTCTCCTTTTCGATCTCCCCTTTCAGCTTCGCCCTTAATTCATCCAGGGATGAATAGTCGCCCAAATCTTTCGCGAATTCATCATCCAAAGGAGGAAGGATCTTCGCTTTGATCTCCTTGGTTTTAACATGAAATGAAACCGTCTTCCCAGCCCATTTCTGATACCCGTAATCTGCCGGAAAAGAAACTTCAATCTCTTTCTCCTCTTCGACCCTCAACCCAATCAGCTTCTCCTCAAAGGTTGGAATGAATTGTCCGCTTCCCACTTCCACCGTAAAATCGACGGCCTTTCCTCCCTCCAGGGGTTTACCGTCCACCTTCGCCTCGTAATCGACGATGACATAATCTCCGGCCTGAATGGGTCTGACCTCGGATATGGTACTTAAATTGGCATGAAGGTTTTGGAGCGCTTTCATCCGTTGCGCTACCTCTTCGTCCGTTACTTCTTCCTTTTTCCCCTCAAGCTTCAACCCAGCGTATCCTTCCAATTTGATATCGGGTTTGATTTCAACCAACGCAGAGTATTGAAACGGTTTTCCACCCTCGAACGCCCCAGGGTCAATCGCAGGGGGAGAGACGGGTTGAAGCTCCGTCTCCGAGAGCGCTTTTGGATAAGACTCCTCAATCAGTTTTTGGATGACTTCTGCCTTCACATAATCTTTGAAATATCTCTCCAGGATATTTCTTGGAACCTTTCCAGGCCGAAACCCTTTGATCTTGGCCTTCTTCCCCAGATCTTTGTAGAAAGAATCAACCTCTTTGACAACCTGGTCCTCCGGAATCTCAACGGAGATCTTTCTCTTGATCGAACTGATCTCTTCAACACTGGCTTTCATTCCCTATCCTTCCCATGATGCGTCATTGTGTTATTTACCTTTTTTGGTCACAACATGCGTACTCCTCACTCATTGCCGGTCGCTTTCTCCCCGAACCTTCTACTCTCTACTTTCCACTCTCCACCTTCTTTTTTTGTGAGATGGTGCCGAGGGCGGGACTTGAACCCGCACAGTCTCTCGACCACGAGATCCTAAGTCTCGCGCGTATGCCAATTTCGCCACCCCGGCTTCAGTCTGTCTGCGTACTTCAGCAAGCCTAAACACAAAGATAATCTTTGGGTTAGGCTACGAAGCCCGTTTGGTTTAGAGTAGAGTGTTACATCGAGTTCTCAAGACCAACAACATAACCGACTGACCAGACGAGCATCGTCACCTTTGCCGTAGGACATATCTTTCATTCTCTAAGCAATCTTTCACGACCGGTTCATTACCCTCGAGCCATCAAAATTGAATCCGTTACGGACACGCGACACGCACAATCACGTTATTTTCTCAGTAACTGGTGAGCCGTACAGGAATCGAACCTGTAACCTACTGATTAAGAGTCAGTTGCTCTACCAATTGAGCTAACGGCTCGTTCAGGGCGTGGTGCATGGCGCGCCCGGCCCGGCTCGAACGGGCGACCTGCGGATTCGAAGTC
>Ga0187772_10001816_pt1 | contig 10349 bp, 7 predicted proteins | sample 0116_SJ02_MP15_2_FD_133137 | JGI IMG/M metagenome (GOLD analysis project Ga0187772, IMG submission 133137) | Tropical peat soil microbial communities from peatlands in Department of Meta, Colombia - 0116_SJ02_MP15_20_MG | ecosystem: Environmental > Terrestrial > Soil > Wetlands > Peat | place... | reverse complement strand
GAATATTAATCGGCAGCGTCACGCCACGCATCATCGGATGCGTCTCGCCGGCCGTGCACGCGAATACGCCGGAGAGCTTTTCGGCAAACGGGCGGCGCTCGATGCCGTCAGAAGCAAACACCGCGGCGTGCGCGGCCAGGCACGACCAGATGGTCGAGTAGGTATTGGCGCGCGCCCAATCGATGACCTGCGACAGCGCCGGCCAATATGGCTCGTCTGTCAGAGTCTTCGATTTCGGCTCGTTGCCGGTAACGATCAGGCCGTCGAGCTGCGTGTTCCACAATTCGGCGATATCGCGATAGCGGCCGGCCAAGTCGCGGCGCGCCGCGTCGCCGCGCGGCACCTCGGGGATTTGAAACAGCAGCAGGCGCACGACGGTGTCGCGGCTGCCGGCGCGAATGAGATCGGAGAACTGCCGCTCGGTCGCCTCAAGCGCCGAGTCGGGCATATTGTTGATCAAGCCGACACTGACGCAGCTCGCGCCGCGAACTGGGTGCAGCGAGGCGGACTGTGCGGTGTCGAGCAACAGCGGCATCGGCCCTATTCTCCATGCACCCCGAAACGCCTATTCGGCGGTGAGCAGCGGCGAACGCTGCGTCTGCGCCGCCGCCAGCGCCTGGTCGAGATCGGCGATGATGTCGTCGATATGCTCGATGCCGATCGACAGCCGGATCGTCTCCGGCAGCACGCCGGCCTTGGCCTGCTCCTGCGCCGACATCTGCCGGTGGGTGGTCGAGGCCGGATGGCAGGCGAGCGACTTCGAATCGCCGAGATTGACCAGCCGCTTGAACAGCTTGAGCGCGTCGTAGAACCGCTTGCCGGCTTCGAGCCCGCCGGCGATGCCGAACGTCATCAGCGAGCAGGCGCGGCCGCCGAAATATTTCTGCGCCAGCGCGTTGTAGGGATTGTCGGCGAAGCCGGCGTAATTGACCCAGGCGACACGGCGGTCGGTGCGGAGAAATTCAGCGACGCGGCGCGCGTTCTCGACGTGGCGCTCGACCCGCAGCGCCACCGACTCGATGCCCTGCAGCAGCAGGAACGACGACAGCGGCGAAATCACCGCACCGGTGGTGCGCTGATAGACGCTGCGGCAGCGCGCAATATAGGCGCTAGCGCCGAAATGATGCGTATAGACCATGCCGTGATAGGACGCGTCCGGCTTACTGAACATCGGGAAACGGTCGGCATGCGCCTTCCACGGGAAGCGGCCGCTGTCGACGATGGCGCCGCCCAGTGTCGTGCCGTGGCCGCCCATGAATTTGGTCAGCGAGTGCACAACGATGTCGGCGCCGTATTCGATCGGCCGCAGCAGTACCGGCGTCGGCACGGTGTTGTCGACGACCAGCGGAATGCCGTGGCGCTGGCCGACGGCGGCGAGCGCCTCGATGTCGCAGATGTTACCGGCCGGATTGCCGACGCTCTCGCAATAGATGGCACGCGTCTTGCCGTCGATCAGCTTTTCGATCGCGTCGGAACTGTCGGCGTCGGCAAACCGCACCGCGATGCCCTGGCTCGGCAGAATGTGCGCGAACAACGTGTAGGTGGTGCCGTAAAGCTGCGGCACCGAAACGACGTTGCTGCCCATCTCGGCGAGATTAAGGATTGCATAGTTCAGCGCCGCCTGCCCGGTGGCAACGCACAACGCCTCGAGGCCGCCTTCAAGCGCGGCGACGCGGCGCTCGAGCACTTCCGTGGTCGGATTGCTGATGCGGCTATAGCGGTAGCCTGGCGCTTCGAGATTGAACAAGGCAGCGCCGTGATCGGCGCTTTCGAATTCGTAAGCGACAGTCTGGTAGATCGGCACGGCGACGGCCTTGGTAGTCGGATCGGTCTCGTAGCCGCCGTGGATAGCGATCGTCTCGCGTCTCATGCTTCCCCGCCACGTATTGGCAATGGGCGCAATTGTAAGGAGTCTCGGTTTCTTATCCGTGGCGGCGGCAGCAAACAACGCACGCCTCACGGTTTCGAAGCAATAACCTTAATTGTTTGCCATGGCTGCAGACGCTGCAATTTTCGCGCGGATGCAACGACTATCGTTGAAAAAACGATTCAAATTTTATCTATCGGGAAGCGGAACATTCATCTTGTTGAGCGATCATCCGGCATGGCCCTGATTGAAGCGGAACACGCGCCGCAGACCGGCGGTAACGAGAGCGGCAAGGACGGCGCCCTGCGCGACTGGGTGCGCGCCCTGGAAGCCACCGCGCCAATTACCCGTAATCCGCAGCACCTCCTGCTCGATGTCATCGCGGAGCACGCTTCGCAGCGCGGCGAGGCCCCCGCCCTCGTCTGCGCGCGCGAAACCCTAAGCTTCACGGAACTCACCGCGCGCGCCAACCGCTACGCACGCTGGGCGCTCGACCAGGGCGTCGCCAAAGGCGACGCCGTCGCGCTGCTGATGCCGAATTGCCCGGATTATATGGCCATTTGGCTCGGCATCACGGCCGTGGGCGGCGCCGTGGCGCTCCTTAATACCCAGTTGCGCGGGCCCTCGCTCGCCCATTGCGTCGATGTTGTCGCGCCGAAACGGATCATTGTCGCCGCGGAGTTGCGCGATGCCTTCGAGACAGCGCGTGCGCATTTGGCGAGCCAGCCGGAGCTCTGGACGAACGGCGCCGAGAGTAGCAACTGCGAATCTTTGCCGATCAACCAGGCCATCGCGCGCTATCCGGCCGACGCGCTGTCCGCCGCCGAACGCCGCGACACAAACATCCGCGATCGCGCGCTCTTGATCTACACGTCGGGCACCACCGGCCTGCCGAAGGCCGCCAACGTCAGCCATCGCCGGCTGCTGCAGTGGAGCTTCTGGTTCGCAGGCCTAATGAACAGCGGCCCCACCGACCGCATGTACAATTGCCTGCCGATGTATCACTCGATCGGTGGCGTGGTCGCGACCGGCGCGGTGCTGGTGAACGGCGGCTCCGTGGTCATTCGCGATAAATTCTCCGCGCAGAAATTCTGGGACGACGTCTGCGATCACGATTGCACGCTGTTCCAGTATATCGGCGAGCTGTGCCGCTACCTGGTGCATGCGCCAAGCCATCCGCGCGAGCGTGCGCACCGGCTGCGGCTTGCCTGCGGCAACGGGCTGCGTGCCGACGTGTGGCGGCAATTCCAGGAGCGCTTCGGCATTCCGCGCATGCTGGAATTTTACGCCGCGACCGAGGGAAATTTCTCGCTCTGCAACGTCGAGGGCAAAGTCGGCGCCGTCGGCCGCGTGCCGTCGTTCCTCGGCCATCGCTTTCCGCTGGCGCTGGTGCGTTTCGATCATGCCGCCGGCAAGCCGGCGCGTGGCGCCGATGGGTTCTGCATCCGCTGCGCAGCCGACGAGCCAGGCGAAGCCATCGGCCGTATCGGCGATGGCGCGTCGTTCGAGGGCTACACAAACAAGACCGAGTCGGAGCGCAAGGTCCTGCGCGACGTGTTTGCGCGCGGTGATGCCTGGTATCGCACCGGCGATCTGATGCGAAAGGATGCCGCCGGCTTCTTCTATTTCGTCGATCGCACAGGCGACACGTTCCGCTGGAAGGGCGAGAACGTCGCGACCGCGGAGGTCGCCGAAGCGATTGGCGAGTTTCCGGGCGTCATCGAGGCGGCCGTTTATGGCGTAACGGTGCCGGCAACCGAAGGCGCCGCCGGCATGGCGACGATCGTTGCCGATGGCGCGCTCGATCTTGCCGCACTGCGCGAGCATCTCCTGCGCCGGTTGCCGCCGTACGCGCGGCCGCTGTTTGTGCGCATTAAGGATCGCATCGACCTCACCGCAACCTTCAAGCACAAGAAGAACGAGCTTCAGCGCGAGGGTTATGATCCCGCGGCAACGACAGACGCGATTTATTTCGACGATCCAGCACAGCGGGCGTTTGTGCCGCTGGATGCCACGCTCCACGCGCGCCTCTCGGCCGGCGCGATCCGTCTCTAACCACGTTTAACGCATCACTCCGCGGCTTGCGCCGGCGCCGCGTCGCGCAGCGTGAAGCGATCGCCCTCCGGCGCCATTTCCAGATGGCGGCGATGCAGCGCGGCCAGCGTCGAACGGTGCCCGATGGAAATAATCGTCGTCTCCGGCAAGCGCTGCTTCAGCATGGCATAAAGCTCGGCTTCGAGCTTCTCCTCGACCGCCGAGGTAGATTCGTCGAGCAGCAGCCAGCCGGGGCGCAGCAGCAAGGCACGGGCGATCGCCAGCCGTTGCTGCTCGCCGCTCGACAGCCGCTGCGACCACACCTCCTCGCGGTCGAGTTCGTCGGCGAGACTGCCCAAATGCGCATCGGCCAGCGCGCTACGAATGTCCTCGTCACGATACGTGCCCGGCACCGCCGGATAAGTCACGGCGGCGCGCAATGTCCCGATCGGAATGTAAGGCTTCGGCGGCAGCACCATCACCTTGCTGTCCCCGGGTTCCCTGATGCGGCCGCTGCCGTACGGCCAGATGCCGGAAATTGCGCGGAACAGCGTCGATTTGCCGGACCCGGAAGCACCGGTCAGCGCCACGCTCTCGCCGCCTCTAAGCTCGACGTGCCGGGCGCCGACGATGTGCCGGCCGTCGGGCAGTGAAAGATCGACGTTGTCGAGCGCGATCACATTGCCACCGGCTGCCGCACTGGTCGCGATGCGCGCCGGTCCGGCGCTGGCGAGCGCGCGCGCCTCGTCGATCGCCACGTCAAACGAATTCAGCCGGTCGACCACCGATTTGAAGCCGGCCAGATAGGTGTAGTAGTTGACAAAGAACGTGAGCGCACTGGCGACCTGTCCGAATGCCTGCGCCGTCTGGGTCATCGTGCCGAGCTCGATCTTGCGGGCGAAATAGAACGGCGCGGTAAAGACGAAGGGAATGATCGGCGAAATCTGACCAAAGAACTGGGTGAAAGCCCACACTCGCATGCGGCAATAGATCACGTCGAGATAATTGGCGATCAACGCGGCGAAGCGCCCGCCAAGCAGATTTTTCTCTGCGGTCTCACCGTCCAACAGTGCAACCTGCTCGGTGTATTCGCGCAGCCGCGCGAGCGAAAAGCGGTAGTCGGCCTCCATGTGCTGGCGCTGGAAATAAAGTCTGATCAGCGGCCGTCCGATCAGATGCGTCACCAGCGTGCCTGCAGCCGCGTAGATCAGCGCGACCCAAAATAGAAAGCCCGGAACCGCAACGTTGGTGCCGGGGAAGGTGAACGACTCCGACAGCGTCCACAGCACGATAGAGAATGAGACCAGCGTGGTGATCGTCGAGATCAGCAGGATGGAGAAATCGTACAGCCCGAAGGTCTGGTTGGAGCCGTCATTGCCGCCGTTGATGAACCGGAAAATGTCCTCGGAAATACGCTGGTCGGGGTTGTCGGTCTGACCGGAGACCAGGCTAATGCGGTAGTGATTGTGGGTGTTAAGCCAGCGCGACACGAAATGGTCGGTCAGCCATGTCCGCCAACGCAGCACCAGCATCTGCTGCACGAACAATTCGATCACTGTCATTCCCACGTAAACGAAGGCGTAGGGTGTGAACACAAGCAGCAGCTGCTCCCAGAACACCGTTTCGTTGCGCTGCTGAATGGCGTCGAACCAGGCGCGATTGAAGAAACTCAACCGCACCGTGATGGCAACCTCGGCCTGATTAATGACGACGAGAAACACAATCATTGCCGCGGCAGTGCGCCGCTCCAGCGACTGGTAAGCGCGAAATGGCCAGATCCGGGCGCTCGCCATTTCGCCGGCGTCGAAATAGCGGTCGGCGATGCGCATGATCTGCTCGACGGTCCGTAGCCGCGACACCGCGTATACGAGGATGGAGAAGATTGCGACGGTGAGCGGCAGTGATTCCGGCGGCTGTTCCTCGGCGAAATATTGCGGCCACAGTCCGGCGCGGACGGCCACGACGGCGAGCCCGAAGATGATCGTCTCGACCGAGAAGATCCCGACGAAGATTTTGAGAAAGCTCGATATCGCGACCGAGCGGTAAGTGGTCAACGCGGCGATCAGCGTCACAACGCCGAGGACGGCCGCGGCGGCATTCATGTCTTTGACGGGCTGGATCAGGGCAACGAGGCCGAACAGGGCGACGGCAATGCTCAAGGGTTTCATTGGTCGGTTCCAAATTTTGCCGGGACGCTATTACGCAATATGCAACCCCGTCCGTCGCGGTTGGTTTTGGCCGCGAGGACGGGGCGGCAGACGGCGGCAATCTATCATGAACAATTTAACATGCGGGCGGGCATCGCCAGAGCTGGCGTGACGGCGCTTTATGGCTGGATTGCGTTCCAGCGCCAGAAGCCCGCCGGTGCCAAATTCACAAATCCGTAGGGTCTGCCCAGCGGAGGCGAGGTTACGCGGTGGCGCCGGCGTCGACGGTGAGTACCGTGCCGGAAATGCTACGGCCGCCCTCGCCCATGAGGAACTCGACCGAATTAGCCACATCGTCGACGTCGGCCAGGCGGCGCAAGGAGCTGCGGCGCACGACGCGTTCCCGCTGCTCGCCGGCAAGGCCATGCGTCATGTCCGTATCGAGGAATCCAGGCGCTACGGCATTGACGTTGATGCCGAGCCGGCCGACCTCGCGCGCCAGCGAGCGGGTGAAACCGATCATCGACGCCTTGGTGGCGGCGTAGGCAGTCAGCCCGCTATAGCCGGTGAAGCCGATGATCGAAGCGACATTGACGATGCGGCCGGCACCTTCCGACATCATCGAGCGCACCACGTACTTGGTGAGCACGATCGGCGACAGCGTGTTGAGCCGCACCAGCTGTTCGATCCTGGAATTGTGCATCATCGCGAGCGCGCCGTCGTGACCTATCGCCGCGTTGTTGACAAGGCCATAGAGCGGGCCGAATTCCTGGCGGAGCTTTTTGACCAGGTTGGGAATCGCATCGATGTCGCCGAGATCGAACGGCGCAAAATGCAGCGGTCCATGATTGCTGCGCTCCGCTTCGGCAATTGCCTCGGTCAGCTGCTTGCTGCGGCCGCGCGCCACGGCGATGACCCGATAACCGACCGCGCTGAGCTTGCACGCGATGGCGAGCCCCAGTCCGCGGCTTGCCCCGGTTACCAGAACGTTGCGCAAAACTGTGGTCATCGCTGCACCCGTAGATCAGGCGCGACGCGCCAGCTTGCCGGTCGCGGCGACGGCAAGCGCGGGCACGATGCTGATCGCGGCCGGGACCTTGTGGCGCGGCAGCGCGTTGCGGCACAGCGTGAGTATCTCGTCCTTGACGCCTGCCTCGTCTTCGGCACGCCGGCATTGCGACTTCAACACCACGTCGGCGATGGCGATGGCGCCGGTGAACGGGCTGCGCTTCGACCGCACCAGCGACATGCGCACTTGTGGATGCCGATTGATCACGGCTTCGACTTCCTCCGGGTGAACCTTCAGGCCGCCGATATTGATGATGCCGCCGCGGCGCCCGACAAAATAAAATCGATCGCCCCGCCGCTCCACCATGTCGCCGGAATCGACGAAGCCGTCGTGATCGCGCAACGGGTCGCCGCGGGCGACATAACCCGATGCCGAACCAGACGAGCGCAGGCACAGCGAGCCGTCGACGATCTTCAACTCGACGCCCTCGTGAATGCCATCGAGATAGGACGCCGGAAATCCGGCGAGGCCATCATTGACGGCAAAGCCGACGCCGGCTTCGGTCGAAGCGTAGGCATGCCCGATGCTTGCCTGCGGAAATGCGGCGCGCAGATTGTCGAGGATCGTCTGATCGGCGATTTCGCCAGACAGCCGCACGTAACGCGGCGAGATTTTGCCGATTTCTGGCGACATCAATGCGCGGCGCCAGTGCGACGGCGTGCCCGACAAGTGTGTCACGCCGTGGCGCGCCAGCCGCGCGAGATGCTCGGCAACCGGCTCGCCGGCGCTCGACAGAATGAGCGACGCGCCGCCAAGCACCGCGCGGAGGAAAATCTGCAATCCGCCATAGCGGCGAATGTCGTAGAACGTACCCCAGATCATCGCGGCGTTGTCGGTCCGCGGCGCGATCGCAGCGGCGAGGCCGGCAAGACTGTGTACCACCATCTTGGGCACGCCTGTCGTTCCGGAGGTGAACAGAATCCACTCGGTGCGAAGCTCAGCAGGAACATTCTGTGCAAGCGGTGCGACGTTCGGTGAGCAAACGACGCAGAGCGGAAGATTGTAGGACGCCTGTTGTGCCGCCTCGTCGATCACGACGGCATCGATCTCGGCATCGGCCATCAGCGCGCCAAGATGCGCGCGATCGACATCGGGGGGTAAAATGGTGATGCGGCGGGCAACACCGTCGAGTTCGATCAGCGCCAATGCGCTGGTAAGTTGACTTGTCGTGGCGATGAGAACCGAGCGGCCGGCCAAATCCGCAAGCGCACCGTCCAGGCCCGTGCCGCACACCAGGTCGGCAATGCGCACTTGTGCCGCGCGGTCGAAGAAGAAGCGATCCGCAGGTCCGCGGTCAACGTAGTGGCGCAGCGGCTGCGCCTCAGTGCGCGCCGTTTTCATAGGCCTTCACGAAGTCGCCGACGGTCACCGGGAACTGAACGTCTTCGCCGGCCGTGAACGGATCCGTACCGAGCCGATCCTCAAGCCGCGCCACCAGCACGGCGATGCTGAGCGAATCAAGTCCGGAGTCGAGCAGCGCCAGATCGTCGCGCAGCGGCGCCAGTATCTTGCCCTGCTCGCGCGCAACCTGCGCCATCTGCTCCATTATGGTTAACTTTATCGACATGGCTGCCAACCTACGCTTTGTTCATTTCGCCCCGGTATATTCGCGCAACACTTACGATCAAGTTCACGACACGATCGTGGTCAACGCCAATGGTTGCGCCTGTGTCGGCAATCCGCTGCCGTCAGATCACCGATGCCGACGTTCCAGGCATCACGGCATTGCTCGCACGCGGGTTTCCGAGCCGCGACGCGCAATTCTGGCGGCATGCGCTGCATCAGCTCGGGGCGCGCCAGCCGCCGTCCGGTCTGCCGCAATATGGTTACCTGCTGGAGAGCGACGGCGAACCGGTCGGCACCATCCTTTTGATCTGCGCGGAGGTACAGACCGGCGGCACGTCGGTGCGGCGCTGTAATCTCTCGAGCTGGTATGTCGACCCGGCCTATCGTTCCTACGCCGCGCTGCTGGTGTCCCGCGCGCTGTCACACAAGGACGTGACCTTCCTGAACGTTTCAGCCGCGCCGCATACCTGGCCAATCATCGAAGCGCAGGGCTTTTCCCGCTACTCCGACGGAGTCTTTGTCGCAGTCCCGGCGCTGAGCGGACTGTTCGGCAGCCAGGGCGTGACAATTCTTGACGCTCGCACGCCTCCGGCCGTCGCGTTCGATCCGCAGGAACAAGATATCCTCCTGCAACACGCGGAGCTGGGCTGTATCAGCCTGTGGTGCGTGACACCTGAACGCGCCTATCCATTCGTTTTCCGACCGCGGCGCGTCAAGAAGGTATTGCCGTGCGCGCAACTAATTTACTGCCGTAACGTCGGTGATTTCGTCCGCTTTGCGGGACCGCTCGGACGCCATCTGCTCCGACATGGCAGACCATTCGTCATCGTCGATGCCAACGCGCCGGTACCCGGACTGATCGGCTTCTATCGCCGCGGCAGCATGCCGCGATATTTCAAAGGGCCGCAGCAGCCGCGCCTCGGCGACCTTGCCTACACCGAATATGCGGTGATCGGCGTTTAGCGCGCGAGCCTAGATTCCGAGCGACTTGCGCACGGTGTCGGGCCATTGCGGCAGATCGAGGCCGTGCGTGGCGAACAAGGCCAGCGCCAGGCGATCGATGCCGAACGCAACGCAGCCGGTATGAGCGACCTCGCCGGAGGCGGTGTGAATATTCCACGTCGCACCGAAATGATCGCGGTGATAATTGAAGCTCATGCACGCTGTCGGCTTTTCGGCGGAATGGACGGGGATAAGCAGCTCGAATTTCAGCGCCTGCTCGACCTGGCTCAACGCCATGAACTTGCCGACGCGGCCGAAGAACGGATCGCTGGCGTGATCGATGCGCCAGCTCAGGCCCAGCCGGCCGGCAAAGCCTTCCGCGAGCTTCATCCAGCGGCGGCGAAACACTTCGATCTGGTCGGGCGTTCCGATACAGACATACTCGCGCATCCGGAACGATTGCAGCCGGTCCAGCATCTTCGATGGCTCGCGACGGAAACAGTCGCAAGCGACATCGAACAGAAGCCCTTCGCGGGGCAATCGGCCGCGGCTCGCCGCCAGCGGATAAACCGGATAGCAGGCCGCGGGACTAAGAACGAGATCGGCCGAAGACAGCGCCGTGGTCCAATCCTGCCCAGCTTCCTGGCGGTCGACCTCATCGCGGATTTCCGCCTCTTCGCCGGCAAGACAGCTCACGCAACCGAGGAAGTGCGGAAAGCTGTTC
>Ga0187772_10001815_pt1 | contig 10353 bp, 9 predicted proteins | sample 0116_SJ02_MP15_2_FD_133137 | JGI IMG/M metagenome (GOLD analysis project Ga0187772, IMG submission 133137) | Tropical peat soil microbial communities from peatlands in Department of Meta, Colombia - 0116_SJ02_MP15_20_MG | ecosystem: Environmental > Terrestrial > Soil > Wetlands > Peat | place... | reverse complement strand
AGATAGAGGTTCCTGCTTCGACTATTTTTTGGTCCCCCAGATATTAAATACCATGTAGTGATCTATACCGATACTAAATACCATGTAGTGATCTATGCTAACGATTAGTCTCGCTTAATTCTTAATCCATTCGTTCTTATTTCAGCATATTCTTCCTACTCTCTATAAGGTTAGAGAGTACGAGTACATTAGCTAGTAGGGTTTAATTGACATTGTTTGTGCTTTAATATTTTTAAGGGATCGATGAAGAAGAGTCTAAATGGATTCTGAAAATGTCAGAAAAAATTATGATCAGGGCATTAATAGGCCAGTAGTATATCTTGTTCCTCATACACACTACGATGCGATATGGGTATTTACTAAGGAAGACTATTTTTACATAAACATAGAATTGATTCTAAAACAAGTGGTAGATCTAATCAAAGGTCATAAAGAGTATAAATTTACTATTGAACAGACCTTTCTGTTGGAGCATATCGAAAACAATTATCCAAAGCTTTTTGCTGATATCACTAACTTCATAAAACAAGGAAGGATCGAGATAGCAGGAGGACAGTATTTGTTGTGTGATGCAATGCTACCTCATGGTGAGGTTCTGATTAGAGAAATATCAGAAGGCAGGACATTTATCAATAACAAATTTGATCAGAAAAATATTGTTGTTGCATGGGGCGCAGATGAGTTTGGATTTAATGCTCAATGGCCACAAATTCTATTAGGTTGCGGTTACAAGTACTTTGCATTCAGAAGAGGAGCGCAAGAAGCTAAACCTTCTGAATTCTTATGGGAGGGCTTGGATGGCTCTCGTATTCTCAGTCATTGGATGCCCCTAGGTTATAGGGCAGGTTTAGATCTAACCAAATTAGAAGAATCCTATCTTTATTTGAAGGAATTTGCTACAACTAATCAGATTCTTATGCCATCAGGAAGTGGAGTATCACTTCCTCAAGCCGAAACTTCAGATGTAGTAAGGAAATGGAATGAAGGTATAAAGAACAAAGATCTCACAAAGAGTCACAATCTAATTGATCATCGGCATTATTCTGCTGAAAAAGAACAAAACAAAAATAATGAAATGCCACAAATTATTATCTCGACACCATCAGAATTCTTCACGGCATTAGAAAAAAATTTGAAAATGAATAATATAGAGGAAGGACTCGGATATGAGCGACAGAAGTCTCAACTACAAAAACAGCTATTGATAAGGAAAGGAGAGATGTACTCTGGCAAACTTTCTGAAGTATTTCCAGACTGTACTTCTTCAAGAATGTGGATAAAACAAGGAGCCAAAGGATATGAAAATATGTTGCTTATGTTGGAGCGGTGGAATGCTGTATTGTGTTTATTAGATGATTATACGGATATTTTTTCTGACCTGCTTCGAAACTATTGGAGGAAAATTCTCTTTATAGCTATGCATGATGCTCTACCAGGTACGGGGATAGATGATGTATATGGAGAAATACAGGATACCTTCAATACTATAGACGATACTGTTAAGAAGACTCTTCATATGTGCTTATTGCAAATATCAAAACACATAGTATTTAATAAGAAACAGGAGATTAAAAGCGAAAGCAGTGATAATGACGGCACATTAAACATAATTGTATTTAATTCACTTGCATGGAGAGTAAAGAATTGGACAGAAGTTATTTTGGAATTTGAAGACAAGGAAGTAAAAACGCAAGAAGCAGTGTATGGAATATCTTGCCTAAGATCAACAGATGATCGAAAAATAGTTGATATAGAGATTATAGATTTAGGTTTTCATCATAACGGTAATAAAATCAAGAGAGCAAAGATAGGATTCATTGCCGATGTTCCAGCCTTGGGTTATAGAACGTATGAGGTAATCAAATCAGATGTAGACTCTTCGAAAGTTGCAAATATCACTGCTTTTACTGCAGAGATAACAAAAGTATTACCAAGAACAACAACCAAAATTACACAGCAGCAGGATCAGACGTCGTTTCATAATCCAGAATTTAGCATCAAAGTCGATCCAGAAACTGCCATATTTACAATATCAAAGGATGGCAAACAATACGTAAAAGGAAATGAGATATATCTTGAAGAGGAAATCGGGGATTTATATTACCACAGAGAGAATCTTGGACTCTTAAAATCAGAGCTTGGAGAAGGAATTAAATACGGCTCATTTAAACCTGATAGTTTTCAAGTAGTAACAGGGAATATAAGATCACATATTACGTTCAAAAGCAAATATTTCGCACTTCGTTGGCCGTACAGATTAGCAGATAAATTAAAACCTCTGATTTACAGACATTCCTTTATTGATATTGAAAAAGAAATATTTATTTACAAAGATCTCTCAAGAATAGATCTAGTTACTCATATACATGATAGGCATCCGCATTCAAGAATTAGAGTAAAATTTGACTCAGGACTAAAGCAACTATCCCCAAATCTTAAAGATAGGACGAATTATTGTAATAGTTACTGGTCAGGAACACAGTTCGGTGCGATAGAAAGACCGACTAACCTTCATTATTCAGATACTGATATAAAAGGCGAACGTTGGGCAGAAAGACCGACTGGTATCTTTCCATCCTTAGAGTGGATAGACTACTCAGACGAAAATCAAAAGAGAGGCGTGAGTATACTTCACCAAGGCATACCCTCGCATGAAGTAAGAGATGGTTCTATATATCTTACTTTGCTAAGAAGTGTTGAGCTTTTATCTTCAGATGGAATAATGGGGCCATGTATTCCAACACCAGATGCAAACGAAACGAGACCATATAAATTCAGATATTCGGTATTACCTCACGATGGCTGTTGGAAGGATGTTGCCTGCTACAGACACGGAATGGAGCTGAATATGCCATTGATGGCCTTGCAGATGAAGAGCCAGAATGATAATATTGTCAGATCATATGGTATTGAAAAAGAAACGGAGCTGGACATAAAAAAACGGATCAACGATATTGAATCAAAAGGATATTTAATGAATCCAAATTCTTTTTCATTTCTTGAAATTGAGCCCAAGAACATAGTGTTGAGTACTCTAAAGTTAAGCGACAATATTGACAGTGACAATAAATATCATGACGAGAGGGTTAGAATCGGACATAACAATATCGATAAGAACTCAGCTATTATTCGTTTTTATGAAACAGAAGGAAGGAAAGAAACTAGGGTCCGGCTGACTTTCGGTAAGACAGTAACAAATGTATCAATTACTGACTTGCTTGAACACGAGACAAAAAACGGAACCGAACATGTAGATGAAAAAGAAGAATTCGATATTAAAATAATTGAAAATCACATCGTAGAATTGGAAGTCGGACCATTCAAGATTGTGACATTAAAGGTTAAATTCTAAAAGGTCCCTTTTCCACCTTTTAGCTTCTGCAATAACTTCTCCGTCTGGATTCACCACCATGCTACATCCTATACTGATTAGACCATTTTGTTCTCCAACAGCATCTACTTTTGCAACATATACTCTGTTTTCTATAGCTCTGACTATTGGAAACGCTCTATTTTTTCTTTCTTTATTAATGGCTTCTTGTTCCTTGTAGTGGTGAGATGAAAGATAAAATAAGACTTTTACACCATTTTTCTTATATTTCGCAGAGAGTAATGGATTGTTTTGATCTCTGCATATGAGGACACCACATTTGAGACTATCATTAATCCAAAATGTACGTAGAGAAGATTTATCAGGCTTTGAAAAATATTTTCTGTCAAATTCTGTTAACTCGTTTTTATGATATTTAGTTATGGTTTTAGATTTGGGTTTGATGATAATGGCAGTATTGAAGATTTTGTTACTGGGAGATTTCCAAGATGTGCCTAATAATAAGGATATATCATATTCATAAGACGTATCCATTAGCTTAAGAATATTATTTTTAATTATCTCATAGTTTATTGTGTTATGATTAACAACATATCCCGAGAGTGCACATTCCGGAAAACAAAGAAAGTCTATTTGTTGTTTATTAGCCTTCCTTATATCAGATAACATGATATCGATATTTCTATCTATGTCTGTCGTCACTTGCATCTGTACTATTCCTATTTTTATTTTTTGGCACCTTTTAACCAAACCAATTGTATTATTATTATTTATTCTTATGTGGCCTTGAATCGTCTTGCCGTATTCGAAACAAAGACACCTTTGCTAAGGTGTCATGATTCTTGAACTCAGATATCTATGACTAAGAACTACCGAAAAAATAGAAGGTGCTTCTGCCGTACAATGAAGTCTACCTAGTAGTCACGACTCTCATAAAGCGGAAGGAAAGATGCTATAAAGTATCGCACTGCATTGCAATGAATTCCTAGAGTTTAAGAGAATTGGTGTTTGTACGTCCTTATGCTAAGTAGGCTACAGGAATGATTATAGGATTGAAAATTGCAACTGTTGTTACGGCAATGACAACCTTGATTATATCAGGTATTTTAGTGGATGCATCTACTATCCCTGTTACAGCGCAAGGTCCATCTAGTAGCAGCGGTTTTGATCCAACTCCTTTTCTTCAGTCAGCTAAAATGCATTTGATTGAAGCCATGAAGGACATAAAGATGGACAATTCACAAGCAGCATTAACGCAAATAAATATGACTGGTCAAGCATTAGCTTCAGCGGGAGTTAGACTAAACGTTAGTATTATATGCAATAATATAAACAACGTAGGTTATTGTCAGGCGCCCTTGCTTCAGTTCTTAAAATAAGTCCGATTGGACACTTGACTATTCTTGAAACGAGACGTAACTAAACCACTTGCAGAACAAAGAGGTGGTGTCACTTAACTTCACTTGATCATACGCTACTATTGTGCGCTGTTGGCTTTAACCTAACAGGCTCCGACTTACCTACAGGAAATCTTAACCACAGGTGCTAGATAACAAGATCCACATACTTCTTATAGTACGGGGTTATAATAACAGATTGTGACTATGTTTCTTTTATCAAGAACTACAGAGTCAGCATCTTCAATACTGAGAGGGATTCAAACGCCCCCCCGAAGACGCAAATAGGTAAATAGCTATGAACATGACAGTTAGCGATATAATGAAGAAAAAACTAGAATCAATCGAAGCAACTGCATCGGTTCAAGAAACCGCTAAGAAAATGAAAGAAAAGAATACAAGTTCGTTGGTAGTAGTTGATGAGAATGGTAAACCATTAGGTTTGGTTACTGAACGTGATTTAGCAAGAAAGGTTTGTGTTAACGGAGTATCTCCTAATCAAGTGACTAATCAAGACATTATGTCTTCTCCTCTTATAACTATTAGTTCTGACTCGTCTCCGTTTGTAGCTGCTGATATGATGCTGCAATATAACGTAAGACATTTACTTGTTGTTGACAAAAGTAGTACGAATAGACCTATTGGCATAATTACTCCACTCGACTTTACAAGATATCAGGAATATCCAAACGTTAATGACAAAAAGGACACTATCGAAAAGATATTAGAATATTATATATAAACATCGATTGGTGTCGTCACTAGACATGTTCTTCAGCATGGGTTTTGGATTCTGTCTAGGTCTTGACTTTATCTTGAATTGAGGTAAAATCGTATGTTCACTGGGATTACCTGCCTTATCGCTCCACTGTTCTATGTTTATGACAAAATTGAATATTTTGTGCTATATTATTTGTTGAAATCTACTTATATAATAAAACGTTAGAGTAGATTTATGTTGGGGGCGTGAGGGCCCTCTTCTTTATGAAGGTCTGAGTAGCACAAATTATTCTGCTCCCAGTAGCCCCAGTAAATCAAAGCCTTCAGACGTTAAGTCTTGACCTTTCATAGTTCCCTTGAAGATGTTCATAACTGCCTTGAGGATATCCTTAGCGGTGATAATACCTATCATCTGCTGTTCATCATCGACAACTGGCAATCTCCTAATGTCTCTTTGCTCCATCAAAGCAACTGCATCCTTTACTGAGGTGTTAGGACTAACTGTGATTAATGGCTTATTCATCACCTCAGAGACGGGCGTATCAGGATAAAACTTAGCAGAGAACCCTATCATTCTAGCAATATCTCTCTCGGTAACTATTCCTGCTGGTATCTCTTTCTTTGTTGTGTCACTTGATTTACTGTCATCATCTTTTATGATAATTATACTTCCTATATTGTGCTGATACATTAGTTTACATGCTTGTCTCATCGTTTCATTCTCGGTTATTACTCTTACCTTCCTAGTCATAAAATCAGATACCGCGACATTTTTTAAATTCTCTGACGCTGATGTCATTGATTGGTGTATGTTAACCGACACTTTTAGCCTTTTCTACACGAATTGTACTTATACTGCGATATAACGAAGACATTTTGTATGGTATAGTCGCTTCATCCAAGAGATGAGAGATATTTAGGATTTCTGACCTTTTCGTTATCCTCTTTTGAAGAAAGAGTTCATATCCAGATTTGTATTTCTTTGCTAGCAGTTTCACTTTGGATGAAGCGGTGTATCGTTAAAGAAAGTCGAAGTGTCCATTTAGAGTAATTTGTCTGAAATGGTCGCAAAGTTTTGTCCTCATTCGAATGTGACAAGAATGTCTCCTTCCTTGACAGACTGGTTTTTCGAGACTTTGATTTCCTTTATCTTTCCATTTCTTGGCGACTTCATCTGATTATCCATTTTCATTGCCTGCAGAATCGCAATTACATCTCCTTCTTTAAGCTCAGTCCCACTTCTCACCAAGACGTCTGTTATCTTGCCCCTCATAGGGATCTTTATCTCCTTTATTGATTCTGCCTTTGAGGAGCTTTTTGATACCATATAAGCCATGCCATTTAATATAACGAGTGCGCGATCACCATGCTCTACGAAATCTATGTAAAAGGTGTTTCCTTCTATTATAATTTCATCTTCGCTTAACTTTATGGTGATTTCGTTATTGTCGAGCCACACTCTCTCTCCGATATTTTTTATATCATAAGGAGTACCATTAACATCGATTTTCATTTTCCTCGCCTTGTATGACGGACATCAAATGCATGAAACAAATCAACCAATTATTCATCCATGGTGCCGTTTCCTGATAAATTTCTTCTTGCTTTGGAGGGCGCGAGAGCTATTTGTACATCTTCAATTCTGGACAACCATATACCTGTATAGAGTCATATTGACCTTAACAAAGAGGTAGCCGGCGCTTACTCCATGTATTGTTTCTGAACAATATCTCAATGTCGGGAGCTACCAAAGTTAATCGGTTGTCAGCGAGTTGAATTTAACCTCGTGATAGCCGGTAAATCAGAAATCAGCAATATATCGGAAATTTTTTTGCATAAGGCGCTCTGTAATACTCACTGCATGCATATACATTATTCCATCAGAAATTTAATTACTGTATGTGTCAGGTTTTGAGAAATCAGTGAGGACAGATAATGTTGATGACTCTTTAAGGTCGGTGCTGATGGCATCTCAAATATGATATTATTTTAATAGGGTATAGGGTTATATTAATAGGGATGATCCGGGTCTCTTCCTGGAATCTGTTTTTTGAGTATGAAGAATAATCGTTAGATAGTTGGCTTTTCCTTCCTCAGGTCACCTTGAAGAATGAAATAGCTCAGAGTACGTCCTTGGCTTTCCCCGAAATTCTCGAGGATTCACTTTTCTAGGTTAAGTCACTGTAACCTTTCCAACCATCCACGGGTGTAATAGGCATAGATAATCGTATGTACCTGCTTTTTGAAACGTTACGGTAAATGTATCTGAACTTCCAGGAAGTGGCCCCTTTGGAAACATCCAGCCTGAATTAACGTACTTTTCAGTACCAGTTATAGTAAGACTCGCATCTGGGGCGTAGATTTTTGTAACACCACCTGAGTCGATTATTGTTGGACTGAATACTACTGGATTGCTGGGCAGAAAACCATTTATCATCGTTTTCTTATCAAAGACAAACGTTACTGTGTGCGGTTCAGCTGGTACTAAAGGCCGAACATACCAGACAACCGAGCCTCCAGCCTTAATTTGCACATCTTGTGGGGTATAACCAAAGAGTGGATTCGTCGGACTGCCCCCTCCAACCTGCACTCCTATAGATGGTGTTGCCACTGATGCTGTTGCATTATAGCTAAACGATATGAAAACTGCTAGCACACCTACTGCAAATGCTGACGAGAGACTGACAAGTGCCATTTTATTTTTGCGTGATGCGATCATTTAGGATTGTCAATACGTATGACTGATATAATTATTTTGTTGTTGTCGTTGTCGATAATATTTGGAAAGTTTACTAAAATGGAAATTCAAGAGCCTAATTTGGCTTGCCCGAGTGAAAGTGGTGTTTGTCCCTTTCTCTCTGAAGTAAAACGGTTTTACGCTTTCCTAATCGTAAGATACTTTTTTAGACAATCGGACGGAAGCAATTACACATGACCATGATCTTGGAACAAATCTGTAGATGAATAAATCGATAGATAATTTAGCATTTTTGCAAAAAATATACCATAACGTCTGCAACATCTCAGCCCGTGGCTGCAAACCGTTTATCCATCGCGGCGATGTTACAAATTCCAATCAAAAAGGAAGACTATTGCTACTAATCTCTCATGTCTAACAAGGTTACGTATAGCCGTTAGTTATGATTTGATATCATTTGATCTAGATTATAGTTCCTACAAACTACATTTGATCCATTCATGCAAACAACTGTACTATGCTTACGATTATGACTCATGCCAATGCAAGGGAAACAATGAAGGTATAAGATGGCTTAGTATGGGTTATCTGTATTTGTCCAAACACATCTTCTCAGATCAACTAATTTTTATCAAGTGTTCATGGAAACCACTTTCCTATAATTTTTGGCCAGTCAACACGCAAAGATAGGTATATTATAACAGCTACGGTAACAATGCCGATTGCTATTGCGATAACAAGATAGGTTGAATTTATAGTACTCAAACCTAATAAGCCCAGCCGATTGATAAGATGCACTCCAAACTATTACTTCGTTAAATATAACAGTTAGACGAGAGAGACAAATACACTTCTCAACTTGTATCAATCAACTTATGTTCAACAGGTATTTCGACCTTTCCAACAAATTCGTTGTTTTCAGAATCGTACACTGGCAACGATTCATAGATTATTAAACGCTGTTCTTCGGGTGGTTTTTGTTTTGTATAATCTGATGACGATGAAGGTGATGATGCGTGACGATGAAAAAATTTGAATCTCAAACTATCAGTCTACCCGATTGTAACCCTGTTATATTATTTCTTTCTTCTAATCCGTGTGTCTATTCGAACCCCTCGCTACGGGCAGAATATATCTGCAGATAAATGATTTCGTGTCCACTTATAGTATACATCGTCTAATCGAAGGTATAGATTTGTGGATATGTCAGGAATTGGGAAGAACAGCGATGTATACTATTCGTCTTTTACAGGTTCTGCATGATAAATTCTTATCAATTACCTACATAAAGAGATGTTAGTGAGAATGATAAGCAAAACTCATCTATTCATACGTCAGTTAATATCGTAGTTAATAGTTAATAGATTGATAGAGTTCACTAAAAGATATTCCGTCCCAGGATTTGCCATATCCGGTTTGTTTGTCGGAAGTTTTTTTCATTGGCCTTTCTATCACCCTATCTTGGGTCAATGGATTTGACCTTAATTGTTGGTGGAACACCTATTATTTTGGATACTTTCAGATGAGTTCTTAGGAAAAAGCTTGCATCTGACATTGTAGCAATGATGGCCATTATAGATGCAATCTTGTTAAATGGCGCATTACCCGGTGTACTAATTGTTATTATGCAGTCTGGTGGTAAAGCGCTGGAAGATTATGCTCTTAGGCAAGCATCATCTTCTTTAGGTGCCTTATTTGCTCGATTACCTAGAATTGCACACAGAAGAAAGGGAGATAGCATAGAAGAAATTGTTGACCTTGTAACCAAAGTGTCACCTTACAACATTTAGGACAAAATCTTTTATCTTCCATTTTTATCGCTCTCCCTATTTTTATAATATAATTCTGACAGGGTTCAATAATAGCCTTCATTCTTAATGTCCCGTTCATAGACATGGTAATATATGTCATACCCATGTTCCTGGCAAATATTTTCTGGTTCTGTTGACTACTTGAGCGATTTACAGTAGATTTGTCAGTCATGTCTATCTATATAATCTATATCGTAATATATCTATATTTCATGTAGGACTAAATAAAAAGAAGGAAAAGTTTGTCGATTAGTGTTGTCCGTACACGCCAGCTTTAGCGTGTTTTCGCACCACAATAATTAATATTTGGTTGACACATCTCAAACAGATAATCGGTATATGGAAATGCAAATTTTGAAAATAACTCCGCCGCCTGATGTCCAGATCATTTTAGGT
>Ga0187772_10001814_pt1 | contig 10354 bp, 6 predicted proteins | sample 0116_SJ02_MP15_2_FD_133137 | JGI IMG/M metagenome (GOLD analysis project Ga0187772, IMG submission 133137) | Tropical peat soil microbial communities from peatlands in Department of Meta, Colombia - 0116_SJ02_MP15_20_MG | ecosystem: Environmental > Terrestrial > Soil > Wetlands > Peat | place... | reverse complement strand
CCGGGCAATTCCGGCGGGCCGCTCGTCAATTCGCGCGGCGAAGTCATCGGCGTGAACACGGCGGTGATTCTGCCGGCGCAGGGGCTTTGTTTTGCCATCGCCATCAACACGGCCAAATACATCGCCGGCTGGCTCATCAAGGACGGCGTCATCCGGCGCAGTTATATTGGCGTGGGCGGGCAGACGGCGAAAATCCATCGGCGGCTGGTGCGGTATCACAATCTGTTGGCGGAAACCGGAATGTTGGTAATCAGCGTCGAACCGGGCAGTCCGGCAAGTCACGCCGGGCTACGCGAGGGCGATATGATTGTGGAATACGGCGGACAAGCCATCACGGGCATTGACGACCTGCACAAATTGCTGACGGGAGAGCAGGTTGGCGTGCGTTCGCCGGTTGCCGTGTTGCGGGGCACGGAGAAATTGCGCTTGGAAATTGTGCCGTTGGAATCCGGCGCGCGGCTGATGCTGAATTAAATCATGAAGCTCGGCTTTGCTGGACGCGCCCGGATTTCAATTGCAAAACATGGGTGATGGACGCGGGCACTTCCTTTGCATGATGCGTGACGAAGATGAGGCCGGCACGGGTTTCGCCGATGACCCGATCCACCGTGGTTAGAATCAAGAGGCGATGCGAGGCGTCCAGTCCCTGGCAAGGTTCGTCGAGCACCAGCAGTTTCGGCTTTTTCACCGCGGCCCGCGCCAGCAAGACGAGTCGTTGGTCGCCCAGCGACAATTCGCCGAAGGATTGTTCCGCTCGATGAGCGAGGCCGAGCCGACGCAGCCAGTCACGGCCGGCGGCACGTTGACGGGAGGTGCATGGTTCGTAAAGCCCGACAGTATTGAGAAAGCCTGAACAGACGACGTCCCGGCAAGACCAGCCTGCGGGATAATGCAGGTGCAATTCCGGCGAGAGCCAGCCGATTTGCCGGCGCATGTGCCAGAGCGTTTGTGTGGTTTCCGGTCTCAGGCCGAAAAGCCGGAGGTCGAGCGCGTAAGCCTGCGGGTTGTCGCCTTGAATCAAACTCAACAAGGTGGTCTTGCCGGAACCGTTCGGCCCGACCAACGCCCAGTTCTCACCCCGGCGCATCGTCCAGGTAACATCATCGAGGATGCGCTGGTTTCCGAGCCGGACGGTGACATGGTTCAATTCGACGAGTGGCGGGGTAGGGACGGATCGCCGAGCCGTCCGGACGCCGCGGCGCGGCGTCTCTACCAATGGAATCAGCCCACTGCCCAATTCCCGGGCCAGCGGATGATTTAACATGGCGCATCTGGTCCCCTGTGCGATGATCTGGTGATTGCGCACGAGCAGCAGATGGGTGGTACGCGACGGCAGCTCGTCAGGACGATTGGTGATGAGGAGCACGGGCAACCCGGCACGCATCAGCCGATGAATGACCGTTTTCAGGCGCGCGCGTGTGGTCTGGTCGAGGGTACCGAACGGGTCATCCAGAATCAAAAGCCGCGGCGACCGCAACAGGGTGTGAACGAGGAGCACGCGGCGCTGCTCGCCGTTGGACAAGACGCCAAGTCTGCGTCGAAAAAGCGGTTCGATGCCGAGCCAGCGGCTGAATCGCCGGCGATTCTCACAAAACCGGCGCGGGTCACCTTTCGGCGCGTCCAGTTGAAACGGATTGATGTCTTCGACGCTGGCCTGGGAAAGGAACTGAGCCACGGTGTACCGGCCTTCGCTGAAGCCGCTGTGCCAGCGCGACTGGTAGAACGAACTTTCGCCAGTGGCAAGGTCGCGCTGAATCTGCGGCGAGAGCAGGGCGATGGACTGTTCCGGAACGGCGTCAGGCGGTTGCGCCTCACCGGGGCCGTCGAAGTGATAATGTATTTCTCCGCGCAACAACGGCACCTTGCCGCATAGCGCCAGAGCGAGCAATGATTTGCCGGAATCGTTGGGACCGAGGATGGCCCACTGCTCACCACGCCGCCACGTCCAGCAGGTGCGCGCAAACGCCATCCGCTCGTTCCCTCGAACGGTGATGTTGTCGAGGACGAGCAGGGTGGTTTTTGCCGCGATGGGTTCAACCATGTCCGTCCGGTAAGTTTATCGGCATGACGCGGAAATACAACGTCGCGCCTAAGGGTCGAGATGATAACGGCGGTTCATGTAAAGCTCGTCGGCCACCTGAAAAATCGCCGCGGCGTCCTGTTCCAGTTCCAAATCGTCCGGCGTCGGCTGCGGTGTCAGTTCCAAATTCACGACGTGCGGGTCGCCGGCATAAAATTCGACGGTCTTTTGCAGGCCGAGCACCACCATCCGGTCGCGCGCGAACAACCCGATGTCGCGGTTGTGATTCAGCAGGGCATGGAACGTGTCGGGCGGGTCGCGCAGCAGGTCGCGTCCGAAGAACATGGATTTATACGGGCGGCCCAGCAGGCCGAGCACCGTCGGCGGCACGTCGAGCGAACACCCGATGGCGTGGATGCGTTGCGGTTGCGGCACGACCGCCGGGCCGAGAATCACGAGTGGAATTTCGTCGGAGAAAATCGGGATGTCCTGGCTGCCATAGACCCGCGCGCCATGATCGGCAATGACAACAAAGATCGTGTTGGTCCAGAATGATTCGCGTTTTGCGGCTTTGAAAAACTGGCCGAGGCACCAGTCGGTGTATTTGACGACGTTTTCGCGTGTGCCATTCGGGTCTTCGGGGATGCATCCCGTCGGGTAGGTGTAAGGCTTGTGGTTTGAGACGGTGAGGATGAGGTTGAAAAACGGCTTGCCTTCCTGGGCCAGCGCGCGGCATTCCTCAATGCCACGCCGGTACAAATCGTTGTCGCACACGCCCCAAATGTTGGCAAAGGTCGGATGTGCGAAATCGCCCTCGTCCACAATCCGGTCAAAGCCGTTGGGGCGAAAGAACTGTTCCATGTTGTCAAAAACGGCATGGCCGCCATACATGAACATCGTGTTGTAACCTTCGCGCTTGAACACCCGCGCCAGCGTCTCGACGTTTTCCGAGCGGTTGCGATGCACAATCGCGTCGCCGGGCAGCGGCGGGAACGACGAGATGGCGCCTTCGATGCCGCGCACCGTGCGGTTGCCGGAAGCGTAAATGTGGTCGAACAACAAACCTTCCTCCGTGGCGAGCCGGTCCATTTCCGGCGTCAACGTGTTGGTGCGTCCGAGGCAACCCCAGAATTCCGAACCGAGGCTTTCTTCGAGCAGGATGACGACGTTGAGGCGCGGACGGTTCGGGTCACCGGCAATTTGGCGCGTGATGTCATCGGGACCGCCGGTGAAGGTGGCGTTGGTGGACGAGAGCATCCGGCGCAGGCGGGCGTAGGCCTCGTCGCGCGGAACGGTTTTGTAAAAGGCGTGGTAATCGAGGTCACGTGTCCAGGCGGCGGCAAAAAAGGAAACTGCGCCGTTGTTGGCGATTTCGTTGAGCGTGCGGTCATCGCTGACCTGCGGCGGATTCAAATTGATTGTCCGGGTCAGCCCGCAAAACAGAATCAGCGTGCCGGCGAACCAGAAAAACCGCCTGCCCACCCAGACGGGTTTGGTCCACATCGTGCGGAACAGCCGCCCGGCGAACCACATCCACGCGGCGCCCACGAGCAGGCAGCCGGCGACGACCGCAGGCACCGGGTAGGCGTCCCAGATGTTGATGAAGACCTCACGCGGATAGACGAGGTAATCCACCGCGACGGGGTTGAAACGCGACTTGAATTCCTGGAAGAAATAAAATTCGGCTGCGAGCAAAAAGACCTGCACTGCCCAAAGCAACGTCATGAAAAACCGGAACCACAGGCGATGGATGAGGGAGGCGAACAGGCGGTTTCCGATGATGAAACACCAGAACAACGGCGGCAGCATGAACCAGAGGGCGGCGATGACGTCGCGGTAAAAGCCCGCGGCAAAGGCGAGCAACACGTTCCACGGCGGCGTGGACGCAGAACTGAAATTCACCAGCAGCACGAGACGGAGGACAGTAAAGACGGCCAACAGCGAGAAAAAACAGAACGCCAGAAAATGGTAGCGCGAGTGCGGTTTCTTCTGGAAACGCGATACGGGACGTTTATTCATCAATTGGAATTCTGACAGGCGGAGCTTAGGGGTGTTCAGCCCTTTGGCCAAGCCGGTTTTCAAAAGTCGTAATCTAAATCCTGCTCTTAATCGTGATCGGTGAAGGAGTAGATTAATACCAGTTACGGTTTGACATTGCATCGTTGCCCGGAGGTCGGGCGCGCACTCCGTGCGCGCCGTTCGGTGGGGCGGGCAGAGGACTGCCCGCCCCACCCAATGGTGCAGTTCCAAGGTGAAAATGGTATAAGATGAAGATTATGATTAAAAGGCGGTTGGGCTTACGGTTCCGATTTGACAGCGCGCGGATGGTTCGTGGACTATATGCTGCTTTCGGTTGCCAGAGTAGCTCAGGGGTAGAGCAGAGGACTCATAAGCCTTTGGTCGGGGGTTCAATTCCCTCCTCTGGCACCAGCCTTCGCTAGAAGCGGAGGCTGCCGCGGCGGAGTGCGCAGCACGAAGGCGGGCCAAACCGCAAAGGTATTCCGCGCTGCAAGCCACAGTCGGACAAGTTGTTCCGTGACGCGCTTCGGGTTTATGCCTGACGAGCCACTTATTCGCCGCTTGACCTTTTCCAATTGAACCGGTTAACTGTAGGGCGTTAGGCAAATTCATGTTTGCGCAACTAAAAAGCCTGTTTTCTAACGATATTGGGATTGACCTGGGCACAGCCAACTCTCTCGTCTATGTGCGGGACCGCGGCATCGTGCTTCGGGAGCCCTCTGTCGTGGCAATTCAGGCCGGCACGACCAACGTGCTGGCAGTCGGTGAAGAAGCCAAACGCATGCTCGGCCGCACGCCCGGCAACATCGTGGCCATCCGCCCGATGAAGGACGGCGTGATTGCCGACTTCGAGATCACCGAGGCCATGCTCCGCCACTTCATCCAAAAAGTTCAACATCGTAAACTGATTGCGCCACGCGTCGTGGTTGCAGTGCCTTCGGGCATCACTGAAGTGGAGAAACGCGCGGTCAAAGACTCCGCGATACACGCCGGGGCGCGGGACGTGATTCTGATCGACCAACCCATGGCTTCGGCCATCGGCGTCGGCTTGCCGGTGCACGAACCGGCGGGCAACATGATCGTGGACATTGGCGGGGGAACGTGCGAAATCGCCATCATTTCCCTCGCCGGCATCGTCTTCAGCCGCAGCCTGCGGGTGGGCGGGGACGAATTTGACGAAACGATCGCCGCACACATGAAACGCGCCTACAACTTGATGATAGGTGAACGCACGGCGGAAGAAATTAAGATACGCATCGGCTCCGCGTTCCCTCTGGAGCAGGAATTAACCATGGATGTTAAAGGCCGGGACCTGGGTTCCGGCCTGCCCAAGACGCTGACCATCCGCTCCGAGGAAATACGCGAAGCCTTGCAGGAACCGCTTTCGAGCATTTTGGAGTCAGTCCGCATCACATTGGAACGCTGTCCGCCCGAACTGGCCGCTGATCTGGTGGATCGCGGCCTGGTCATGGCGGGCGGCGGCTCCCTGTTGCGCGGCATAGACCGGCTGGTGGCCGAGGAAACCGGCCTGCCGGTCCACGTGGCGGACGACCCCATGAGCGCCGTGGCCGAGGGCACCGGCCGCGTCCTGCAGGAAATTGAGTTTGTCCGGCGTATTGCAACCAACGCGAAATACTGATTTTCCGCCTCGTTCACCTGCGCCCGAAAATTCGGGGCAGGCATGTTAAAGCAAAAACATTACATGGCACTCGGTGCGGTGACGCTGGCGACACTGTTGCTCCTCAGCCTGCCGCCGCAGACCGCCTCTCGATTAAAACTTGCCGTCGGAAGCTGGTTTTTACCGTTGTTTGGGCTGGCCGGCACCGTCCAGCAACTGCCAGGCGCCGCCGCCGATGCGGTCCTGCCGCGACGCGAATTGCTCCGGCAATTGGAAGCCCTTCGCCGCGAAAACGACCGGCTTCGCGCCCAAGCCTCGCAAGCGACCGCCATCGTGCAGGAGAACGATCAGCTCCGCGCGCTGTTCGGCTGGCAGCGGCAGACCCCGTGGAAACTCAAGCTCGCCAACGTCGTCATGCGCGACCCGGCCAATTGGTGGCACACCGTGCAAATTGACCTCGGCAGCCGCGACAACATCCGCGAAAATCAGCCCGTGCTGACCACCGATGGCCTGGTGGGCCGGGTTTCGTCCGTCAGTTACACGCACGCGCAGGTGGTTTTGATCAGCGACCCGAACTGCAAGGTGTCCGCACTCGTTGAAAATCCGGCGCACGACATCGGCATCATCAGTCCAGGCGGCCCGCTCGACAATTCCTTCGTCGAACTCGGTTATCTTTCCGGCAATGCGAATTTGCAGCCCGGCCAAAAGGTCGTCACCAGCGGCCTCGGCGGCGTTTTCCCCGAGGGCATTCCCATCGGCCAGATTGTGGACGCGCGGCCGGCCGAATTCGGTCTTTACACGGAGGCGCGTGTGAGACTGCTCGTCAACCTCGGTTCGCTGGAACAAGTCTGGGTGCTTTTCCCATGAGAATTCAAAAACATCGAACATCGAATATCCAACAGCCAACACCCAATGTTTTCGTGGCGCGTGCCGGCGTCATTCGATGTTCGGCGTTCGATGTTGGATGTTGGATGTTTTCGAAGCAATGAACCTCCTGCAAACCATCCTGATTCTGGCTGCCGCGTTTCTCGCGGTGTTCGGCGAGGCGACGCTAGGCGGCCTTCGTCAGTGGCTCAGCGCGCAGGTGGACGTGCTGCCGGCGCTGATGGTGTATGCCGCGCTGAACGCGGACATCGTAACCGTGTCGTTGCTGGCTGTGTTCGGCGGGTTGTGGTTCGACTCGCTGTCCGCCAATCCGCCGGGCGTGAGCAGCCTGCCGTTGTTTGCCGTGGGTTATGTAATCTGGCTGCAACGCGAGCTGATTCTGCGCGAACTGCCGTTCGCGCAACTGGTCCTGGGCGCAACCGCCAGCGCCTTTGCGCCCGCACTGTCCGTTTTGGTGTTGTTGACCATCGGCCAGCAACCATTGCTCGGCTGGGGTTCGCTCTGGCAATGGCTGGTGATGGTCGCCGGCGGCGCGGTGGCAACCCCGGTCATCTTTGTGCTGTTCGATTGGTGCCGCCACGCGCTCGGTTATCAGCCGCGCACGGAAACCACTTTCCGTCCCGACCGCGAAATCCGGCGGGATAAAAAAATATGAGTCCACAGTTTCCAGTCCTCAGTCCACAGTCCGAACGCCGCTGTGCTGGCAGCCGCTCGACTGTGGACTGTGGACAACGGACTGAAGACTGTTTGCCATGCTGATTTTTGACGAACTAAAAAAGAACGACCCGCAACTCCGCCTCGTGGCGGTCGTGCTGGCCGCCGGTCTGGGCATACTGCTGGCGGGCCTGTGGTGGGTGCAGGTGGTCTCCGCGCGGGAATACCAGAGCCATCTGGAGACGCAATCGTATCGCACCGTGCGCATCCCGGCTGTCCGGGGAAAAATTCTTGACCGCCGTGGCCGGGTGTTGGCCGAGAACCATCCGCGCTACGACCTGAGCCTTTACCTCGACGACCTGCGGAAACAATTCAAAATCGCCTTCGATGCCGAATACGCCGGCGCCACCAACGCCCGCGCGCAATTCATTGCCGCGCAGGAGAAAAAGCTCGGGCGTCCGCTGACCAAGGCCGAACGGAAATCATACGCGCTCACCACCGCGCAACTGGAACAACTCCGCGAACGGGCACGTTACCGTGCGGCCGGCAGCGTGGTGGCGCATCTCGGCCAGGTGCTCGGCCAGCCATTGACGCTCGACGCGGTCCAATTTGAACGCGATTACGAAACCCGGCTCGCGATGCCCTATCCCGTCCTCCGGAATCTGAACGAGGTGCAAATCGCGCGGTTCGAGGAAAATTATTCCGGCGGCCTCGGCGCGGATCTGGAACTGCAATCCGTGCGCACCTATCCGCTCGAGACGACGGCGGCGCATCTGCTTGGCTATGTGCAGCGGGACGACAGTTCAGCGGAAGGCGAGGACGCGTATTTCTCGTACCGGTTGCCGGATTACCGCGGTGTCGTCGGCATCGAATCCGGATTCGACTCGCTCCTGCGCGGGCGCGCCGGGGCCGAGGCTGTGCTCGTGAACAATCTCGGCTACCGCCAGACCGAAGATGTGTGGAGCCAGCCCGAGCCGGGGCACAATATCGTGTTGACGATTGACCTCGACATTCAGCAGGCGGCGGAACGTTCGCTCGCGGAACATCAGGGCGCCGACGCCCGTGGCGCCATCGTGGTGATGGACGTGCGCACGGGTGATGTGCTGGCCATGGTGTCGTCACCGGCATTTGATCCGAACGATTTTGCGCAGGGCATTTTCCCGCCGGGCGAAGCGGCGCGGCTCAATGACCCGCAATTGCGTCCGCAGATCAACCGCGCAACATTTGAAAACTACGCGCCCGGCTCCATTTTCAAGCCCATCGTCGGCCTCGCCGCGCTCGAAGCCGGCTTGGATCCCAATGCGGCTGTGAACAGTCCAGGTTATATTTATGTCGGCAAGCGGCACATCACGGACCTGGCGCCGCCCGGACAATACAATTTCCGGCGCGCCATCATTTACTCCAGCAACACCTATTTCATCACCGTGGGTCTGCAGGCGGGCATTGATAATATTGTCCGGATGGCGGAAAAATTCCATTTCGGCGAACGCACTGGTTTGCCCACTCGCCAGGAAACACCGGGAATTTTCCCTGCTTTGAGCCAGGTGCACAGCGACGACTGGCACGAAGGCGATTCGGCCAACATTGACTTTGGCCAGGGGCAAATGGCGGTGACCCCGATGCAAATGGCCGTGGCCTACGCGGCCATCGCCAACGGCGGGACGGTTTTGTGGCCGCGGCTGGTGGAAAAAATTGAAGACCCGGTCGGCGGCGAAACTTTGACCAATTATCTCTCCGGCCTCGTGCGCGATCACCTCGGCGTCAGCGCGCGCAGCCTGAACATTTTGCACGACGCGATGCTCGCGGAAACGGAAGACCCGGAAGGCACCGGCCGTCCCGCGGTCGTGGCCGGCCTGCGTATTTGCGGCAAAACCGGCACCGCCGAGATCATGGACACCCACAACCGGAAGATTGGCCGCACGACCTGGTTTGCCTCGTTCGCGCCCTATGAGCATCCGCGCTACGCGGTCGTGGTCATGGTCGAGAACGGAACCTTCGGAGGCCCGACCTGCGCCCCGATCGCGCACGATATTTACGAGGCAATTTTGAAAAGCGAAACGACAAACGCACCCTCCCTCACAGCGGCGCGGAGCGGTGAACGGATGAATTAAAATGGTCAACGAACCGTACAACGAACGCCGCGTCCAGCTTGACCGGCTGCAACTGGCGGCACTCGCCGGGCTGATGATCCTCGGCACGCTATTCGTGTACAGCGCCACGATGGCAAACCCGACACTGGTGTCACAGCCGTGGTATGACCAAAGCTGGGTACGACAACTGGTCTGGTATGCGCTGGGCCTCGGCGCGGGCGCGGCGTTGTCCCTGGTGGATTATCACACGCTGGCGCGCTGGTCGTTTGTGGCTTACTGGGCGGCGATTTTCTTCCTGGTCATCGTGCTGATTCCGCACATCGGCTCCATGCGCTACGGCGCGCGGCGGTGGATTGATTTCGGGCCTTTCCAGTTTCAACCGTCCGAATTCGCCAAACTCGCCTTCATTCTGGCCGCGGCGCATTTCCTGAGCCGCCCGCCGGATGAGTTGCGCCAGCCAGCCAATTTCTGGAAGGGCATCGGCCTGTTGCTACTGCCGTTTCTGCTGACTTTGAAGGAACCGGACCTGGGTTCGTCGCTCGTCTTATTGCCAACGGGTTTGGTGATGATGTTCGTCGCCGGCACGCCGAAACGCTATCTGCTTAATTTGACCGGCGCGGTGAGTCTGCTGGCCGCGTTGTTTCTGGCGGACGTGCTTTTCGCGCCGACCGGCCGATGGCAGATTCCGATGCAGCCGTATCAGCGCGACCGGTTGCTGGTTTATTTTGGAAGAGATTACAAGAATTTCGCTCCGCCGCACGCCACTCCGGCGGAGTTGCAGCGCCTGCAAAAACAACAATTGGACGATGAATACAACGTCCGGCAGGCGTTGATCTCCGTCGGCTCCGGTGGGCTGATGGGGAAAGGCTGGCGGCAGGGGACGCAGAACGCCCTCGGTTATCTGCCGCGCGCGGTGGCGCACAACGACTTCATTTTCTCCGTGATTGCCGAGGAGGAAGGATTTGTCGGCAGCGTGATTGTGCTCGCGCTGTACGCGGTGGTTCTCTTCACCGGATTGAGGATCGCCGGCCAGGCGCGGGACCGCCTGGGCAAACTCGTGGCGGCGGG
>Ga0187772_10001813_pt1 | contig 10357 bp, 9 predicted proteins | sample 0116_SJ02_MP15_2_FD_133137 | JGI IMG/M metagenome (GOLD analysis project Ga0187772, IMG submission 133137) | Tropical peat soil microbial communities from peatlands in Department of Meta, Colombia - 0116_SJ02_MP15_20_MG | ecosystem: Environmental > Terrestrial > Soil > Wetlands > Peat | place... | reverse complement strand
TCGGCGTTGACGCCGCCGAATGAGTGCCTTTCGACCTTAGCGACGTTGTGGCATACATCGTAGATCAGATGCATGTCGAGGGCCTCGGCGTCCCGGTGAAAGACTTGGGAGAAGGCATCCCTTATCCTCTGAACGATTACCTGTCTGTTTGTAAAGGCCATGTTAGCTGCGCACACCATCGCGCCGTAGTAGTCCTTGCCCTCCTTGGATGCGAAAGGTGCGCATGCGAGCTCCCTGTCGCGGACAGAGATGCCATATCTCTTCATTGCGCCGTCGAAGACCCTCAAGTAGTCGCTCCCCACCTGGTGCCCAAACCCCCTGCTCCCGCAGTGGACCATGACTACGACCTGGTCCTCCTCAGTTATGCCGAAGTACTTCGCGATGTCGTGGTCGAAGAACCGGGACGGATCGACAACTTGAATCTCGAGATAGTGGTTTCCCGAGCCAAGCGTCCCGAGCTGGTTTATCCCTCTGCTACGAGCCTGGTGGCTTACCTTCGATGGGTCGGCCCCCTTGATGAAGCCCCCCTCCTCCACGTGGGATGGGTCGTCTTCCCACGCCAGCCCATTCTCGGCGCACCATTTGACCCCGTATTTCATAACCTCCTCGAATTGTGGCTCGGAGATCCTTAGAGTCCCCTTGACACCCACCCCTGCGGGAACCAGCTTGAATATGAGGTCTATCAGCTCCCTTACCTTGGGTTTGACCTCTGGATAGCTCAAATTCGTTCTAATGAGCCTCATTCCACAATTGATGTCAAAACCTACGCCTCCAGGTGAGATAACGCCTGATTCTGTGTCAAACGCGGCCACTCCGCCTATCGGGAACCCGTATCCCCAATGGGCATCCGCCATTGCATATGCGTTCCTCACGATTCCAGGCAAGCACGCGAGGTTAGTGACCTGTTCGATGACCCCTGCGTCCATCCCATCGAGGAGCTTCTTGGTCGCATAGATCCTTGCAGGGACGACCATCCCGGGCTTGTATGTTGTTGGGATTTCCCATACGACATCCGATACTTGTCTAACTGAATCGATGTGTACCATGAGGATCGTGAAACCTGACTTGGTTCGGCGCCCTCGGCTTGCTTCTTTAAGCGTTTGCCGATGTAAAGCCGATTCAGGCTAGATATCCAAGACTACGGTTGCCTTCCACAGTTTGCCCTCCTGCCTGACGCCGAACATGTGCATCGTCACAGCCTTTACGTCGTTCCTCAGCAAGTGCCTCTCCCTGTCAATCGGTTCTCCTTTCATCGTTGCCTCGAGTGACTTGCGATTGGCCGCGACCTCCACCTTTGCCTTTCGAAACAACAGGGACTCGACGTCCTTGACCACTATGATCTCGGTCAGAAAGTCGTAGAGGAGCGTGTCAAGGTCATCCGAGGAGACTCTGAACTTCCTGGTCGTGCCAGAACGCATGGTCCGTGGGTCGACCATGACATCGGAGAGCGCGAGGGCGGAAGACTCGAAGAGGCCGTTGACCGTGTCAGATTCTGTCTCGAACGCGATGTCTGCAAGGGCGACGTCGGGGAGATATCTGAAAGGCATTCTATTCTACTGTCGGGTCCAATTCAAAGCTCTTAATCTATACCCCATGCGACAAAATCAATGGTCGGCCGATTCCTCGAGGTGACGCTAAGCGACCCTTACTCCAATATTGCACTCGAAGAAGTGCTCTTTTTGGGACTTCGAGTCCCGACTCTCAGGGTCTGGAGCAACCAGAAATCTGTCATCATTGGCAGGGCACAGCTCGCCGAGTTTGAAACCGACGTCCACCACTGTCGCAGCAAAGGTATTCCGATTGTAAGAAGGTTCACCGCAGGCGGGGCCGTCTACAACGGACCTGGGAACTTGAACTGGTCGTTTCTAATCCCCAGAAAAGAAAATGAAACGAGCTCAGCGATAAGTAATGCAAGCGAGGTCTTCGCGTCTTTCGCGTCCTCTGTCGTCAGGGCGCTCCACGACTGTAATGTGGAGTGTGAGTTCAAAGCCCCGAATGGCATTTTCGACGGGCGTGGGAAGATCAGCGGGATGGCTGCGTATATTTCGAAGAGCGGGGTCCTTTGCCATGGGACGCTCCTGGTCGACGCAGACTTGGAAGAGGTCGAGACACTAACCAGGCCGAGCGCAAAGGAGTTGAAGCGCCGGTATCCAAGAAGCAGCGCCTCGCCTCTATCGAATTGCGGAGTCGAAATCCGCGATTTCATCTCCAAGCTGAGGGAGACCTCTCAATACACGCTTGAGGCGGACAAGCTCACACCGAGCGAGTTAGACCGTACCCTCGACCTAACCGCTTCGAAATATACAGGCGACGAGTGGAATCTAGGAGATCCTTTCCCCTTAGATAATCTGTAATTCCTTGCCTGCCTTCTCGAATGCGTTTACGGCGAAGTCGATGTCCTCGTTCGTCAGCGCCGCATTCATGATGGTTCTGATTCTCGCCTTCCCCTGAGCGACCATTGGGTAGACGATTGGAAGTGCGAAAACGCCAAGCTCGAAGATGCGCGAGCTGAGCTTCTTCGCCTTTCCGCTTTCCCCGACCATCACCGGAGTAATGGGCGTCTCGCTCCTGCCAATGTCGAACCCAAGATCCTTCATCGCCTTCTTGAAGCGGCGGGTGTTGTCCCAGAGCCTCTTCACGTGCTGAGGCTCGTGCTCGAGAACGTCGACCGCAGCGAGGCACGCGGCGGTGACCGCTGGCGGATGAGAGCCACTAAGAAGCCATGTCCTGGACTTGTTGTACGCGAACTTGACCAGATCTTGCGAGCCCGAGACATGGCCTCCGACCACTCCGAAGGCTTTCGAGAAGGTACCCATCTCGACCTGAACCTTGTCCCTGGACAGATTGAAGTGGGAGACGATCCCTCTTCCTCCTTCTCCTAGGACCCCCTCCCCATGGGCGTCGTCGACGTAGACCATGGCACCATGTTCGGCAGCCAACTTGGCGACCTTATCCAGGGGAGCGATATCGCCATCCATGGAGAAGACGCCGTCGGTGATTATGAGGATACGCCTGGGTGGCGTAGCAGCCTTTTCGGCGCCATCAAGGACCTTCGCGAGGTCGTCCGCATCGCCGTGCTTGTAGACCCCCCTCTCGGCATGCGAGAGCCTTACTCCGTCGATGATGCTGCCGTGATTCAGCTCATCGCTTATAATAAGGTCCCCCTTGCCCGCAAGCTGAGGGATCAGACCCGCGTTCGCTGCGAACCCAGTCTGGTAGACCAGCGAAGCCTCGGCATCCTTGAACCGTGCCAAGCGTCTCTCGAGTTCTACGTGGAGGTCCATATTCCCAGCTATTGGTCTGACAGAACCTGACCCCGCCCCATGCGTCTTCACGGCCTCGATGGCGGCTTCTTTCAGTTTCGGGTGGTTGCTCAGCCCAAGGTAGTTATTCGAACAGAACATCAGGACCTTCTTCCCATCGACGAGGCACCAGGGGGTGCTGGGTCCTCCGAGGATTCTGAGCCTCCAGTCTATCTCCTGTCTGACTAGGTCGTCGTACTCCAGTTTTAGGAACGAGGTGGGATCGCGCATGTCTCTCGGTCGCGGGTCCGCCCGAGGGGTCTAAACGTCTTTCTATTTTGACTTCAGCCTTGGGCCCAGTTTGGACAGCATATCCGAAGTCATCTTGGCCAAGTCGTACTCGTGTGACCAGCCCCAGTCGTGGCGGGCTTCGACATCAGATATCGACTTCGGCCAGGAGTCCGCGATTCTTTGACGACTGTCAGGAGAGTATGTGACTTTGAAGCCCGGGATGTGTTTCCTGATCTCTGAAGCCACTTCGCCAGCCGAGAAGCTGATGGCGGCCAGGTTGTAACCGAGATGTCGAGGTACCTTCCCCCGTTCAGCCTGCATGATGTCTACCGTCGCGCGCAGAGCGTCGGGCATGTACATCATTGGGAGGACTGTGTCTTCCCTGAGGAAGCAGGAGTAACTCCCCTTGGTAATCGCCGAGTAGAATATCTCCACTGCGTAGTCGGTAGTTCCGCCTCCCGGGGGTGCCTCACTGCTTATCAGGCCAGGGTACCTGAGAGATCGTACGTCGAGGCCATACTTCTGAAAGTAGTAGTTGCACAATAGCTCGCCGGCCACCTTTGTGATGCCGTACATTGTCGTCGGGTTCAACGGGGAGTTCTGTGGCGCGTTGACCCTCGGTGCGTCGGGTCCGAAGACGCCTATCGAACTCGGCCAGAAGAGTTTGGAGACTTCGCTAGACCTTGCAACTTCGAGGACGTTCCTAAGCCCGTCCATATTGACCCGCCACGCTAGCTGTGGGTCCTTCTCTCCCGTAGCAGATAGAAGTGCGGCCAGATGGTAGATAGTGTCGATGCCGTGGTCTTTGACGACCTTTGTCAGGGCCGCAGCGTCTGAGATGTCGAGGATCTCGACAGGCCCGGCCCTCAGCTGTGGACCCCCCGAAGCCTTGTGCAACCCTGCGACTACATTGCCGTTTCCGTAGAGCGATCTGAGATAGGGGACGAGCTCGGCGCCAATCTGACCTGCAGAACCTGTTACAAGAACTCTAGGGGCCAACAGTGGCGGGCTCGATTCGGAACCCGTTTAAACATTGGGCGAAAATCACGAAAGGATTTTCATCGTAATCGTCGATACCACCCCGGTCTTCGACCTCAGGTTGTCAGCGATGATTGTTTTCACCGCTTGATCGTCTGCTCCCTCGACCATCACCAATAGGTCATACAGGCCATAGAGCTGATAGACCGACAGTATTCCTGGCATCTGTTTGAGGGCGGCAATGCTCTCTTCTTCTGCCCCAGGGCTCAGGTTCACAAGCACAATCGCTCTTTCCATGCCGACCTTCAACTATGCACGGACTCAGATTAAAGACTATCCCGAGGAGCAGAGTCTGACTCGTTTAGACACGTACAAGACGGTCGATGGCCGTGGCGAGAGGAATCATCTCCTCGGTCCTGCTCGTCATGTCCCTGAGCGTCACCTTCGCCGCCTGAATCTCTTTCTGGCCTAGTATCACGACCCAGGATGCCCCCATCCGGTTTGCATCTTCCAGCTGCTTCGCGAGAGCCTTCTCCACAAGGGAGGATTCTGCCGGCAGGCCGTTGGAACGGAGCTCCCGAAGCACACGATAAGACTCGACAAGTGCCATCTTGTCGGCTACCGCGACGTAGACAAGCATGGAGCGACCGACACCAGTCTTTGAGAGCGAGAGAGCTATCCTTTCCATCCCTCCTGCAGCACCCGTTGCAAAGAGGTCGGGGCGACCGAAGGCCACGGGAAGGACGTCATACCTTCCTCCTCCAGCGAGGGAGCCAAGATCCGAATGGGTTTTGTCGACTACTTCGAAGACTACTCCCGTATAATAGTCAATGCCCCTTACAACACCCAAGTTGAACTCTACCTCGACTCCTCTGCCCCTCATCATGTCGGCGAGGGATTGGAGGGTCGGAGACTCTACCTTGGTCTCACTTAGCTTAGACAGGACTTTCTCGGGCGGCCCGCTGATGCTTCCGAATTCGAAGAGCCTGGATATGTCCTCTGGCTTGAATCCCTTTTGGGCGTACTCGGCTCTGAGCTCGGGAAGAGATTTTTTCTGGACCTTGTCCAGCGCACGCATAATGTCAACTGCCCTCTCGTTCTCCTTAATCCCAAGAACGTTGTTGACAAAGTGCTGGACTGTCTTCCTGTCTCCGACCTGGACACTGAAACCCTCAAGGCCTAACCTCTCGAAGAGTCGGTAAGTCGCCTCCATTACTTCCGCGTCAGCTTCGAGGGAGGGAGGCCCGAAGATCTCAAGATCCCACTGCCTGAACCATCTGTATCTTGCGTGTTGGGGTTCGTCGTACCTCCAGGAGCCTGCGAGGGAGGCGAGCTTGACAGGAGGCTTCAGGTCGCGTCGCGAACAGACGTACCTCGTCATTCCGACGGTGAGGTCGAATCTCAGGCCCACTTCGCGCCCCCCCTTGTCTTTGAAAGCGTAGATCTCCTTGTCGACCTCGGTGCCACTCTTGGCCCGGAGGATTGACATGTGCTCCAGTGGGGCCGGCTCCATCATCCTGAAATTGAAGAGGCTCGCAACTTCCTCAAATGCCCGCCGTACGCGGGTCTGCAGGATATATTCCTCCGGCTCGATGTCTCGAATGCCTCTGGGCAGTGAAAGATCCGAGTCACTCAGCCTTCCTTTTGAGAGACGATAACTCTGCAAGCATCGCTGTGAGCTGCAACTCCGGCTGGGCCCCCTGGACCAGACGGAAGTCGTATTCGGCAAGGATGGAGATGGCACCCGCTGGGTCGTGAAGGTTCATCGAATTCAGCGACTCGTTGGCGAACCGCAGGAAGTCTCGCTCAGGTATGCCGTAGACCCTCGTCAACTCGACCATCTTCGTCCTCGAAGACTCGAAGTCCCCCTCAAGAGCCAGTTTCATCACTTCGCTTACGCGAGATTGCACCGTGGCACCTGTGGCAGACTTCACGGCCGCAAGTGTCAGCTCGGTTGACGCTGACGCGGCCTGCATCAAGTTGATTGCCTGCCGGAGGTCACCCTGCGTCGCCTCGTAGATGGCGCCGTATACGGGTTCGGATACAACTTTCAGCTTCTCGCCCTTCGCGACCACTTTTAGGTAGTCCGTGACAGCTGCTTCGTCAAGCCGGTGGAATCTGAAGATAGCGCACCGACTCTGAAGCGGTTCGATTATCCCCGAGGAATAGTTGCAGATTAAAATAAAGCGAGTGTAGGTAGACGTCTCCTCCATTATCCTCCTTAGCGCCGTCTGACCGTCGTGCGTCATCTCGTCCGCTTCATCAAGTATCACAAGCCGGTAAGGGACGCCCGCCCTCCTATCCGCGAACCTAGCGAATGTCTTCACCCTATCGCGGACCACATCAATCCCCCTTTCGTCGCTAGCGTTCAGTGATAGTGTGTATTCATCCATGTGCTCGCCGAGAATCTCCCGAGCGATGATGAGCGCGGTCGTAGTCTTGCCCGACCCGGGTGGGCCTGCAAAGAGGAGGTGTGGGAGTTCCTTTCTCTTTTCGAGCAGCTGTTTCAACCTCTGCTTGACCGACTCCTGGTCAACGAGGTCCTCGAGCTTCCAAGGCCTGTACTTCTCGACCCACATCAAGTCTTCTAAGGGCACCTACACTTCCCCGTCTACGCTCGAACCGAGCAATTCCTTGCCCGAGTGCCAAGCCTTTCGTATATATCCGTTCGAGCGATGAGAGGGCGCTTTTCTGTCTTTGGGAAGCGAAAACTTAGCCGCCTCGTTAATTTCGAACACGGGGATGGTGGTGAGCCCCGAACTCTCAAACGTTTAATTATCGAACACAACCCTTGCGCTTTCCCCACTTGCTAACGGAACCAGAAAGCATCGGAGAGCTATTCGAGCGTAAAGAAAGGGAGTTCATGCTCGCCAAGAGCAAGGTCAAGATGAGGGCTTCCGTGGAGAACCTTAACGCAGGTGACTATAGAATCGAAAGTTATGCGCAGGGCCAAACAGTTGAAATTCCACGCTGGATGGCTGAGGAGCTAGTTGAACTGAACCTGGCGGAGCTCCAGGAACAGTCCTTCGAGGACGAGATATCAAGGGCGCTCAGCAAGGAGAAGATGATGGGACCACTCCAACTCTCCATCTTGCCGCCTGACTTCTACATGAGAATGCGTAGGAGGCTATTGAGCTTGTCGGGTGAAGCGGGTCGTGAAATGAGGAAGGAGGACCTCGAGAAGATTAGAAGTGCATGCTATGACATAATAGGCATGAGGCTGAGTAAGCTCCTTTCGCTCTCTAGCTCGTCGAGCCAAGGCTCGTCGCTCACTGACCGCCTTGCGCCTGAAGAAGAGGCGTTCTTCGCAGTTTCACAGGCTCTCTCAAAGGAGTGGAGAACCGCACTGTTCGGGGGCGCGACTTAGCGGGCCATGCTAGCAAGTAGCAAGCTCTCCGAGATGTTCGAGGATTTCCTGAAGACCGTCTTGGACAGGTCAGGGAACCCGATTTACAGGTCGAAGATCTCCCAGCTAATATCGAGCGAGGGCAAGTCCTTGGTCGTCGACTTCGGCGACTTGCTGAGATACGACGACGACCTTGCCAACACAATCCTACTTAGGCCTGACTCAGCGCTGGCATCCTTCAAGACCGCAGCGTTTGAGACGATGAGGAGCGAGAATGCACTTTATGCTGATAGAGTGAAGAGGGACCTAGCAATAAGAATTCGTGGGATACCTGACCAAGTCCCTCTTCGGAGGGTGGACACTTCCTATCTGGACAAGATGCTCGCCGTAACGGGGATGGTGGTCAGGACCTCCGAGCTTAGACCGCTGATGACATCCGCTGCCTGGGTCTGCCCGAGCGGGCATCTGACCTATCAGGACCAGGACGATTTGCCACTCAAACGACCTCCGAAGTGCGAACTCTGCGATGAAGCAAGGAACTTCGAACTCGAACGGAAACAGAGCCGCTTCATCGACTTCCAAATCCTCAGAGTGCAGGAGTTGCCTGAAGAGCTCCCTCCAGGCCAGCTTCCCCAATTCTTCGACGTCAATGTCGAAGGAGACATAGTGAACATGGCGCGGCCAGGTGACAGAGTAGTGCTCACCGGGATTGTGAGGGCCGTCCCTGATTATGCAGTGGGACAGGTCAGGACCAGACTCTTCAAGTCTCAAATCGATTGCAACCAGGTTGAGGTGAAAGGGAAGGAGCCGGAACAGGTGCAGGTCACCAAGGAGGACGAAGCGCTGATTAAGAGCATTGCCTCATCGCCCGACGCATACGACAAGCTGATCGCTTCGATTGCCCCTGCGATACTGGGGCACCTTCCTGAAAAGGAGGCGATACTGCTTCTGCTCGGCGGAAGCAACTCGACCACACTTCCAGATGGTACCAAACTCAGGGGAGACATTAACGTCTTGCTAGTAGGTGATCCAGGTGTTGCGAAGTCAGAAATGCTGAAGTTTGCTGCCCAGGTCTCGCCGAGAGGTATCTTCGCGTCAGGCAGGGGGACGACAGCTGCAGGTCTTTCGGCGGCAGTCATCAGAGAAAAGAACGTCCTGATGTTGGAGGCCGGGGTCACGGTCCTTGCTGACCAAGGCATAGCAGCCATAGACGAGTTTGATAAGATGAAGCCAGAGGACAGGACCGCCCTCCACGAGCAGATGGAGCAGAATACCGTGACGATTGCTAAAGGGGGAATCTATGCGACGCTCAACGCAAGGACAGCGATCCTCGCGGCATGCAACCCTGTTCTGGGGAGATACAATCCTTTCCAGAACCTGACCGAGAATATCAGCACTCTACCTATTCCGTTACTAACCAGGTTCGATCTTATATTCGTGATAAAGGACCAGCCCTCGCCAGCAGAAGACGAGAAGCTGGCGACCCACATTCTTTCGGTCCACACTCGAAAGACGTACGCCTCCCCTCCCCCGGTTGAGTTCAGCCTGCTGAAGAAGTACATTGCGTACGCCAAGAAGATCTCGCCGACGTTGACCAAAGAGGCAGTAGCCCGGCTGAAGGACTACTATCTCGAACTGAGAAAAAGCGCGGGAGATTCCGAGCAGATACCCGCCACGCCGAGGACATTGGAGTCCTTGATCAGAGTCGCTTCAGCCAGGGCCAGGATGCTCCTGAGAGAGGAGGTCACCGAAGAGGATGCTCTGGCAGCTACCGCTCTGATGAACAGAATGGTGGAGGATGTCCTGACGGATGCGACGACCAAAAAGACAGACTTCGGCATCCAACTAGGCAAGCCTGCGGGCGAAACGAGGAACCTTAGGGCAGCTATGGAGATCCTGAAGACGTTGGAGGGAGCCGACAAGAAGCCAGTTGAGAGAAGGGTCTTCAAGGAGGAGCTGATCAAGGCGAGGTTCACGGACGAGGACTCGGAGAAGATAATCAGGACCATGTTCCGGGAAGGCATGGTTTATGAGTCGAAGCCTGGTTTCATCCGGAGACTTGGCGGCTAGCTTCTGGGAGCAAGCCAATGAGGTTTGACGAGATCCAACTTCCTCCCGAGTTGCAGAGCTACATCCAAGGGAAGGGCCTGACGGAGCTCTATCCGCCCCAAGAAGAAGCTATCAAAGCGGGGCTCTTAGAAGGTAAAAGCCTCGTAGTCTCCAGCCCGACCGCTTCAGGGAAAACGCTAATTGCCATCATGGCTGCATTCGTGAAGGTCAAGCTTCAAGAAAGAAAGGTCGTCTATCTGGCCCCGCTTCGGGCTCTCGCTTCGGAGAAGTACGCCGAGTTCTCTGAACTGTCACGATTCGGCATCCGCACCGTGATCTCGACGGGCGATTACGATTCCAGCGGCGAGTCGTTGGGGAGGGGAGACATCATTGTCCTTACCAACGAGCGCTTCGATTCAGTGATGAGACACAAGGTGGGCTGGCTTGGCTC
>Ga0187772_10001811_pt1 | contig 10363 bp, 10 predicted proteins | sample 0116_SJ02_MP15_2_FD_133137 | JGI IMG/M metagenome (GOLD analysis project Ga0187772, IMG submission 133137) | Tropical peat soil microbial communities from peatlands in Department of Meta, Colombia - 0116_SJ02_MP15_20_MG | ecosystem: Environmental > Terrestrial > Soil > Wetlands > Peat | place... | reverse complement strand
CCTGCCTCTACGTAGTTAGGCCATGACTAGTAGTCGGTCCCGAACGCAGCAAAAAGCAACGCCAACCCGAAAACAATCGTGCCGGTCGCCACCCCGGCGAAGAACCGAGGCGCCAGAGCGGGACTCTAATCGTTCATCTAGTCGGTTTGCACGCGGTCAGGCCGCCGATGAAGAGCATCAGGGTGCTCCGCGTGGGGCAGCGCTACGTCCGAGACGATAGGACGCTCACTCACCTCTGTCTTGTGTCCAGGGCACTGGGGGCAGAATCGATCTACCTTGAGGACGCCGAGAAGGACGTGACGGGCACCCTTGAGGAAGTCAACAGGACATGGGGAGGGAAGTTCGAGGCGACCCTGGGGGCGCCGTGGAGGAAGGTCATCCAGGAGGCCAAGAAGGAGGGGCGGAGCGTGGTGCATCTGACGATGTACGGTCTGCCCCTTCAGGACGTCGTTCCGGATCTCAGAAAGCTGGATAGTATACTGTTGGTAGTGGGAGGTCCGAAGGTACCTGGAAAAGTCTACCACGAAGCGGACTTTAACGTCGCTGTCACGTCACAGCCTCATTCCGAAGTTGCAGCCCTCGCGATAGCGTTACATGAAATCCAGGGTGGGGAAGAGCTTAAGAGGACGTTTCCAAAAAGCAAGCTTAGAATCTTGCCAACCGCCCATGGCAAGAGGGTTGTAGAGAATTGAAGATTGAATATGAGGACACATTCGTAAAAGTAGCCGGCCTTATCGGAGGCCCCGACTATGTCAGGGTTGCCAGGGCCCTCCTGAACAACGAGAACGCCACAGACGAGGAAATCGCCTCTGCGACGGGTCTAAAAATCAAGACCGTAAGGAAAGCCCTCTACGACCTGTTCGGCCGAAGCCTAATCACGGGTGTCAGGGTGAGAGATCCGAAGAGGGGCTGGTTCGTATACAGGTGGAAAGCCCAGCGGGACCAGACCGACGGCTTCATCCAAACCCAGAGGAGGAAGGTTCTCACGAGGCTGAAACAAAGGCTGGAGTACGAGGAGATGCATGAGTTCTACCACTGCGGGACCCCCACCTGCCAGACTAGGACATTCGAGGACGCCATGGAGAACTTCTTCAAGTGCCCGACATGCGGGAAGCCGCTCAACCGCCTGGACAACGCCGAGCTGAAGGACGCACTCCGCTGGAAGATTAACCAGCTCGAAGAGGAACTCGCCAAGTGATCCCCTCCGAAGAGGAGGCCATGGTGATTCACGCCAAGTACAAAACGGGAGTCTACATCGTCAGGCACTGCCAGGCCGTGGCCATGGCGGCCAAGATAATGGCTGACGAGGCCGAGCGCAGGGGCCAAGCCGTGGACGAACGGGCGGTGATTGCCGGTGCGCTCCTTCACGACATCGGGAGGTCGAGGTCCCAGACGGTGATGCACGGTGTACAAGGCGCTGAAATCCTCGAGAAGGAGGGAGTGGAAAAGAAAGTGGTCGAAATTGTGAGGAGGCACGTTGGTGCGGGCATATCACCCGAGGAGGCAAAGAAATTGGGGCTTCCAGACTTCGATTACATCCCTCGCACCCTCGAGGAAAGAATAGTCTGCTTCGCCGATAAGATGGTAGACGCCGACAAGGTAAGGCCGTTCGGAGAGGAGGTCCACAGGTTCACCACGAAGTCCCACGATGTGGGGAGGCTGCTCTCGCTGAAACGAGGCCTGGCGGAGGACCTGGGAGCGGACCCGGAGAAACTCATTTTCGACAGAATTAAAGAATCCGAGTCGAAGGCGGCGAAATAATGGCCTCCTGCATCTGCAGGGTCTGCAAGCACAAGGACTACGAGAGCTGCTCCAAGTGCACCTGCTGCAGATACTACAGGGCGGCCTGCATGCAGTATCCGGTTTCTCAGTGAGCCGGATTCGGTTTCCAAGGAAGACGCCCATCTTCTGAACTCTTCGAAGGGTCCTCCACCAACTAGGTTGAGGAGACCGCCCGAAGCGTATAAGAGCCGACCTCAAGACACCCATCGAAGCGAGGTGGGGAAGCCAGGTGCTTCGCAAGAAGCTGGCAAATCATCCCGGCGGGCTCATAAGCGAAAGCCGAGAGACCCGCAGAGCGGAGATCGGGCCAAGAACCCGACCGTGCGTTCAAAAGGGGGAAATCCCCGGAGAGTCCTCCCCTCGCTACTACTTGATTCTCTCAGTTGAGGACTGTCTTCAACAGCTCGATAATTTTCTTCGCCGATGAAGCGCCCCTGTCTTTGGACGGGTTGTAGGCCGCAAGCTCGAGCGCCCGCACTTTCCCCGTTCCGAGAAGCTTGCTAATGACCACTGATGTCTCCTCAGTCGTCAATCCATAGGGGGTGGGATAGTTCACGGCAGGAATGAGTTCAGGGTCGAGCACGTCTATGTCGAGGTGACAGGCTATCCAGTCAGACCTGTTATCGAGGTGCCTGGCAGCCTCCTCCGCCACATCAGCAGCCCCGATCTTTTTCACCTGCTGCGCTGTGAAGAGCTTGGCAGGAGATGAGTTGAACGCCGCCACTTCAGGGGGATCGAGGGCACGAGAGCCCACGTGCACAAGGCGCTCCCCTGCCAGTGGAGGTGGCGCCTGACCGGTTCCGAGGTCTAGGCCAGAGGCCATCCCGCACGCGAAGGCGAGGCACATCCCCCCTATGTATCCCGAAGGTGAAGTCTCCGGTACGTTGAAGTCGCCATGGGCGTCCAGCCAGAGCATCCCTGGCTTCCCCCTGTAGGCTTCGGCGAGCCCTGCCATAACCCCGACCGTCTCGGAGCACTCCCCTCCAAGAATCAGCAGGCGTTCTTGCTTCGATGACTTCGTCCGAGCATAGGTCAGCGAAGTTGCGTTTCTGAAGTGTGTCAGGTTCTTGGCCACTCCGTCCGCCATGTCTTTCTTTAGTCGCTGTATCTCCACATCGCCACAGTCAAGCGGGGAACCCAGAGATTCCACCAGGCCTGCCTTCCTTAGCGCAATCGGGGCGTCCCCCATCCCTCTGTAGCTGGAAAGGGTGTAAATCGGCACGCCCAGGAGCGCCCATTCACTCACGCCTTCAGTGATGTCGGGGTCGCTTATGAAGAGTCTCCGCTTCGCTATCTATTTACGCCCCCTTCCTTAGGCGCCGGTGACTTGTCAGGGGACTCAACGAGGTCGGTCCACGAGGGCGAGCCCTTCGATGAAGAAACGGGATCGGTCACCACCCCGATCTTCGAGACGTCGACGTTCGGATTCAGGAGAGCTGAAGACGTTCCTGTGGCTGTCGGGGGTTTCGGAGAGAAAGGCTACACCTACTCCAGGTGGGAGAACCCCACAGTTGTCAGGCTTGAGAAGAAGCTCACTGCCCTCGAGCATGGAGGAGACGGGGCTGGGTTCTCGTCCGGGATGGCCGCAATCTCAACTTCGGTCTTCTCGTTTCTCAAGAAGGGGGTCCATGCCCTGGCCATCAAGGACCTCTATGTGGGGACCTATGCGCTTCTACATGACATTCTCCCAGACATGGGATTCGACACGACTCTGGTCGAGAGCTCCGACTCCGGTGCCCTGGAACGAGGGGTGACGAAGAGCACCCGCATTGTCTACATCGAAAGCCCTACCAACCCGACGCTGAAGATTGTTGACATACGAAAGGCGGCGAAGCTCGCCCACTCGAATGGAGCAGTCCTGATGGTGGACAACACCTTCGCCTCTCCCATCAACCAGAACCCCATAGATCTGGGGGCAGATATTGTTCTTCATAGCGTGACGAAGTACATCAACGGGCACGCAGACCTAACCGCAGGCGCAGCCGTGGCCAGCAAGGAGAACGCCCACAAGATCAAGATGATGAGGAGGGACTTCGGGGGGACCCTCGACCCCCTCCCGGCATGGCTAATCCTTCGAGGGATGAAGACCATGGCCATCAGGGTCAGGCAACAGAACGCAACGGCGATGGTCCTGGCGGAGTTCCTTTCCACTCACAGGAAGGTGGCGAAGGTCCACTACCCTGGCCTGAAGTCACATCCCAACTACCAGCTGGCGAGGAAGCAGATGAAGGGCTTCGGGGGCATGCTCAGCTTCGAAATCAAAGGCGCCACTAAAGACGCCATGAAGTTCACCGAGTCTCTCAAGGTGGCCACCCTAGCCGCAAGCCTCGGAGGTGTGGGGACCCTGGTGTCACAGCCCTATAACATGACGCATGCTCAGATGTCTGCCAAGGAGAGGGCCCTGACAGGGATACCTGAGACTCTCGTGAGGGTATCGGTCGGCATCGAGGACACCGACGACCTAGTGGAGGACTTCAGGCGCGCACTAGCGGCCGTATAGGCGCACCCTCAAACCACCCCTCGACCGCCGTTTCACTTCCGTGGTTCTCCCAGCCATACCTGATCAGGGGCTTGGTGAGGTGCCTGTTCGCACGCGGTGACGAAATGTACGTCCCTCTGGGCATGACCCGTTTCGTCGCAGAGGACGAGGCAAACTCGAACTTCTCAAGGTTGAGCACGGCGGGGTGAAGAGACGTCGGTCTCCTTACGCCGCCGAAAGCCCTGATCTTGTCCCCCGGACGGAGCAACTTGGCAGTCCTCCTGAGGTCTCCAGTGGGCTCGTAGGCTGCCGCGGGCCTGTTCCTCCCGCACGCCCTTAGTGTGATGTACACGTGTCCTCCGGGACCAATTCTTGCTTCCTCTACGGTGCCGTCAAGCCAACCAGACGAGTATACCTTCCATTCGAGCTCGCTTTGAAGGTGGGCGTCGGTGTGCTGGTTGGAGACGTAGACCATGTGGCCCTGAAGAGGCTCATCGTATCGGAGCATGCCGAAGGCCCCAATGGCGGCCCCGGGAGAGTCCCCCCTGACACCTGCGAAGACAGGGTCTGGCCCGTGCGGCGCAATCAGAATCTTCCGCTTCTGGTAGTCGTAGTTGTTGAAGGTGTGAGGGAAGGTCTTCGCATCCATGTCCCTGACGGAGGAGCTGTCGATCTGTCGCTTCGTCCCCCAAAACTCCTTTCGCCTGTATGCGATGAGCTCGAAGGTGTGGTCGAACTTCGTGCTGAATCCTAGACAGCTCGCCGCGCCGACCAGACCCATCCCGTTCCCGAGCTCCAGGGACCTCGCACCCAGTTCCCCCACCAGCCGCCTGACCCGATGGGGGCTCACGAGCCCGGTCAGCGCCTTAAGATACAGAGGCTCGAACTTCGAGGCGATGGATTCGTCTTCCAAGAACACCACCCCCGAGTTGGCGCCCCCCCGCACGTCCGAGAGCTCGTTCACCTTGGCCGAGACGAGTTCGAAGGCGCGGTCAGCGTCTCGAATCTCAACGAGAAGACAGACGGCTGCGTTCCCTCTCGTCTTGAAGGGGATGTTCGGGTTAAGCCTCACGAGCCTCGGATATGGGAGGACGACGACTTCGGGCCGCAGGTCGCAGGCGATCCTGTAGGCGAGATAGGTCGTGCAGTACCCGCGGGAGGAGTCTGTGTCGTCTATGCCCACCAGGCAGCGCATTAAACAGACTGGGGTGCCCGGCTTATTTTAACGTGGGAAGTTGTTTGCTTCTACGCCTCGACCACGATCATGGTAAGGGTGCTCCTCACCTTGTCGAGACGGCGTATGTGCCAGGTGATGGTCTCCTTGACCTTCTCCATCGTGTCCGCCTCCACCCTGGCGACGATGTCGTAGACGCCGTAGACCACGTAGACTTCCCTGACGTTCGGGATCTCCCTGAGCTTCTTCAGGAGGTCCTCTTCCGCCCCAAGGTCAGCGTTGATTAACACAAAGGCTTGAGGAATGGTTGCTCGACCTCTCCTATTCTAGCTTATGATGCCGTAATAACCGTTGCTCCTTATCTTCTTCAGGCCACTCGCTTGACGTGCCCAAGTACTACTCCTGGCGTCAGGTCGCAGGGTATTTCGACGGCGACGGAACAATAGCTACTTCAGACATTTCTAACCGGCCCTACAAGTTGAGCTTGTCGCTTGTTTTCGTCGACCAGTCAGCTGACCAAATCGCTAACGTAAGGGAATTCCTAAACAAACAAGGCGTACGTACTAGCAGGATTCTGAAGAGATCGGATGGCAATGCCTACGAACTCGCAGTCAGCGAATTCCGCTCTGTGAAGAGGACGCTCAGGAGGATGATCCCGTATCTTTGCAAGAAGGAAATCGAAGCCCGAGCCGCGCTCGCTTACTGCATGGACAAAATCACGGGTAATCAGCTACTGGCAGTTTTCCAGGCTGAGGTTGATGCGGGACGACGTGAGCGACACCCCCGTCAGGTTGCTATAGACGTTCCATACACCCGCCTCGAAGGTGGGAAACTGATGAGGCGCCTGAGGGATCGAAGAATCAGGGATGCAATGGGGAAGTATCGAGCCAAGTTGACTCCCGAAGATTTCTTGAACATTCGAGTGGAGTATTTCGACGAGGGGAAGCGCGTTTGCGATTTGGTCAGGGAGTACCCAAAATACTCTCGCGAGTCTATCCGAAGGATTCTGGGGAAGGGACGCCGCTACATACTCGTCAAGGGCATCGGCCGAGTGGACACAACCGACACTACCATAAGGGACGCCTTTAGGGCGCATTTCAGAGCAGAAGAATGGCGCTAGGCGTTTTTGCGCTTGAGATGGGTCAGGACGACCCCACAAAGTGCACCGCCAGGAAGATGATTAACATGGACCTGGCCAAGGGGGTCAGCAGGAAATTCCACGCCTCGGACAAGGTGATTGTACTGAACCCATGGGCGCACAGGGTCCTTTCCCCCCCTGACAGGGGAGCAAAGGCGGTCCTTGTGGTCGACTGTTCCTGGAACCAGGCCCAGGAGGTGTTCTTCAGAAGGCTGGGTGGGAAGCACCGCCGGCTCCCGATACTGCTGGCAGCGAACCCCACCAACTACTCCAGGGCCGGGATGCTGAGCTCGCTTGAGGCGGTGGCGGCTACCATGTACATTCTCGGGGAGGTCGAGGAGGCGAATCGCTATCTTTCCTTGTATAAATGGGGCCCGACCTTCTTGACGCTAAACAACGAGCCCCTGGAGGCGTACAGGAGGGCGCGGACCGAGGGGAAGGTGCTACAGGCTCAGAGAGAGTACTTCCCACAGTTCTTCGAAGGCTACGAGAGCTCACTGCCTAACTGAGCAAATGCTTTCTGAGCTGGCTGAGAAAGTGCTCCCACCCGCTCTCCCCGTCCTGCCTGAACCTCTCGTCGAAGAGGTGGCCAGAGCTCACGCAGGGGGTAGAAGGGATAGACCCGGGGATATCTGCTCATCCTGACTGGTCCTATGTACATCACACTCTCAGACATGTGCAGTGCTACGAAGCTCGCAATTTAGGGGGGCTTCTCTTTCGAATTGTTCCCAGGTGGCCATTGCAGCTTTCTGCAGGGCGGGCTAAACTGCCTTTCGGAAGAAATGGTTAATTGCACAGGCCGGCGCAGTCGTACTGACTCGAGCCGGTGGACGGGCCACGGGGATCTCCTGGGGAAGTTCCTCCCTCACAGCAGGACGCACGGCGCCAGGAGGCGCGACCAGAGATGGTCGGCTCCAGAACAGAAACGAGACCCGACCCATCAAAGGCGATGATGGGGCGACCTTGAGGTCGATGGGGACCGGGATGAAACGGCTGACCCGTGCGGAGCAAGGCCAAACGTGGCCGATGAAAGGCCTGCAGGAGGCCAGGGTAGGCCGCTGAGCTGAATCCCGTCTAGAACAGAAGGAGGACTACGGCCGGGACGAGTCGGACTCCTGGGTGGGGAGAAAAACTCCCCGCCTGGGGCTCTATCTACTGCGAAATGCTTTCCGCGCTTCCACTCGGTTCCTGTTGCGGCTGGCTCTGGGGCTGGTTCTGCGGCGGGGCCTGGGGCTGAGCTTCGGGGCCACTCTGCTGGGAGCTCACTTTCAGGGCGAGCTCGACGCGAGCGTAGTCTTCTTCGTATTTCACTGAGAATCCCATCTCCCTGCAGAGCGAAAGCATGGGGGCGTTGTCCCTGAGGACCACACCGAAGATGGACTCGAATCTCCTTTCTTCGGCGATGCCGATGAGCATGTCGACGAGCTTGCGCCCAAGGCCCTTGGTCTGGTACTGGTCTGCGATGACGACCGCGAACTCGCCTCTCCTCCGGTCGGGCTCGGCGATCAGCCTCCCCACGCCTATTTCTCGGCGGCGGCCCCCTTCGGTTATCTCCGCGACTATCGCCATCTCTCTGTCGTAGTCTATGTTGCAGAAACGGACTAGGTCTGAATGGGGGAGGTTCCTGACGATGTTGAAGAACCTGTAGCGGCTCGTCTCCTCCGACAGGCCGTTGATGAACTCTGATTCCATGCCTTCGTCCTCCGGGCGGATGGGCCTTAGGAGCACGTCTGTCCCGTCATCGAGCTTCCAGGGGACCACGTACTTCGTCGGATAGGGGAGAATGACCATGTGAGGGTACGGGATGGAGTGGTCGATGGGGTTAGGGTCTAGGAGGATTCTCACGTCGACTGCGAAGACCTTCCCTTCTCCGACGGAGAGCGGGTTGACGTCCATCTCGGCGATTTCGGGGAAGTCGGCAATCATGCTGGAGAAGCGGACGATGACCTCCTCCAGCGCCTTGAGGTTAGCAGGGGGATGGTTCCTCAGTCCCTTCGAGAGTGCCTTGTAGATGGTCGTCTCCTCCATCATCCTCCGGGCGAGGACTTGGTTGATCGGAGGGAGCCCTATTGCGAAGTCCCGGAAGAGCTCGACACCTATGCCCCCTGACCCGAAGAGCAAGACTGCTCCAAAGTCCCTGTCCTTCTTCGACCCCAAGATGAGCTCGTAGTCCACGTTCTTTGCCATCTTCTGAACGTAGACCCCGTCGATCTTCGCCTCAGGTTTCAGTATCTTCACCCTATCAATCAGCTTGTTGTATTCGTGGGCGAGCATCTCGCTGTTTGTGACGTTGGTGACCACTCCGCCGATGTCAGACTTGTGCACTATGTCCTGGGAGACAATCTTGAGGACGACGGGGTATCCGACCCTTCGGGCGATCATCAGCGCTTCCTCCTCTCCTTTTGCGAACCCTCCCCCGAGCCTTGGGATGTTGTAGGCGTCCAGGAACTTGTCGGAGTCGGCCTGCGAGAGGAGGAGCCTTCCGTCAGCGATGGCCTTCCTCACCATGAGCCTCAGGTGGCTGTTCGGAGGCATCAGGTCCACGGGGATCTCGTTGGGAGTCTCGTAGAGTAAGTCGAGGTTCCGCCTGTATCTGTACATGTACATGTAGGTCTTGACGGCCTCTTCGGGCGTCGCGTAGGACGGGATGCTGTTTTCTGCGAACTTGCGCCTCGCGTCTGCCACTCCCTTCTCCCCCATCCACACTGTGAGCACGGGCTTGTGCTTGTCCTTTGAGAGCCTCACCACCATCGATGCGAGATCCGTCGCCGGGGTGACCCCCTGAGGGGTGCACATGGCGAGCAGGCCGTCGACGTTCGAGTCCCCGAATAGTGTCGTCATGGCGTGCTCATAGCGGTCCACGTCTGCGTCTCCGAGAACGTCGACAGGATTGCCGTGGCTCCAGTAAGGAGGAAGCCGCTCGTTGAGGGCCCTCATAGAGCCGTCGGAGAGCTTCGCCAACTCGCCCCCGAGGTCGGTAATCTTGTCAGAAGCGACCACGCCGGGCCCGCCCGCGTTGGTGACGATGGCGAGCTTCGGGCCTGACGGGAGGCGCCTCGAGTCGAGGACGCTGGCACAGTTGAACAGGTCTCCTATCTCGTCCACTCTGAGGACCCCGACTCTCTTGAAGGCGGCGTCGTAGACCTCGAAGTCTCCTGCCAGAGCTCCCGTGTGGGACTGGACCGCTTTCGCGCCTGTTGTGTATTTCCCCGCCTTCAGGACAACAATGGGCTTGGTCCGGGCGAACCCCCTTGCGGCGCTCATGAACTTCTTGGCGTTCCCTATTCCCTCGACGTAGACGATGATGCTGCGCGTGTTGGGGTCAGTCCCGAGGAAGTCGATCAGATCGCCGAAGTCGAGGTCCAGCATTGACCCCATGGAAGCGAAGAGGCTGAATCCCACGTGGGAAACCGTCGCCCAGTCAAGGATGGCAGATCCGAGGGCGCCACTCTGCGAGATGAACGCAATTGTACCGGGCTCGGGGCTATCCTTGAGAAACGTGGCATTAAGGCGGATGGATGGCCTTGCGAATCCGACGCAGTTGGGCCCGAGGAGCCTGAGGCCGTACTTCACGCGAATGCCTTTGATCTCCTCTTCGAGCTTGGCCCCTTCCGGTCCTATCTCCCTGAATCCGGCCGAGATTATCACGACGCCGTCGACCCCTGCTCTCCCGCACTCTTCTACGACCTCGGGGACCGACTTGGCAGGGGTGGCAATCACCGCTAGGTCAACGTGCTCTGGGATTGAGGCTATGTTCGGGTAGCACTTCAGGCCGGCCACGGTCTCATGG
>Ga0187772_10001810_pt1 | contig 10364 bp, 9 predicted proteins | sample 0116_SJ02_MP15_2_FD_133137 | JGI IMG/M metagenome (GOLD analysis project Ga0187772, IMG submission 133137) | Tropical peat soil microbial communities from peatlands in Department of Meta, Colombia - 0116_SJ02_MP15_20_MG | ecosystem: Environmental > Terrestrial > Soil > Wetlands > Peat | place... | reverse complement strand
GAGATTCTTTACAGTGGCGGCGGGCTGTCGGGATCCAGGGCTGCCGGACCGCAGAATTCCTCCGACTGATACGAAACTCAGCGACAGGACGAAAGCTCAGTGCAAACATCTCGCGGCCGGTTGCCCCGTCTCAAATCCCTGTTCCTTGCTGGCAGTTCAAGAACGGTGATTGGGAGCTTCCGCAATGAGCAAAGCCATCCTGTACGACGCCACGCTCTGCATCGACTGCAAGGCCTGCGAGGGAGCTTGTGCAGAACGCAATCATCTTCCCTATGACCCTGGCACCGCCGCCGAAGAAAAGCAATCCGCGCACAAGTTCACCGTTGTGATGGCCAAGGGTGACAAGTACATCCGACGGCTGTGCATGAATTGCCTGGATCCCACCTGCGTGTCCGTGTGTCCCGTGGCAGCGCTTCAGAAAACAGCAGCAGGGCCGGTCACTTACGATGAATCGCGTTGCATCGGCTGCCGGTATTGCATGATGGCTTGCCCATTCAGCGTCCCGAAGTACGAATGGAATTCACTGTTGCCGCGGGTAAGAAAGTGCGACATGTGCTCGGATCGCGTGGCGGCAGGCAAGCAGACAGCCTGCGCTGAGGCTTGCCCGACGGGCGCCACAAAATTCGGCGAGCGCAATGAATTAATCGCGGAAGCGAAAGACCGAATCGCAAAGAATCCGGCGCAGTATGTGGATCATATCTACGGACTAAACGAAGTTGGCGGGACATCCGTTCTCCTGCTTTCGAGCGTGCCCTTCGAGACTTTTGGCTATCCGAAGAATCCGGGCGATCAATCCATGCCTATCCTCACTCACCAGGTCTTGTCGCATGTTCCCGACATCGTGACCGCAGGTGCTGTTCTGCTGGGCGGAATCTGGTGGATCACAAACCGACGAGTTGAGGTTGCAGCCGCCGAAGCTAAACCGGCAAAGGTTGTGCTGGACAAACAACGGCTAAGAGACAAGTGAAATGCAAATACCACGATTCACGTTCTGGAAAGCGGTTCTCGCAACAGTGCTGCTCGCTGGAGCCTACGCGACCGTTCTGCGTTTTACGCGCGGACTCGGCGCATCCACGAACTTAAGCGATGCGTTCCCCTGGGGACTGTGGATAGGCTTCGACGTACTCTGCGGGGTGATGCTCGCGGCCGGCGGGTTCACACTCACTGCCACCGTTTACATTTTCAATTTGAAGGATTTCAGGCCAATCGTTCGACCTACGATACTGACCGCATTCCTCGGGTACACGCTTGTCGTGGTGGCCCTGCTCTACGACTTGGGCCGCGGCTATCGAATCTGGCACCCGCTGGTGATGTGGAACCCACGATCCGTGATGTTTGAAGTTGCCTGGTGCGTGACACTGTACACTACAGTCCTCGCCCTCGAGTTCTCCGCAGTGATTTTCGAAAGGCTGCGGATGGAAAAACTGCTGAAGATTCAGCACGCTATTTCTGTTCCTCTGGTCATTCTTGGCGTGCTGCTTTCCACGTTGCATCAGTCTTCGCTTGGCAGCCTCTATCTCATCGTCCCGGGTAAGCTGCATCCTCTGTGGTATTCGCCATTGCTGCCGTTGTTCTTCTTCATATCGTCCATCTGCGTGGGACTGGCCATGACGATCTTCGAATCCCAAATGAGCGCGAGAGGATTTGGAAATCATCTCGAAATGAATCTCCTGATTAGGTTGGGCCGAGTCCTGCTGGTTCTGCTCATCGTGTATGGCGTGCTGCGTTTTCAAGACCTTTATCACCGCGGGGCGCTCCGGCTCCTGGCTCATCCGGGATATGAAGGGCGGCTGTTTCTGCTTGAAGTGGTTCTGGGGCTCCTTCTCCCCGTAGCGTTGCTGATGAATCGGAAGGTACGGGAAAGTTCAGGCGGACTCTATGTGTCCGCTGTCCTGGTGCTTCTTGGATTCATAACTAACCGGCTGAACGTCAGCATAACGGGGATGGAAGCATCGGCTGGAGTGCACTATTTGCCGCGCTGGACGGAAGTGGCTGTCACCGCAAGCATTGTGGGTGCTGGCTTTGCGATATTTGCGCTGGCGGTTAAGTACTTGCCAATTTTTTCTCCATCCAAGGCGTCAGTCGAGTTGCCGAGCGAAGAAGAGCAATCTTCCGCCGAGAGCGTTCCCGCAGAATTGAGCCATGCGGGTCCCTGATTCATCTGCGGCGATTCGGGATTCGTGGGTGCGCCTCGCGCACGGCCTTAGCGGCAAACTCGTAATCCTCCTCGTTGCGTCCATGACCCTGGTTTTCGGTGTACTCGGCTATCTGAACATCCAACTCGAACGCCAGCGCCTCGAACAAGCCACTCTCGCCAGCGCCGAGCGAATCAGCGACGTAATCAAGCGAAACGCCTCATATTACATGCTGCGGAATGAGCGCGATGGCCTCTATCACATGATCAGCGATATAGGAAATGAGCCGGGAATGGTGCACATCCGCATCTTCAATCGCGAAGGTCGAATCAGTTTTTCCTCGGATCCGTCTGAGATCAACTCGTTTGTGGATAAACGTACGGAGGCCTGCTACGCCTGCCACAGCCAAAGCCAACCGCTGATGCGCCTGAATCGTCCCGACCGGTTCAGAACATACACGCTCCCGGACGGGAAGCGGGCTCTCGGGATCATTAATCCCATTGAGAATTCTCCAACGTGCTCTTCGGCCTCTTGTCACGCTCATCCGGCTGAGCAGACAATTCTAGGGGTACTCGACACTAATCTGTCATTGGCCGCGGCGGATGCAAACGTCGCACAGATAACGCGCCGTACGTTGTTGTACACGGTAGCGGCAGTTCTCCTGATTTGTTTACTGAGCGTCATTTTCGTTTTGCGAGTCGTTCACGGTCCGTTGCGGGATCTTGAAGCGGGCACCCAGCGCCTCGCTTCGGGTGATTTGGGCTATCAGATCGAAGTGAGGTCTCGTGACGAATTAGCGGACCTGGCTTTGTCCTTCAACGGTATGAGCCAGCAGCTACGGGAGGCGCGGGAGGAGATTACATCCTGGAATCGCACGCTGGAGGATCGCGTTCAACAAAAAACGAAAGAGTTGAATCGAGCGCATGAGCAGATGCTTCAGGCCGAACGAATGGCTTCGATCGGAAAGCTGGCAGCGGTGGTAGCCCACGAAATCAACAATCCTCTAGCGGGGATCCTGACGTATGCAAAGTTACTGAAGAAGAGGTTCGCGTCGCGAACCGACCTCGCACAGGACGATACGATCAGCTCGCTCACCTTGATTGAATCCGAAAGCAGGCGCTGCGGCGAGATTGTTAAGAACCTTATGAGCTTCGCGCGTGCCACTCCATTGACTTTCGAACCGTCCGATCTGAATACCGTTATTCGCCGCTGCATCCAGCTCGTCCAACATCAGTTGACCCTTGGCAATATCGAGTCGCACTTGAACCTCGCCACGGACCTGCCACCGGTCCGTTGCGACCCCTCGCAAATCGAGCAGGTGATCCTGTCGCTGGTAATGAATGCCATAGATGCGATGCCACATGGAGGGACGCTGAGCATCACCAGCAGAAAGTCGGCCCAGGCAGAAGAGGCTCAGATTCAAATTCAAGACGACGGCGTGGGAATCTCCGCAGAAATACTGCCGAACTTGTTCGAACCATTCTTCACGACAAAAGAGCGCGGCCATGGGCTTGGGCTCGGCCTTGCGATTAGCCGAACCATCGTCGAGCGGCATCTAGGCCGCATCGAAGTGGCATCCGAGCCGGGACGCGGAACAATCTTCACGATCACGTTGCCGATCAATGGAAGAAATGACGCGCTTCGGTCGGCTGTTCCCGTCACCGCGCACAGAATGGAGTAAACCGTGGCAGACAAAGCGAATCTGTTAATTGTTGACGACGAGCTCATCGTCCGAGACTCTCTCGGCAAATGGTTTCAGGAGGAAGGCTACTTGGTGCGCACAGCCGAGAGCGCGCGTGAAGCACTGGCACTGATGGCGGAACATCCTGTTGATCTCGCCCTAGTCGACATAAGAATGCCCGGTACGGACGGCATCGAGCTACAGCGCAGGATGAAGGAGGTCTCGCCGGAAACGATTGTGATCATCATGACGGGTTATGCCTCGGTCGAAACGGCGGTCACCTCACTGAAGAGCGGAGCTTACGACTACGTAATGAAACCCTTCGACCCTGAGGATATCGCCCATACGGTTCAGAACGCGCTCGCCCACAAACGCGCGGAGCGGGAGGTTGTGCGGTTGCGGGAGACTGTCGCCGAGACCCTCCTCCCTAAAGAGCTCGTAGGTCAGAGCGAAGCCATGCGGCACATCTTTGAAGAAATTCAAACTGTGGGCCCGACAGAGGCGACAGTGCTGATCACCGGCGAGAGCGGAACGGGCAAGGAGCTTGTCGCGCGCGCGATTCATGCTGCGAGCAATCGCAAGTTCAATCCGTTTGTGGTGATTCACTGCGGCGCTTTGACGGAAACGCTGCTCGAAAGCGAACTCTTCGGCCATGAAAAGGGTGCGTTCACCGGGGCTCAATATCGAAAGAAAGGCAGCTTTGAAATCGCAGACGGCGGGACAATCTTTCTCGATGAAATCGGCGATATCAGCCTGAAAACCCAAACAGACTTGCTGCGTGTCCTCCAAGAACACGAAATCCGCCGCGTGGGAGGCAATCAGCCTATCCATGTGGATTTCCGCTGCATTTCCGCAACCAACAAAAACTTGGAAACGCTGATCGAGCAAGGACAATTTCGGCTCGATCTGTACTACCGCCTGAACGTGTTTCCGATTCACCTGCCGCCCTTGCGCGAGCGCAAAGGCGACATCGCGCTCCTGGCGAATGAGTTCGTGAAGAAATTCGCAGCGTCCATGAACAAACGCGTATCACAGATTTCCCCTGCCGCTATGCGGCTGCTGCTGCGCTACGACTGGCCGGGAAATGTCCGCGAACTTGAAAATGCCATCGAGCGAGCCATGGTCGTCGCGCAGGGGCCGGAATTGCGCGACAGCTATTTCATGCTGAAGCTCGCTTCCGCCGCACCCGCTGGCCGCACCCTGGACGATGTAGAACGCGCCCACATATTAGAGGTGCTCGATGAGTGCAGCGGAAATCAAACTGCCGCGGCCGAAATTCTCGATATTGACCGAGTGACGCTGCACAGCAAACTCAAGAAGTACGGCTGGAAGAAGACGGCGCCTGAGCACGCATGAAACGCATTCAACTCCTTGCGCTCGGAGAGAATGACCACCGGCAGATCAGCGAACTGGGCAAATCGTTGGCTGCAGAGCTGGGACGAGATTGTGAAGTGCTACACCCCGAGCTGGACTTGGCCTCAGCTTTTAACATGACCCGAGGGCAATACTCGTCGAGCGAACTCCTGGCAGGGATGGCGAACCGAGTGACGCCAGGAACGTGGCGACTGTTGGGCATCACCTCTGTTGACCTCTACATCCCAATCCTGACTTTTGTCTTCGGCGAAGCACAACTGCAAGGAACGTGCGCAATTGTCTCGACGCATCGTTTGCGCCAGGAATTCTATGGGCTGCCTTTTGATGAAAAGTTGCTGAGTCAGCGGCTGCTTAAGGAGGCCGTTCACGAACTGGGGCACACGCTTGGACTCACGCACTGCGACGACGTACGGTGCGTGATGGCTGCGTCACACGCAGTTGAATGGATCGACCTCAAAGGTCATCACTTCTGCTCGCATTGCGCGGTTGCCGCAGCTGAATGCGCAGTAGTCCTCTAACCGAACGCGCGCTATTGATTTTCTGTCGAGCCGCGTTCTCATACGGTGCGCCAAGCATCACCTCGCGTTTTGCTGCACGAGCAAGATGACGATAGGGAACGACTGGCGCATTTCCTCCGCGCGCATCCCGACGAAATCGTTTGTCTCGCCTTGAGCTAATGGGACCAACAGCCGAGAGCTCTCAAGTTCCTGGAGAGGGGCAGCGATTGCGTCTGGATACTCTGGCGAGCAAACGACCCAACGAATGTGTTCGCGTCGAAAGAACGCCAGCCAATCCGCCGTTGAGTGAAATTTCTGCGGATCAATCAACCAGCTTGCGCTAGGGTCGCCGTAAACGAAGGGAACTTTCAAATAATAAAGATGCTGAAAAAAGACGAGCGCTTTTTCGGAGCTGTCGTCCGGGGGCAGATTTTGATTCACGAATTGAGTCCGGTCGTAGTCGGGGGCTCGTGCGCGCAGGTAATCAGCCGGATGCGTAAGCCCGAGCGAAACAGCGAGCGCCGGCCGCTCGTAAATCAGTAAACCTCCAATACCCATCAGCAGGACAATTGCAAGGGTCAGGATTGCCAGTGTTCGCGGCAGCCGCCATGGCGTTCTCCCCGCCATCGTGACGGAAGCAACAGAAACAGCGAGAGCAATTGGAAAAACAGGAATCGAAAACCGAGTTAAATCAGAAGACGCGGCGAGACTCAGACTCGAAGCCAGCCACACAATCATGACCGCCCGCCAAAGTGGCGAATTTCGAATCGAAATCAACAGGAACGGTGCGAACACCAAACACAGAGGCCCGAAATACTGGAAGAACCCGGGGCGTTGAGGATCAAATTGCGCGAACGTGGCAAAGAATGGCATTTTTAGAATTCCGGAATGATGGTTCGTACCTGTGTCTGCCATTAGGGAGGCGAGCGTGTAGCTGTTGAGTTCACTTGGCGCAAATAGGCGAACCCCAAACGGAAAGAATGGGTCGCGTGTCCAAAGGAAATTTCTGAGATACGGCCAAATGCCTGCGCAAAGCATTCCGGAAAGGAGGACCGCGTGCATTCGGAGCGAACGCTCTTCCCAGAAAAACGCCAATACGACGCAGATTGCGAGAATACATCCGCTGTATTTCGCTCCGGCGACCGCCCCACCCAGCATTCCAATTAAGAAGACAAGCCCTATCGATGGGTGCTCTCGGTAGCGTGCGATGCACACAACTGCCATCGTCGTGAAGAACGCCATCCAGCAATCAGGAGCGCCAGCCACAGTCATCTGCCAAAATATGATCGGTGTTACAAGAAAGGCGAGAGCGGCCAGCCAACCGGCGACGGTTGATGCCAAACGGCGCGCCAAGCAGGCGGCGGCTGCCGCAGTGAGTACCCCACCTAGATACAGCAAACCCAGAGCCAGTTTCTCACTGCCAAGGCTGAGGCCCGTGAGAATCAGCGTGTGGCTCTGACCGATGAGAAAACTGTGCACGATGGAGAAAATGGGATGAAATCCGTTCTCCAGATAAAGCTTCGCCGTTGTGAAGTGATAGTGAAGCGCGTCGGACCCAGTAAGCGGGGCTACGGCCGAGAGTCCTTCGGCCAGCAGCACAACGAAGACGACTGCCGCAAATATCTTCTCAACTGCGTCGAATTTTCGCCTGCCAACAATTCCAAACAAGTCTCGCAAAACGCCCGGAATCCTGTGCGCGGCGACGACCACCAGCAAACACACCAACGCGCCGATTCCGACCCGAAACTTCCCGGTGTACGAAATCAGCGCCACGGCAACCTGAAATGTGATTACGCCCGCGGCAACGCTCAGTAGCAGATCTTCAATCGAGTTGGAGTTTTCAGGCTTACCCGCGCGCAGCAGCATTCGGCCAAAGGCGGCAAAGATTATGGCTGCGAATGCAGTCGCTGCCAGCGCAGCCAACGAGTTGATCAGCGCCATATTTTTTGCAGAACTGACTTAAACAGAGGCTGTAGAACAGGTTTGAATCGCCAGTAGTACCAGAGCTGTGCGGCAATGATCCAGACGGACAGAAGGCCGTTTCGAAGAAGAGTTCGCCTGTTCGAACGTTGATCGTTCACCAGACGGAAGCTTAGCACGCGCAACACTCAACACTGTTGTGGTGTTTGAGCTGCACTACTATCGGTTCTTGATGATCTCGCCGCCCTTCATGACAAATCGAACATTTTCGAGAACGCGCACGTCCGTCAGTGGATCGCCGTTCACCGCCACTAAATCGGCGAATTTTCCAGCTTCAATGGTTCCGACGCGATCCGACCACCCCAGCAAGTCTGCGGCGTTCACAGTGGCAGCCTGAATCGCTTGCAGTGGCGGCAATCCCATCTCCACCATTTTCCCAAATTCGTGAGCATTCAAACCGTGGGGATATACAGCCGCATCTGTTCCGAACGCAATCTTGACGCCTGATTTGAAGGCATGGGATTCGTTTCGCTGTGCGATGGGAAGCACCGTTCTCGCTTTCTCCATCATGTTGGCTGTGAGGCCCAGCGATTGCATATTTTGCGACAGCCAATCCTCAAGATAGACGGTCGGCACCAGATACGTGCCGTGCTCTTTCATCATTTGAATGTCCTCGTCGTTGATGTAACTGCCGTGCTCAACAGAATCTACTCCGGCAAGGACGGCGTACTTAATGCCAAGCGCGCCGTGAGCGTGCGCCGCCACTTTGCGCCCAAGGCCGTGCGCTGTATCGACAATGGCTTTCATCTCCTCCGGGCTGTACTGAGCCAGCGCCGGGTTATCTCCCTGCGAAAGCACGCCGCCCGTGGCCATGAACTTGATCACGTCCGCGCCGTATTTAATGTTCTCGCGAACTTTGTGGATTACGGCGTCAACGCCGTCTGCAACTCCGTCTTCGGAAAAATCGAACTGCGGCGCGAGGTAGTTCTCGTCGGCATGGCCGCCGGTGATGCTCAGAGCTGGACCCGACGCGAGTACGCGGGGGCCGGGAACGTCGCCTGCGTTGATGGCATCGCGGAGAGCGATATCGGAGTAGCCGTGCGCCGCTACGTTGCGGACGGTTGTAAATCCGGCTTCCAGGGTGATGCGCGCATTCCGCGCGCCAACCAGCGCCTCGCGTGGATATGAAATGCGCAATCCGGCCGGCCCTGTAGAACCTGGACTCATCGTCAAATGCACGTGGCAATCAATCAGGCCCGGCAGCACAGTGGCATTCGACAAATCGATCGTCTTCGCTGAAGACGGAATCTGCTTTTGCATGTCGGAGGATTTTCCTACGGCCTTTATCCGGTCGCCTTCAATCCAGATCGTCTGGTCGGTCCAATAATTGCCGGTGCGCACATCCAAGATTCTGCCGGCCTTTATTGCGACCACAGCCAGCGACGGGCTTGTTTGCTGGCCAAAGGTCGGCGCTACAACACTGAATGCTGAAAGCAACACAGCTAGAAATTTCATTACGCCCCCAAAGCGTAGAAAAGTGCCTGCGGCGCAAGCTGAGCCGCGGCCGCCGGATTGTATCGCTCTCCGCAAAACAACATCTGTGATATTTTTCGTGGCAGGGACGCAGGATTAGATCCACCGTCTCCCAAATGGCTAATCAGCGTAAGGAGAGCGTCCAATGGACTGGAAACATTTCGTCCTCGCTGTGATTGCAGCAGCCATTGCAGGTTCGCTCGCAGACTGGCCGTTTGCAGGCGTGCTTTTTCACGACAAATATCTCGCGTACCCTGAAGTGTGGAGGCCTAACCTTAAGCAGAATGATGCGGGCCCAATCGCCGGCAGCATCTTCCTGGGCCTTTTGACGTTTGCGGCGTTTATGGCGGCGTGTGTGATGTTCAATATCCACGGTTATCGTTCGGATCTGGAATTTGCGGTGCTGCTTTGGGTCATGGTTCCGCTGCCGCTGACAATCACAAACGCGCTCTTCATCAAACTGCATCCGCTGATTGTAGTTTCCCACTCGCTGGGCTGGTTGGCGAAGCTCGTGATCGTCGGTGTGGCTGCAGGCTGGCTCCTCCGATAGTTCTCGCCGAGGGTCTTTGGCAATCTTGATCTCAATTAATTCTTGACACGCATGGCAGCGCCTGTATGATTATGCACGGAGATGAATATTCACGCATAGCGAGCAGGAATGGGAGCGCAGAAGAGGTTTCGCCAAGGACAAATATTGAAGTTGCTCGCGAGCCAGCATGTCGCGAGCCAGGATGAACTGCGCCGGCAGCTCTTTCACCTTGGAGTGCGCGCCACACAGGCCACTCTGTCGCGCGATTTGCGCGAGCTGCGCCTGGTGAAAACTGCTGGAGGTTACCAGGCGCTATCCGCAGCCGTTGCGGAGGAAGCGCCTCCTCTCGCCGCGGTAGGGCGCGCCGTAAAAGAATTCCTGCTCGACATTCGCCCCGCGCAGAACATGCTCGTGTTGAAGACTCCTCCCGGCGGAGCGCAACCGCTGGCTGCAGCCGTTGACGCCGAACATTGGAAGGAAGTTGCCGGTACCTTAGCGGGCGATGACACCGTGCTCATCATCGCCGGGTCACGTCAGGCTTGTAACCACGTCAGGAAACGCCTGGAGGAATTGCTCCGGTGAGCGGACCCATAAGGGTCGCCGTCGTCGGAGCAACGGGTTATGCAGGTTACGAGCTGGCCCGGCTCCTTCTTCGGCACCCCAAAATCGAGCGCTCGACATTCTATCTTCGCGAT